>Ga0079226_10000312_pt1 | contig 32870 bp, 29 predicted proteins | sample Poulit2014_FD_76345 | JGI IMG/M metagenome (GOLD analysis project Ga0079226, IMG submission 76345) | Agricultural soil microbial communities from Georgia to study Nitrogen management - Poultry litter 2014 | ecosystem: Environmental > Terrestrial > Soil > Agricultural land | place: USA: Georgia...
ATTGAACACATTTTCCATAAAAATAGAGCGAAACAAGATCGTTGTATAACGTGTTCATAAAAGGGAGAGTTTTGTTACACAATAGGCATAATAAAAGTTTGCCCCTGGTTTGTTCTGGTCTCCATCCTGTCCCAATGGAACATCATTCCAAAAACTGATACATTTGATGTTTTCTTTATCCTTAATGATTTTGTTGGTCCCATGTTAGCTTCGTTTATTATGATTCGGTTGCTTAAAGGGAGGGGGCAATTAAAGCTTTTAGAAAAAGCATATGGAAATTTAAATTAGGTTTGAAATGGTATCTCTTTGCCCTGGTCGTTCCTCCTGTTGTGATGTATTTGGGATTGGTCATTTTAAACGGAGGGATACCAACCCTTGAGGGTCTTACATCCCAATTTTATGCATCATATCCTATTTATTTTATTATCATCTTCTTTGGTGGTCCGTTTCCGGAAGAAATCGGTTGGCGTGGTTTTGCTTTACCTCTAAAGCAATCTAAGTTTGGGCATTAAAGGAAACACTGTTACTTAGCGTTCTTTGGGCATTTTGGCATTTACCGCATTTTTTAACTATAGCACAGCAAGGAGGACCAGGTTCTGATATTTCCCTTCTCTATTTTAATTTCCCTGTTTTTATTATAATTGTTTTAGCTATTTCGATTATTTTAACTTGGATTTTCAACTCCAAACGAGGAAATTTGTTTATTGTTATGTTGGTTCATGCAAGTGTGAACACTTTTGGTTTAATTCAACCTCATCTTCCTAATTCTTCATTGAATGAGTCTGATTTAGCTTTTGGTCTGGGGTTAGCTCTTCTCGCTTTGATCATTCTCATTTTCACAAAAGGTAATTGGTGTATAAGCAATTTTATCTTAGAAGCGAGTATGGTGATTAAGGAAATCTAAGCTAACGGCATCGGTAACAGTAACCGCGTCTTATATGTAAGAAAAACGTTATAATGATACATTTCGTATCTTGAAATGATAGTGCTATTTTTAAATCATGAGAATTTATTTCTTTTTTAAGGAAGCATTCTTTAGTTAATGGATTCATGATTCTAATTTAGCAAAACTGCAAAAAGTGTATAGACCCAAAAGAGCCTGTACATATAAACAAGCTCTTTTGAATTGTGAATGGTTACTCATGAATAGATATCTTTTCGGTGTCCGATATTGAAAATAATAATTTTAATGTCGTTCTCGTTAATGTCCGCTAAAATTCGGTAGTTCCCCACTCGATATCTCCGACACGTTTTTAAGTGTCCTTTTAACCTTTTGCCTAAAGCTCTGGTATTTTCTGTTCCGATAAGGTTTTTAATCCAGGCAATGATAAATCTTTGTTGGGGTTTATCAATTTTTTTCAAGCTTTTGATACCTTTTTTTCAGCAATTGTAGCAAGGCGAAGGAAGACTCACTTTAAATCAGTAAGTTGTTTAATTTTGTTTTAAAAAACCATAATTCAAGGAAATGAAATATTTTGAATTAAATACATATGATTTAAATATTTAAATAATTAGCAATCTCTTCTAAAAAAGAGGTACAAAAAGAGTAATAATATAATCGTTTTCCTAATTTCTTCAAAGAAAAAATGTTAAAATAGTTTGAAAAGGCATGTGCAGGAAAAAGAATATTAAAGGTATTCTTATCAACATATGTATGAGATTAAGCAAATCTCAAAATAGAAAGCGATTTCAATTAGACAGAGGAACGGGTGGCTAAGAAATCAATCAGGCGAATTAACTGATGAGGAAAGCGAGCAATTGAGTCAGATGTTGGATTCTATTGCTTATCGAGGGATGGACAGTAAGGATATATGCAGATAATTATATCCGTTTTGTTTTCGAAATCATCATACCGAAAATAACATACAGAATGATCGTGAATTTTTATCGTATCAGGATAATCGGTATCGGATGGTGTTTGACAGCGTTATTTATAATCAAACCGACCTTTGCAACGAATTGAAAGAACAAGGCTATGTATTTGAAACGGAATCTGTGATTGAAATACTACTTACGTTTTATACGCAAGCTGGTGAACAACGATTTCGGGATTTATGAGGAGCCTTTAGTTGTGTGATTTGGGATCAGCAAGAGAAACTATTATCTGGAGTAAGAGACCCTTTTGGTATTAAACCTTTGTATGTGATAGAAATGGATAAAGTTTTGTATTTTGCTTCTGAAATGAAGAGTTTATATCCAACTCACACAAAGAATATTCATTTAGAAGCGTTGCATCATTATTTGACTTATCAATATGTATCAGAACTTTACACGATGCAGGAAATGCTTTATAAAATACCGCCTTGCCATATTTTTTACAAATATCCAGGAGAAGCAATGTAATTAGATAAGAAGTTGCAAGCTACAAGGTTAAGAAAGGCTGGAGTAGAAACAATATGCAAATAAATCTAACTATGGAAATTACCGTCAATGAAGAAAAAGCAGCTGATTTTATAAAAGAGGTAAAAAAGTTACGCAAGAAAAAAGGAAACTTATACAGGGTATCTTTACCTGTTTTCTCGAAAAGATACATTTGCTACTATATGATATTCACCAAGGTGACATGGGTTTGCATAGTTTAAACGATAAGATAAGCGTTTCTGGCCTTATGTTAAAGGTTAAGGGCTGGGGCGAACTTCTATATGATTTATTTGATTATTTATTAAATTTATCTCATAGTTTTTTACTAATATCAATTTAAAACAAAAAAAGCCCCCTAATCAATGAATAGGATGACTTTAAAGATTCGACGACCTTAATTTTCTTATATTTCAAAAAATATAAGGTATATAATTAATAATACATGGGAGAGAATAAAATTGAAGAAAATCAGAGAAGAAATAAAAGAGAAAATAGATGAACAATGGAATGAGCAATTAACATTTTTACAAACTATTGGTCGTTATAAAAGTACTTTCGGGAATGAAGCGCCTCTTCAAGAATATTTAGAAGAATACTTTGCTGATAAAATGCAACTAGAAACAAAAAAAATTTTCCCTAATATAAAAAAGATGTCAAACAGTCCGGGGTTTTCTCCAGTAGACTGGGGATATAAAGGGCGTCCAGTAATCATTGGAACTTGGGGAGCCGCAGGAAACAAAACGGGGAAGAGCCTGATTTTACAAAGTCATATAGACGTTGTTCCTGAGGGCCCTTTAGAGAATTGGGATTACAACCCATGGGAGCCTAAAATTAAAGGGAATCGTATGTATGGGCGAGGTATTCAAGATATGAAGTCAGGGATGGCTGCGATGGTTTTCGCAGTACGCGCTTTACAATCTTTAGGCATAAAACCACAAGCAAATGTTTATTTAGAGAGTGTTATAGAAGAAGAAATTACAGGTAATGGAGCATTGACGACATTATTGTCTGGATACAAAGCTGACGCTGCTTTAATACCAGAGCCTTTTGGACAAAATGGTGTAATAGCACAAGTAGGTGTTATTTGGTTAAATGTTCGCGTTAAAGGGGCGGCAGCAAACATGGAAAACTCAAATTCGGCAGTTAGTGCCATAGAAAAAGCATATATATTAATTAAAGCGTTACAAGATTATCGAAAATATATTAATAGTTTATCCAAACATCCTGCATTTGAAGATCACTCGCATCCTTTAAGTGTTAATATAGGAAAAATTAATGGTGGAGAATGGACATCTAGTGTAGCATCCGAATGCACATTTGATGTGAGAGTAGGTTTATATCCTGGAAAATCCCCGCAAGATATTAAAGATGAAGTGTATAAATGGTTGATGAAAGCAGCGAAAAGAGATGAATGGCTAAAAGAAAATATTCCTGAAATAACTTATTACGGCTTTCACGCAGAGGGAGCCGAATTAGATAAAAATAATGATTTATTTAAAGCACTTGAAAAATCTCATTATCAAACAACAAATAAAGAGATGGATTATATAGCGATAACTGCAACAACTGATATACGTTTTTTTAATAATTATTACAATATTCCTGCCACTTGTTATGGAGCAGAAGGTTCAAATATGCACGGTGCCAATGAATGGGTAGATTTAGATAGTTTGAAATTGGTTTCTGAAACATATGCCAATTTCATTTTGGATTGGTGTGATGCCCAAAAATTCAACTAATTATAGAGTAATAGAATTATATTTTGTATGGTTACTCTAATAATTTGTCACGACAGATTTTATTCATATATTAAAATATAGTCGATTTACAGTCAAAGTAGTTAGTAAAATAAGATTTTATAAGCAAAATATAACCCATGTAAATAGTAACGAATCCTATCATAAATCTAATTATTATTGTATTGTTGTTAAACAACTTTTTCGTATATAATCTCATTTTTGATGGGTCTAAAAGGAAGTACTATTTTTGCTTTTGAGTCTGTCTTTAATTTTTTCATTTTGGAGAGAGGTCTAATTTCTGTATCGGGACGGAAGCCGAATACATCGTGCAATTGATCCGTTAGGTTCATTCTCATATACGTCGGGATATACCCATCCTTCGGACATTCCAATATGTTCATTCCACGTAATGTTTTCATCATTTCCCAACACATAGCTGATTAGTCCGTTTTCTTTTCTAAGATGCGAAAGGATAATAAAGCAAGAAAACAGACTAGAAAATGCGCTTTGATGCGTTCATCTTTTTGAAGATAAACGGGACGAGGGCGCATTTCACTTTTTAAAATACGAAATGTTTCTTCTATCTCTCAACGCTGTTGATAAATGCTGACAATTTCTTCAGGCGCACTCTCCAAATTCGTACATATCGCATAAAAACCATCATACATCGCTTCTTCCTTCATCCGCCTGAGTATCAAGCGTGTGATTCTTCTTATGCACAATTTTCCCGTCTTCTTTGGCATGGGTCGACTGAATAAAACAATCGGGCTTGTTGGATTGTTTTTGGTCGATCCGAGAAGGATTTTTCATCTTGGTTTGAGTTCGCTCCACTTGTCTTTCCCGAATTTTCCCTGATACCTTCGATGTTTGGGAGAGAAAGTGACAACTAACTTCTGTTCTAAATTATTTTCGTTTATCCAACGTTCTTTGTAATAAACCTGGATGTCTGTATGTAAATCCAAGTTTTTCAAATGAATGAATGCTTGTTTCTTGGCGAATGGATCTGCTTGCTTGGGGGCGGATACCTTCCATCCAGCAGGGTCGAGTGCCCATTCTTTCAAATGCTTTTTCAGCTTTTAATCGACGGAATCGTGATAAAAGCGCGATATCCCATGGAATTATAGAGACGATTTTCGTGCGATGAAAGTACGGCATCGGTACAGACGACAAATTTGGAAAGTTGAAAGTCTTTTAAAATACGCTTTTCTAAAGGTTTTAAGGTTGGCTGCTCATTTTGATTGCCGGTATGAATGACGAAAGCGAGCGGAAGACCACTCCCATCCATGAACAACCCCATTTGCACGATATGATGAGGTCGGCTTTCTTTCGATCCCCCATGTTGTTTCAATCCTGCAGCGTTTTCGATTTCAAAGTAAAAATTCGTGCAGTCGTAGTATAAAATCTCTGTTTGTCTATCCACGAGAGCGGCACTATTTTGGTAGACACTCTTTTCAATTACGTCCGATTCCGGAGCTAAAATATCTAAAGCACGATATATATGCTGTTCGGCTATTGCTGGAAACCTAAGCAACTCATTCGCTTCTCTCTAATGTCCCGCGCTTGGAAGTCGGGTGTAGCACACGCATATACATTAATATTTCAAGAATTCTGTTTAAATCGTATGAAAACGAATGACGATTCGCAATAGCTTGGCATATGTCATCTAATTTCAATTGGTGATAAAGCGATTTAAAAAAGAAAATCAAAGTTAAACAATCGTTGTTAATCTTTGAGAATTTGTTTATAGGTATCTTGGTTAAGGAGAATAGTCTTTGATTTCTTTTTTGTTCTTCTGTTAGTTTTCTTGCGTAAGTTTGTGCCCATTTTTCCGGGTCTATACCGGGATGTTTTTTTCGATTTTCTTGTTCATTTCCCAACGCTTCAATTACTTTGGTAGTTGACTCTCTGTTGATATTCTGCACATTTTCGATAACTGAATAGGAAACAGAATGCTTGGAAACACTTTTCTTAATACGCATGTACTCACGCCCATCTTTGTTTATGTTTTTATTAATATAAGCTTTGGTGATTTTTTTATGACTTATTCCTATTAATTAGATCATAAATTAATTTACTGAGGTTTTTACTATTTTATCTCCTTTATTAGCTAATATCTTCTTCAAGATATTTAAATATTCGAAGTCGTTGTAATAATGTTTTAATGCATTCACAAAATGTAAAGATACATTAAAAGTTATGTTCATACATTTTAAATAAAAGATTAAAAATATATAATGATTTTTTAAATCCTATTAATTTATTTAAAAATTATATTGAACAGCGTTATTGGGTAATATAACAATTAATAATATAAATTAAAATTAGTGAATGGCATGATTATTGCATAAGTATAATTAAATACAAAGAATAATAAAGTCAGATTGGAAAAGTTTAATTATCTTGGAAAGGTGGAGATATTTAAAAACAGAGATAGAAAATAAGTATATTATAATATGGAAGCAGTTTATTGAAGAGTTAGTATTCCTCCTGATCTTTTAACAAAATACATGATTAAATGACTTTTTTGTTTATGAATTCTGAAATGAATCGCTGCATTAAATTTTCTAATTTATATTAAGACAAGAAAGGAAAATTATTATAATGAAATCTAGTAAAGAAAAATTAAGACTAAGTAAAAAAGATGATAAGTCATACCCTGATAAATCTTCTACAGGCGCTTATTCTAGATGGTTAGAAATAGATGAAAAGCGGCTTCGAATTATTACTTATCCAAGAGGTTACGAAGCAGATCATGTTTGTTATGATGGGCATTCCTTCTATGTTATTTATGGTAATATCAAAATTGAGTTAGAATCAGAAATTACGGAATGGCACTCTGGAGATGCATTTATTATTCCTGATGGCGTTCCTCATCGTTTGTTTAATCTTTCTGAAGAAGACGCTAATATAGTAGTAGCGGATAAAGGATAGCTTAAAGAATGTATTAATTTAAATATAAATTACTTATAAAGTTAGAAAGTAAAGTAATAGTGTTCTACATTATTGGTCTATTTTCAATTGTTTTAAGGGATACATTATCAATTTTGAAAAATTTGGCTTAAGAATAAGTATATGTAAAGAAAATTACTCTAAAATTATGTAAAGGCTTTCAAAAAATGGGGAGAAGGAGATAATAATGGAAAAAAAAGAATTAGAATCTGATGATTTAGCAATTATTTCGAGTAAAATAAATAGTATTTCTAAACAAATGACTTATACACTTCAAAGAAGTGCGCGCTCAAGTGTTATGAGTAGTGCAAGAGATTTTTCAACAGCTATTTGTGATTATAATGGAGATGTTATTGCATTGCCTAATGGATTTCCAGTGCATGTTGCTAACATGAGCTTAACCGCTAAAACAATTTTTGATTTTCATGAAAATGACTTGTCTCCAGGAGATGCATATTTAAATAACTCGCCGTATCATGGAAATACGCATATGGCTGATCATACTATTATAGTTCCTGTCTACTATAAAGATGAATTAATGTTTTTAACGACAGTAAGAGGTCATCAAGCTGATGTTGGAAATAGCGTTCCTACAACATACCATGCTCCAGCAAAAGATATTTATGAGGAGGGAGCATTATGCTTCCCTTGTGTGAAGGTTCAAAAAGACTATTCAGATGTTGAAGATATTATTAGAATGGCTAAGATGAGAATACGTGTACCAGACGTTTGGTATGGTGACTATTTAGCGATGATTGGAGCAGCTAGGATAGGAGAGCAGCAACTATCCTTACTCATTGAAGAATATGGGATTGAAATAATTCGAAAATTCTGTAAAGAATGGCATGCATACGGTGAAAAACGAATGAAAGAAAAGATTAGAGAATTGCCTGAAGGTACGTGGACAAACAAATCTGTTCATGACGCAATTCCAGGTGTTTTAGAAGATGGAGTTCCCGTTAACGTGAGCGTACATATTAACCCTGTTAAAGGGAGAATAACTGTAGACTTTACAGACAATGGGGACTCAGTAATGAGTGGGTTAAATCTCTGTGAAGCAACTGTACTTTCTGCTGGAAGAACAGGCGTACTTAACCATTTAGGTGCTGATATACCTTTATGTGAAGGGGCTTTGAAACAAGTTGAAGTAAAAATGAGGGAGTCAGGAGTGATAGGAAAAGCAAAATTACCATATTCTTCTTCTGTTTCTACTACAAATGTTGCTGATCGTGCTATCTTAGCAGTTCAATGTATTTTTAACGGGTTAAAAAATAATTTGGGAATGGCTGAAGGAGCTTTGTCACAGCCGCCTTCAATGGCAGTTATTTCTGGTTACGATTCTCGTTATGATCGTCCTTACGTTACTCAATTATTTACAGGTGTTACTGGTGGAATGGGTGTAAACGGACACGACGGTCATTTGGTTTATGCTACTGCTAACGCAGGTTTGATGGAGTATAATTCTGTGGAAATGCTTGAACAGAAGTATCCTATTCATTATGAAAAACAAGAAATAGTGCCCGATTCTTCAGGAGCAGGGAAATGGGATGGAGCCCCGGCAGCTAGAGTCATTATAACACCAAAAAATGATGAAGTTGAATTTATTTATGTATGTGATGGTAAATATAACCCTCCTAAAGGAGCTATGAATGGTAAAGATGGGTCGCCATCCAGGGCTGCTTTATATAGATTGGAAACTGAAGAGGGTGAAGCTGAAAATCTTCCTATGTTCCATCAATTTTATTTGCAACCTGGTGAAGCATTAATTTCTGAAGTTAATTCTGGTGGCGGTTATGGAAATGCGTTGGAAAGAAATCCAGAGTTAGTAAAACATCGAGTAAGAGAAGGTTGGATAACATTAAAGAAAGCCGAAGAAGTATATGGAGTAGTAATAGAAACGGATAAAGAACTCTACGAAGTAGATGAAGAAACTACTAGCAAACTTAGAAAAAAGTTGAAAGAGAGGAAATAAAATGAGTTTTAAAATATCTACTGATATTGGTGGTACGTTTACAGATATTGTCGTAGTAGACAATAAAGGTAATAATAATATATTTAAATCTCCTACTACAGATAAAGATAAGATGGTAGGGGTTATTGAAGGATTGAAAATAGCTGCTAAGTATTATGGATATTCCTTAGAAAAATTAATGAATGAAACCGAATTTGTTAGTCATGGATCTACTGTGTCAACCAATGCTTTAATTGAGGGAAAAACCGCTAAAGTTGGTTTAATATGTACTGAAGGTCATCGTGATATTCTTTCATTTAGAGAAGGGGGAAAAGCTCATCCATTTGAATGGTATATTGATTATCCTGATCCATATGTCCCAAGGTATTTAACCCTAGAAGTTAGTGAAAGAATAAATTCGGAAGGAAAAATAGAAACGCTATTAAATGAAAATGAAGTACGAACAGCTGTAAAAAAATTAAAATATTACAATGTACAGGTTATAGCTGTTTCATTATTATGGTCTTTTATAAACCCTGAACACGAATTAAGAGTTGCCGAAATTATCCACGAAGAATGGCCAGAGGTAGTAGTCACATTAAGCCATATCGTTAATCCAAGGATAAGAGAATATCGACGTACAGTTAGTACAGTTATTGATGCTTCTTTAAAGCCACTAAATACAAGTTATGTTGAGTCACTTCAAAAAACTTTAAAAAAGATTGGTTATAAAAATGACTTATATTTATTTACTTCGTCAGGTGGGTTAATATCACCAGAAGACATGACAAATCAGCCAATACACAGCATTGATTCAGGCCCATCTTTAGCACCTATTTCTGGTAAGTTTTACACGGAAAGAGAATTAAAAAAATATAATGTCATAACATGTGATATGGGAGGAACAAGCTTTGACATTGGTCGTGTTACAGAAGGTGAAGTAACAATAACTAATAATGCCATGTTGAAAAATGAAAAGCTGAGTATCCCAAAGGCAGACATAAAAACAATCGGAGCAGGTGGTGGAAGCATTGCTTGGGTGGATGAAGGGGGTCTTATACGTATAGGCCCGGAAGGTGCAGGGTCAGATCCAGGACCAGCGTGTTATATGAAAGGAGGGGCTAAAGCTACTGTAACAGACGCCGCTTTATTATTAGGGTATTTAAATAAAAACTATTTCTTAGGGGGGAGAATGGAAGTAAGCGAACAGTTAGCAGAAGAAGCGATAAAGAGAGAGGTTGCTTCTCCGCTTAATATTAACGTAATTGAAGCAGCATATTCAATATGGAATACAGCGACAGCTAAAATGACCGAGGCTATTAGAGATGTCACTGTTTGGGAGGGTATTGATCCGAGAAAATATACATTTGTTGCTGGTGGTGGAGCTTCGGGGCTCCATATTATCCGTATTGTTTCTGAATTAGGAGCTAAAAAAATTATTGTTCCTAAAACAACTGCAACATTAAGTGCTTTTGGAGGGGCGGTTGCAGATGTTGTTGGAGAGTTTGAACAAACTTTACTAACGTCAACCAATAATTTTGACTATAAAAGAGTCAATAATATCCTAAATCATTTAAAACAAAAAGGAAATAATTTCTTGAAAAAAGTAGGTATTACAAGTGAAAAAAGACGTTTTGAAATCGTTGTGGAAGCAAGGTACCCATTTCAAGAACAAGAATTAGCGTTTACTTTGGAAAACGATTCGTTTGAAGAGAATAAAGATGTACAAAAATTAGCTAATAAATTTCATGAGATACACAACCAAGTTCTAGGTTCAAAAGATCCCAATGAAATTATAGAATGTATTGTTTGGAAAGTAAGAGCAACTGGTTTAACCTCCAATACAGAATTATTTAAGCAAGAAGAAATTAGCGAAACGCCTGATAGTGAAAGTATGAAAAATTCGCGTATGGCGTATTTTAAGGAAATGAATGATAAAGTGATGACACCCGTTTTCAATGGAGGAAAACTAAAAGCGGGAAATAAAATTGTAGGTCCGGCGATAATTGAAGAACCAACCACAAATTTAGTTGTATTTCCTAATGAAGTTGTTTTCGTTTCCGAATATGGAAGCTACGTTGTTGAGTTAAATCAGAAATAAGACTTAATTTAAAACAATTGAAAACTAGAGAATCATTATTCAAAAATTTTGGGAGGATTCGTCTTATGAATGATGATCATGAAAAACAAGAGGTATATATCGATCAAGGAGATGACTATTCGTTAGAAGAGGTACCCAGCCATGCTAGAAGAGGAACGTTTAGTCTATCGAATGTAACGCTAGGAGTAGCTACAGCAATGTTTTTTATGCAAGTAGCAGGAGAGATAGCTGTAAATTATGGAAGTATGAATGCAATCATTACATCTGTCTATGCGACGTTACTTACAGGATTGTTGGCGATGGGTATTGGTTATATCTCAGCAAAAACAGGTTTAAATGCAAATTTAATGACTCGTGGTTTAGGGTACGGTGTTTCAGGAGCTGCGTTTACTTCTATTATTTTAGCTGTTAATTTTATTATTTATTTTTCAGTGGAAGGTTCAATTATGGCACACTCTTTTCATGCTTATTTTCCTTCTATCCCTATTTGGCTATTTATGATTATTGTGGTAGTAGGAATTGTACCTTTAAACTGGTACGGTATTTCTCTTTTAGAAAAGTTTCAAAAATATTCATTACCTATTTATTTGATTTTGTTAATAGTTGGAATAACAATTGCTATAAATATAGATGTTCCTTATACAGAAAATTGGCTTAATTTTATGCCTGAAGAATCTACAATCGGAGGATTAGCTTTATTAAGCTCAATTGGTATGATTAATGGTGTTGTAGGATCGCAAACTTTATTAACCACAGATTATACTCGTTTTGTGAAAAAAGACAGAGTAAAGTTTGGAGCTTTTGCAGTTGGTTTTTTGCCCCAGCTTTTTGCTTTTTTTATCATGGGGATAGTCGGTAGTTGGTTTGGAGTTCATTTTGCAGAATCGAATCCCGGAGTATACATGGTAGCTATTATGGGAGTATGGGGGGCATTATTTACAGTTATAACGCAAGTTCGCATTAATGTTGTAAATTTAAATAGCGCCTCTCTAGCTTTAACTACTTTCTTTGCAAGAATTTTTAAATTAAAACCAGGAAGAGTCTTCTGGGTTGTTATGACAGGATTAATCAGTTTAACTGTCATGCTTTTAGGCCTCGTTGATAACTTGGAAACTTTATTAACGCCCATGGGAGTTCTATTGTTTTCATGGACTGCTTCTTTATATGCTGATATTTTTATTGTAAAAAGAATATTGAAAATAGGGCCAAAAGAGATTGAATACCGTGAAAGTAACCTTCCTGCATGGAACCCTGTCGGGCCAATAGCATTAATTATGTCTTCCTTTATAGGCATCATGCTTGTTTATGAGGTGGTTGGTCCAATTTTATCCCCTATTGCAGCGTTTGTTGCTGCGTTGATTTCTTTTGTTTTACACATTCTATTAGCAGTTATTACAAAAGGAAAGTATTATTATAAAAAAAATGAAAGGGGTTACAAATTAGATTGAGTATATTTTCTTTTAATCTAATCTCTTTTGATTTATTTGGATGATATTTTATTAAATGAATTGGTTCGTTTTCTATATTCATTACACACAGCATAATTAATATAATAACGCACTACACTTTATGAATTGAAAATTTTAAATTAATAAGAGATATCTCTAAAAATCAAGAAATTAAATACTTAGAATATGCTGAATAAAGAGGTGATAAATATGGTTTATCAACGAAATTTTCACGGAATCATCTCTCCTGTATCTACAATCTTAGATAAAAATAATAATTTAGATGAAAAAGGGATGAAAAAATTAATAGATTATTTAATAAAAGAAAGAGTACATGGCTTGCTCTTTTTGGGTTCAGGTGGGGAATTCTCACAAATGACGCTTCCTCAACGAAAAAAAATAACAGAATTTTGTATTTCTTATGTTAATAAAAGAGTACCAGTTTTTATTGGGACAGGTAGTACTAGCACAAAAGAAGCGATATTGTTAAGTCAACATGCTCAGCAGAGTGGATCTGACGGAGTTCTTATAATTACCCCATATTATTGGCCTTTATTAAAAAAAGACTTATTGAAATATTATAAAGATATTGCAAATGCTATTGATTTGCCTATAATACTTTATAATTTTCCTTCACTAACTGGCCAAGTTTTATCTCCAGAATCAATTTTAGAATTGATTAATTATGATAAAAATATTATAGGCGTAAAAGAAACTGTAGATTCTGTTGAACATATAAGGGAGGTGATAGTAAAAGTAAAAAAGAAGCACCCTGAATTTTTAGTTTTTGCTGGAATGGACGATCACTTATTAAACACTTTGCAAATGGGAGGGGATGGAGCAATACCAGGAGCTTCTAATTTTGTTCCAGAAATTACAGTAGGTATATATGAATTATATAAGAAAAAAGAATATATAAAAGCGGAAGAATTACTAAAAAAGTTAATGCAGTTATTACAAATATACGAATTAAGCTCTCCCCCTTTTATTGCGATTAAAGAAGCAATAAAAGCCAGGGGGGTGGATATACCTACGCAGGTATTACCACCAGCTCAAAATCTTGATAAAGCGAGTAAGTTACGAATCAATGAGATCTTATCTTCTACTTTTAAATAAGAAATGATCTTAAAAGTAAAAAATCTAATTTTTTTGAACTAACAAATATCAAAAGGAGAATGAATAGATGACAGATAAATTTGATGTGAGAAATCCTGCAACCGGAGAAATATTACAAACTATTGAGCGTGATAGTCCTGAAGAAATAAATGAAGCGATTAAAAAAGGGTATGAAGCTTTTACATCATGGAAGAAAACAAATGCTCACGAAAGATCTGCGTTGCTTAAAAAATGGTCAGAACTCATACAAGCCAACAAAGAGGAAATTGCCAAAATAATGACAGAAGAAAATGGAAAGCCAATGGTAGAATCTAGGGGAGAGGTTGATTATGCACGAAGCTATATCGATTGGTATGCTGAGGAAGCAAAGCGAATTTATGGACGATTAATTCCAACACATGATAATGATAAACGAATACAAGTAACTAGGGACCCAATAGGGCTCGTGGCAGCCATAACTCCTTGGAATTTTCCAGCGGCTATGATGACTAGAAAAGCGGCTCCAGCATTAGCAGCAGGTTGTACATTTATTTGTAAACCAGCAGAAGATACTCCACTTACGGCCATTCGTTTGATGGAACTTGCTTATGAAGCTGGTATTCCCCAGAATGTCGTTCGATGTGTTAATACAAAGGGATCGGTAGCTGGCGATATTTTCACAAAAAGTAAATATATTAAAAAAATAACGTTTACAGGATCTACACCTGTAGGAAAGTCCTTGATAAAATCGAGCGCCGAAACAGTTAAAGCTGTAACAATGGAGCTTGGCGGTCATGCTCCTTTAATTGTTGCTGAAGATGCTGATATTGATATAGCTGTTTCTCAAACTGTTGGTACAGCCTTCCGCAATGCTGGGCAAACTTGTATTTGCGCTAACAGGATATATGTTCATAAGGATATCGCCGAGGAATTTTCGCGTAAAATGGCAGAAAAAGCAAACCAGCTGGTTGTTGGAAATGGCTTGAAAAATGATGTAGATATAGGGCCAGTCATAAATGAAGATGGTTACAAAAAAATTGTTTCTCACATTGAAGACGCAGTTAATAAAGGAGCAAAAGTTTTAACCGGCGCTGAATATAACGCAAGCGAAAACAATTCTTATTTCTTTATACAACCAACTGTCTTGGATAATGTTACTGAAGAAATGAATATAATGCACGACGAAACTTTTGGGCCAGTAGCTCCTATTACAACTTTCAGTGATTTAGACGTTGCTATTGAAAAGGCTAATGACACGCCTTTTGGACTTGCAGCCTATTTTTTCACAAACAATTATCAAACAGGTCAATATTTATTTGAAAATCTTGATTATGGTATTATTGGTTGGAATAACTCTGCTACATCCGCTGCGCATGCTCCGTTTGGGGGATTAAAAGAAAGTGGGTTAGGTCGTGAAGGTGGAACAGAAGGAATTGAACCTTATCTTGAAACAAAGTATATGTCAATTGGTGGTTTCAAAAATTAATAATTCAGATTTTATAAAATTTTAACGCAACAACTGTTAAGTAAGATGCTTACGTTTATGTGACGAAATAAACGTAAGCATCTTTAATTGTCTATGGACAAAAACAAGCTAACAATATTTGATTTTTATTATAAATATATCTTCTGTTTTGCACTGTTTATTTTGATAAGCTTGACTAGCTTAATTGATCTAAGAAAATGTATCGTAAGTATATATGAAATACTATGTACGCTTATGTTATAATTATCGTATATCATAAGTAAACCAATTATTAATTGACAGTTTTTAAATAATTTAATTGTGGATAAAATTTACGCTCTCCTCAGTTTACTAATGATTGTAATATAAAATTACTTCATTATAATAGTTCAAAGTTAAGAATAAATAAGAAGACGGGGGATTTTAATAAAAAGATATCAATACGGGACGAAATATTATATTAAGATATTGCTTTTGAAAGGTGGGGTTTTTTATGCAACAATCTTTATCTGAAAATTTTTTTCTCAAACATTATAAAGACCTACCCGTTGGTGTTATAGCTATCAGTATAAATAAGAATATCACATTATGTAATGACTATGTTTCTAAGTTACTAAATTTATCCATTAATCAGATTATTGGAAAGCCATATAATTATATATTACCGACAATATCCATCATAGATAAATTTGTTCAAGGAGAAAAACTAAATTTTGATTCGATAACTGTAAAAATTAACAATAACAATATGCTGTTTTTTCCGTTGTTTTTAGAACAATTTGATAATGAAAGAAACATAATAGGAATATTAGCCAATGATTATTCCTCTAATAGCTTTTCTTTAAACAATCAATCGTTTCAAAAGGTTCTTGATTCAAGCCTTGATGAAATATTTATTACAAACGGGAAGGGAGACATATTATTTATTAATGCTACAGCAGAAGCCCTCTATGGTGAATCCCCAAAAAACTTAGTGGGTAGAAATGTTTTAGAATTAGAAAATAGGGGCTACTTTTCTCCCTCTTTGTTTCCGATTGTTCAAGAACGTCGAGAAAAAGTTTCTATGATTCAGCGTACAAAGATGGGCACTTCCCATCATGTCATTGCATACCCTTCGTTTAACAAGGATTTAGAGCTGACTAATGTTGTCTTTAATGCTAGAGACATCACAGAAGTTAAACATCTTAGAGAAAAAATAGAGCGTAGTGAAAATTTAATTAACACTTACAAAACAGAAGTACAAGAGATGCAAAAGTATCAAGGAGATGATAACGATTTTGTATCTTTTGCGCCTAAAATGCTTAAAATAAAACAAACTATTGAAAAAGTTGCCCCTTTTAATACTACTATATTAATTACAGGTGAATCTGGTGTAGGTAAGGGAGTTATTGCCAATGAAATTCATAAAAAAAGTCATAGGAAAGACAAAAAAATTGTTCATGTTAATTGTGGAGCGATCCCAGAAGCACTAATTGAATCAGAACTTTTCGGATACGAAGGTGGGTCTTTCACAGGTTCAAAAAAGGAAGGAGCGAAGGGGATTTTTGAATATGCAAATGGAGGGACCCTTTTTTTGGATGAAATTGGTGAAATTCCTCTCCATTTACAAGTAAAGTTGTTAAAAGTCCTTCAAGAAAATAAAATTCAACGGGTCGGTGGTAATAAGTCCATTGAAATAGATAGTCGTATCATTGCGGCAACGAATCAAAACTTGAATAAACTGATTAAAGCAGGAGAGTTTCGCGAAGATTTGTATTATCGACTTAATGTTATTCCTATACATATCCCTCCCCTTCGAAAAAGACAAGAGGATATAACCTATATGCTTAATCTTTTTATTGACGAGTATAACAAAAAGTACAACGCTGCCAAATATCTCTCATTAGTAGCCGAAAATTTATTAGCTCGGTACTCATGGCCAGGAAATGTGCGCGAATTAGAAAATTTGGTAGAAAGAATGGTAATTACTTCTAATCAAGACGAAATAAAAGCAAGTGATTTGCCGGATGATATTGTTATGCTTAATGATTCCCAAAACTCTATTAGTGTCCATAATGTCATTACGTTAAAGCAAGCTCAACAAGAAATGGAAAAGCAATTGGTACAAAAAGCATACGAAATTAACTCTAATTCTTACAAAGTTGCTAAAATGCTAGGAGTTAATCAATCAACGGCTCATAGAAAGATAAACCAGTACTTGAAAGATGGAAATAGATAACAGGGATATTTATTATAATTATTTTAACTAATACTAGTTAAAATACTTTCATAGAATAAACACTAAATTAAAATAGAACGGTAATTGAAAGAGAGGACAAAACAAGTCAATCTTAAATAATATTTTTAAAATGTATAATAAGCACCCAAAACCATATAGATAATATAGGCTTTGGGTGGCTATTTAAAAAATCGTTTTCCTTCATTTTAATTGACTAGATGAATAGGCGAATCGCCTTCGAGGACACGAATTACTTCTTTAGCAGCTCCTGTAGCCATACGTTCTAACGATTCATTAGTTGAAGCTCCCATGTGAGGAGTAGCGATGATGTTTTCGACATCCCACAATGGATGGTTTTCTTCAGGTGGCTCGTTCTGGAACACATCTAGACCTGCACCTCCTATGTTACCTTTTTTAATCTCCTCTGCTAATGCTATTTCGTCAATCAACCCTCCTCTTGCGCAGTTAATTATATAAGCTGTCTGTTTCATCTTCTTTAAAACATTTCTATTAATAAAATGATGTAATTCATTAGTATAGGGCAAATGTAAGGTTATGAAATCTGCTTTTTTAAATATTTCATCTGCTGTTTCTGTTTTTTGTACGTTAGCCATATCAATTTCTTTTACATAGGGATCGTAGACTAAAACGTTCATATCGAACCCATAAATACATTTTTCAGCTACTAATTGACCGATTCTTCCAAATCCTATAATTCCAATAATTTTTCCAGACAGATCAGTCCCTATATAATGATGACGCACATCGAATCTTCCCGTCCGAATGTACCGATCGCCATTAACAATATGATGAGATAATGAAACTAACAAACCAAGAACATGTTCAGCAACGGATATGAAATTAGCCTCAGGAACATTACAGACAGGAACGCCTTTTTCTCTAGCAGCTTTGGTATCTATATTATCTACCCCTACGCCACACCTTGCGATAACATTAAGATTTTTCATATTTTTAATGAGATTCTTGTCAATTACAGCCCCTCTAACTAAAAGTGCATCACTTAAATAATAATCGGAATCTGATAGAATGTGCTGGGCGCTTTTAGGGAAAAAGACTTTATAACCTTTCGCTTTTAATAAATTAACGCCTTCATCAGCTATGTTTTCATGCCCTTCAAGTAATACGGAAATATGTTTTTTATTCATTTAATGTCTCCTTTTCTTGCTTTAATTAACATGAAAATGTTATTTCCAGACAATTAACGTCGTTGCGCTGTCGGACGAACAATAACTTCATTTATTGATACAGCAATCGGTTGTCTAATTGCATATAAAATTGCCTTGCTAATATCTTCTGTTGTCAGTGAATATGCGAAACTTCCCTCTTGTTTTATCATTTGTAAAGCTTCTGAATCTGGTAAATCTTTTAGTAAATCCGTAGTAACAGCGCCAGGGGCTATAAGGGTTGTCCTAATGTTTTGCTCTGGTTTTAGTTCTTTACGTAAGCCTTCAGTTATAGCCCGGATAGCGAATTTTGTTGCACTATATACAGAGCGCGGCACCGTAACTTCATACCCAGCCACAGAAGATATATTAATAATATGCCCTTCATTTTGAGATTCCATATGAGGAAGTACAGCAGCTATACCATGTAGAGTCCCCTTAATATTGACATCAATCATTTTATTCCATTCTTCAACACGTAAATCGTTAAAGAAAGAGACATCCATGATTCCTGCGCTGTTAATTAAGAAGTCAATTTTTCCATATTTCCTTATAGTATCCTCAGCAAGCATCTTCATTTGATTATATGATGTCACATCGGCAACATGTAAAGATGCAATTCCTCCAATTTCAATTATTTTTTTCTGTAATCGTAAAAGTTCATCTTCTCGTCGAGCAGCCAACATGACAGAAATATTTTGTTTGGCTAAGTATTCTGCTGCTTTCTTTCCAATTCCACTACTTGCTCCTGTTATAATAGCTACTTTTTGTTTCATTTTTTCTCCTTTTACAAGTCTAAATTAACATGTAAACTCTAGTAATAATTTTTTCTTCAAATTATGATTAAATATTAATTTTTCATGCCTCATTCATTTCAAAATTAAAAACGGCAACATTATTTTTACGAAAATTTAGACTTTTATCTTAATAACTTTATATATAATAAATGCAGTCATAATATTGTGAAAGAATCTACAGTACATTTGCATAGCAAGTTTATAATAAACTACGACCGTTGGAGAGTCGATTTGTTTTTATGTTTTTTAATTTTTTATTTCTCAAATTAGTAATATTCAAAGCTAGTAACTAATCGTATTTATTTAGAATACTTAATTTCGCCATTGATAATCGTCATTTTCACTTCTGTTTCTTTAATTTGATCTGGTGAATATCGCATGAAATTTTTGGGAAATACTGTGAAATCAGCATATTTACCTTTTTCGATAGTTCCTTGCTTATCCTCGTTAAAAGCAGCTCGAGCAGCATGTTTAGTATACATAGTAATAGCATCGTATATAGATATTTTTTCTTCCGATCCAATAACATCGCCTTTAGATGTTTCCCTAGTAAGAACAGCATAAATGGTATATAAAGGATTACTAGGAATCACCGGGCAATCTGTACTTAGAGCAGGATAAAGGCCGTTTTCTTTAAATGAACGTGTAGTATATAACCCCCTTAAAACATCTGGATTTAATACACGTTTGTAAACGTCACCTGCCATACGAATAATTCCTGGATGCGGAACTGGTATAACTTTAATTTTTTTAATTCGGTTAAGTAATTGTTGATTTGTGACACCGCAATGTTCAATTCGATGTCGATGATCAATTTTAGGGTATTTTTCAAGTGTCTTTTCAAAAGCGGTAACAACGGACTCAACTGCTGCATCTCCTATAGCATGGATAGCTATTTGTTTACCAGATTTATGAGCGTGCAGTACTTTTTCTTCAAGATCGTCTTGATCATACATTAATAAACCTTTTGTTCCTTCAGGATAAATATAGTTATCTTTCATAGCTGCCGTTTGGCTACTTAGCGCCCCGTCAGAAAACATTTTTATTGGTCCGATTCGAAAGAAATCATTTTCAATATTATTTTTCAACATATTTTTTTCTTGCATCTCATTCCAAAACTTTTCTAGAATCATACCGTAAATACGTACATCTACTTCTCTATTGTGTGTCATATCTTTTAATATTGTAAATTCATTTAATGAATCCGTATAAAAGCCCATCCCTGCTTCATGAACGCTTGTAATCCCTTCTTTAATATAATGATTGTTTGCAAGTTTTACTGCCTGCCTAATATGTTTATCGCTATAAGAAGGAATAATTTTCTGTACCAAGTTAACTGCGGACTCTCTGAGCACTCCAGTAAGACCATCTTTATCCTTTTCGATTTTTCCATCTGACTCAACTTTCGTTTGCTCAGTTATGTTTGCCAGCTCTAAGGCTCGATCGTTTACCACGGCATTATGCAAACAGAATCTCGAAATAAACACGGGATTGACAATATGTTTTAAGTCGTCTTTGTTAGGCATTCTACCTTCTATAAAATTAGCCTCATCAAACCCCACACCAATCACCCATTCATCCGGGCCAAGAGTATTGGCTTTTTCTTCAATGTACTCAACCATTTTTTCAATAGAGTTTGTGTAACAGTTTACATTTAGTAGATTTAACCCAAACGAAATTATATGCTGATGTGCATCAATAATCCCTGGGGTGACTACTTTTTCGTTAAGATTTATTATTTCTGTTTCTTCGTTTGCTAACGCTTCTAAATCATCATTAGAGCCTACTTCCATAATGTAACCATCTTTAATGGCTACACTTTCATAGATATCTTTACTTTCATTGATAGAATAAATTTCTCCATTTTTAAGTACTAAGTCAGCATACATTTTTTTATCTCCTTCTTTAATTTAAATTATATACTCAAGCTTTATTTAGCTACTTCTTATTATTATCTAAGAAGTATCATAGATAACGAAGGCCAGAAAGTGATAACGAGAAGGGTTATAATCAAAGCAAAAAAGAATGGTACTACACCGCGTATGACGGTTTCTATATTAGTCTTACCAACAGCAGATGTTACAAAAAGATTGACACCAACGGGAGGAGTTATATATCCGATAGCAAGATTTGCAACCATAAGTACTCCAAAGTGAATAGGGTCAACACCTATTTCTGTAGCAATAGGTAAAAGAATTGGTGTTAAAATAACAATAGAAGCTACTGCATCTATAAAGGCTCCAACAACTAAAAGAAACAAGTTAATAAGTAGCAAGATAACAATGGGACTTTCAGAAAAATCCATAATTGCGTCAGCTATGGTGTTAGGAATACGTTCCACAGTGAGCAGAAAAGAAAAGGCAACAGAAAGACCTATCATATAAAGCGTTGCACCCATTAGACGCAATGTTTCTAGTGTACTTTCATAGAGCTCTTTCCAGTTTAATTCTTTGTAAAAAACTCCTCCAACAAGAAGTCCGTAGACAACTGCTACAACAGAAGCTTCGGTAGGTGTGAATATTCCTCCGTATATGCCTCCTAAGATGATTACCGGCGTAAGAATGGACCATTTAGCTTCCCATCCTGTTTTTAATACTTCTGTGAAGGAAAATGCATCCGTATATTCAATAGTTTCATCTTTGCTTTTTCTCTTAATTAATATATAAGATGCAATCATAAGTATAATGCCTATGAAAATGCCAGGAAATATACCCGCAATAAATAAATCACCGATTGATACCTCTCCAGCTACTCCATAAAGTATAAGAGGAATGCTAGGAGGAATGATGATGCCGATAGTTCCTGCTGCAGCAATAAGGCCTGTGGAAAATCTTATACCATATTTTTTCTTTTCCATCTCTGGAATCATAAATGAACCAATAGCACCTACAGTAGCTGGTCCTGATCCGGAAATTGCAGCGAAAAACATGCTTGCTGCTGTTGCAACCATAGCTAATCCACCAGAAATCCATCCAAAAAGAGCATTAGCAAAATTCAATAGACGTCTTGATATTCCACCTTTTCCCATAATCAACCCAGCAAACATAAAAAATGGGATAGCCATAATGCTAAATGACTCTAAAGAGGAAAATACTTTTTGTATGACCGTTGATAAGTCGACTACGTCACTTACAAAAACAACTGTTATAATTGTAGAAAGTCCTACAGAAATGCCAACTGGAACACTCAATATAATAAATAAAAACAAACTTCCAAATAAAACTAATATTGTCATTGGGCGCTCTCCTTAACTGAATCTTTTTTAAAAATTAATATCATTTGCTGTATTAACCGAATCAACATCAAAAAACCTGCTAATGGCAAAATTAAATAAACCATCCACATAGGCATTTCTGTCAAAGGGCTTTTTTGTCCTGTAATTTTCATATCTAGAACAAATTGTGTACCAACGTAAGCTAAAAATATGGCGAATAAACTCCATAAAATAAGAGCAATAAACTCAATAATTTTTTGTCCTAATTCAGGAAGTAGATCCCTTAACGTTTCAACACGGATATGTCTTTCTTCTCTGATTGTAAAAGAAACACTAATCCATGCTAACCATATTAGTAAATATCCCGAAAACTCCTGTGACCAGCTTAATGAATAATCAAATACATATCTTGATAAAAAATTTGAAAACACCAGTAAGACTAATAAGAAAAAGCCAATTACTAAAAACCATTCTTCTATTTTTTGATTAATGATTTTCTTCATTTGTACCCCTCCGAAACTAAACATATTGTCAAGAGTTAGTAATAAAAATTAACTTATTTTTTAAGTGAAGTTGAAGCTGATTAATAGAGAAACAAGCTTGATTAAATAAATTTTAGAAAACTTTTTGATAAAGTCATATTTAAAGTTTCTACTATTGAAGATTTTCTTCCTTGTGCGACTTGATAACTTGAAGTCTAAAGTGACACACCACACAAGGAAGCTTTTAACATTTTAAAACTTTATTCACTGTAGCTTTCTGCCATATCTATTAAATCTTTTCCGATATCGTCTTCGTATTTATCGTAAATAGGCTGCACATCTTCTCTCAAATCGTCTTTTTCTTCTTGACTAACTTCGTGTACGTTTAGTCCTTCTTCTTCCATTTCTTCTAGTTTTTCTGAATTTTGTTCCATAGAAAGCTCACGCAAGCTATCGTTAATTGCATGGTCTCCTGCTTCTATCATAATATCTTGCAAATCTTCTGGCATTTCTTCAAATTTATCTTTATTAATAAATGTAGGAGCAGAAGCATAGACATGTTCTGTTTCCGTATAATCAGATAGTACTTCATAAAATTTATTAGAGGCCATTAAAGAAACCGGCTGATCCGTGGCGTCAATAACTCCTTGTTGCAAAGCAGAGTATAATTCACCAAACGGATGTGAGTCTGCACTAGCTCCTAACTCTTCAAATGTATCTTGATATAATTTATTTTCCATAACACGTACGCTCAAATTATTAAAATCTTCTTTTTGTTTTACTTCTTTATCAGCAGCCATATTTTTAAAGCCATTGTCTCCCCAACCTAAATTAGTTAATCCAAGCTCATCCATAACATCATCCAATTCATCACCTAATTCGCCATCCAATGCTTCAAAAGCTTCTTCTTCAGAGTTAAATAAATAAGGAAGGTCTAGTACCATAAATCGCGAATCAAAACTAGATATTGCAGGCGCTCCGATAATTGTCATATCTAAATTCCCAGTAATGGTTGCCTCCACAGCTTCTCTTTCAGACTCATAGAGTTCCCCATTTGGATATATTTCAACTTTAATACGTCCATCAGACTTTTCTTCAACTTCTTCTTTAAACTCTTCTGAGGCTAAATGTGTGGCATGTGATTCTGGAACAACATGAGAATATTTTAGAACGAATTCTTCGTTTTCAGCATCCCCAGTGCCATTAGACGAGCATCCAAAAATAATTCCTAAAAGCGATACCATAGCTAAGAGTACAGATATCTTTCGAAATTTTTTCAATTTTATTCCTCCATTTTTTTGTTTTATATTTTAATTTTAAATTCGGATGATGTTAGATTATTACTAATTATACCTATTAGGTAATCGCTTACATTTTGTTGATATCTTTTTTAAATTTATTATGGAACCATAACAGTGTTAAATAATAAAATGTTGAAATAATATTAATTTCTATAAGAGTGGCTCTTAAAAAAATCACTCTTATAGAATATGAAATAAATTTATAGTGTTTTCTCAATAGCGTACAAAGATTTATTTAAAATATCTATCATCTCATCTATTTCTTTTTTTGTTATAATAAGTGGGGGAGCGAAAATTAATATATCAGCCTCTTCATAAGTCACTGCACGACATAGCAAACCGCGGTTGGTAACTTCTTTTAATAGAGTAGGTGATAATGGATTTTCGAAACGTTCGTTTTTATTTTTATCCTTGACTATTTCAATAGCGCCCATAAGACCAATTGTCCGCACTTCGCCAACAATACTGTGTGTTTTACTAAGTTGCTTAAAACTTTCTAGCATATAGTCGCCCATTTTCTTGGCGTTTTCAACAAGATTTTCGTCTTCAATAATTTCTAAGTTTTTTAAAGCTACAGCTGTAGCAGTTGGATGCCCACTATAAGTATATCCATGCATAAAATTACCTTGAGTTTTTTCTTTAAAGGTATTCATAATTTCATCTGAAATAACAACTCCTCCAAGAGGTAAGTAACCACTTGTTATTCCTTTAGCTAATGACATAAGATCTGGTACTACATCGTAGTTTTCCATACCAAAATATGTTCCAGTCCGTCCAAATCCTGTAATTACTTCATCGGCTATAAATAGAATATCATTTTCATCACAAATTTTTCTAATCTCTTTGAAATAATTAGACGGTGCTGGATGCACCCCCCCTGTTCCTTGAACAGGTTCGGAAATAAATGCTGCTATTGTATCCGCACCTTCGTCTTCAATAAATTTAAGTAGGGATTCAGGAGTGGACTCAACATAATGAAAGTCTGGAGCAAGTGAAGTGGTAAAATCACGGAATGGCTTCAATCCCGTAGCACTTGTAGCTCCCATAGCAACTCCATGGTAAGAGGTCCTTCGTGAAACAATTTTTTTCTTTGAAGGCTTATCTTTTAATTTCCAGTAATTACGAACCATCTTAAAAGCTGAGTCGTTTGCTTCTGAACCACCAGACGTAAAAAACACAGTGTTAAGACTTTCTGGAGCTTTATCTGCAATTTTTGCGGATAAACGGATAGCAGGCTCATGAGAAAAAGTACCAAATGCAGAGCTAAAGCCTAAAGAAGACATTTGTTCTTTTGCAATTTCTCCAAGCTCTTGTCTTCCATGTCCAACATTCACATTCCATAAACAAGAAAATCCATCGATATATTTCTTACCATCAATATCAGTTAAATAAATTCCTTCTCCAGAAGTAAAAATTTTGGCTGGGCCATTTTCTTGCTGCTGTTGAATATTTGATGTAGGGTGTAAAAAATGTTTTTTATCTAATTCTACTAACTCTGATTTTAATAATTTTGTCTTCAATATAATTCCTCCAATAATTATAAATGTTCTTCATTAACTAGATATGGTTTTTGTTTCAACTCATTGCAATATTCACAAATAATATTGTTTTCTTTTTTTACATTATAATGAATAAAAATATCCTTTATTAAAGAAAATTAAAGAGATATGAAAATTAAAGATAGCATGTCTGATTATTCTTTCAACTTATTTTTAACGACCTACAATATATCTTACAAACGAGTCTTACTCAGTAGAGTATTATAGATATTCAATTTATAAATTAGGTTTTCTTACCCACTTAGTAACTAAACATCTTTCTATCTATAAATTCATAAAGAAATTTATTTTTTGCTTATTTTAGATATATTAATATCTACTTAAACATATTACTTAGACCCGTTTTACTTCACTCATTATTCAGCTATACATTTAATCCTCCTTTCCTAAATAGTTTTATGAGCTTTATAGTAATTACTCATGCAATATTTATGCCAAGTTTTTGATTTAAATCATTTTCTTAAAAGATTAAACGAATTATTTATTTAGATAATATCTGTCGGACATTCTTATAAATATATTAAAGGACTATAAATATACTTAAAAATCTATATTTAAAACATTATAATTATTTACTATAAACGCCAACTTTCTTTTAACTGTTAGATTGAAGACTAAAATATCCTTATTTGTTAATGCCTTCATACAATTTTCTAATGCTTTTTTGCATTGGTATTCAAATGCTTATAAACAGTCTATTTATTAAATATATTCGTAGGGTAATCCATTGGTTTATAATTTAGTTTACCCCACTAAATAATTAGGGTTATCCACATACATCGTGCGAATTTGACTATCAGTTATACCCATACCCGTTAGTGTATCTATAAATTCTTTCATTGCTTGGATTGGTTTTATATTAAAAGATTGACCATAATCAGTTACGAGAACACAATGTTTATGTCCAATTTTATCAATAGATTTCTTGAGTTGATTAACTGAAGTGTTTTTAAAATTTGATCCAGCAGCCAAATAACATTTTTCAAGGAAAGCTCCTCTTGTGGCTAATTCTTTTTGGTAATCAATAGGAACTGGAGCGATATCCATGTCAGGGTGGGTAATAAGGAATTTTTCAATACCTTCTTGAAACGCTGCATCAGCAAGAACTTTTAGTTCATCTACACTTATATGTCCACTGCAAAGTACTGCATTGTATTTTTTGATTAAATGCAGGATATCATATATTTCAGGTTTTAACTTTCCTGATTTATCTAATAAACATATTCCTTTACTAGAATGAAATATGTCATCTATACCTTGAAACAATCGTCCCTCTTTCCCTCTAAAATATCTGATGTGCTGTTCTGATGATATAGTGGGCATCCATACAAATTTTCCTCCCATTTTTAAAGCCACATCCACTGAAGCAGGATTTAATCCACCAACAAATTCGTTGAGTACGATACCTCCATATACGTGAACTTCAGACTGCATCATATTAATAACAGATGCCTGATCAGAAGTTGAAGACTCATGAGATTTTAAAACAATGCCTCCGAGATGATTTTCTTTTGCTTCTTTGACCATTTCCCAAACAGTCAATTTCCTTGGAAAAACACTTGGGTTACAATGTGTATGTAAATCAATTCCATTTTTAATAGTAGTATCAGAGGGCATCGTCATCGTCCTTTCTATAAATTTATAATAATGATATATATTTTGCTTCTATTAATTTAACAATATAGTTGCCAATCTCAAGAGAAGCAGTTGCAGCTGGAGAAGGAGCGTTACAAATATGAATAGCTCTGTCTGTTTGCGCTATAAAAAAATCATCTATTAGCTTTCCATCCCTTCCTAGTGCTTGCGCACGTACTCCTGCTTTTTCAGGAGTCAAATCATCTTCTGTTAATTGAGGAAAGTATTTATTAACGTCTTTTAAAAATAACTTTTTTGAAAAAGATTTCAGTATTTCTTTTATTCCTTCTTCCATATTACTAAAAGCAACTTGCCAAAAAGGTTTATATTTTAACACTTCATAAAATTCTTTTACATTAATATCTTTTTTTGTATAACCTTCTCTTTTAAAGCTTGGAATTGCATTAGGGCCAATGTTCACCTCTCCAGACATCATGCGTGTGAAATGAACGCCTAAAAAAGGGAAATCAGGATTTGGAACCGGGTAAATCAAACTGTTAACGAGATGCTCTTTATGCTCCTTTACTTTAAAGTACTCTCCTCTAAAAGGAACAATTTTCATGTCAGTTTTAATTCCGGATTTTTCAGCGATTTTATCACTAAATAAACCTGCACAATTAACGACTATTTTTGTTTGAATATAATTTCCACTATCAGTTTTTAATAATTGATGATCAGAATAATTTTTTATACTCTCAACTTTTGTTCCCATTAGGAACTCGCTTTTATTTTCTTCAGCTTTGTTTTTATAAGCTTCTGCAACTTTTTTATAATCAACTATCCCAGTCGAAGGAATAAAAATACCTTCTAGGGCGCTGACAAATGGCTCTCGTTCATTAATCTCGCTTTTAGACATCTTCTTGATATTGAGTCCATTTTTCAGTCCTGTTTGATATAAATTATTCATTTGATCCAGTTCATCCTTTTCAACAGCTACAATCATTTTTCCACACTGTTCATAAGGAACACCTTCATTTTTGCAAAAGTTGATTAAACTGTTATTGCCACTTTTCGCAAAATCAGCTTTCATGCTCCCTGGATTATAATAAATTCCTGAATGAATAACTCCACTATTTCTTCCGGTCTGATGTAAAGATATATCTTTTTCTTTTTCAATTACTAAAATTTTAGATTGAGGATAAGCATTACTTAACTGCATACTTACAGATAATCCTATAATTCCTGCGCCAATTACTACGAAATCATACATTTTTAAACCTCTTTTCAGATATTTTAATTAAGAAAACGCATACATTAATTGTATTACAAGTTTACAATTCTTTTTTTTTTTTGTAAAGAGTTGTAATGTCAACTAGTAATTTATCGCAGATTAGCAAGTAAAATAAACGATTGACAAATGTAAAGACAGCGCTTACACTGTTTCTATTGAAATATGTAATACAACTTTATGAATTTATAAAAGAAAGGAGATTAAATGACTCACAATATTTTTTTTTACGAAAAAAAACAAAAAATATCTGAGGCAATACTAAAACAGATAAAAGAATTAATAAGAAATAATACATATCCTCCCGGAACTAGGTTACCCTCAGAAAAAACTTTTGCTAACATGTTTGAGGTAAGTAGAGTTCCAGTACGAGAGGCGTTAAATGCATTAGCTGCAGTGGGAATCGTAGTGACAATACAAGGAGGCGGGACGTGGGTAAAAGAAATAGACGTTAGCAACTTGTTAGAAAAGGCGTCCATTGAAATGATTAGTATAAATCAGGTGCAAGAACTTCTTGATTTTCGAATTATTATTGAAACTAAAGCTGCTGCGATGGCAGCGAGACTTCGTACATCGAATGATTTAGAAATAATTAAATATGCTTTAGACGAAATTAATAAGGATATGGTGTTAGATTCTAATAATGCAGGTGATATTGCAGACTATAATTTCCATAATGCAATTGTAAAATCATCATATAATTACTTTTTAATACATTCCGTAGAAAATATTTCAGATTTATATTTAAAATTATTAAAATTTTCACTCAAATATAATATAGGATTCCAAGAAAAAAGAAAAGATATATTTTCTGAACACTGTTTTATTTATCAAGCTATTAAAAAAAGAGATTCAGAAGCTGCATCTTTTTATATGAAACAACATTTGAAGAAAGTAAAAGAAAAGTTGTACTTTTTAGAAAATTAATACTAAGAAGTGGATAGGGGATTACGATGATTGAAATTAAACCATTATTTTTGGGATTTCCTGGGAGAGCGAGAAGAGGTTTTCTAGGGTGGAGTAGTTGTTTCTTAATAAAAAAGAGAATATATTTTTCTCAAAAACCAAAACTTATTCTGTACGATACTGGGGGGATGAATGAGAGAAACAGATTATTACATTTACTGAAAGATAACGGCATCGATCCTGGAGATATCGACATCGTTGTACTCAGTCATCTGCATTTTGACCATGCTGCTAACTGGCCTCTTTTTAAAAATGCTGAAATATATATTCATCCTAAAGAAATTAATCCACCAGAAGGTTATTCAGATATGGCACGTTTAGATTTCCATAGAGAAAAACTTCTTGAACACCCTAAAGTAAAATTTATAAAAGAAAATGAGCAAATAGAAGAAATGAAAGTTATTGAATTACCTGGCCATACTCCAGGTTTAATAGGTTTATTAACAGAAAATGGAATTTTTGTAAGCGATGCTGTAAAAAATAGATCTGAACTAAAAAATCAATCTTTATTAAATGTTTGGAATGAAGAATTAACTAGAAAGTCTATTAAGAAAGTTAAAAAACTATCAAATACAATATATCCTGGTCATGACGTTCCTCTTTATAAAAAAGAAGAAGAGTGGATTCCAATGATGGAGTATCATGAAAAAATACATTTCCCTAAAAATATTATTAGCTCAGAAGGAAAGGATTTTATTTATTTGGATTTTATTTCAAAGAAAGAGGAGGATAGATAGAATGAATAAAAAATCAAAAAAACATACGCAAACAACTTGGCGTGAATCATTTAAAAATATAGGGCCTGGAATGTTAGTGGCGGGAGCTTTTATTGGAACGGGCACAATCACAACTAGTATCGTAGCAGGAACTAATAAAGGATATACACTTTTGTGGGCATCGGTTACTCTAGCAGTAATAATGACTATTATCCTTCAAGAAATGGCTGCAAGAGCTACTTTGTCTACTGGAACAAGCCTAGCTAAATTGATTCGTAATAAGTTGGGTCTATGGGCAAGCATCATTGCTATTATAGCTATTGTAGGGGGGAACTCAATTTATTCTGTAGGAAATTTATCTGGAGTTGATTTAGCTTTAGGCGAATTATTTGATGGTGTACCAGGGTCTGCATGGATGATAATAGTAACTTTCATTTACTGGGGATTGTTAATGATAGGACGTTACTCTCTTCTAGAAAAAGTAATCACCATACTTGTCATTACAATGGGCATCACATTTTTGTTTAATATGTTTTATGTTAAACCAGATTACGCACAAACAATTAAAGGATTAACTGTACCAATATTTGAAGCAAGTGATATAACTCTAGTATTAGGTCTAATAGGCACAACTGTCGTACCGTACAATTTATATCTACATTCATCTGCAGTTATTGAAAAAAAGTGGTATAAAAATCCTGAAAAAAATATGAGATCTATGCGGTTGGATACAATTTTGCCCATATTTTTAGGTGGTATAGTCACAATGGCAGTAGGAGTAGTAGCTGCCTCTTTACTACATCCCTTACACTTATCGACAGGTCTAGAAGTTGAGGGAGCCAATGATATGGCTATGACCTTGGAACCTCTTATAGGGAACGCTGCTTATATATTGTTTAATATTGGCCTATTTGCGGCGGCTATATCATCAATGCCTATGGCTGCTTTATCAGCCGCCTATGTATTTACCGAAAGTCTAGGTTTATCTTCAAATATTAAAAGCTGGCCATTTAGGATTGTGTTCAGTATTGTTGCTTTCGTCCCTTTATTTTTTGCTGTTGGCGTCTCAAATCCTGTATGGACAATAATACTTGCTCAATCGGTAAATGGTATGCTACTACCTATTACGGCAGCATTTATAATTTATATAGTAAACAAAAGCAATATTGTTGGTGATCTTAAAAACAAGCCTTTTAATAATGTTTTAGGCTTTATAGCAGTTGGATTTACAATTTATTTAGGCATAATGAATATAGTTAGTTCTTTTTAAAATGATAAAGTAGATGAAAATAATAAAGTATAGAAAAATGAAGACACAGATTGTATATTATTACAAATAATAATGGGTTTATCTCGATAAATTGAACATTTTAAATGGCGAAATAATTAAATTTATACCACGCTTCGCTCGCCCCCCTATTAAGCGTTTGGGTTTTATCCAAGCGCTTATATATAGACTTTTAGATCCCTTTTAATGTATTGTTTTCCTCCGCTAAAAATATTATCGATTTACAAGCGTGTTTATTCCTTGATACATTTTTTTAATTCATGGTAAATCGTGGAACGAGGAACTTCTGTCATTTTAGAAATGTCGTTAACGCTCATTCCATTAGTTGCACGTTCTTGGTACAAGTTTAATGCTCTTTTAATTTTTTGATTCGGCTGCGCTGGTCTACCCATATGTTTTCCTTGTTTTTTGGCTCTTTCTCGTCCTTCCGCGGTTCGTTCTAAAATCAAATATCGTTCAAATTGAGTAAAGGATCCTAAAACATTAAATAACAACGTTTGTAAACTATTACATTGGTTTTCGCCTTGAAATTTCATGTTCTCACTTAAAAATTCAATAGTAACTCCTTGACTGGCCAAGTCATCTACAATCTTATTTAAATCAATAATAGAACGCGCCAGTCGATCTATTTTAGTTACAATGCTCTTATCGCCTGATTGTATTTGTCCTAACATATTAGCTAATGCTTGGCAGGGTGCTGTGCTTGTTCCTGTAACTTTTTCAACAAAATTTTTTCACACCCATGTTTCTGTAAAATTTCTTTTGTGTTTCAACATCTTATCCAATAGTAGATACTCTTGCATAACCAACAATCATTTTTGTAAATTTGAGAGTTATTTTGCATATTTTTTGAACGCTATCTTGCGTCTATATTATTTTGTTTACTTTAAAAAATAAAATATGCAGAATTTGACATATCGAAAATAACTTTAATTTATCAATAATTCAGAGTATTCAATTATTTTATTTATTTTTTCCGAATTTTTAAATATATTTTCTACTTCTCTTCGTTAGAGTATGTTACATCTATGAATACCCCCCCTCTTTCACAAAGTAAGCTTTTTGAAACAAGAGATACAAATTTCTAAACGAAGTCTCTCTTTTCAGTTGAATGAACTTTTCCCTCTATAATTTTTAAAAACTATCATATCAGTATTTACCTTTAATTTTCCC
>Ga0079226_10000313_pt1 | contig 32867 bp, 29 predicted proteins | sample Poulit2014_FD_76345 | JGI IMG/M metagenome (GOLD analysis project Ga0079226, IMG submission 76345) | Agricultural soil microbial communities from Georgia to study Nitrogen management - Poultry litter 2014 | ecosystem: Environmental > Terrestrial > Soil > Agricultural land | place: USA: Georgia...
ATCCTCGCCCGTGCCGACACTGATCGAGCCACCGCGGGGGTTCGTCACCCGGTAACGGCCGGTGCTCTGACGCTGTAGGTCGACGTGACGCTCGTCGTCCGCACTCATCGCAGTCCCATCCTCTCTGACGTCGATCCGCACCCTGACCGTACGTCATGGCGAAGTGTCGGCCGGGCGGAACGGTGTCGCTGTGTTCCGCCCGGCCGATACGCGGGTGACCCGCCCGCCGAACGGCGGGCCACCCGCCTACCCGTTCCCCGATTGGGCGTGCGCGCAGCTTGACACAGCGCGAACATTCTAGTCAACTAGTCTACTAGTTATGTAGCACTATTGGAGTTGTGTTGATCGATTTCCAGGTGGACCGCGCCGAGGGGCTGCCCGCCTACCTGCAACTCGTACGGCAGGTGAAGGAGGCGCTGCGGCTCGGCTGGTTACACGCAGGAGACAGACTCCCCGTCGTACGCGATGTCGTCGCCACCAGCGGCGTCAACGCCAACACGGTCCTGAAGGCCTACCGCGAGCTGGAACACGCGGGTCTCGTCGAGATGCGTCAGGGTTCCGGCACGTTCGTCACGGAAGCCATGGCCGCCATCGACTCGGACATGCTCAACGACCTGCGAGCAAGCCTGTCCCACTGGATCGCCCAGGCACGCACCGCGGGGCTCACCGACGACGACATGGCGACGTTGCTGCGCACCGTGCTCACAGAGGAGGGGACGACCACCGAATGACATCCACTGTAGACACCGAACGATCGGGCGGGGTGGCGCTGCGCGCCGAGGGACTGCACAAGAGCTACCGGACCGGCCTCCGTGGCAGAACGAGTGCGGCGCTCTCCGACTGTTCGCTGGAACTGCCCGCGGGCAAGGTCGCCGCACTCATCGGCGCCAACGGCTCCGGAAAGACAACCCTGTTGAGCATCCTCGCCGGACTCCTGGAACCGGACACCGGAACCGTGGCCGACGCCGGACGCACCGCGTTCGTGTCACAGGAGAAGGCCGTGTACCGACACCTGAGCCCTACCGACATCCTGACGATGGGGGCGCGCCTCAACCGCGTCTGGGACCAGGACAGGGCACGTCGCTGGTTGGAGCGATTCGACGTACCGCTCGAACGCAACTGCGGCAAGCTCTCCGGTGGCCAACGGACCCAGGTGGCACTCGCGGTGGCACTCGGTTCCCGCCCCGAGGTGCTACTGCTCGACGAGCCACTGGCCAATCTGGACCCGTTGGTGCGCCGCGAGGTCGCGGCCGATCTACTCACCGAGGTCGCCGACACCGGGATGAGTGTGGTGCTGTCCACCCACGTGGTCGCCGAACTGGGCGGCGTGACCGATCACCTGCTGCTGCTCTCACACGGACAACTGGCACTCGCCGGCGACACGGACGAGCTGTTGAACCAGCACGTGCAGTACGTCGGGCCGCCCGCCGAACAACCACCGGGACCGGGAACCGTCATCGAACAACGCCACCGCGAGCAGCAGTCGACATTCCTGGTCCGCCTGCCGGAAAACAGCGGGGAACCGGCGACGGCCGGACCTTGGACCCACCGATCCGTCACCCTGGAGGACCTTGTGCTGGCACATCTCACAGCAAGTCGGAAGGGAGCGCAGGGATGAGCGTCCCGACCGTCGAGACACCGAACAACACAACGGACACGGCAACGAACCGTCGACGCGTAACCTGGCGCGACCTCATCCTCCTCGGCTGGCAGCAGCATCGCATGCTGGTCACCGGGACCGGGATCATCGCGTTCATCGGTGCCGGCCTGATGACGCTGCTCAGTATCGTGCTCGCCAAGGGCGGCATCGACATCCCGATACCGGTATTCTCGTCCCTGAGACAACCCGCCCAACTGTTGGAGCGGTGCATCGCCGGTTATGGCGCTGTCGTCGCCGTGTTCTGGGCCGCGCCGCTGCTGGCCAGGGAGTACGAACAACGCACCCACCTTTTCGCGTGGGCACAGGACGTCTCGGCACTGCGGTGGCTGGTCGCAAAGACGTTGCTGCTGGCGACCGTCGCCACCGGGTTCGCGGCACTGCTGGGCTCGCTGGGCACTCTCCTGCTGCGAGAGTTCAACGCGGCCGCGACAACCCCGATGCATCTCCGGCTCGCGGTGTTCGACGGACGCCTGTTCGAGGCGGCGCCGCTGGTTCAGATGGGGTACGCGCTGTTCGGTTTCGCACTCGGGCTCGTGCTCAGCGCGCTCTGTCGCCGCACAGTGCTGGCCATGGGGCTGACGCTGGTGACGTTCACCGTCGTGCGCGGCCTCGTGGCGGGCGTGTTCCGGCCGTACTACCAAACGCCGGTGCGCGCGATTTCCCCACTCGACGAGCGCTCCGGCGGCCTGTCCGTGCCGGAAAAGGCACTGTATGTCGACAGTGGTTATCTCGGCGCTACAGGTGAACCGATCCAAGCCCCGGAGGCATGTTACTCCAACACGATCCCCAACCTCGACGAGCGTCTGACATGTTTACGTGAACACGACATCACCACACGCTATACCGACTACCAACCCGTCGAGCGTCTCGACGAGTTCCACCTCGTCGAGTTCGGGCTGTTCACGGCAGGGGCCGTACTCCTGTTCGGCCTGACCTGGCGACTGATGCGCCGCCACACCCGGCTGTAACCGGCGACGACCGGCGACAACCGGCGCCCCTGGTCGGGACTGTCGACGACCCTGATCGGGACTACTGGCTCTGTTGCTGGGTCTGCTGAGCCTGTTGCGCCTGGTGCCCACCGTCCTCGCCATTGCGGGAACGCTTGGGGACCGGCGCCGGGTACTGCTCCCACACAGCGGTCACGGCGTGCTGGTGCAACCGGGCGATTTCATCGAGCGCCTGTTGCGCTGCCTGCTGTACCTGGCTGTCCTCTTGTTCACTCATGCGTCGTTTCTCCACGGGGCAACGTTGCGACTTGGAGCACACCATACCGAGTGGCTCACCGCGGCACCCCTCGGCAGGGGGAAAGTTCCGGCACGCGGAACCGATCGTTCGTGAGCACCCACGCAGAGTGCGACGATGGAACGTGACGGACATGTCTGCGGACAAACGGGGCCGTGCACGAGGAGGAATCCATGGCCAGCGTCGCCGACCAGTTGGTCGAAGTACTGATCCAAGCAGGAGTGAGCCGGGTTTACGGTGTTGTCGGAGACAGCCTGAACCCCGTGGTGGACGCGATCCGGCGCAGCGGTGGTTCGGCTCGGGGCGGCATCGACTGGATATCGGTCCGCAACGAGGAGGCCGGGGCGTTCGCGGCGGCATCCGAGGCCCAGATCACCGGCCGGCTGGCAGTGTGCGCGGGTAGCTGCGGCCCGGGGAACCTGCACCTGTTACAGGGACTGTACGACGCGCAGCGTTCCGGCGCTCCCGTGCTGGCGATCGCGTCGCACATTCCGACGGATCAGATCGGCACCGGATTCTTCCAGGAGACGCATCCACAACAATTGTTCCAGGAGTGCTCGAACTACTGCGAGTTGGTCAGCCATCCGGGGCAACTGCCGCGCATGGCACGCATCGGAGTGCAGAACGCCACGGGCGCTCGTGGTGTATCGGTACTGGTACTGCCCGGGGACGTGGCGCAACAGAACGCCGTGCACCCCACCGGTACCGGCGTCACGTTCGGCGCGACACCCGCAGTTGTCCCACCTGCCGAGGATATCGACCGGCTCGCCGAACGGATCGAACGCGCCGAGAAAATCACCATCATGGCAGGCGCCGGGTGCAAGTACGCACACGGCGAGGTGATGGATCTGGCGAACCGGGTCGGAGCACCGGTGGGGCATTCGCTACGTGGCAAGGAGTTCATCCAGTACGAGAACCCGTTCGACGTCGGGATGAGCGGATTACTCGGGTACGGCGCGTGTTACGACGCGACCCACGAAGCGGATCTGGTGTTGCTGCTGGGTACTGACTTTCCGTACGACAACTTCCTGCCACAGGCGAACACCGTCCAGATCGATATCGACCCGACCCATATCGGCAGACGAACCGTATTGGAATTCGGCCTGCTCGGCGACGTCGGAGCCACTCTCCGCGCGGTGCTACCGAAATTACGGGAACGCAACGATCGCAGCTTCCTCGGAAGGATGCTGCACAAGCACGAGCGGGAACTGAGCCGGGTGGTCGAGGCGTACACGGTCGACGTGCAGAACCAGCTACCGATCCATCCGGAATACGCAGCCGACGCGCTCGACGACACGGCCTCGGACGACGCCGTGTTCACCGTGGACACCGGGATGTGCAACGTCTGGTCGGCGCGCTACATCACCCCGAACGGGAACCGGCGACTCGTCGGTTCGTTCCTGCACGGCAGCATGGCCAACGCGCTCCCCCACGCCATCGGAGCACAACTCGCCGATCCGCAACGTCAGGTGATCGCAATGGCCGGAGACGGCGGCTTGTCCATGTTGATGGGCGAGTTGCTGACAGTGAAATCACTCGACCTCCCGGTGAAGGTGATCGTGTTCAACAACTCCTCACTCGGGATGGTCAAGTTGGAGATGCTCGTGGACGGTCTACCGGAACACGGCACCGACCACCAGCACTTCGACTACTCCGCGATAGCACGGGCAGTCGGACTGCACGCGCGACGAGTGGAACACCCCAGCGACGTCCACGACGGCCTGCGGGACGTGCTCGCCCACGACGGCCCAGCCGTGTTGGATCTCGTGACCGACCCGAACGCGCTGTCGCTGCCGCCGAACATCACCGCCAGTCAGGTCAAGGGGTTCGCCCTCGCGGCGAGCAGGACCGTACTCAGTGGCGGTGTCGGCAAGATGCTACAGCTGGCCAAGTCCAACCTCCGCAACGTCCCGAAACCGTGACGAGTGTGCGGCGACCGGGCGGCACAGCCAACCACCCGTCCCCTCCCGGCTGCCCGGAGGAGGGCGGCGGCCGGCGCTCGCGCGAGTCGGACTCACCCGGTGCGGCGCAGCGCCCGTCCGGCGCCCGCCGCGACGGTCGTCGCCAGAATCCACCCCATCGCGATCATGCCGCTGGACACCCACATGTCCACCCCGGCCATGTGCCATCTCGTCTGGTGCCCCAGATTGACGATCGGGACGAGTAGATCGGCGGTGTACAGCACCGGATTCCACTCCAAACCCTCGTCATCACTATTGACCAGGCAACGCCCACCACTGACCGCGAGATCGGGGTCGGTCACACACGAGTCGGTGCCGAGCCCGAACCAGAGACTGCCCATGATCAACAGCATGAGCAGCCAACCGACCGCACGTACCGGACGATAGCCATAGCCGACCATGGAACGCTGCAGCAAACTCCAGAAGCGAACTCCGAAACCCAACCCCCGATAGCCGCTGGCAATCGCGTCGTAGCGTAACTGTTGCTTCCGTTGCAGCACCGTGTCCGCATGTTCGTCATTGCCGCTGGCACGCAGGGTCGACGCAAGCTGATCATACGGCGCGGGGCGGTAACCCCGCATCGCCTGCCGCAGCCAACCCACACGGCGCTCGACAGCGGAATCATCGTCGAGCGCGAGCTGCGAACTCAGCGAGTCGTACTGAAAATCCTCCACCTCGACCAGACCGCTGGCGGACCACACCGTCGCGTCGTCGTCGAGATCGACACAGTGCGCACCTCGTAGTGTCACCTGCCCCTCGGGCGAACGGCCCATGGTGAGGACGAATTCGTCCGCGCGAGCATCGCTGAGGTCCAGTGCGACCCCGTGCACCGTGGAGGAGCTCAACACGGCGCCGTCCAGATTGGCCTTGCGTCCGAACACGGCACCATCGAGCGTCACCCCCTCCGCGGCACGGAACGGACGTTCCTGGTTCGCAGTCAGCACCACGTCCCTGTCGATGCGCGCCGTCCGCAGGTCCAATGAGAAGCTGCTCGATTCCGCCACGGCCGACTCGCTCAGTTCCGTCCCGAACAGCTCCACACTGCCGCCAACCTGGATTCCCTGCAGCCGCAGCGTGCCCGCCAGAGACGAGTCGGTCAGTTGGAAGTTGCCGAACACGCTGGATCGCCGCGCGGCGAGCGCGTCGCGATCAGGGTGGCTGATGCTGGCATTCCAAGCACGAAAATTGCCGCGGATCCGCACGTCGGAGAGACGTACGTGACCGTACGCCTCGAGACCGGTGGCCTCGAGATTGCCGTCGACACTACTGCCGTCCAAGTGGACAGCGCGGTCATAGTACGGTTTGGCCTCGCCGCGCGGAACACTGATCCACGCCCCCGCCAGGCTGAGCGTGCCCGCGACATACGCGTTGACCATGCGGAGCGTACCGGTCGACTCCAACCCGTCGCTGAGCTCGACGTTACCGTCCACCCGGAGTCGGTCGGCCATGAACGCGGGATGCGGATCGACCGAAGGATCGCGCGACTCCCATGCCTCCACAGCAACCGGCCCGGAGTCGTTCAGTCCGAGATTGGCACCGCGCAGCACAACATCACTGTCTACAGTGGCGTTGGAGAACAACAGCACTCCCCTGGAGCTGAACCGTTTCCTGGTCGACTCCCGGCCGTATGCGTCCACTTCACACACGAGGCTTCCCCTGATATGAAGACCGCTGCCGTTCAACGCGATGCCGTCCGGGTTACGCAGGCTCGCACCGGACAGGTCCACGTTTCCGCCCGCCTGCAACGCCGGGATGCGCGTTTCCCCCTCCGCTCGCATCCGGAAGGCGAGCACGGCGCCGGTCACCACCAATCGATCCGCCTGAAGGGCCTGACCGGTGCGGTGGGTGATGCGGCTGTGGCTGAGCACCAGCGACCCCTCGACGACGGCATCGGTCATGTTGACCGCGGCGTCCGGAACTCCACGGTCCTGATTGATCGCCTTGCGTACGGTGGTCTCGTAGTTCGTGGCGTCGTCGTCCGAGGGCTCGACCCTGCTGTGGATGAGTCGAACATCATTGCGGCTGTGCAGGTTGCGTGCTTTCAGCCCGGGAAGCCAGCAGCGACGGAAGGTCACCCCCAGTAGGCTGGCCTCACGCACGTCGGGAGGATATTCGAACCTGCAGTTCTCGAACCGGAACAAGTAGTCCAGCTTGGCCGCGCGCAGGTCGAGAGTCCCCGTGATGTAGCGGTTCTCCACGGCAACGATCGGGGCATTGGTGGTTTGCCTGCGCCACGGCAACAGCCCACTGGAGTTCGGCTCGACCAGTGGCCGCAGCAGGTCCTCCGCCCGCACTTCGTACGAGACGTCCGGATCCTTCGCGAACGGGTCGAACTTCTCCTGTTGGGGCTGTTCAAGGTCACTTCCCTGGTCGTCGACCTCGTTGCGGCTTCCGGCCATCCATCGTCCTCTCGGCCCCGTACATTGTCATGATCCTGAAACGATCATGACTGTGATACGGAACAGATTCAACCGGACACTTACTGTCACACTCCGGTCACGGCATCGTCAGCGCAACAAGCACCCGGCACGCGCGACACGACGACGGGGGCGGGACATCGAGCAACCCGCCCCCGTCGGCAACAGTCTCCACAACCACGACTCAGGAAGTTCTCCGCTGGTTACGCTGCTTGGCGAGCCAGGAACGCGCGAGACGTCCGACTTCCTTCGCCGCGGGCAGCGCCTGGTTCCTGGGGTCCGAAACGACATCGGCGATCGCGGATCCGAGACGGTAGCGTGCCGAGGACCGCAGTTTCCGCAGCTTCTGTTGTGTTCGCTTGAGCTCGGCGGAGAGCTGCTCCGTCTGAGCAGCCTCGCGTTGCCGGGATTTCGGGGCGGCTGTCAGCCGTTGCGTCCCAGACAACAGCTCTTGCTCGCGCTCCCAGAAACGCGCCTCGATCAACGCCTCCCGGTCCACGGAGACGCGCTCACGGAGGAACCGAGCCAACAGGTCCATGGCCGAGGTGTTGCCGAGCGTGGCACCGTGCCGTGCCCAAGCGATCGCCTGCTCCCGGTTCGGGCTGAACAGCGGATTCTCCTCGTACACGCGCGCGGCACGGTACGCCCAGACCGCTCGTCCGTCCCGGGCCATCGACTCGATCTGACGCAGGTCGTCGTGGGTCTCAACCGAACTGACCGTCCACTGCGTGTGGTGCAGATTCTGCCGCTCGTGGATCCGTTTGACGGCTTTGCCCACGACATAGTCACTCGATGTCGACGGATCGATCGTCGGGTCAGCCTCCCGCTCCCAGTCGGTGTAGCCGAACCGTTCCATGTACTCGCCGAACATGTTGCCGAAATACTCGATGTCCTCGTCGAGGAACCAACGTCGCCACTCACCGTGTTTCAGCGATCGCGAGATATGGTTCTTCCAACCGTCATCCGTGGTCTGCTTCCCCGCCAACGACAACCCCAGGTAGTCGCTCGCCGCGTCGAGCCGGCCATCGACGAAGTCCTCGTAGTGCAGCACGAAGAAGTCCTGATCAATGATCATCCGTTGCTGCTTCTGCATCTGATTCACCACGCCCGCCCAGGGCGACGAGCCGATACCCAACCGATCGGCGAGCTCGTGCAGAGCCTTCACCGAGTGGCTGCTGGGATCGGCCTCCTTTTCCCGCAGTGCGTCCAGGAACGGTTCGAGCGTGCTTTCATCGATCCGCAGCGGCGTGTTTCCCGCCATTGGGCGGAACAGCAAGCGACTGATCGCCGTGTCCCGAGGGTCACGAACCGTCATGATCCGCCGGTCGAAATCCTCGTAACGCGGTGCCCACCGGTTGACGTGCTCGACCATGATTTTCGTGAGTACCGGACGTTCCGGCGCGTAACGCCCCAGTGAAAGCAGCGGCTCGGGGCTCCTCGGTTCGAAGACGAAAGCATAGGACCCGTCGGGAACCGCCGACCGCACGGTGTCGTAGGCACCGGTCGTACCCGTCTTTGCGAGCCCGGACACCAGAATACTGGGGGACTGCGGTTGTGCGCCTGTCATGTTGTCCCTTCCTTACGCACCTTCACAACTCGCTGACATACCGAAGGCGACTGTTCGCTACAGGTTCCGGCTCGCACAGCGCGGAAACTGGATGATGCAGCATAACAGTAGCTCACTCGTCAGCGAGCTCGGAGAACAGGCGGGCCCCGCAGGTTGGGCAGACTTGTCGTTCCGGAGGCCGCGACGCTGAACCTCACCGACACGCCCCTGGGAATCCCCTTCGGACTGTTGGTGATGCCATTGCAGTCGTGACTGCCCGCCACCTTCGGACTCCCACCCGGCGGGTTCCAGTCGCGGTGACACATCGCCGAACATCGCCCGGAACACCCCCGGGCACGACCGTCCGTGGATACTCACTCCTTGCCGTCAGCAGGTGAACTGTAACCGGCCGAGCTGAACAGTGTCAGCGCCCAACGCACCCGATCGACGTTGAGAAGGTCGGAACGCACGAACACGATGTTGTATTGGTAACGGGACTGGAAATCGCGCGCCACCGGCACCAACCCGTGCCGATACAGGAACGAGACGATGTCTTGCCGGAGCCACTGTTGCTCGCCCCAGTACGCACGGTCCTCGACCTCGATCATCACGGTGGCTGTCCGACGCAGCGTGTCAGTTCCCCCGGAAAGCACGGCATGTGCCGCCCCCTCGACGTCCACCCAGAGTGCCGCACGACCGAAATCGTGATCCTCGAAATAGCGATCGAGCGTCGTCGCATCGACCGTTACTTCCACGAACCCGGTATCGGCTTGTTCCTGTCGTTTGAGCAGCGAGGCCTGTCCGTTGGCCTTGGGGGTTCCGTCCTCCGAGCACATCACGTTGAAAGTGACGCTGCCGGGTTCCTGACTCAGCGCAAGATGCTCGTACTCGACCCCCACGTCCCCGTTGTTCGCTTTGGCATAATGATCATAAACATAGGGATTGGCCTCGAAAGCGACGATTCGCTTCGGGTTGATCCGGCGACGTGCCCGACGAGAGCTGGCCGCATCCTTCGCCCCCGCCTCGACGAACAGATCCACGTCGAGAATATCACTCACCTGAAAGAACAACCGGCTCAGATCGCGAACCGAGCGTGTCTTTTCGGATTTGTCGGTCAAGTCGTACTTGATCGCCGTCGACATCATCGCAAGATCGCGAAACGCCAGGAAGTCACTGGAATCGGTCGTCGCCGCCACGTCGGTTCGTGCGATACCCGCATTCTCTTCGATCATTCCACACCCCAAATCACGGCTTATACCATTTATGACAGCATCTCCGGAGCTTGTTCCCGAGAGTCTGTCTGGGGACCGCAACGTTTGGCAAGTGCCCTCCCCCAACACACCGCCGTGCCACGAGAAGCCTCCGGCCGGATCCGTTCCGAGACACACGCACGACGCGCACGTCCCCGGCAACGCGGTTCACCTGCATCCCGTGATTTCACGTGACGCTCTTACCCACGGGCTTGGTCGGAACTGTTGGGTAGCCTCGAGCGTACGGTGCTGCCGGGGGAAGAACGCGAACAGTTTCTGGCAGAACCACATATCGGTACGTTGTCGGTTGTCGAACAGCCCGACCGTACGCCGTTGACGATTCCGAACTGGTGCCAGTACACGCCGGGCAGCGAACCGTGGGTTCGCACGCCCCAAGTCCGCGGAAAACGCGTGCGATCGATTCTGCCGGCCGTTCCACCTTGAAGGCCAGCGCACCCGTCCGACCGTTGGCTACGTGTCGGTGGAGGGGGAGATGATCCGAACACCGCCTGATGATCACCACGATCTGTCGTGGGAGGTAGGCGCGCGTTATCCGCCATATGACAGGCCGCCGACTTCGTGGAGCACGACGAACGCAACTCGGCGAACACGTCGCCATCTACATGCGGCCGGGCACTGACTGCACGCAAGGGCGGAAGCGGGGAGATTCGAACTCCCGGAGGTATTACCCTCGCTCGATTTCAAGTCGAGTGCAATCGGCCGCTCTGCCACGCTTCCCGATGCGGACATCGTAACCACATCACCGCGGATACCCGTATGGGCGGGTCGGGTGCGGTAGTGGCCATCGTTGGTCACGAGTTGCGTTGCTCTGATTGTGTAACGGCTCGGTCGCATACGGTCGGCAACCGTGGGGCGGCTGTGCCCACGGTGCTGGTGATCGTCACTGCGCTGCGAAAAGTCGCTCGGATGGAGTCCGCGTGTGGTTGCCGACTCATTCACATGCAGGCATGCTGGAGTGACGAGGGCCATAGATCCGAGGACCGGTGTGGTGGCCGGAGCCGCATCGTAGTCGGTAGGCCCCCGGGGAAGGTCAGGTGATGCGGTGTCAATGATCATGTACTGCGGTTGACCGTAAGCTGTGACCCCGCGGCTGGGCACGGTGGAACAACCCGGTCGTGACTGTGAGCAGCTCGGGTTTCTCGAGCTCTGACGGTTCTGTCGCGCTCACGACGTCCTCCCGAACCTGTCTCCGCGAGGTGCGTCTTGCCTCCCCAGGTTCCGGCGTCGACCCGGTACACGGCCAACTGCTACCAGCAACCAGTAATCGAGTAACCGACCCGGGGTGCGGCCGCTGACGAGCGAACCGCCCCCGGGTCCGTTTATAGTCCCAGCAGCGGAAGGCACGGTTCCAGCCCTGCGACCTCGAGGGGAAGTCCGGGCGGTGCGTTGCGAACTGTTCGCGTGTCAGCAGCAGCCGCTGTTCCACCACGCGTTCACCACACGGTGTCGCTGTCGCCGTGCCGTCCTCGACATAGCCGAGTTTCCGGCTGATCGCCAGCGATTCCGGGTTGTCCAGGAACGCTTCCGACCGTGCCTGCTGCGCCCCGAGATGGTCGAACGCGAACACGAGCATCGCGGTACGCATTTCCGTACCGATCCCCTGCCCCTGGTGTGCCCTCCCGAGCCACGACCCGCTGGAAACCTCGCGTGTCGCGGCGAACCGTGTGGCCCGCAGATCCTGCGTCCCGACCACCCGCCCCTCGCAGCGCACCACCAGTGACAGGGACCAGTCGTCGGGCCGTGACTGTGCCCGCTTGCTCCACAGGTGCTGCATCACGTTGCGCGGCAACTCCGCCGCCGGCGTGTCGGTCCAGGGAAACGCGAACGGCATCCGGCCGGGATCGTGGATGCCGTCGAGCGCCAGCGCGGCCAGTTCGCGGGCGCTCCCGTCATCGTCCGGCCGTAACTCCAGTCGCGGTGTCCGCAGCACCAAACGGTGCAGCGGCCACGGATCCACTGCTGCGACATCCGATCCCATGGGCAACAATCTGCACGCCTCGTGCCCGGTGAGCAATCGAATTTCCGGCGTACCTGGAACGGGCGCACCCGGCACGGCGGTTTTAGGGTTGAGGCATGCATGCGATCACTATCCGAGAATCAGGCGACCCGGACGTACTGGAGTACACCGAGCTCGCGGACCCCACCCCCGGGGCCGGGGAGGTGCTGCTCGACGTGGCAGCGTCCGGAGTCAATCGCGCCGACCTGATGCAACGGCAGGGGCTCTACCCACCGCCGGAGGGGGCCAGCCCACTGTTGGGGCTGGAGTGCTCCGGCACGATCTCCGAACTGGGTCCCGGGGTCACCGAGTGGCAGGTGGGGGACGAGGTCTGCGCGTTACTCGCCGGTGGTGGTTACGCGGAACGTGTCGTTGTGCCCGCCGTGCAACTGCTGCCGATTCCCGGCGAGGTCGCGCTCCCCGCGGCCGCCGCGCTTCCCGAGGTGGCATGCACCGTGTGGTCGAACGTCGTGATGGGCGCCCGGCTCACTGCGGGCGAAACTCTGCTGGTGCACGGCGGAGCCGGCGGCATCGGTACGCATGCGATCCAGGTTGGCAAGGCACTCGGGGTGACGGTGGCTGTGACTGCCGGTTCGGACGAACGGCTCGATCAGTGTCGCCAACTCGGCGCCGACATTCTGATCAACTATCGGGAGCAGGACTTCGTTGCCGTGATCAACGAGCGGGCCGGTGGCGCAGACGTCATCCTGGACAACATCGGTGCCAAGTATCTTGACCGCAACATCGACGCGTTGGCGACGGGCGGCCGACTCGCGATCATCGGGATGCAGGGCTGTGCGAAGGGCGAGCTCAACATCGCCAAACTGCTCGGCAAACGCGGCAGTGTCGCGGCCGCCGGACTGCGCGGCAGGCCCGAGGCGGAGAAGGGCACCATCGTGCGCGCCGTCCGCGAGCAGCTCTGGCCACTGGTGGAGGGCGGTTCGGTGCAGCCGATCGTGGCCGAAGTGATGCCACTGGCCCAGGCAGCGGACGCCCACCGGGCGCTCGATCAGAGCAGAATCTTCGGCAAGATTCTGCTCTCGGCCGCGAAATCCTGACCTCCTCGCGTTGCCGCACTCCCGCGGGGGCATTTCGGCACCGTGTGCCCCGCGGGGACCGGTCAGCCGAGCTCGGCGAGAGCGCTGGTCAACCGGCCGATCTCCAATGAGTTCGTGTAGTGCGCGAGTCCCACGCACACCGCGCCGCCGACCTCGCCCACGCCGAGCGAGGCGAGCAACCCGGATGTGCCGTCGTCCGCATGGGTACAGATCCCGCGTGCGGCGAGGTGTTCGGTAACCTGACGAGCCCGGTAACCACGCACCGTGAATGCCAATACCGGTATGTGTTCACGGGCGTTACCGATCACCTCGACATGATGCAGCGGTGTTAACTCAGCATAGAGCCGTTCCAACAGCCCCGCGTGATGATCGACCAGGGACCGCAGCGAGACGGCGATTCGCGCACCGCGACTTCCCGTGGCCGCGTCATCCAATTCGGCAAGGTAGTCCACCGAGGTGGCCAGCCCCGCCAACTGTGGATACGCCTGCGGGCCGAGTTCCAGCTTCTCCGGCCCGCGCGCTGATTCGTCCAGGGCCGCCGCAGGCAACCGCTCCAGCATCCGAGGATCACGGAACACGAGAGCGCCACTGTCCGGCCCACCCCACGAGCGGCCGGACAGCGCGATCACGTCCGCGTCGAGCAGCTCGAAGTTGATCGGCACGTAGCCTGCCGCCTGACTGGCATCGACCACAACGAGCGCGTCGGCACGATGTGCGAACCCCGCCACGGTCGCCACATCCGGCCGTGTCCCGACCGACCCGGATGCCGCCGTCAGCGAGACCACTCGCGTGCGTTCGGTGACCAGGTTCTCGTACTGCCATGCGGGCAGGTCACACGTTTCAATATCGATCTCGCCCCACCGCACAACCGCCCCCACCTGCTGCGCCACCCGCTGCCAACAGGCCGTGTTGGTGTGATCGTCCAGGCGGGAAACCACCACCTCGTCCCCGGAACGCCACTGTTGGCTCAACACCGCCGCCAGGCGACGTAACAACACCACGGAGTTCGGCCCCAGCACGACCCCCGCCGGATCCGCCCCGGTCAGGTCCGCCACCGCTTTCCGCGCGGTGCCCGCGATGTGTTCCGCCCGTCGAGCTGCCGGGAAGACTCCGCCGGGCGCGGCGAGTGGGGTGCGTATCGCTGACGACACCGCGGATGCGACCTGTTCCGGCGTCAACATCCCGGCGATGCCGTCCAGGTGAATCCAACCGTTCCCCAGAGCGGGGAACTGGCCACGAATCCGAGCGACGTCAAACGCCATATCGACACCCTACGGACTCTCTGCTCGCGGTCACGTCCGGAGCTATACCACAGTGTCCGCAACGGGCACAGGACCCCCGATGCTGTCTACGCTGGGGGTATGAATGAACCAGGAAACCCCGAAGGCAGCCCGACCGAAGGGGACCAGTCGCAGCGTGTCGTGGTCGTCGGCCCGGACGGCTCCCCGCGCGGAACCGCGCGCATCCCCGGTGACACCGAGTCCGGTGAGCAGGAGCGCCAGGACTCCGTGGAGAACTATGTCGAGGAGCCCGCCAAGGTCATGCGGATCGGCACCATGATCAAGCAACTGCTCGATGAGGTGCGGGCCGCGCCGCTCGACGAGGCGAGCCGGAACCGGCTCCGCGAGATCCACGAGAACTCGATCAACGAGTTGGAGCAGGCACTCGCTCCCGAACTACGCGACGAGCTGAACCGGCTCATGTCACCGTTCACGGCGGACACCACCCCCTCCGACGCCGAGCTGCGCATCGCGCAGGCGCAACTCGTCGGCTGGCTCGAGGGGCTGTTCCACGGAATTCAGACGGCCCTGTTCGCGCAGCAGATGGCTGCCAGGGTGCAACTCGAACAGATGGGCCGTGGGTTGCCGCAGGGACACTCTCCCGCCGGGGCCGGGTCGCACGGGTCGGGGATCACCGACACCGGCCAGTACCTGTGATCGGCCGCACGGCGCGAGCTTGCGCAGCGTAGCGCGCTCGCCGCGTCGGAACCTGGCACCGACCGGAACGACCCGGCTGGGTATCCTCGTGTCTCGTGCATGCCACCAGCACCGTGGGATCGCGAGACGCATCGCCTGCCTCCCGTCCCGAACCATCGAGTCCGCCCCCCGAACCGTCGAGTCCGCACAGTTGGCGTCGTGCGGTCGCGGACCTCCGTAACGGGCTGCGGCAACGGGAACTGTGGAGTCATCTCGGGTGGCAGGACATCAAACAGCGTTACCGGCGTTCCGTCCTGGGGCCGCTGTGGATCACCGTCAGCATGGGGGTCACCGCCACCGGGCTGGGACTGTTGTATTCGCAGCTGTTCCAGACGAACGTCAACGTTTTTCTGCCGTACATCACCACGGGGTTCATCGTCTGGAACTTCGTGATGGGGTGTCTGACGGAGGGTACGGACACGTTCATCGCCAATGAAGGGCTCATCAAGCATCTGCCCGCACCACTGACGGTGTACGCGTTGCGCACGGTGTGGCGTCAGACGTTGATGTTCTTGCACAACCTGTTGGTGTACCTGATCATCCTGGTGATCTTCTGGGGCGCACTCAGCGAGCCCTACACCATCAAGGATGGCGGTGTGCCACAACCCGGCGTCGATCTCAGTTCGTTACTGGCCATTCCCGGCTTTGCGTTGCTGGCGCTCAACGCCGGTTGGGTCGTCCTGCTGTTCGGCATCGCCTCGACCCGCTTCCGCGACATTCCGCAGGTGGTCACGAGCCTGAGCAGCCTGCTGTTCTTCATGACGCCGATCGTGTGGTCGGTCGACATCCTGTACCAACGGTTACACAGCACCAAGACGTACGTGTACAAACTGAACCCCTTCTACCACTTCATGGAGATCGTGCGGGCTCCGCTGCTGGGGATGCAGCAACACTGGCACCACTGGGCGGTCGCCGGGTTCTTCGCTGTCGTTGGTTGGAGCGTCACGCTGGTGGTGCTACGGAAGTATCGTTCCCGCGTTTCGTATTGGGTATAACCGATGGTCAGCATTGATGTGCGCAACGCCCACGTGGACTTCCCGATCTTCGATGCGAAAACCAGGTCGTTGAAGAACCGTGTACTGGGCAAGGTCGGCGCCCGGATCGGCACCGACAGCAAAGTACCTGTCATCCAGGCGCTGCACGACATCTCGCTGTCGTTGGGTGACGGCGACCGTATCGGGCTCGTCGGCCACAACGGAGCGGGGAAGTCGACGTTGTTGCGGTTGCTGTCCGGTATCTACGAACCGACCCGCGGCAGTGCCAGCGTGCGCGGCAGAGTCGCGCCGGTTTTCGATCTGGGCATCGGGATGGACCAGGAGATCTCCGGGTACGAGAACATCATGGTCCGCGGGCTGTATCTCGGTATGACGCGTAAGCAGATGGAGAAACGGGTCGGTGACATCGCCGAGTTCACCGAGCTCGGAAACTACCTCTCGATGCCGCTGCGGACATACTCGACCGGTATGCGGGTGCGGCTCGCACTGGGGGTTGTCACCTCGATCAATCCGGAGATCCTGCTGCTCGACGAGGGCATCGGCGCGGTGGACTCCGCTTTCATGGACAAGGCCCGAGACCGGCTGGGCGGGCTCGTGAACCGCTCCGGCATGCTGGTGTTCGCCTCGCACCAGGATGACCTGCTGATGGAACTGTGTTCCTCTGCGATATGGCTCGACGAGGGATATATCCGCATGCACGGCACGGTGCGCGACGTCCTCACCGCCTACAAGGGCGAGGACCCCTACGAGGGAATCTCGAACGATCTGGCGCAGCGGCTCGGGGTGGCATAGCGGGCATAGCAGGAACAACACAGCGTGCCGGCTACCACTCCCAACCCCGGTTGTCCGCTGCCTGAGTGGGTTCGTCTCTGGGCGAACGCCCCTTGTTCCACACCGGGCGCGGTGATGTTCTGGGCAGATGAGTGAAGCTGACACCACTGCCGAGAACGTACCCGACAAGCCCGCCCTCGTAGTACACGTCAACGGCACGAGCGAACCACTGTTGTTCGCGCTGTCCGCGGACATCCACCAGCAGCTGCGCACTCAGCTACCGAGCATGGTGCGAAGCGGCAACGTCGAAACGATCACCACGAAGGACGGAGCGGAAGTGACGATCAACTTCGTACATGTCGCAGCGGCTTACCTGGACGATCTGCAACGCGGCAGCAAGCCGTTCGGACTACGCTGAACACCGTCGAGGCCGGGTCAGGAACGCCGTTCCCGGAAGACGCCCCATTTCAGCAGCACGAAGGTCATGGTCGTGGCGGTGCCCTGGGAAATCATCCAGGAGAGCGTGCTGTGTAACGCGAAGTTCGGGATGAGTTCCAGACACAGCCGGTTCGCGCCGACAGCGACGAAGAACGCGAATCCGTACACCACGACGTAGCTGCTCTTCTGGCCGATGCCTCTGCGGTATCCGGCGGGAAACGTGAAGCGCCGGTTCAGGAAGTAAGCAGCCGTGGTGCCGAGCATGAAACTGCACGCACGCGCGATGTCACCCCACAGGACGATGTCCATCCCGAGCGTGCGCAGGAACTGGTAGGTGCCGAGGTCGATGATGCCGCAGCAGCCGCCGATCAGCACGAAACGTAGTATCTGGCGGAAGATCCCTGGTGATGCTGGGGTGGTCTCCGCGCTCGTGGGTGGGTTCGTGGCCACCGCCGTTCAACCTCATGCTCGGCGTACCTCGGTTCTTCCGCGCAGTGTAGCGGTAAACACGGCGACACGAGTGGTCGGGCAGTGATCTACCCTGGTGCGGGTGAGCGCTGCGTCAGACACGGTGTGGCAGTCCCTGAGCGGCTGGGGACGGACTGCCCCCACGGTCGCCGAGGTGCTGCGCACGCACGATCCGGAACGGATCGCGCACGCGGTCGCACGTTCCGGCGAGCGTGGTGTGATCGCGCGCGGACTCGGCCGTTCCTACGGGGACCCGGCGCAGAACGCGGGTGGGCTTGTGATCGACATGACCGCGTTGAACCGGATCCATTCGGTCGACGCGGATGCCGCACTCGTCGACGTGGACGCCGGAGTCGATCTCGACACGCTGATGCGGATCGCGTTGCCCTTCGGCCTGTGGGTTCCGGTGCTGCCCGGCACGCGCCAGGTCACCGTGGGTGGCGCGATCGCCAACGACATCCACGGCAAGAACCACCACACGGCCGGCAGTTTCGGCGAGCACGTGGTCGCGATGGAGCTGCTCACCGCCGACGGAACGGTGCACACGTTGACTCCGGACGGTGCGCACTCCCGGCTGTTCTGGGCAACGGTGGCCGGGATCGGCCTCACCGGCGTCATTCTGCGTGCCCGGATCCGCATGGTTCGCACCGAGACAGCCTACTTCGTCGTGGACAACGACCGGACCGCTGACCTGGACGAAACGCTCGAGTTGCTCAGCGACGGGTCGGAACAGCACTACGACTACACATCGGCCTGGTTCGACGCGATCTCCACCGGCAGCAGACTGGGGCGCGCGGCGTTCGGACGCGGTTCCCTGGCCACCCTGGACGAGTTACCCCGACGGCTGCGCAGTGACCCGCTCCGCTTCGACGCTCCGCAACTGCCGCCAGTACCGGATGTCTTCCCGAGCAGCACCCTGAACAGGCTCTCACTGGCGGCGATCGGCGAACTCTACTATCGCACGACTCCCGAACGCGGCCGTGGCGCTGTCCGAAACATCACGTCCTTCTACCACATGCTCGATCTCGTCGGGGGATGGAACCGTGGGTACGGTTCCAGGGGGTTCCTCCAGTACCAGTTCAGCACTCCGCCACAGGCCCACGAGGACCTCAGCCGGATCATCCGGACAGTCGCACGTTCGGGGCACTATTCCGCGTTGAACGTCCTCAAAACCATGGGGGACGGCAATCCCGCTCCGTTGTCCTACCCGCACCGCGGCTGGTTGGTTTGTTTGGACTTCCCCATCAGGGACGGGTTGGAGCATCTGTGCCGGAAGTTGGACGAGGAGGTACTCGCGATCGGTGGGCGGCTGTACACCGCCAAGGACTCACGAACCTCTGCGGCAATCTTCCACGATATGTATCCGCGGGTCGACGAGTGGCGCGAGATCCGCCGTGCGGTCGACCCCGACGGTGTGTTCAATTCGGACATGAGCAGGAGACTGGAACTTTGATCAACGCCACCGGCCAGCCGCAGTCGCTCCTATTGCTCGGCGGCACCTCCGACATCGCCCTCGCGATCGCGGAGAAGTACCTGGCCGTCGGTGAACTCCGGGTGGTGCTGGCGGCACGACCGTCCGAACAACGGGACACCGCCGCCGCACGGCTCCGTGGCGCGGGCGCCGAGCTGCACACCGTGGATTTCGACGCCAGGGACACGGACACCCACCCCGAGGTGATCGACAAAGCGTTCGCTACCGGCGACATCGACGTCACCGTCGTCGCGTTCGGGGTGCAGGGTGACGACGAGCAGGCATGGCAGGACCACGCCGCCGCGGTCGAACTGGCTCGGGTGAACTACACCGGCGCGCTCTCGGTGGGGGTCGTGCTGGCGCAGCACCTCAAAACGCAGGGGCACGGTGCGATAGCGGTGCTGTCGTCGGTAGCGGGCGAGCGGGTACGTCGAAGCAACTTCGTCTACGGATCGAGCAAGGCGGGTACCGATGGTTTCTACCTCGGGCTCGGTGAAGCGCTGCGCCCGTACGGTGTGTACCTGACCGTGATCCGCCCCGGCCAGGTACACACGAAACTCACCGCGGGCAAACCCACCGCACCGCTGGCACAGACGGCCGAACAGGTCGCGGACATCGCCGTCACCGCCATCAGCAGGCGATCCGAACTCGTGTGGGCACCCGCCCGGTTCCGGTACGTCATGTCCGTGCTGCGTCACGTGCCCCGAGTCCTCTTCCGCCGTCTTCCCGTTTAGGGACGACGGCACCAACAGAGGAGCCGGCACACCGGCAACACGGTGTGCAACAACTACAGGTAGAACACCAGCGCCAGACAGACCACCCAACTCGCCCCGAGTACCTCCAGCACCCTGTCGTGCAGCGCGATCTCCTCCGGTTCCCCCGCGTTTCCCGCGTCGACGTCGACGGCGTAACGCAGCACGGCCACCACGAACGGCACGATCGAGATGACGGCCCACACGGAACCGTCACTGTGTTGCTGCAGTCCGAACGCCCACAACGCATACGACATGATCATGATCGCGGAGGAGATCGCCCAGACGAACCGTAGGTAACTGGCCGAGTACTTCCGCAACGACGCACGGATCTCCGCCCCGGTGCGCTCGACCAGCACGATCTCGGCGTAGCGCTTTCCGGCCACCATGAACAGCGATCCGAACGCCATCACCAACAGAAACCATTGGGACAACAACAGCCCTGCGGCCACACCGCCTGCGATGGCCCGCGACAGGAATCCGAAAGCGATGATCGCGAGATCCACCACCGGCTGGTGTTTCAGGCCGAAACAGTAGCCGAGCTGTGCCAGCACATACACACCGATCACAACCGTCAGCCGCCAGTCCGCGAGCACGCTGACCGCGACGCTGCCGGCGAACAGTACGACCGCCGTGGCGACAGCGGCGGGAACCGGCACCGTGCCACTCGCGATCGGCCGGTGACGCTTCGTGGGGTGGGCACGGTCCGCGTCGAGGTCGACGACATCGTTGATCAGGTACACTGCGGCCGCCGCCAGGGTGAACGCCACAGCAGCGATCAGGGCCGACAGCAACACGGCACCATCGGCGATCTCTCCGGCTGTGAACGGCGCCGCGAACACCAGCACACTCTTCACCCACTGGCGAGGACGCATGCCCCTGGCCAGCCCGACGATCGCGGGTAACGTCCCGTCGCGGCCCCCGGGGGCCGCGCTACCGGCGGCGGTGTCCCCACCGGATACGACAGTGTCACTCGAGTCGCCCATGACCGTCCTCGACGAAGTGCGGCGTGAATCCACCATCATAATCCGCTGCCACACGCGCGCAGCCGAGTGCACGCCGTGTGCGAGCCACGGTCAGGACCGCTGCACTTCGGGGAGTACCGTTTCGGCGACGTGTTCGAGCACCTGTTCGTGTCCTTCGTACGGCTCGCTCGACCGGGGCCAGTGCACGACCACATCGGTGAAGCCGAGCTGCTCCGCCCGCCGCGCCGCGTCGCGGAACGCGCGCACACTCGACAACGAATAGTTCGGCGCCGCGTCCAGGCTGAGGTAGCGTCGCACCTCGTGCTGCGCACGCCCCACCTCACCGAGCGCGGCGTCGAAGTCCGTCGTCAGCCGTTCGACACCGTCCCACCATTCCTGCTGGGTGTCCGCCGCCCGGCCGGTAGTGACCCACCCCTGTCCGAACCGGGCGGCCAGCCGCATCGTGCGGGGAGCATTCGCCGCCACCACGAACGGCGGCCGGGGGCGCTGCACCCCACCGGGCAGATTCCGGGCGCCGCGCACCGTGTAGTAACCGCCCGCGTAGTCGAAGCCGTCGACACGTAGCATCCCGTCGAGACTCTCGGTGAATTCGGTGAAACGATCCGCCCGCTGCCGTGGGGAAAGTTCCTGCTCCCCGAGCACAACAGCGTCGTACGCCGGCGAGGCGGTGCCCGCGCCGAGCCCGACCACCGCACGACCGTCCGAGACGTCCTCGAGCGTGAGCAGCTCGCGCATGAACGGCACCGGATGCCGAAAATTCGGCGTGGCCACGAACGTGCCGAGCCCGATCCGCGAGGTCACCATGGCGGCAGCAGTCAACGTGGGAATCGCGCTGAACCACGGGCCGTCTACCAGGTCGCGCCAACCGAGGTGATCATAGGTCCAAGCGTGGTCGAAACCATACTCCTCGGCCGCCCGCCACTTCGGCTCGGCGGCCCACCACCTGTCCTCCGGAAGGATCACAATGCCAACACGCACCCTGGCAGGCTACCGTGCGCGCCGACACATCACTTGCACGGCCGAATACGGGAGAATGGGGGTGTGTACAAGCCCCGCATGATCGCCACCGATGTTGACGGCACCCTGCTCGCCCCCGACGAGTTGCTCACCGAACGCACCCGCAAAGCCCTGCACGGCGCGGTCGATGACGGCGTTCCGGTCGTGTTGGTTTCGGGTAGGCCGCCGCGCTGGCTCGCCCCGGTCGCCGAGCAGGCGGGACTGACCGGCTACGCCGTGTGTTCCAACGGAGCGGTGCTCTATGACGTGGGTGCCGACGAGGTACTGCGGATACGGGGACTGGAATCCGAGACACTGCATCGGGCGGCCGAGGCGTTGGCAACGGCGCTGCCGGGCTGCCGGTTCGGCGCGGAACGCGTCGGAGGCAGTGCCTACGACGAGGCAACGGTGCGGTTTCTCAGCGAGCGCGGCTACCACAACCCGTGGGGAGACGTCGACGAGATGGTCGCACCCCGTACGGAGGTGCTCGCCGACCCTGCGGTGAAGCTGCTTGTCAGCGATCCGAACCGCACTTCGGATGCGATGGCTGCCGCTGCCCGCGCCGTGCTGGACTCCGACGTCGACGTGACGTTCTCGACCGGCGGCGGACTGATCGAGATCGCCCATCACAGTGCGACCAAGGCGACCGGTCTCGCCGAGATTTCGGAACGGCTCGGGGTCGCTGCCGAGGATGTCGTGGCGTTCGGTGACATGCCCAATGACATCGAGATGTTGCGGTGGGCCGGTCACGGTGTCGCGGTCGCGAACGCTCACCCGTCGGTGCACGACACCGCCGACGACACCACAGCACCGAACTCCGAAGAAGGGGTAGCGCAGACGCTGGAACGGTGGTTCCACTAGGCGGTTGCGACAGTGTCGTGCGCGGTGGTGCAGACGAGAATTCCGTACCTGGTAAAAAGTGTCCACCCGAGTCCGACCCTCCCGTGGTGCCGGCACGTCCACGACACGGCAGGTTGTGCAGGGATGGTCTGACCTCGGAAAAGCCGATATCATCCTGATTGTTGCCGATCACTCTCTAAGGTGCGCCGATGACCGAGGCTCAACAGACGGACACGCCGACCGCCGCCACCAGCTCAACGGGTTTCGCCGTGACATTCCGTGGCTACGACAAGCAGCAGGTTGACGAGTACGTCACCAGAACCAGGACGGAGCTGGACGAACTCGCCAGGAATCGCGACGAAGCAAACGAGACCGTCGCAAAACTGTCCAAATCGCTCAACTACACGCAGCAGGAACTCAGCGACGCCAAGGACAGTCTCTCCCGGATGGCGGCCGAACCCACCGACGCCGCGGCCATGAGCGAACGCGTACGCGGCATGATGCAGCTGGCACAGCAGGAAGTCACCGAGTTACGCGACAACGCCGAAGAGGACGCCGCGGCGATCCGCGCGAAGGCCGAGAAGTACGACAAGGACACCCGCGCGGCAGCCGACCGTCGCCGCGACGAGCTCGAGGCGGAGTACGAGCGACGCATGACCGAGGCCCGCGACGAGGCCGAGCGTCTGCAGGCCGAAGCCACGCAGCGTCGTGAGGAACTCGATGCCGCGACTGCGGCCCGCAGGGAAGAGATCATCGAACAAGCAGAGCGGGAGGCCCAGAACACCCGACAGGCGGCGGAGCAGGCAGCCGCGGAGCGGGAACGAGCCGCGCAGCGACACGCGGACGAGCTCGTCGCCGATGCCGAGCGCAGACTTGCCGAAGCCGAGCAACAACGCGAACAGGCTCGCGCACTGCACCGCAACGTCAACGACCGCCTCACCGCCACCGACACCGCCGTGCGTGAAGCGCTCACACAACTCGGCACCGTGGACGACACCGCGGCGGAATCGACAGGCTCGGCGGAATCGGCAGGCTCAGCAGACCCGGCGGGATCCGCAGACTCCGAGACCTCGCAAGCGCAGGACGGCGAGGCAAGCGCACCGGAGTCGGCTCAGCACCACCAACCGGCCTGACCGCTCACGAATCGCACGACGCGTACTCGAACTCCGGGTCCTTGTCCAAGGTGTGCACCAGCTGCTGCGCGCGAGGTGCCACCACGTACAGTTTCACCCACTGTGCCGTGTCCGGGTCCTCGCTCGTGTGTGCTCGCCGGAATGTCGCGACCTCGTACGTCTCGGAATACTTCGATTCGATCCCGCAGTTCTGCGAATCGGCGTAACCCGCGGTTGTGGCGACCACGAGTTCGGGACGGCGGGTGTCCGAGACCAACGCCACTTGGTCGAGCGACGACTCGTTGTCGCCGTGCTCGCTGAGCACGCCTCCCACAACAACCGAGGGGCCCGCTCGGTACGCCAGTGCGCCGTGCCCGTGAGAACTGATGACGGTTCCGCCGGGCAGGGTCCTGCCCAACCATGCACCGACCTCCACGGCCTGTGTCGAGGTGTGGGACGCCCCCCGGGCGGTCGAGGGCATGGTCGGGTGCAGCATCGAAACCAGGACCGAGCTGCCACACAACACCATGCCGACTGCCGGGATCATCCTCCGCGTGGTACTCAACGACGGCTGCTTGCGTGGTGCCACCGTGTGACTGGGCGCGCCGACCACTCCGTATGCCGCGCAGGCGGCGACCGCCAGCAGCGGCGGCACCGGGGCGAGCAGTCGCCACAACGGCATTTCGTCGCTGCCGAGCGGGATCGCGGCAACATAGAGCACGGTGAACCCGAGCACGAGCCACACCATCGCACGTGCCCCGCGGGTACCGACCTCGCCCTGTCGACGCAACGTGAGCACCGCGAGGACAGCTATCGTCAGCAGCAGGACGCCGTGATGGGCGAGTAGGAATCCGGGCAGCTGTTGCCACACCGCTCCGGTCGTTCCCTCCGGCCGGTCAGCGAGTGCCTGCGGCACCAGCTCCCCGTAGTAGGTCAGCCGCCATGCAGTCCACGGCACCAGCAACACGAGCGCACCGATCGTGCACGTGCCGGGTGACCACCAGTCGGTGCGTCCCCGAGCAGCGTTGAACGTCAACCAGGCCACGGCCACCACGGCCACGATCAGCCCGTCCGGGCGAGTCATCGTGGCCAGCGCGGCCAGTCCGCCTGCCATCACCGGGTGGTGTGCCGCCAGCGTGTAGCAGACCGCGAGCACCAGCAGCAGGAAGAGCGACGTCGGCAACCCGGACATGCCGAACGTGGCGAGCACGCTCGCGCCGGCCGTCAGTGCCGCGGCGAGCAATCCCATCCCGGCCGCGTTCCCTGTCCCCGGTCTCGCGTTCCGCACCACACGAGCGACGAGCGCGTACGCCAACACCACCGTCGCGAGGCTCGCCAGCGTGCCCAGTACGACCGCCGCGTCGTCGACGCCCACACCGAACAGGGTTTTGGCGAATCCGAGCAGGATCAGCCAGGAGAAGTCGGAGTATCCTTCGACGTACTCTCCCGGGTTGAACACCGGGCCGGTTCCCGCGGCGACACTGTCGGCATATCGGAAAGTGACGTAGGCGTCATCGGCCAGCGTGTTGAACAGCAGTTGGTGCATCAGGGCGAGGCCGAGAACGAGCAGAAGGCCCACCGCTCGCCAATATCGGGGACCGTTGTTGATCCGGTTCCAGGCGACGACCAGGAACGCGGCCAGCGCTGCCCACACGCCGACCAGCCCGACGATCACCCAGCACACACCTTCCTACCCCGGCGCCACACCCTGTAGAGACTATAACGGTTAGATTACGCGCAACCCCCTGGCTGCGCGCAAGCCCGTTCGTGATCAAAAATCACGCACCCCGGGAGACGCGCCGACGTCCCGGTGGGTTGCGCGTACGCCCGAACCCCCCAGGTCGTACGCATGCCCGTCGAACACTGCTGGGCGCCCGTCGAACACTGCTGCGTAGGGTTACGGGTGGTGGACAAACATGTGGTGATCATCGGTGGCGGGATCATCGGGCTCGCCACGGCGGCAGAGTTCGTCACGCGGGGCCACCGGGTGACCGTCCTGGAGAAGGAAACCCGGTGGGCAGCCCACCAGAGCGGACACAACTCCAACGTCGTGCACTCCGGGGTGTACTACACACCCGGATCCGCCAAAGCACGGATGGCCACCGCCGGCAACGCGGCCGTCGTCGCCTTCGCCCGGGAACACGGCGTGAATGTCGATGTCTGCGGAAAACTCGTCGTCGCCACGTCAACCGCCGAACTGCCCCGGCTACGCCTTCTTGCCGAACGGGCGGAAGCGAACGGTGTCCCCGCGCGAATGCTGAGCCCGGCGGCGGCCGCCGAGCACGAACCACACGTCTCCTGCGTCGCCGCTCTGTGGGTGGCTTCGACCGGCATCATCGACTACCCCGCCGTCTGCGAGGCGCTCGCCGACCGACTCCACGAACGGGGAGCACAGTTACGGCTCGGTACCGTGGCCCGCGCGATCCGCAGGAGCCGACTCGGACATGTCGAGATCGTCACCGGTGACGACACTGTGCGCGCGGACCTGCTGATCAACTGTGCCGGGTTGCACGCGGACCGCGTGGCCGAACTGGCAGGCGTACGTCCGACCGCGCGGATCGTCCCGTTCCGCGGGGAATACTTCACGTTGCGACCCGAGCGTGCCCACCTGGTTCGTGGTCTCATCTATCCGGTCCCGGACCCGGCGCTACCGTTCCTCGGGGTACACCTGACCCGGATGCTCGACGGCAGTGTCCACGCCGGTCCGAACGCGGTACTCGCGCTGAGCCGGGAAGGCTACCGTTGGTCCGACATCTCCGTGCCGGAGCTGGCCGCCGTCGCCACGTTCCCCGGCACCTGGCGACTCGCGCGTCGGTACGCCTACCCGACCGGACTGCACGAGGTGATCCGCTCCGTGTCGAAGCGACGCTTCGCCGCGAGCCTCGCCCGGCTGGTTCCCGCTGTCACCGAGGCGGACATCATCCGCCACGACTCCGGTGTCCGAGCCCAGAATCTCCACCCGAACGGCACACTGCTCGACGACTTCCTCATCGAAACCGCGCCGAACCAGGTCCACGTCCTCAACGCTCCCTCGCCCGCGGCAACCGGCGCGCTGGCCATCGCCGAACACATCGCCGCCCGGGCCACTTGAGCCGAGAACGCTGTCCGCTCGCGGCCCGGGCAACAAGGACGGTGGCGGTCCGGCCGGCTGGGACGACTCGGTTGTGCGCAGTGAAAGGAGGTCTCCGCCGACTGTTACTGGGAAATCACCGAAGCCGGTTCGAACGGCAACGACATCCTCAGCGACGGCACCCTCGGCGGCGGGAACCCGTCCGTCACCCTGGCGAAGAGACAAGTGTTCAACACCCAACGCTGCGGCGAGTGGCACAAACAGGAGTAACGCGCCGAGCCCGGTCGCCCCGCTCGGACTCAGTTCACCAGCCGAATATCGGCACTGACGATTTCACCGCCACGCACGTTGTAGCTGCCGTGGAACTCCTTCAGCGAACCGTCGGTCTGCCCGGCATCCAGCGATCCGGTGACCTGTTGTCCCGACACGTCCTCGGTGACCCACAGGACGTACGCGGTGGTGTCGAATCCGTTCGCGTAATGTTCGTAGGTGCTGTCGAGATTCTTGCCGCCCAACTGCCACGCGGTTCTGTAGTCGCCCCGGTTGATCGCCGCATAATAGTCGTTGACCACCTCCCGAGGCGAGGGGTCGACTGTCTCATCGGGTGATTCCGAGGCAGACGGATCGGGTAGCGACGGCATGGGCGGCGGCGCAGGTGGCGATGGCTCCGGCTGGCGTGGTTCCGGCGGCGGCTGTGGTTCGCTCGGGACGTCGGGGGTGCCGTGGGCGTCGCCGTCCGGCGGCGAGAGGTCCGGTACGCGATTGTCGTCCGGCCATGTGCCGCGCGGCGCTCCCGGTTCCGCGTCGGGTTGTGACCAGTCGAGAGCATCCTGACTGGCATGAATCTCCGGAGGCGTCCGCATGCCCCCCACCGCGAACAACGTGACAGCCGCGATCAGACAACCAATACCCACGAAAGCGACACTTCGACCGGCAGCCTCGGCATTGCCCGAGTGGGTCAACGCCGCATGCCAGCCCACCGCCACGGGTGCGGTGTAGTACCTCGGTGCCGGGACGAACACGCCGCCGAACGCGATCAACGCGCCAAGCAGCAGCACGATCTCTCCCGCACCCGGACCGGCCGGACCGTCAGGTCCGATCACGACGAACAGTAGCGAGGCCAGCCCCACGACCAGCAGCGATCCACCAGCCACCCCCGCCGCTGTTCGTACCCCACGAACCGTCCGCGCCAACACGCCCCAGACGATCGCTCCGGCACCGAGCACGATGACGGCAACAGCCCAGAGAAGATAACCGATCGCAATGAGTCGGGCACCAGCGGATTGCGTTATCTCGCCTGCCCACGAGCCGATCGACGACAATTGCCACAGGTTGATACCACCGATCAGCGGAATCGACGACACCCACGGCAGTGCCGTCGAGATCATCGTCAGCACACCACCGATGACCAGTAACACTCGCGGCAGATACTCCTTGATCCGCTGCCGTTCGTGATACAAATACTGCGCGTCGGAACTGTACTGCATGGAACCCCCTCCCGAAATCATTTTTCGGGGCACGCGGGGAAAACCTGATACTGCGACAGTAGCGCGTCCGACGAGATCATCCAAGTGTGATCCTGCGGAAAATATTCACAACCACCCAGTCAAAAGATCACACCGGACATTCTCGCGTCCACAGAGATCCACATTCCACAGAATTCGATCTTTTTGGAATTCCGCTGTCAGAACTGTGCCGACGGCACACCCCGCCGGCAGCGCTCACCGAGTCGGACGCAGGTACTCGCGCCCACCGAGGTAGGGACGCATCGCCTCCGGCACGCGGATCGAGCCGTCCCGCTGTTGGTGGTTCTCCAGGATCGCCACGAGCCACCGGGTGGTCGCCAGCGTGCCGTTGAGGGTGGCCGCGGTCTGCGGCCGACCGTCCTCGTCACGGTAACGGACACCCAACCGTCGCGCCTGGAACGTGGTGCAGTTCGATGTCGAGGTCATTTCCCGATACGTCTGTTGTGTCGGCACCCACGCCTCACAGTCGTACTTGCGCGCCGCCGAGGCCCCCAGGTCACCACCAGCAATGTCGACCACCCGGTACGGCACCTCGATCTTGGCCAGCATCCGCTCCTCGGCCGACAACAGTCGAGCGTGCTCGGCCTCGGCCTCGGCAGGGCGGCAGTAGACGAACATCTCGACCTTGTCGAACTGGTGCACCCGGATGATGCCCCGGGTGTCCTTGCCGTACGAACCGGCCTCACGCCGGTAACACGACGACCAGCCGGCATACCGGCGCGGGCCGTTCGCCAGTTCCAGAATCTCCTCGGAGTGGTACCCCAACAGCGGCACCTCGGAGGTGCCGACGAGATAAAGGTCGTCATCCGCGGTGCGGTACACCTCGTCAGCGTGCGCACCCAGGAACCCACCACCATCCATGATCTCCGGACGCACCAGCCCCGGTGTGATCATGAGTTGGAAACCGTCCTCGGCAGCCTGTGCCACGGCCATGTTGAACAAGGCCAACTGCAGCTGGGCGCCGACCCCGGTCAGGAAGAAGAACCGCGCGCCCGACACCTTCGCGCCACGCTCCATGTCGATCGCGCCGAGGCCTTCCCCCAGCTCCAGGTGGTCGCGCGGGGCGAACCCGAACTCCGCGGGCGTACCGACGTGTTTGCGGACCACGTAGTCGTCTTCGCCACCGGCCGGCGCCTCGGGGTGGACGATATTGGCGACATCACGATGCAGCTCGTTGAACTCGGCCTCCGCCCTGTCCCGCTCGGCATCGGCCGACTTCACCTGCGCGGCCAGTTCCTTGCCGTGGGCAAGGAGTTCGTCCCGCTCGTCCCCGGATGCCTGGCCGACCCGTTTACCGAGTTGTTTCTGCTCGGCGCGCAGCGAGTCCGCACTGGAGATGGCACTGCGACGGCGCTCGTCCAGTCCGAGCAGCCTGTCCACCACCTCCGGGGCCTCGCCACGGGTGCGCTGTGACTCGCGCACCGTTTCCGGATCTTCGCGCAGCGTCTTCAGGTCGATCACGGGTACCGAGGATAGCCGACGGGTCAGTCACGACTATCCCGCGACCACCCTGCGCGCGACGAAGTCGACCACGACCCCCGCGAGCCGTTCCCCCGCGTCCTCCTGCAGGAAATGCCCCGCGTCGACGATCACCGGGTGGTCCAACTCCTGCGCCCCGCGCATCGTCCGCAACAACACCGACTTCATCGACCCCGTGATCGGATCACCGTCGGCGAAGGCACAAAGGAACGGGATGTCCATCATCGACAGCTTCGCCCACGCGAACCGGTTGGCATCCGAGGCCGGATCGTCCGGGTTCGTGGGAACGAGCGCAGGCAGCGCACGGGGACCTGCCTTGTACGTCTCGTCCGGGAACGGCGCGTCGTAGGCTGCGCACACGGCCGCCGGCAACTCCCGACGCGTGCCCGCCCGGACGAAACGGGCCACATCGAGGGTCTGCGCGTTCGCCACGGTGTCGTGGAAATCCCACCACTCCTCGGGCATCTCTTGATCACCGGTGGGCAGCCCGGTGTTCGCCGCGACAATACCGGAGAACCGGTCCGGGTGTTCGGCAACCAGCCGCATGCCGAGCAACCCTCCCCAGTCCTGTCCCACGAACGTCACCCCGCGCAGCTCGAGCACATCGCACACGAGCGCACGCAGCCACTCGACATGCCGTGCGTAACTGTGATCGGTGACCTCGGCCGGCTTGTCGGAACGGCCGAACCCCACCAGGTCCGGAGCGATCGCGCGCAATCCCGCACCAGCCAACACCGGCAGCATCGTGCGGTACAGGTAGGACCAGCTCGGCTCACCGTGCAACAACAACACGACCGGCCCGTCCGTGGGACCGGCTGCGACGTAGGACATCCGCAGCGTCCCCCCGTCCGGGTCCGGGACCTCCGCGTAGTGCGGTTCGTAAGCGAAATCGGGCAGCTCGGTGAACCGGTCATCCGGGGTTCGTAAGACGCGCACGACATCACCGTAGTACCCGCTGTCCGCGGCCACTATGGCGAATCGCATTCCACCCCGCACCACCCTGCGGGACCGATACCGGTGTGGCAGGCATGATGGGAGCGATGTCCGCGGCGAAACAGAATCTACGAACCCGGCTGGTGATGTCCGGGGCTTTCGTCGGCGCGCTGGTGGCACTGTCGCTGAGTTGGACGTTCTCCTGGGGCGCCGCGGGAGGGTCGTCCGCCGAGCAGGAAACGTACAGCCCCACCGCCCATGCCTCCCCGGGACAGTGCCTGACCTGGGGTGACGATCCTGCTGAGGGCCCCAGAATCGTCCCGTGCGGGAAATCCCACCTGTTCGAGGTGACCGACGTTCTCAATCTTTCTGCACAGTTCCCTCCCGAGGCGACACCACCGGATGTGGACAAGTGGCGCGCGGTGGCCGACCAGCGCTGTGGCGAGAACATCGAGAACTACCTCGGCGAGCCGCTCGATCCGAACGGCAGGTACTCACTGACCGTGCTGCGCCCCACCACCGCGGACTGGAACAATGGGTTGCGAAAGGTGCGCTGCGGACTGCAACGGACGGCCCCCAACGGTGAACCGCTGAGCAGCACCGGGAAGGCGGCCGAGCAGGACCAGTCGAGCGTGTACGAAGCGGGGACCTGTCTCGGCCTGTCGGGCAAATCCGTCGGCACCCCCACCGAATGCAGTTCCGAACACGCATACGAGATCATCGCCACACTCGACCTGACCAGGGAATTCGCGTTCACCGACGGTTACCCCTCGCCGGAGGACCAGAACGAGTGGTTGGACAAGCAGTGCAACCAGAAGCTCGCCTCCTACACCGACGATGAAGGGCTGGACGACGGTCTCATGCTGGGCTGGGACACGGTGAAGAAGGAGAGCTGGCAAGCGGGTTCCACCAAGGTCAACTGCAAGGTCGGTAAGACGCTCGACGACGGCAGCGGCCTCGCCGCCACGACAGGCAGTGTCGCCGCGGACGCCGACGCGCCGACCAGCAGTACGGAGAACGGGTGACACGTGGATGGCTGTGCCCATGTCGCAGTCCGATTTCGAGGATCTCGTCGGTGATGCCCTCGACGCACTGCCCGAAGAGTTCGCCAGGGCGATGGACAACGTCGTGGTGCTCGTCGAGGAGCACAACGAGGAGGATCCACACATCCTCGGGCTCTACCAGGGGGTCGCGCTCACCGAACGCACGTTCGACTACGGTGGCGTGCTGCCGGATCGCATCTCGATCTACCGTGGGCCGATACTCGATTCCTGCGACACACGGGAGCAGGTTGTCCGTGAAGTGACAGTCACCGTGGTCCACGAGATCGCTCACCACTTCGGTATCGACGACGAGCGGCTGCACGAGCTCGGCTGGGCGTGATCTCCGTCTGGCAGCCGGCTCCACGTGTCGTGAACGCCGGATGTGACGGAGCGCTCGTGACGTACGATGCATTCCCGTGTCGTGGCGACGTCCCACCACCCCGATACCGAGGAGCATGAGGTGAATTACCCCCAACAACCCGGCCAACCCCCGCAGGGCCAGCCCCCACCCCCACAGGGTTAACCTCCGCAGGGCCAGCCCGCGTACGGGCCTCCGCCACAGGGTCCGCCGCGTACAGTCAGGCGCCGATGGCACCGTTCCCGGGCAACAACGAGATGACCTCTCGACCACCGAGCAAGGGAACCACGATCGCGACGGCTGTTCTCGCGGTCGGCCTCGGCGTGTTCGTTGTGATCCCGGTGTCGATCCCCGCGATCGCCACAATCATCCTGGCACTGGTGCCGCCCCCGATCTGTCCCACGCACCAACAGGGGCATATCGGCGGTCAACGCGGCCGTGTCATCGGCCGACGCGGCTGGTCAGTGTCCGCCCGCTCCCGGTTGTACGGGTTTGACCGTGA
>Ga0079226_10000314_pt1 | contig 32838 bp, 30 predicted proteins | sample Poulit2014_FD_76345 | JGI IMG/M metagenome (GOLD analysis project Ga0079226, IMG submission 76345) | Agricultural soil microbial communities from Georgia to study Nitrogen management - Poultry litter 2014 | ecosystem: Environmental > Terrestrial > Soil > Agricultural land | place: USA: Georgia...
AGTGTCCAGAGATCGTGCATGTTGAGGCTGGCCGCTTTCACACCGACTCGCACCCAGCCCTGTGGTGGTTCGGGGTCCTCCCGTTGGCCGACAACGAGCGAGTCGAGGGGGCTTTCCTGATTGGGTTCTGCTGCGTAAACGGCAAACATGCCCCGATGCTACTGGCAAGCTGCCGTGGGGGGCGGTGCCGCGTGTCGCAACAGGCAAGCGGCTATGCTGGAGGCGTGTTCGACGGACTTGGCACATGGTGGTCGACCGTGGGGCTCTGGCTGACGCAACAATGGTTTCCCGTGCAGTTCGTGCTGGTAACGGCTGTGCTCGCGCCGTTGTGTTGTGGGTTGATGAGAGTGCTCGATGGATTCGGGGACGTCCTCGCGGTGCACTGTCGGCGCAGCAGCAGCGAGTCCCCGGCGAAACGGGAGGCCTAGGGTGCGCGCTTCGACTCGCAGGCGGATCACATTGGCACTGGTCGGACTACTGGTGATCGCGTTGATCGGGTGGTTCGTCCAGGAATCGGCGGCCGCGACCGACGCGGACGTTGGTTCCACGGCCCAGGAGCACGTCGTCACACCACCGGCAGGACAGGTCTGGACAGTGACCGGTCCGCACACCATCGACCAATAGACGCCGATAGGCACCAACAGACGCCGATAGGCACCAACAGACACCGATAGACACTGAGCGGACACCGATGCAAACCCAGGATGAGACCGCGACCACGGTCGCGAACCACGCCCGGGCACGTGGCGCTCGCACGCACATTGTGGATGGATCGGCGGCTCCCGACCGGGAGTCCACGATCGAGGCGATCGCGGATGCTCTCTCGTTCCCGGGGGGCGAGCCGCGTAGCGCGGACGACCTTTACGACCGCCTGACCGACCTGTCCTGGTTACCGGCGGGGGAACACGTCCTGATCTGGGTCGGTTCCGAGGCGCTCAAGCAGGCGGACCCGAAAGGGTATCTCTCGATCCGTAGCGTGCTCGCCGACTCGGAACGGGCACACAGCACTGGCGGCACGCGACGGGACGGCCACGTGCTGACCGTTGCCTTCGCAGACCGTCTTTGACCGGACCCGGATCCGCAGCCGCGGGTCAGCCTTCCGGAACCCAATCGGGGGAACGTCTCTCGGCAAAGGCAGCCATGCCTTCCTGTCCCTCCGCACTGGCGAAGAATTGCGCGGAGCGTTCGGTCATGGCGGCGAAAGCGGTCGACACCGTGTCATGGGGTTGCTCACGCAACAGTTCCTTGGTTGCCGCCAGGGCCTTCGGACCACCACGACCGAGGGCGTTGACGAACCGGTCGACCTCCCCGTCGAGTTCGTCCGCGGACACCGCCGAATTGATCAGACCGATCTCCGCGGCGCGGGCTGCGTCGAACGTCTCGCCGGTCAGGAACAGTTCGTGTGCCGCGCGCGCGGACAGGCGCGGTAACACGGTGACCGAAATGATCGCCGGGATGACGCCGATACGGACTTCGGTGAACGCGAACGTCGCCTCGCGTGCGGCCACGGCGATGTCGGCGGCGGCGACCATGCCGACACCCCCGGCACGTGCGGGACCCGCGAGCTTGGCGACGACCGGTTTGGCGCTGTTCCAGAGCTGTTCCAGGATGGCCGGGAACTCGTTGACGCCCTGGTCCGTCGAGTCGGAGCCACGGGACTCCTTCAGATCCATGCCCGCGCAGAACACCGGACCGGTGTGCTCCAGCACGATGACCCGGACACTGTCGTCTCGCTGGGCTGCGGTCAGGCCGGCGATGAGCTCGCGCCGCAACTGGCTGGAGAGTGCGTTGCGGTTGTGTGGTGAATCCAGGGTGATTGTCGCCACGCCTGCGGAACTCGTGTAGTGGACCAGTTCGGCTGCTTCACTCATGCGGACAGCGTGGCACACTGCCCGTCGGTGTGGGCGTGTGGCTCCGGCACGGCCGCGTAGCGCTGCAGCAACACGCGGGCTACGCGCGGATCGGCACCGAGCGGTGCGGCCACTCGCACTGCCGGTTCCGTCGCGCGGGCCAGTTCGGCGACCCGGTCGGGCAGCAGGCCGGGCGCCAGGAACCACGACGCGAGCACGATGCGTCGCGCACCGCGCGCCCGTAGCGTCGCGATCGCGGGGGCGATCCCGGGCTCGGCAGTCGTGGCGAACGCCGCGCACACCCTGGCGCCGCCCAAGGAATCCTGCCAGCGTGCGGCGAGCCGGCGCACGGTCTCGTTGGCGGCGGGATGGGAGGAGCCGACGGCGGTGATCACGATGCCGAGTGTCTCGTCCGAGGGGTCGGCACCGGTCTCGCGGACCCTGTCCAGGGCGAGGGCTTCCAGCAGCGGGTCGCTGCCGAGAATATCGGTGATCCGCACGCGCATATCGGGATGCGCTGCCGTGGCTGCCGCCAGTACCGCGGGGAGATCGGTGCGTGCGTGGTAGGCGTTGCCGAGCAGTAAGGGTGCGACCACCATCGCCCGTTCGGTGCTCGCGTGTGCACCGAGCAGCACGTCATGGACGTTCGGCGTGCTGAGGTCCAGGAACGAGGGCAGCACGTCGATGGTTGGCTCCAGCCGGGCGGCGGTGTCGGTGAGGGTCCGGATCGTCTCCGCTGACCGGTGGTCGCGACTGCCGTGGGCAACCGCGATCAACGTCGGTTTCTCGGCACCGGCTGCCGTGGCCGGCCGCAGTGGACTCGACATCAGAACTGCCCGTCCTTCTTGCGTCGCTCCATCGCAGTCTCGGACGGTCCGGCGTCGGAACGGCTGGCTCCACGTACGGCGTTGCGCCCACTGCGGCCACACCGGACGAGATCATCAGCGAAGTACCCACCTGCCGCCGCACGGAGGACGTGGATGCTCCCGGACTGGAGCGCGGCGAGGTGGTCCGATATCGCCGCCGTGGTCGGAGTGACTGTCATGGGGAGGTGCGCTCTCCTCGGATCGTTCGTCGTGGTGTTTGCGGGGAGGGCTAGGCGTGCAGGCCGCACTCGGTTTTGCTGCTGCCCGCCCAGCGGCCGCTGCGCGGGTCGTCGCCCGGGGAGACCTTGGCTGTGCACGGCGCACAGCCGATGGAGAGGTATCCTTCACTCACCAGCGGGTTCTGCAGGATTCCGTACGCGGTGATGTAGTTGTCGAACTCCTCGTCGGTCCAGGCGGCGATCGGGTTGACCTTGACGACACCGTTCGGCTCGTCCCAGGTAACGATGGGGGTGTCGGCTCGTGTCGGAGCGTCGGCGCGTCGGACACCGGTGACCCAGCAGGAGTAGTTCGCCAGCGTGTTCCGGAGCGGCACGACCTTGCGCAGGTGGCAGCAGCGGTTGGGATCGCGTTCGTACAGCCGTGGGCCGTGTTCGGCGTCCTGGACCGCCACGGTGTGTTCCGGCTCGGCGTTGATGATCGTGATGTCCGGGTAGACCTGTTGTATGGCCTGCCGGGTGCCGAGGGTCTCGGCGAAGTGGTACCCGGTATCCAGGAACAATACATCCACATCGGACTTCACTTGGGTCGTGAGGTCGATCAGTACGCCGTTCTGCATGTTCGATGCGACGACGAGGTCCGTGCCGAAGGTGTCCACGGTCCAACGCAACACCTCGGTCGCGCTCGCGTCGACGAGTTCCGTGCCGGCGCGTTCGGCCAGTTCGCGTAGTTCGGTGGTACTGGGCGGTGTCATCGTGATCCCTCCGGTAAATTCATCCCGTGCAGCGTGACCGAGAAGACGCGTCGGCAGTCGGTGCACAGCCAGCCGTCGTCCGCGTCGGGACGCAGGTCCTCCTCGCCGCAGTAGGGGCAGTGGAAAGGGGCGGCGCGCGTGTTCACTTGAGCTCGCTTTCCTCGGCGCGTTGGGCCCACTGCGGGAAACGCTCGCCGGTTTCGCGTCCGGCGAGGTACCGTCGCACGAGCCGTTCCACGTAGTCCTCCAGCTCGGCGGAAGTCACCTTCAGACCACGCACCTTGCGGCCGAGGTTCGCGTCGGCGGCGAGCCCACCGCCCAGGTGGACCTGGAATCCCTCCACCTGGTTGCCGTCGGTGTCCGGGACGAGTTGTCCCTTCAGTCCGATGTCGGCGGTCTGCGTTCTGGCACAGGCGTTGGGGCAACCGTTCAGGCCGACGCTGACCGGGTTGGTCACCCCGTGTTGCACATCTGCGAGTCGTTTTTCGAGCGACTCGACCATGCGCAGCGCACGCTCCTTGGTTTCCACAATGGCCAATTTGCAGTACTCGATTCCGGTGCAGGCCAACACACCACGTCGCCACGGCGACGGGTCGGTCTGTAACCCGATACGGGAGAGTTCGGCGCACAGCCCGTCGACTTCCGCCTCGGGCACATCCAGTACGAGCAGGTTCTGCTGCACGGTGGTGCGAATCCGACGGGAACCGACCCGCTCCGCGGCCTTGACGACGTCCGACAGCAGCGATCCCGATACCCTGCCCGCCGTCGCTTCGGCACCGACGAAACAGTTGCCGTCGGCCTGCCGATGTATCCCGATGTGGTCCCTGGTTCCTTCCGGCGGGACGGCGGGAGGGCCGTCGACGAGCGCGCGGCCGAGGTACTCGTTCTCCAGTATCTCCCGGAACGTCGCTGCTCCCCAGTCGGCGATCAGGAACTTCAACCGTGCACGGTGTCGCATCCGTCGGTACCCGTAGTCGCGAAAGATGCTGGTGACACCGTGCCAGACCTCGGCGACCTCGTCGCGGGGGACCCAGGCGCCCAGGCGCACCGCCAGTTTCGGGTTCGTCGCCAGTCCGCCACCGACCAGCAGGTCGAATCCCGGCCCGTGCTCGGGATGCACGACACCCTGGAAAGCGACGTCATTGATCTCGGGTTCCACGTCCCAGGAGGGGGAGCCGGAGATGGCGGTCTTGTACTTACGCGGGAGGTTCGCCAGTGACGGGTCGCCGATGTAGCGGCGGGTGATCTCCCGGACCGGGGCACTGCTGTCAACGATCTCGTCGGCCTCCACCCCGGACACCGGCGAGCCCAGCACCACGCGCGGGCAGTCGCCGCACGCCTCGGTGGTGTAGAGCCCGACCTCCTCGAACCGTCGCCAGATTTCGGGAACATCCTCGATCCGGATCCAGTGCAACTGGATGTTCTGTCGATCGGTGATGTCGGCCGAGTCCCTGGCGAAGCCCTGCGAGACCTCACCGATCACCCGTAGCTGTTGGGTGGTCAACGCGCCACCGTCGATGCGTACCCGCATCATGAAGTACTGATCTTCCAGCTCCGCGGGTGTGAGTGTGGCGGTGCGCCCACCCTCGATGCCGGGTTTGCGTTGTGTGTACAAGCCCATCCAGCGGAAACGTCCGCGTAGGTCCGTGGGGTCGATCGAATCGAACCCGTGGTGGGCGTAGATGTTGTTGATACGTGCACGGACGCTGAGGGCGTTGTCGTCCTTCTTCTGTTGTTCGTTGGCGTTGAGCGGTTCGCGGTAGCCGAGTGCCCATTGGCCTTGGCCCTTGCGTTGCGGTTTCCTCGTCGTGGGTCGGTCGGTGGTGGATTCGGTGGTGAATTCATGGGCGGGGGGTGCCATGACGTGGGGCCTCCGTGGTGTGACGGCGCGCGGCATGCGCGGGCCGCTGCGGCGGCACGGGTCGCCGTCGGATGGTGGGTACGGGCGTGGCTGGGAGGGAGCGCGAGCTCACAGGCAGGCGCGACACAGCGCGCTGGAAACGCGCACATAGTCGATATGGCGTCGCACTACGAGCCAGGCGCCGGAACAAGTCACGCCGTGAGCGTGGCATGATCATCTTTCCGGGTCGAGGTTGTCCGGATCGTGGGAGCGGCTGTACATGGCACACTGGAGGTGTGTCGGAATCCGTCGCGCTCCCATTGTCCGAATCGGCGCTGCGCGGGCTCGGTGGCCGCCCGTTCGGCGTGTACGTCCACGTCCCGTTCTGCGCCACCCGTTGCGGCTACTGCGACTTCAACACCTACACGGCGCAGGAACTCGGTTCCGACGCTTCGCAGCAGGCATGGCTGGACGGGCTGCGGCAGGAGCTGGAGCTCGGTGCGCGCACCCTCGGGAACCCACCGGAGGCGCAGACCGTGTTCGTCGGCGGCGGCACCCCGTCACTGCTCGGTGCCGACGGGCTCGGCGCGGTGTTGGACGCGGTGCGTGACAGTTTCGGACTGAGTCCGGATGCCGAGGTGACCACGGAGTCGAATCCGGAGTCGACCTCGCCGGAGTTTTTTTCCGGGCTCCTGGACGCGGGATTCACCCGGGTGTCGCTCGGGATGCAGTCGGCGGCGCCACACGTGCTGCGGGTGCTGGACCGGGTACACACCCCCGGCAGGCCGGTCGAGGCCGCGCGCGAGGCGCTCGGGGCCGGGTTCGAACACGTCAGTCTCGACCTGATCTACGGCACCCCGGGGGAGAGCGACGACGATCTGCGCGGCTCGCTGGAGGCCGTGCTGCAGGCGGGTGTGGACCACGTCTCGGCCTACTCGCTGATCGTGGAGGAGGGCACCGCACTCGGCCGCAGGGTGCGCAAGGGCGAGCTCCCCGAACCCGACGAGGACGTGCTCGCCGACCGCTACGAGATCATCGACAGTATGCTCGCGAAAGCGGGCCTGTCCTGGTACGAGGTGTCCAACTGGGCGGCCGATCGGCAGGCCCGCTGCGAGCACAACCTGATCTACTGGCGCGGCGGCGACTGGTGGGGTGCGGGGCCCGGTGCGCACAGCCACGTCGGAGGGGTGCGCTGGTGGAACGTCAAACACCCGGCACGTTACGCAGCGTTGCTGCGACAGGGCGAGTCGCCTGCCGCAGGGCACGAGGCGCTCTCGGTGGCGGATCGGTATATGGAACGGGTGATGCTCGAACTGCGGATCGCGGACGGGTTACCGATGTCCGCCCTCGACGCCGAGGCCCAGTCCGAGGCACGCCGGGCCGCCGACGAGGGATTGCTCGACCGGGACAGCATCGAACGCCACGACCGCGCGGTGCTCACCGACCGCGGACGTCTGCTCGCCGACGGTGTGGTGCGCAGGCTCGTGTGAGCGGCTCCCGGCGCCGGGAGATGACGCGGGGCAACTCGCCCCACGGGGTGCCCGGCACCCGGTTGACGACCTCGACGGTCTCGCCGGAAGACGTGTGAGGGTGCGTCACGCAGTAGTGGCAACGTGCGGGGCCGTGGCAGGGGCGTTGGGTCCATAGTGGCCGTCGAACCGGTATCGTCGGGTGTGGTCGGATCCCTCTCTCCGGTGTTGTTGTGACGCACGGCTCGGGTCGTGTCGGTAACCGATGGGGAGTGTGCATCCGCAGGGCAGGCAGGCAGACTCACGGTGTGCTGCAGGGGTCCGGAACGGTGCTGTGGGATGCTCCGACCGGACGACCAGGATGGTGCGCGCACGCATCCTCCACATCGGATGCTCAACACGACATGCCCGGATCTGACGACGCAGTACTGGATGGGGGAGTTCGGTGGCCCGGCCGCGGCGCGTGGGTGTCTCAAGCGTCCGCCGCGCGCCGGGCTCGTTCACGGTCCTCGCCCGGCAGTGCTTCGACGTGCGCCAACGCCGGTAGCAGCCCCCGCTCCGTGGTCAACGCGCGGAAGGCGAAGCCGACGGTGACCTCGTGGTCCGGCACGTAGCTGATCCGCAACGGGTCGTCCGCCTGCACCGGGCCCGGTTCGATCACGCGGAGGTAGGCACCCGGCCTGCCGTCCGCGACGAAGGTTCTGACCCAGCCGTCTTCACCGAGCCAGTCGGCGAACGTGCGGCACGGGATACGTGGCGTGGACACCTCCAGTAGGAGTGTGTCGCCGACCCGGTAGCGCGTCCCGATCCGGGTTCCAGTCAGATCGACTCCGCGCGTGGTGAAATTCTCTCCGAACGTTCCCGGCGGCAGCGGACGTTCGAGCCGCTCCGACCAGTCGACGAGATCCTCGAGAGCGTAGGCGTAGACTGCCTGGTCGCTGCCCCCGTGGTCGTCGGTGTCACAAACCGCGTCACCGGCCAGGCCACCGCGTGCACTGCCACGCGGACCCGGGTCGGTGACCTGCACCGCCCCCGGTGCCGGACGCTTGTCGATTCCGGTCACGCCAGCCCGTGCCTGCGCACTGTTCGCCGCCGTTCCCACGTTCACCGAGCTGATCGAAGCCACCCACCGCACTGTACCGATCACCGTCGGCCGGTCAACGATTCACCACGGCACAGGCCGGTTCGGAGCGTGCAGGCGTGCCGGGGAGAATGGGATTGTGAGCACCGAAGAGCGCGCCGATGGTGACGTGCCCGCGGCAGCAGGCCGGACGCCGGCCGACGGGTCGGGAACGCGACGTCTGCCGGCCCGGCGGTGGAAACTACTCGTGGTGGTCGCGCTGCTCGGGCTTGTCGCCGACATCGTCACCAAATCCGTCGTCGTTGCCACCCTGCAGCCATGGGAACCCGTCAAGCTGCTCGGCGGGGCGGTGTACTTCCAATTGCTGCGCAACCCCGCGGCGGCGTTCGGGCTCGGCGAGGGCATGACGCCGTTGCTGACCGTGTTCGCGATCCTCGTGGTGCTGGGGATCGGTTGGTTCGCCCGTAAGATCCGTACGCCGGGGTGGGCCATCGGATTCGGCCTGGTGATGGCGGGCGCACTCGGGAACCTGGTGGACCGATTGTTCCGACCGCCAGGGCCGTTCCACGGGCACGTCGTCGACTTCGTTTCGGTGTTCGCGCCGAACGGTGAAGTCTGGCCGGTGTTCAACATCGCCGACTCGTGCATCTGTGTCGGCGCCGTGCTGATCGTGGTGTTGTCCCTGTTCGGCAGGGACCACGAGGGCAACCCGAAGACGCTGGCACAGCGCGATCGAGGCACCGACTCCGGGGAGGACGAGGGTGACTGAACGGATGCTGCCGGTACCCGACGGTCTCGAGGGGATGCGGGTGGATGCCGGGCTGGCGAAGCTGCTCGGACTGTCCCGTACTGCCGCGGCCGAACTCATCGAATCGAGCGGAGTCGCGCTCGACGGGGGTGAAGTGGTCAAGTCCGACCGGCTGATGGCCGGTGGTGTCATCGAAGTGACGCTTCCCGAGGAGGAACCGGCGCAACCGGTCACCGCGGAACCGGTCGAGGGGATGCGGATTCTGCACCACGACGAACACATCGTCGTGGTGGACAAACCTGTGGGGGTCGCCGTGCACCCCAGCCCCGGTTGGACCGGCCCCACCGTGCTGGGTGGGCTCGCTGCCGCGGGCGTGCGGGTCGCCAGCTCCGGCCCCGCGGAACGACAGGGTGTGGTGCACCGCCTCGATGCGGGAACCACCGGCGTGATGGTCGTCGCCGCCAGCGAGCACGCCTACACCGTGCTGAAACGGGCGTTCAAGGAACGTACCGTCGACAAGTGGTACCACGCGTTGGTGCAGGGGCTCCCCGATCCGACGCGCGGCACGATCGACGCGCCGATCGACCGCCACCCCCGCTACGACTACCGTTTCGCGGTGGTCGCGGGTGGCAAGCCGAGCGTGACGCACTACGAAGTGATCGAGGCGTTCCGCAGCGCGTCACTGGCGGAGGTGAACCTGGAGACCGGGCGTACTCACCAGATTCGGGTGCATTTCGCGGGGCTGCGGCACCCGTGTGTCGGAGATCTGACCTACGGCGCCGACCCCGCGCTGGCCGAGGAACTCGGGTTGCGCCGACAGTGGCTGCACGCCCGCAGGATCGGTTTCGCCCACCCCGATGACGGCAGCCGGGTCGAGTTCACCAGCGAGTACCCGGACGATCTGGCGAGCGCACTGGACACGCTCCGCGCCCGCACCTGAACCGCTGTGCATGCCCTCGAGTGGTGTGCCCGACGCGACCGCGAGATCATGGCCCCGCGACACTGTGCCGTCCACGCCACGCCACGCCGTGCCATCCACGCCACGGTCCGCAGGCCAGGATCCCTGTCCAACGTCACCTGCCGAGGAACTGGTCAGTCGGCGATGGTCCAGCTACAGGTGCGATTGTCGGGCTCCGGACGGGGACTCCATCGAACCGCGGTGATGCGGGTGTCGCTGGACAGTACGTAGATGGTGTGTCCACTGGCCGTCTCCCCCGCAGCAAGGCCGATCTTGTGGGGCGGGCGGGAGGTCAGCGACATGGGGTCCTTCTCGATGGTGTGTCCACCATCGGTGACCAGCTCGAGGTAGTTGTCCGGCAGTGAGGCGAACGGAACCTGTCCCTTGTTGGTGAACTCGGAGTGCACCACGATCGCCCGTTCGTGTTCGGCCAGTTGGTATCCGCCGGCGCCGAAGAGGAAATCCGCGGGGTCCTGCACCTCGAGCAGGTGGATCGCCAGTGATTCGCCTTCCAGGCCCGTCGACTCCAGTACGTCGCCTACCATGCCCTGTGGTGGCTGCTGTGGTGTCGGTGTCCCACCACCCAGTGGCTGATCGTTCCTGGCCCACCGGGCGCTCTGTGGTGGGCCCCAGGTACTCGCGACCGCTTCGGGCCCCTGCGGTGCGGGCGGCTGTTGTTGCTGGAACGGGGCCTGCGGTTGTTGTGCCGGAGCGGGTGGACCCCCTCCCGGGGTGGGCCGGATCGCGCGTGGGCCGCTGGTGCTCGGCGGTGCCTGGTGTGGCCCGCTGCTGCCCGGGTGCATCCGGTGCGGCCCGCTGGTGTTCGGGTGCGCGGGGCGGAGCCCCCCGGCGCCGGGAGGGGGCGGGTGCGGCCCACTGCTCGATGGATGCGTGGGGTAGGGAGCACTGGGGTACTGGTTGGGAGGTGCTGGGGTAGCGTATGGGTTCGGCGGGGGCTGCTGCGACGGGGCGGGAGTGTTCGCCAGGGCCGCGCGGAGGCCGTTCGGATCGCTTTCCACTCCGACCAACAGTGGCAGTCCGTTCCCGGACAGTCCGACGAGTCGGTAGGCAACATCGCGCGGGTCCATACCGACCCTGGCGGCGATCTCGTGGACTGCCGCTTTGCCCACGTCGGCGAGCGCGGCGAGTATACGAGCGTCGGTGGGGTCGGAAACAGTCACGCCCTCGAGGATAATGGACGCTGACCACGATCATGCCGCATGCCCCGGCGCGCCGCCGATCGAGGGTCGGTACCGGAGTGCGTTCACCTGGGAAAACGCGGACAGTGGTGGTATGGGGCAACAGGAGCGTAACGACACGTCGACGTCCGGACGGCAGTCCGGGGTGCCGGGCGAGGACCCGGAGCCGGACCCGATGATCGAAGACCTCGTGGCCGAAGACCTCGTGGCCGACGACCTCGTGGCCGAAGATCCGCCGACGAGGGATTTCCCGGAGGTGCCCACCCGCGACACCGGGGTGAATCACACGACGGACGTGGACCCACCACCGAACACCGGCGCCGACGGCTCGGAGGGTCTCGGACCTGCCGGGTGAGGTGTGGAGGCCGGCTCACGCCGCGCGATTGCCGAGTCCGCGGGTGACGGCCCGCGCGGTGAATCGGGCGAGCTCGTCGGGACGCCAGGGATACTCGCGCACGATGATCATACGTGCGCAGGATTCGGCGACGCTGGCCAGCAGTTCGGCGATCACCGGAATCTCACGCTCCGCGTCGCTGATGCCTGCTGCTGCCGTGTAGGCACGCGTCAGCTCCTGCAACCTGCCCAACAGCATGTCCCTGGATTGTTGTACGCGTGCTGCGATCATCGACTCCGCCCCGTGCCCTGACTCGAACACCGCGCGCCACGCGTCGGGAGCTTCTGTGGCCGCGCTCAGGAACGCCTCCAGCGCCGAGGTCAGCAGCGTCTCGAGGTCGGTGGTGCCCGGGTCGTCGGGCAGTGCCGTGGTGATCTCGTTGAGTAATCGTTCCTCTTCACGGTCCAGCAGACTCAGCAGGAGCTTGTCCTTGTTGCGGAAACACTCGTAGACGACCGGCTTGGTGACCCCCGCCTCATCCGCGATCGCCTGCATCGAGGTGCCGCGGTAGCCCTCGCGCAGGAACACGCGCAGTGCGGCGTCGAGTACCAGGGGGCGTCGGCGTTCGGGTCCGAGATGAGCCGCGCGGGATCTCCCTGCCCGGCCCGCGTGGCGTCCCGGTGTCGTCGACTCGTTCACGAATCGAAGTTACCACGCCGTAGAAATTCCTACTCAGGAGTAGGTGACTGGTTCGACACCTGCCCCAACGCCGAAATCGTTGCGCTGTCGGCAACCTGTTGCGTAATACGCGTTAATATATCTACGATGTGTATGTGATGGGATTCACAGACACGATGCAGGCACGCCAGGATCCCGGCGGTGCCGGGTACGAGCTGCCCGACCTGGTCACGGTCGAACCAGGAGGGCAACGTGTTGCCAGCCTGCGCGAAAAGGCGTACTACCTGCTGCGGGACCGTCTCATCACGCTGCAGCTGCCACCGGGGGCCACGCTGGACGAACGCACGCTCCAGCACGAGCTGAATGTCGGCCGGACGCCGTTGCGGGAGGCACTGCGCAAGCTCGCCGACGAGCGACTGGTGCGGGTCATCCCACGACGCGGCATGTTCGCCAGTCACGTGGATCTCGGCGACCTCAGCGCGGTCAGCGAGGTACGGGTCGAACTCGAGTCGTATGCGGGATATCTCGCGGCCAGCCGCATCACGGCGAGCGAGCAGCAGAACATCGGTGAACTGCTCGAGCAGGTGGACCGACAGACCGAGAACAGTGCTCGCGCGGAGCTCATCCAGCTGGACCTACGGATTCACCGCCGGGTGTATCGCACTACGCACAACACCTGTCTCGCCAGAACGCTCGAAGAGTACTACCTGCACAGCCTGCGCATGTGGTTTCTGGTACTCGACCGCATCGAACACCTCGCGGCCGCCGTGAAATCACACCGCGAGCTTCTCGAGGCGGTACACACCGGAGACGCCGACGCGGCGGAACAGATCCTGCGAAAACACGTGGCCGGGTTCGAACAGGAGATCCGCGCTGTGCTGTGAAACACCGCTACGCACAACCACGAGACAGTCACCAACACGATTGGAGTAGCAAATGGATACGCTGCCGGACCGGGCCGACGTCGTCATCGTCGGCGCGGGCATTGTTGGGAACTCGCTGGCACACCATCTCGCCCAGCTCGGGTGGCGCAACATCGTCCTGCTCGACAAGGGTGCGCTTCCCGACCCGGGAGGGTCGACCGGGCACGCCTCCAACTTCATCTACCCGGTGGATCACTCCAAGGAGATCACCGCGCTCACCGTGGACTCGATCAAGCAGTACGAGAAGCTCGGTACGCTGACCACGACGGGTGGCTTCGAGCTTGCCCGGGAGGACCAGCGTGTCGAGGAACTGCACCGCAGAATGGCCTCGGCACGCGCATGGGGCGTCGAATCCGAACTGGTCAGCCCAGCCCAGGTGGCCGAGCAGGTGCCGTTCCTCGATCCGAACGTGATCAAACTGGGCTTCTGGAGTCCCTCCGCTGCGGTGGTCGACCCGCTGCAGAGCGGCGTGCTGATGCGGGAGCAGGCCCACGCGCTCGGGGCGCTGACAGTCTCCGCCAATACCGAGGTCACCGGAATCGACACCGACCGTGGCCGGATCAGCCGGGTACACACCGACCATGGCGACATCGAGACCGACACAGTGGTCGTGGCGTCCGGTGTGTGGAGCCCACGGATCGCGGCCATGGCGGGTGCGCGGATTCCGCTGACCCCTGCAGTGCACCAGCTGATCGACGTCGGGCCGATCCCGCAACTCGAAGCCACCCGGACCGGGATCGCGTATCCGTTGGTCCGTGACATGGATACGTTCATGTACGAACGGCAGTCGGGTGCCGACCTGGAGATCGGTTCGTACGCGCACCGGCCGATCCTGCACAGCGCCGACGACATCCCTTCCATCGAGGCGGCGGCGCTGTCGCCGACCCAACTCCCGTTCACCGAAGAGGACTTCGATCCCCAGATGGAGGATGCGCTGGAGTTGTTCCCCGACATTCTCAGGCAGGAGGGGGCAGGCATCCGGCACTCCATCAACGGGCTGTTGTCGATGACACCGGACGGCGGTCCGGTGCTCGGCGAGACACCGGAGGTGTCCGGGATGTGGTCGGCCGCCTCCGTGTGGATCAAGGAGGCCCCGGGCGTGGGCAGGCTCGTAGCCGAGTGGATGACCAACGGCACCACGGAACTGGACCCACACGGTGCGGACATCGCCCGGTTCTACCCCAGCCAGCGGACCAGGACCCACGTCAATGCCCGCGCCGCGGAGGCGTTCCCGAAGATCTACGGCATCGTGCACCCGAGCGAGCAGTGGATGTCCGATCGTGAACAGCGGTGTTCACCGTTTTATGCGCGAGAGGTCGAACTGGGTGCGTTCTTCTACGAGGTCGGCGGTTGGGAACGGCCACACTGGTACGAGTCCAACCGGAAACTGCTCGACGAGTTCGGTGACCGGGTGGCGGATCGTCCGCACGAGTGGGACGCACGCTGGTGGTCGCCGATCATCAACGCCGAGCACCTCGCGATGCGGGAACGGGTCGCCATGATCGACCTGACGGCGTTCGCCGAGTTCGAGGTGTCCGGGCCCGGAGCGCTCGACTACCTCCAACGGCTCGCGATGGCGCAGGTCGACAAGGAAGTCGGAAGGGTCGTCTACACCCCGATCCTCGACTACGACGGCGGGTTCCGCAGCGACCTGACGATCGTCCGGTTGGGCCAGGAGCGCTTCCGTGTCATCACCGGTGGTGCCGACGGCTCCCGCGACCGTAAGTGGTTCGTGGACCATCTGCCCACCGACGGGTCGGTCAACTTCGCCGATCTCACCTCGGCGACCTGCACCATCGGCCTGTGGGGTCCGCACGCACGGGACGTGCTGGCAGCGACGACCGACGACGACGTCTCCCGCGAGAACTTCGGCTTCGGCACCGCCAGGACCATCGAGGTCAACGGCGTGCCGGTGCTGGCGGTGAAAATCTCGTACGTTGGTGATCTCGGCTGGGAGCTGCATGCTCCGTTCGAACAGGGCCGCAAACTCTGGGACACCATCGAGGCCGCCGGCGAGTCCTACGGCATCGTTCCTGCGGGAATCGGTGTGTACGGCACGACCGGTCGGATGGAGAAAAGCTACCGGCTGATGGCCGCGGAACTCGAGCTGGAGTACAACGCGGTCGAGGCCGGGCTGGCGTTGCCGCGCGTGAAATCGCCCGACTTCATCGGTAAGGAACCCTACGTACGGGCTCGGGAGCACGGTCCGGCCGCCACGTTGTGCACCCTCACGCTGGACGATGCCCACAATTCCGAGGGAATGCGGCGTTATCCGCAGGCACACTCACCGGTGTTGACTCCCGGAGGGGAACGGATCGTCGACGAGCGGGAACGCGGCTCCTATGTGACCAGTGCCGGCTCGGCTCCGTCGCTGGGAGAGTACCTGCTGATGACCTACCTGCCGCCCTACTACGCCACGGGTGGCACCGGGTTGCTCGTGGAGTACATGGGCGAGCGGTATCCCGCGACGGTCGCCAGGGTGGGTCGCACTCCCCTGTTCGATCCGGAAGACGAGCGGATGAAGGCGTGACTGCCGGGACGGTGAACGAACCGTCCCGAGAGAGGAGCGACGAATGGAAGTCGCGGTCTGTGTGAAACGGGTGCCGGCCCCCGGATCGAAGGTCGTGCTGACCGAGGACGGCACCGATATCGACACGCGTCACCTCGGGTTCACCATCGGCCCGCACGAGGAGTGCGCGGTGGAGGAGGCGGTTCGGATCGTCGGCGAACACGGTGGCAGCGTCACCGTGTTCGCGGCGGGGTCGGACGACGCCTCGGAACAGCTGCGGTATGCGATCTCGATGGGCGCGCATGCCGGGGTAGTGGCGGAAACCGACCAGTACGATCCGCAGGCTGTTGCGGACGCGCTGGCAGGAGCGATCCGCGAGACCGAGGGGGCGCAGGGGAGTTTCGATCTGATCCTGTTCGGTAATGAGTCCGCGGACGCGGGTAATTACCAGGTCGGGGTGCGTACAGCCTACGCGCTCGGTCGGGCGGTTGTCGGCGGCATCAAGGGCATCGAGTTCGATCCGGACGGTGACACGGTCCGGCTGCAGCGTGACGTTTCGGACGGGGTCGAGGTCTACCGGGCGACGCTGCCCGCGGTGGCCGCGGTGAAGGAAGGGTTGAACCTGCCCCGTTATCCGACCATCCAGGGCAGACTGCGGGCCAAGAAGGCTCCACTGCGGACGATGGACCCCGCGGTGGCGGCGGGCGGACTGCGCACCGTTCGGCTGCGGCAACCACCGGAGAACGAGCAGGAAACCGTCGTGCTCGGACACGGTGTGGACGCCGCCGACGGGGTGGTCGAGCTTCTCGCCGAGAAGGGAATGGTGTAGACAATGCTACTGACTGTCGTCGAGGCGGACTCCGGAAAGGTCGTGAACGGCTCGCTGGAGGCGCTCACCCTCGCACGGTCACTTGCCGCGGAGGTCGGCGAGCCACTCCACGCGGTCGCGTTCGGGGCCCACGAGGACCTGGCGGCGACCTTGTCCGAGTACGGGGTGGAGACACTGCACCTCGTGACCGGCGACGTCCCCGTGGAGTACTCGCCACAACAGTGGGGCAAGGGTCTGGCGGACCTCGTCACGGCCACCGGCACTGCTGGAGTGGTCGCTGCGGCGAGTGACCGTGGCAACGAGGTCCTCGCGGACGCCGCGGCTCGCGGCGGGCACGCCTTCGGCAGCAACTGCGTGGCGGCCACGGCCCGTGATGAGGCGTGGGAACTGACGCGGCTGCGAGGCGGCGGCATCCTGTTGGAGGACGCCGAGCTGGCCGACTCGGTCCGGTTTCTCACGGTCGCCTCGGGGGCGGTGGAACCCGTGACCGTGACGACCCCTGCGGAGTGTCGGGTCGAGACGTACCCGGCACAGCTGCCTGCTGACATGCCTGCGTGCACGATCGTGGAACGCACGACCCGTGACGCGGGAGTGTCGCTGGCGACAGCCTCGGTGGTCGTCTCCGGGGGGCGGGGCGTGGGCAGTGCCGAGGGCTTCGCCGAGCTGGAGGAACTCGCCTCGTTGCTCGGTGGTGCCGTGGGCTGCTCCAGGGTCGCCACCAACGCCGGCTGGCGACCACACAGTGACCAGGTCGGGTTGACGGGGACCAAAATCACTGCGGACCTCTACATCGCCTGCGGTATCAGCGGGGCGACCCAGCACTGGGTCGGATGTATGGGAGCGAAGACCATCCTCGCGATCAACAACGACCCGGAGGCCGCGCTGGTGCTGCGATCCGACTATGCGGTCATCGGCGATCTGCACGACGTGCTCCGCGCCGTGATCGACCGGGTACGTGCCCGCAAGGAAATCCCGGACGCGGCGTGATGGGGCGCCACCGGCCCGGCCGGGCCGGTGGCGCCCCTGCGGGGCGGACGCGACTGCCGTCGGCTTCCCATCCCGCTGGTCAGCTCGCACCGGGATGGGAAGCCGACGGCTGGTGGTGCGTGTCGGACTCGTCGACACGGCGCACCGCGGGCGCCGCGGCCATCGCGACCAGCCCGAGTACTGCAGCAGCAGCGAAGAAGTAGAAGCCCCACGGGTAGGCGACACCAGCGGTAGCGAGCACGCCGGTGAACAGGGGACCCGTGATCGCGCCGAGCCTGCCGACACCGGAAGTGATCCCCAACGCGGCGCCTCGGATTCGATCCGGATAGGAGTGTGTCACGTACGCGTAGACGAGTACCTGTGCGGAGAACACGAACACCCCGGCGAAGAAGATGATGACGTCGAGCAGCACGCTGGACGTGATTCGGATGCTCAGCAGCGCCAACAGGACCGCCCCCGCGCCGAACCAGACGAGGACCGTGCGGGACACGCCTCTCGTGTCGGCCAGGTAGCCGGCCAGCAACATTCCGGCGATACCGCCCGCGTTCACGACGAGCAGCATCGTCACCGATGCGGACATGTTGTAGCCCGCGGCCTCCATCAACCTGGGCAGCCAGGTGTTCAATCCGTAGACCAGCAACAATCCCATGAAGGTGCTGATCCAGACTGCGATAGTTCTGCCCAGGAATTTCGGCCGGAGCAGGTCCAGCAGGGTGACCTTTTCCGCGTCGTGATCCTGGGGCCCTGTCGTCTCGGGTGTTCCGGTGGATCCGGTTTCGGTGAGTTTGAACAGCATGATCCCCACCAGGGCCAGCCCGACGACACCACCGCCGATGAACACCACTCGCCAGTTCTGGGCCGCAGCGATCGCCAACAGTGAGGCGGCCACCGCACCGAAGTGATAGCCGGTCATCGTCGTGGTGTTCGCTCTGGCTCTGCGGTGTACCGGCAGATACTCCGCCATCGCCGTCAACGCCGTGGGCATGCAGGCACCGAGGCCGAACCCGGCGAACAGCCGCAGTCCCGCGAATACCTGGTAGTTCGGTGCCAACGGGAGCAGCAGCGTGAACACCGAGAACGTAGCCACGGACGCGATCAGCACTTTCCTGCGTCCGATCACGTCGGCCAACGGGGTGACGCAGACGGCACCGATCATCACCCCGACCAATGTGATGGTTGAGATCACGGTCAGCCGGGAGTCCGTGATGTGGAGGGTGTCCGAGTGCCGCAGTGCCAGACTGCTGGCGCCGAGGGCAACCATGTCGTATCCCTCGAGCAGTACTGTCAACCAGCACAGGATCGCCTGCCAGGAGAGGGTGCGTGTGTTGTCCATGGCTACTCCTGGGAACAGAGGTCAGAACGGGTATTCGGCGATCGCGGAACGCATGGTCAACCACTGCGTTTCGGTGAACGCCTCGATGTTGGCGGCCGCGCCGCCGAAGCGGGAACCATTGCCGGAGTCCTTGACGCCGCCGAACGGGACGTTCGGCTCGTCGGAAACGGTTTGTTCGTTGATATGGATCTTGCCGGAGTCGAGTTGGTCGGCGAGCCGCATTGCCTGACCGGTGTCGCCGAGGATTCCGACAGACAGGCCGTACTCGCTGTCGTTGACGATCCGTGCGGCTTCGTCGAGGTCCGAGTAGGTCACGATCGGTGCGACCGGTCCGAAAGCTTCCTGCCGCCACACCGGTGAATTCGTGTCGGCGCAGGCCACCACGGTCGGCGGGTAGTACGGTGCCTCCGCTGTGCCGCCCGCGAGCAGCCGGTCGCCGGAAGCCAGTCCCTCCCGCACCAGTGTGTCCACATGCTCCAACTGTCCGGCGTCGATGATCGGCCCGAGTGCCACCGGGTTCAGCGCGGGGTCACCGACGGACAGCCCCGTCGCGGTATCGGCCAGGATGGACCGGTACTCCTCGGCGATCGACTCGTGGACGAGATGACGTCCCGTGGTCATGCAGATCTGCCCCTGATGGTTGAAGGAACCGAAGGCGCCCGCGCTCGCGGCCTGCTTGACGTCGGCGTCGGGCAGCGTCACCAAGGCGTTGTTCCCGCCGAGTTCGAGATGGACCCGCTTCAGCAACCGGGAGGCCGTTTCGCCGATCTTGCGTCCCGTCGCCGTCGAGCCGGTGAACGAAATGACGCTCACCTCGGGGGCGTCCACGACGGCCGCGCCGACGTCCCCGGCACCGGGAACGAGTTGCAGCAGCCCTTCGGGAAGTCCCGCTTCCTCGAAGATCCGCTGCAACGCGACCCCACCGCAGACGGCGGTACGTGGATCGGGCTTGAGCACGACCGCGTTGCCCAGTGCGAGTGCGGGGGCCACGGATCTGATCGACAGGATCAGGGGGAAGTTGAAGGGCGCGATGACCGAGACCACGCCCGCGGGGCGGCGACGGGCGAAGGACCAACGGGATTCTGCGGAGGCGAGTACCTCTCCCTGGGGATGGGTGGGTAGTGCCGAGGCCTCGTAGCAGATCCCGCTCGCCGTGTCCGTTTCGAGGGCGGCCTTCGCCGGGACGGAGCCCGCCTCGCGTACGATCCAGTCTTTGATCTCCGCGCGGTGTTGCATCCAGAGTTCGCCCGCGCGTCGCAACACCGCTGCACGTTCCGCAGGTGGTGTGCCCGCCCACTCGCGTTGCGCGCGTGCCGCGGTGTTCGTCGCCTCGTACACGTCGCCCGCGCTGGCCAGACCGACGTTGCCAAGTGCGTCACCCGTGGCCGGCTCGATCACAGGCTGTGTTCCGCCGCTTCCGGCGCGCCAGCCGGCGAGGTTGATCTTTCCTGTCCAACGACCGTCGTCGAGTAGCATGCTTGTTTCCTGTTCACGCTGGGGAAGTGGTTTCGGTATCGACCTGTACCAGCCGGGGGCCGGTCGGTCGTTGTTGCAGCACCGCGCGGAGTTCGTCCTCGCCGCAGGCATGTGTTGCTGACACACCGTAGCCCTCGGCGATGCGGGTGAAATCGAGGCCGGGGATCGACGTGCCCGGCGCGTCGGTGGTGTTGAGTAGCTCACCGAACCACTGCAGGGCCCCGTAGGTCCCGTTACGCAGCAGCAGGAAGGTCACCGGCAGTTGGTGCTGTGCGGCGGTCCACAACGCGCTGATGCCGTAGTTGGCCGAACCGTCACCGATCACACCGACCACGGGCCGTTCCGGCTGGGCGAGCGCCGCGCCGACCGCGGCGGGCATACCGAAGCCGAGCCCGCCCGAAGCGGGGAACATGTACGAACCACCGTGCCGCAGGTCGATCTGACGCCACCACGATCCGTTGGTCGAGGTGGATTCGACGACATACCGGGTTGCGGCCGGTTGGGTATCACGCAGCGCCGCGAATGCCTGCTCGGGGTGGAGCGCGTTTCCGCCGCCCACCGCGGGGGCGGCGGGCACCGTGTAGGAATGCGTCTGTGCGGCACGTTCCGGCAGTACGGTAAGCAGTTCCCGCAGGACCGCGCCCGGCTCGGTCACGATCGCCTGGCCGAACGGCGCACGGGTCGCGGCGTCGGCGTCGTCGGTGATCTGGACCAACCGGGTGCCCTCGTGCAGGTAGGGGCCGGGGACGTACTCGTGGTAGCGGAACACGGGGGCCCCCAGGGCCACCACCAGGTCGTGTTCCGCGAGCGCGTCGGCGACGGGGCCGATACCCGCGGGAAGGACTCCCGCGAACAGTGGGTGTCGGTTCGGGAACGGTAGTCGGAACAACGAGGGGGCCGCCCACGCTGGTGCGTTCAGCCGTTCGGCGAGAGTCCGTGCCTCGTCGAACAGCCCGGCGGTGTCGATGTCGCCCCCGAACACCAACGCGGGATTGCGTGCCTGTCGCAGCACGTCGGCCAGCCGATCGATGTCGGAGACGCCGGGCTGGTTCGTGGGCGAGACGGAGCGCTGCAGTATCGCGTGCGCGTTCGGGTCGGCTTCCGCCTCCCAGTCGTCGTAGGGCACGGACAGATAACTCGGCTGCCGTCGCAACCGTGCCTCGAAGACGGCCTGTGCCAGTGAACGGGGGACGTCCGCCGCGCAACTGGGTTCGCCGGACCAGCCGACGAGCGGCCTGGGGAGCTGGCTCGCGTCGACATTGGCCAGCATGGCTTGTTGCCCGATCGCGGGACGTACCTGCTGGCCGGCCGTGATCACCAGTGGCGTGCGAGCGTAGTAGGCGTTGGTCAACGCCCCCATGGCATTGCCGGTCCCCGAGGCGGAGTGCAGATTCACCATCACCGGCTCTCCGGTGACCTGCGAATATCCGTCCGCCATCCCGACGACGGCGCCCTCGTGCAGTCCGAGGACGTAACGGAACGACTCCGGCATCCCCGTCAGGAACGGCAACTCGTTCGACCCGGGGTTTCCGAAGATCGTCGTCAGGCCGTGCCTGTTCATGAGCTCGTGGGCGAGTTGTCGAACCAGCATCCTCAGCCACCTCCGATGTGTTGTCCGCTACAGCTCCTGACCGTAGGCAGCGCGGGGGTTAGTGGTCCAATAGATAAAACTCGGATACATTATTCACATGGTCGATACCGCTCAGTTCGATCTGAATCTGGTCCGGATCTTCGTGCTGCTCTACGAGACCCGGAGCGTCACCGCCACTGCGGAGGCGGTACACGTGAGCCAGCCGACAGTGAGTTACAGCCTGAGCAAGTTGCGTCGGCACTTCGACGACACGCTTTTCCTGCGAGGCAGGAACGGACTCGAGTCCACGGCGGTGGCTGACCGGTTGTACGAGCCGTTCCAACAGTCGCTGGCGGAGATCCAGCACATGGCTGCCACCTCACAGGGGTTCGACCCTGCCGGGTCACACACTCGGTTCACGATCGGGCTGTCCGATCTGGGCCAGTCCTCGCTGCTACCGCGGCTGCTGCGGGGGCTGCATGATCGCGCCCCCGGGGTCTCGTTACGGGTGCACGAACTCGACACCACCAGCTCACCGCGACAGCTCACCCGGGGCGAGCTGGACGCTTTCGTGGCGACCCCGTTCCTCTCGGCGCCCCAGATCCGTCGGATCCCACTGTTCGGCGAGGGGTATCTCGCGATGGTGGCCGAACACCATCCGCGCGTCACCGGCGAGGAGGTCAGCGCCGCACAGTTGGGAGCGGAGCGACACGTCCTGGTCGACGGCCCGTCCGGACACCTCGGGCCGAGGCTCGCGTTGCGTAATCTCGACCTTCTCGACCGGGTGGCGGTGCAGATCACCGAGTTCTCCGTGCTGCCGTATCTCGTGCAGGACTCCGAGCTGGTCGCAGTGGTCCCGGAGCACGCCGGGCGGGTGTACGCGGCGAGTCATCCGGTCCGGTTGGTACGGCTGCCGATCTCGCTGGAACGGCTGGAGATCGCGTTGTACGCGCTTCCGGAGCGTGCGCGAAATCCGGCGCAGCGGTGGTTGGTCGACTTCCTGTGCCAGACACTGGCCGAACGTGGTCCTGCGGACGCGTAGTGCGTCCACCTGTCGTCGCGCGGGCGGTCGGCGGAAGGGGCGGTATCCTCGGCCACAGTGGGAGGGCGGTGGAAATATTCCGCCCGCTCGGCTGGTTGGCCGAGGGGAAATACTGCGTGTTCCACGGAGTGGTGTCGTAGCGGAAAGGCCTGTTGATGTCGCTGCCCCTGTCCATCCTCGACCTCGCCACAGTGGGTCGGGATGAGAGTGTCGCCGAAAGCCTCGCGAACAGTGTCGCCCTTGCCAGACGTGCCGAGGAACTCGGCTACCGGCGCGTGTGGTACGCCGAGCACCACAATATGCCCCGCATCGCCTCGTCGGCGACGAGCGTGTTGATCGCGCACGTGGCTGCGCACACTTCCAGCATCCGGCTCGGATCCGGTGGCGTGATGTTGCCGAACCACGCACCGCTGACGATCGCGGAGCAGTTCGGCATGCTGGCGACACTGCATCCCGACCGGATCGATCTCGGGCTGGGGCGTGCTCCCGGAACCGACCAGAACACCATGCGCGCGCTGCGTCGCGACGGGAGCAGCGCGGAGTCCTTCCCGAGGGACGTCCAGGAACTGCAGGGCTACCTACGGGACGAGACCCTCGTCGAGGGAGTCAACGCCATACCGGGGCGCGGGACGAACGTGCCGCTGTACGTGCTCGGATCCTCGTTGTTCGGTGCGAAGCTTGCTGCCGCGATGGGGCTGCCGTACTCGATCGCCTCGCACTTCGCTCCGGACTCGCTCGAGTCGGCGGTGGCCGCCTACCGTAACGAGTTCCAGCCGTCCGAACAGCTTGCCGAACCCCACGTCATCGCGGGGCTGAACATCATCGCCGCCGACGACGCCGACGAGGCCGAGCAGGAGTTCCGGATCGTCAAACGGGCGAGGCTGAAGATGATGGCCGGCCGCGGACGCAGGCTCACCGACGAGGAGGCGGATGCTGTGCTGGATTCACCGCAGGCGGCGCCGGTGCACCAGATGGTGAAGTACACCGGTGTCGGTACAGCCGAACACGTGGGGGAGTACGTGGACTGGTTCGGTAAACACGCGGATGCCGACGAACTGATCGTCGCACACCAGTCGTCCACTCTGGAGGGACGGTTGCGATCCGCGGAGCTGTTGGCCGAAGTCCGGGGGTGACGCGACGACCGGGACGTGTCACGGGTGCCCGTTTCCGAATGACGTGCGATCGTGGGGTAGTATCACCACGTCCGCTCACGGACGCCCGGCCGGGATGGCGGAATAGGCAGACGCGGATGGCTCAAAACCATCTGTCCTGTGGACGTGCGGGTTCGAGTCCCGCTCCCGGCACCAGCGGTAATGACCCGTCGAAAACGGAGGAGGCTCCCGGTGAGCGTGCAGGCTACCGAGGGCGACGGTAGTGCCGCGCAGCGGCGCCGGGTTCTGGTCGCCGAGGACGAGGCCCTGATCCGGCTGGACCTGGTGGAGATGCTCCGCGAGGAAGGCTACGAGGTCGTCGGTGAGGCTGCGGACGGTGAGCAGGCCGTCAGCATGGCGACCTCGCTGCAACCCGACCTGGTGATCCTCGACGTCAAGATGCCGAAACTCGACGGGATCGAGGCAGCCGGACAGATCACCAGTGAGCGGGTCGCTCCGGTCGTGATGCTCACCGCGTTCAGCCAGCGCGATCTTGTGGAACGCGCCCGGGAAGCGGGCACCATGGCCTACCTGGTCAAGCCGTTCGCGAAGCGTGACGTGGTGCCCGCCATCGAGCTGGCCGTCAGCCGCTTCGCGGAGCTGCAGGCACTGGAATCCGAGGTCGCCGGACTCAATGACCGGCTGGAGGCTCGCAAGCTCATCGACAGAGCCAAGGGCTTGTTGATGTCCGGCCAGGGGCTGAACGAGCCGGATGCGTTCCGATGGATCCAACGCACCGCCATGGACAAGCGCACCACGATGAAGGCGGTGGCCGAAATCGTCATCGATAGCATGGACGACTCGTCCAGCCAGGACCGCTGAAAAACAACGCTGCGGCACAACGCTGCGGAAGTCTCGGTCGATACCCGGAGCGGGTCTGCCGAATCCCCTGAGCGGGTCTGCGGGCATTGCCCCGACCTGGTGCCCGCGGAGCTCACTGCGTGGGTTGCTCCGGTGGACGGTCCCGAACCACACAGGTCAGCTTGGCGGTGCAGCTCCGCCGCGCGCGGTCATCAGTGATCACGATCTCCGCGGTGACGGTTCCGCGACCCACGTGAACGGGAGTGGCCACTCCCGTGACGGTTCCCGAACGCACCGCACGATGGTGCGTGCAGGACAGTTCGAGCCCCATCGCCACGCGTTCCTCGCCCGCGTTGAGCGCTGCGAGATACGATCCGAGTGTCTCGGCCAGGGTGGCGTTCGCACCACCGTGCAGTAGCCCGTACGGCTGCAGGTTCCCCTCGACGGGCATGCTCGCCACGACCCGCGACGGATCCGACTCGAGTACCACGATGCCCATCTTGTCGTTGAGCTGCTGGGTCGCCACCTCGGGCTCGATACCTGCGAAGGTGCTCGGGTCCGTGTGCGGTGTTTGTTCGGTCACGTGTCACTCCACTGTCTCGCGTGCCGCCATGCGGCTCTGAAAGGTCTCGGTACCGCAGCTTAGACTCGCGGGTGTGAGCCCGAGCGAGAAGCACCCAGTAACCAATGACACACCCCGGCTGTTACTCATCGACGGCCATTCGATGGCGTACCGCGCGTTCTATGCTATTCCACCGGACAATTTCCGGACCTCGACAGGCCAGGTGACGAACGCGGTCTTCGGGTTCACCTCGATGCTGATCAATCTGTTGCGTGACGAACAACCGACGCATCTCGCGGTCGCGTTCGACGTGTCGCGCGCCACGTTCCGTGCGGAGACCTACACCGAGTACAAGGCCACCCGGTCCGAGACGCCGGACGATTTCAAGGGCCAGGTGGAGCTCATCAAAGAGGTCCTGAACGTGCTGAACATTCCGATGCTGAGCAGGGACCGCTACGAGGCCGACGACATCATCGCCACGTTGACCAGCCAGGCCGCCCCCCGGGGCTACGACGTTCTGATCTGTACCGGTGATCGTGACGCACTACAGCTCGTCAGCGAGCAGGTCACCGTGCTGTACCCGAAAAAGGGTGTCTCGGAACTGGTGCGGTTCGACCCCGCCGGAGTCGAGGAGAAATACGGTCTCACACCACGCCAGTACCCCGATTTCGCGGCGCTGCGCGGCGACCCGTCCGACAACCTTCCCGGGTTGAAAGGTGTGGGGGAGAAGACCGCAACGAAGTGGATCCTGCAATTCGGCTCGCTCGACGAGCTGGTGGACCGTGTCGACGAGGTGACCGGAAAGGTCGGCGACACGCTCCGCGCGAACCTGGAGACCGTCCTGCTGAATCGTCAGCTCACCGAACTCGTGCACGACGTCGAGCTGGACAGTGGACCCGCCGACCTCGAACTCGGAGCATGGGACCGCGAGGCGGTGCACCGGCTGTTCGACGAGTTGGAGTTCCGGGTGTTGCGTGAGCGGCTGTTCGCCACGCTGGCCACCACCGAGCCGGAAGCCGAAGCGGGATTCGAGATCAACGGTTCCGCACTGCGGCCCGGCGGACTGTCGAGCTGGTTGGGTGAGCACGCACCGCGGGGAGCGACCATCGGTATGTCACCGCGGGTCAGCGGCACCTCGGTGGAGGCGGACGTGCAGACACTCACCCTCGCCACCGTCACGGGCGAGGCCGCCTACGTCGACATCGCGACCATGGACGCCGAGGACGAACGGGTACTCGCCGACTGGCTCGCCGACGGAGCGGTCAGCAAGGTCGGACACGACCTGAAGGCGGCACTGCACGGGTTGCGTTCCCGGGGCTGGCAGCTGCGCGGGTTGGTCATGGACACGGCGCTCGCCGCGTACCTGGTGCGCCCGGGGCAACGCTCCTTCGACCTCGACGACCTGGCGGTGCGGTATCTGCAGCGGGAACTGCGTTCCGACGAGGCCGAGGGGGACGGGCAACTGTCACTGTTGGACACCGGTGACGACGGTGACGCCCAATTGGTGCGCGCCGAACTGTTACGAGCCACCGCGATCGCCGAACTGGCCGCGGCACTGACCGACGAACTCACCGCCATCGGCAGCTGGGAACTGCTGGCCACCTTGGAAATGCCGCTGCTGCAGGTGATCACCGAGCTCGAGGCAGCGGGTGTCGCGGTCGACTCCGAGGCACTCACGGAGCTGGAGGCGCATTACGCCGCCAGCGTCAAACAGGCCGCCGACGACGCCTACGAGGTGATCGGTAAACAGATCAACCTCGGGTCCCCGAAACAGCTGCAGACGGTGCTGTTCGACGAACTCGGCATGCCCAAGACGAAGCGCACCAAAACCGGTTACACGACCGACGCCGAGGCGCTGCAGACCCTGTATGACAAGACCGAGCACCCGTTCCTGCAGCACCTGCTGGCCCACCGCGACGCCACCAAGCTGCGGACCACCGTCGAAGGCCTGATCAAGGCTGTCGCCGCCGACGGACGCATCCACACGACGCTGCAGCAGACGGTGGCCGCCACCGGACGCTTGTCCTCGGTCGACCCGAACCTGCAGAACATCCCCATCCGCACCGAAGAGGGCCGCAGGATCCGCGACTCGTTCGTGGTCGGTCAGGGGTACGAGACTCTGATGACGGCGGACTACAGCCAGATCGAGATGCGGATCATGGCACATCTGTCCGGCGATGCCGGGCTGATCGAGGCGTTCAACACCGGTGAGGACCTGCACACCTTCGTCGCGTCGAAAGCCTTCGATGTCGAACCGGCGGAGGTGACCGCGGAGCTGCGCTACCGTGTCAAGGCCATGTCGTACGGACTGGCCTACGGCCTGTCCACCTATGGGCTCGCACAACAGCTACACATCTCGAATGACGCAGCCAAGGAGCAGATGGACGCGTACTTCGCCCGTTTCGGCGGAGTACGGGACTACCTGCACAGTGTGGTGGAGCAGGCGGCCAAGGTCGGCTACACCGAGACCGTGTTCGGCAGGCGGCGGTACCTGCCCGACCTCAACAGCGACAACCGGCAACGCCGTGAGATGGCCGAGCGGATGGCCCTCAACGCACCGATCCAGGGTAGTGCCGCCGACATCATCAAGGTCGCGATGCTCGGTGTGCATCGTGCGCTGCGGGAGAACGAGCTGGCGAGCAGGTTGTTGCTGCAGGTCCACGATGAACTCGTCCTCGAGATCGCACCCGGTGAGCGTGATCGTGTGGAGTCACTGGTGCGGGAGCAGATGGCGGCCGCGTACGAACTCTCCGTTCCGCTGGACGTGTCCGTCGGGGTCGGGGCCTCGTGGAACGCCGCCGCCCACTGAGAGCTGCGTCCACGAGAGGCCCCGTGGCCGGCATCACGGTGCGGCCGAGCTGCCCACCCCGCGCAGCAGTCGGGTTATCGAGGCAGTGACGTCCGTACGACTGCGTTCGGGTTGGAACACCATCCAGTCCAATCCTGTGACCAGGATCGTGCCGAACAGGCCCGTCGCCGCGGTGGGAACATCGACGTGTGCCGCCAATAACCCGGATCGTTCGAGCCGCACGAGTTCCCGTTTGAGAACTCCGACGACCTCCCCCCGGAGCAGGCTCAACGTTTCGTGCCAGTTTCCCGGAGCTCGCCACAGCTCGCTGACCAGTATCTGGGCGAATCCCGGGTACTCGCTGATGAATCGCAACGCGTTGTCGACGAGTGCGTCCAGGGTCTCGGCGGGGTCGGAAGCCTCCGACGTCACTGTGAGCCTGGCCGCGAGCTCGTCGACCCCGTACCGCAGGAGTGCCTCCACCAGCCCGTCCTTGCTACCGAAGTTGTAGTACACGGTGCCCTTGGCGACTCCCGCGGCGGCGGCGATCTCGTCGACGGTCACGTCGCCGAGCCCCCGCCCCCGTGCGAGCCGCAGTGTTGCTTCGAACAGGGCCTGTCGGGTCGTCGTCTTGCGGGCTGTCACAGTGCCAGCTCCGGTTTCAGTCGCGACACCGTCCACGTGCGATGCCGGTGTGCCGCGTAGGCGGTGCCGGCGATGCTGATCACGAGGTACGCCACCAACACACCGATGTCGGTGAGCACCTCCAGGGACGCGCCGCTGTAGAGCAGATGCCGCAGACCGTCCACGACGTAGCCCATGGGCAGTATCGCGTGGAGTGGGTGCAGTGGTTCGGGAAGCGTCTCCCAGGGGAAGGTGCCGCCCGCGCTGACCAGCTGCAGTACGAGCAGCACCAACGCGAGGAACTTGCCGACCGCACCGAACAGGGCGTTCAGCGCCTGCACCATGGCGGTGAAGGTGACCGAGGTCAGCAAGACGAATCCGATCGCCGCGAACGGATGGGCCACGTTGATACCGACCAGCCATGTGACCGCGCCGAACAACACGACGACCTGCGCCGCCCCCAACGCGGCCGCGGCCAGCCAGCCGCCGAGCGCGACTCTGAACGGGGCGGCGCCGCTGCTGATGCTGCGTTCCGACAGTGGCCGCAGCAGCAGGAACAGCACGAACGCACCGATCCACGTGGCCAGTCCGATGAAGAACGGGGCCAGTCCGGCCCCGTAGGTCCCCGCGGACGCCATCCCTGCCGAGTGCACTGCGACCGGATCCGCGATGGTGTTCGCGGTTTCCTGCCGTGTGTCGTCATCGGGGTTGGGGATCTGCTCCAGGCCGGACTCGAGCCCCTCACGCAGGTCGGCCGCACCGCTGTGCAACTGTTTCGCGCCGTCGAGCGCATCGTGCTGGCCGTCATCGACCGTCCTGGCGCCCTGCGCGAGTTCCTGTGCCCCGTCAGCGGCACTCGCCACGCCGGAAGCCAACTCGGGCGCCGCCTCGGCGAGCCGCTGCGCACCGTTCGCGACTTGGTCCGCCCCGGAGGACAGTTGGGCCAGCTTGTCGGTTTCCTGTTGAATGCGGTTGTCGGCGGTGTCCACCGGCTCGCGCAGGGTGCCGAATGCGGTGAGCACCTTCTCGATGTCGTCCTCGGAGAGCCCGTCCTCTCGCAGTCGCTCGGCGAGCTTCCCGTCGACACCGTCCAGGGCATCCTGTAGCTGTTGCGACCTGTCGGCGACGTCCGACGCGATCGTGGCGAGTTGTTCGTTGCCGTCGGCGACCTGCTGGGCCCCCTCGGCGAGTTTGTTGGTCTGCTTCGGTAACTCTGCGGTTCGTTGCCGTAATTTGCCCAGCCCGTTGGCGAGTTCGGAACTGCCACTGACCAGTTGGCCGGTACCATCGGTCAACTCCTGCTGCCCGTCGACGAGCTCTCCGGCACCCGCGGTGAGCTTTTCCGCTCCGTCGTGGGCGGTTTCCAGGCTGTCGTGAATCGTGGCGAAGCCCAACAGGAAACGGTTCGCTGCCTCGGTACCGACCCGCTCGGCGATCGTGCTGCGGACCTCGTCGCTGAGTGTGTCCCCGATCTGCCCCGCAAGGTAGTTGTTCGCATCGTTGGTGGTCAGGGTGATCGTGGCCTGGTGCGGCTCGAGCTCACCGGTCGACAGCAGCGCTGTCGAGAAGTCTTCGGGGATGGTTACGGCGAACGCGTAGTCACCGTCGCGAACACCCTGCTCGGCCTGCGCGGCGCTGACCTCGTGCCACTGGAAACTGTCGGAGTCCAGCAGTTGTTCGGTGACCTCGCCGCCGATGTCGCGGTGCTGTCCGTCCCCGTCGTCGGCCCCGGTGTCCTCGCTGACGATCGCTGCGGGGAGCTGGTCGAGATTGCTGTAGGGATCGTAGTTGGCGTAGAGGTAGAACGACGCGTAGAGCAGTGGAACCAGCACCAACGCCGCCAACGCGAGTTTGGGCAGTGTGCCGCTGCTGAGTCTCCGGAGTTCGTTGACCGCGATACGTGGTCCGCTCACGGGTTGTCCCCCTGTTCCGTCGTCTCCCCGTGCCCGTCGGGTTCCGGAGCCTGCTCGACTGTGTCACTGTCGTCGCCCGCGGTGCGGGTGTCGTCCGAGTCGCTGTCAACCGCTGCGGCGATCTCGGACGCTTCGGCGGTCGGAGCCCCGTCGAGGGGTGTCGTGACGTCGGCAGCCACGGCACTGTCGTGGGTCACTGTGCTGTCGTGGGTCGCTGTGCTGTCGTCGGTCGCTGTACCCCCGTCGGTGGTGTCGGGTCGGCACCGTAGCGGCGCGGGTTGTTCGAGCGCTCCCAGCAGTGCTGGAGCGAATGGCAGGTTGGTGGGTGCGGCGGTAGCGGTCAGCACCACCACCGCGTAGCCGTGGCCTGCGTACTCCATGGCGAGATCGCTCCAGCCGCGTACGTCGGAGGTGTGTCGGTCAGGACGATCCAGTACCAGCACGCGTACCCCTGCTCGGGTGGCGGCCAGCGTGGTCAACAACCGCGTGCGTGTCTCGGGGGCGAGGTTTTCGAACCGGTCGTTCGCTCGATCGGTGAGCTGCTGCGCGGCAAGCCAGCGTGCGACATCGGAGCGGCGTGCGGGGCCGCCTGCGAAGGCGAGTTCCTCTCCCACGACGACGCGTAGCGGTAGGGCCTCGTCGGGAGCTGTGACCCCCGGGGCGTCCACGACGGCTGTGACGTCGCGTGGCCCCTGCCGTGTTGCGGCATTGTGCAGCGTCACCGAACCGGTACTCGACCGGAACCGGTGAGCCAGCGCCAGGCCGAAGGCGGTGACTCCCTCGCCCGGTTCACCGGCTACGACAGCGAGTTCACCGGTTCCCACGGTCAATGATGTCGCGGGTACCAGTGTGCCGTGGGCACCCTCGACCGCCACCCGCTGCGCATGCAACAGCATCCGAACTCCTTTTAAACTGACCAGTCAGTCTAAAAGTGTAACGGACACGGCGTCGAAATGCTGAGCGGATGGTCGCGTGTCGGTCCGTCCGTGGGGTCAGCCCGACGCCACCGTGCTGAAGATCGCGGTGCCGGGAAACAGCTTGCCCCGCAGAGGGCTCCACTGGCCCCAGTTTCTGGTGTGTCCGGCGGGCCACTCGGGTTCGATCAGGTCGACGAGTTGCAGACCGGAACCGGTCAGAGCGCGCACGAAATCGCCGAGGGTGCGGTGGTACTCGACATAGGTGGGTCGGTCCGCTGCATCGACCTCCGTGTACGGGGTCCGGTCGAAGTAGGACTGGCTCGCCGTCAGCCCTGCCGGTCCGGGATCATCGGGAAAGATCCAGCGCATCGGGTGGGTCACCGCGAAGACCCACCGTCCGCCGGGCCGTAGTACCCGTGCGATCTCGGCGAATGTGTCCGTGAGAGAGCCCACGAACGGTATGGCCCCGAACGCGGAGAACACCGTGTCGAAACTCCGTGTCGCGAACGGCAGTTGCTCTCCGTTCGCCTGCACCAACGGTATGTCGACAGCGCTGCGCACAGCGGCCAACCGGGCGTGGTGCAGCATGCGCCCGGACAGATCCATCGCGATCGACCGCGCTCCGCGCGTGGCCAACCACCGTGCACAGGAGGCGGCGCCGCAACCGAGCTCGAGCACGTCGCGGGAGAAGACCTCTCCCAGTAGTCCGACATCGTGTTCACGCAGTCCTTCGGGGCACCACACGAAGTCCGCGTCGCCGAGGAACTCGCCGTGCGTGGCCTGGTAGTCGTCGGCGTCGGCGTCCCACCAGGCAAGGTTGGCCGCCGCTGCGGTCGGGGAATCCACGGCACGGTAGCCGACGCCGACCGTGCCGAGCTGTTGTTCGGCGCCGGCGTGATTCTCGACGGCGCCCGCGGGGCCCTCTGGGGAAGATTCGCTGTTCACGATGCGATTATCGCCGCCGCGTCGGCTCCCGGAGCAACCCGTGGCGCGGCGCGGCGGAGTTCACCGAGTGGGAAAGGACCACTACACCCTCCCCGGTTTGTTCGAGCCGTGAGGGGCCGCGTAGGATATTTCCAGCGCAGTGGGTTCGCGTTGCCTTCCGTTTCAGCGACGTTGTGTGTCGTGTCCCGTAGGGCAGGGCTCATGCGGATGTGTCATCCGGACAAGTACTCATGAGTTGGTCGTTCCCGCAGCGCACGCGCGCAGCGCGTGAAGTGAACCATCCACGACGAGACCAAACCGTACCGGAGCAACCCGCCTAATGACCACCGACACCACCACCGTTCCGACCACTGAAGAAACGCAGACTCAGCAAGTCGCGATCAATGATGTTGGGACGGCGGAGGATTTCCTCGCCGCCATCGACAAGACCATCAAGTACTTCAATGATGGCGATATCGTGGCAGGCACCATCGTCAAAGTTGACCGCGACGAGGTGCTACTCGACATCGGGTAC
>Ga0079226_10000315_pt1 | contig 32801 bp, 36 predicted proteins | sample Poulit2014_FD_76345 | JGI IMG/M metagenome (GOLD analysis project Ga0079226, IMG submission 76345) | Agricultural soil microbial communities from Georgia to study Nitrogen management - Poultry litter 2014 | ecosystem: Environmental > Terrestrial > Soil > Agricultural land | place: USA: Georgia...
GCGATAATAACCGTGGCGAAGGTCGTTCATTCAACCGTGATAATAACCGCGGCGAAGGGCGTTCATTCAATCGCGATAATAACCGTGGCGAAGGTCGTTCATTCAACCGTGATAATAACCGCGGCGAAGGGCGTTCATTCAATCGCGATAATAACCGTGGCGAAGGTCGTTCATTCAGTCGTGATAACAACCGCGACGAAGGTCGTTCATTCGATCGCGACAACAGTCGTGGCGAAGGTCGTTCATTCAATCGCGACAATAACCGTGGTGAAGGTCGTTCATTCAGCCGTGATAATAATCGTGGCGAAGGTCGTTCATTCAATCGCGACAATAACCGTGGTGAAGGTCGTTCATTCAGCCGTGACAACAATCGTGGCGAAGGTCGTTCATTTAATCGCGACAATAACCGCGGTGAAGGTCGTTCATTTAATCGCGACAATAATCGTGGCGAAGGTCGTAACTTTGGATCACAAGATTCTCGTCGTCACAACCGTGATGAAAAACGTACTTTCAATCGTGAAGAACGCTTTTCACAAAAAAGATCACGCGACTAACCTTCACTTGTAGTCTTCTACTCATAAAGATCTTTTGCCACCGCAAGAGGTCTTTATTTATTTTATCGCTCCCACTTTTAATACAAAGGGATATAAGATAAAAAACATATAAGAGTTCTATTAAATATGATCATTCATCAGTTTTTATAAAATTGCGCATACTAATTGATAATTACTTGAATTCACACTTAACTAAACGAGAGGAACAGAATTTATGACCGCTCCACTAGCGTTAAAAATTACTGATCTAAAAAAACAGTATCGAAATGGTAAAGTTGCCCTAAAAGGGATTAACCTTGAAGTTAAAGAAGGGGATTTCTTTGCCCTTCTTGGTCCTAATGGTGCCGGAAAATCCACAACAATCGGGATTATTACCGATCTTGTTGACCCCTCTTCAGGTTCCGTTGAAGTCTTTGGTATGAATACCAAGAAAAATAAAAATCTGGCAAAATCCATGATTGGCTTAGTACCTCAAGAGTTTAACTTTAACCCCTTCGAACCCTGTGAAGAGATCGTTATCAACCAAGCCGGTTATCTTGGCATTCCGCGCACTGAGGCAAAAAAAAGAACAGCCGAACTCTTAGCGCTACTCGATCTCACAGATAAAGCAAAAGTCATGGCAAGAGAGTTATCAGGCGGAATGAAACGCCGTCTCATGATTGCTCGTGCATTAGTTCACAACCCTAAACTTCTGATTCTAGATGAACCCACTGCCGGCGTTGATATTGAAATTCGTCGCCAAACATGGGAGTTGATGCAAAAAGTGAACGCTGCCGGCACTACGATTATTCTCACAACACACTATTTAGAAGAAGCTGAGCAGATGTGTAAAAACATTGCCATTATTAATCATGGCGAAATTGTTCAACAAAGCTCTATGAATGCCCTACTTCGCGAACTGCAATCAGAATCATTTATTCTCGATCTCAGTCATTCTGTGAATGAGTTGCCGGTTATTGCAGGTATCGAATTAAAACTCATTGATACGATGACATTAGAAGCAGAGATCACTAAACCGTATACGATCAATGATCTCTTCATCGGTCTTAACACTAAAAATATCAAAATCGATACGATGCGCAATAAAGCAAACCGTTTAGAAGAGCTCTTCCTTCGTATTACCAGTAAACCTCTCGACACGCATCTAGAAGGAGAAAAAAATGAGTAATCGCGCTTATTGGATTGCCTTTTACACGATTATTACCAAAGAGATTTATCGCTTTATCCGTATCTGGCCACAAACTCTTTTACCACCGCTCATTACAACCATTCTCTACTTTTTAATTTTCGGAAAAGTCGTCGGAGAACGGGTCGGAAGCATGGATGGCGTCAGTTACGCGCAGTTTATCGCGCCGGGGCTGATTATGATGACCGTGATCAGCAACAGTTACTCAAATGTTGTCTCTTCATTTTTTAGTGCTAAATATACTAGCCATATTGAAGAGATGCTCGTTGCACCAGTACCTAATCTTGTCATTATTGCCGGCTATGTGATGGGTGGCGTTGCTCGTGGTTTAGCGGTAGGCGGTATTGTAACCATTGTCGCGCTCTTCTTCATTGATATGCAGATCAGTAATATCGCTTTGATGATTCTCATCTTTCTACTCACCTCTCTCGTCTTCTCATTAGCGGGATTGATTAATGCGATTTTCGCGAGAAGTTTTGATGATATCTCGATTATTCCCACCTTTATTTTAACGCCATTAACCTATCTAGGCGGTGTATTCTACTCAGTTTCACTGCTCCCGGGATTCTGGCAAAACATCTCCTATTTCAACCCGGTTCTCTACATGGTAAGCGCATTTCGTTACAGTATTTTAGGAGTTTCAGATATTAATATCTGGACAGCCATTACCTTACTATTAGGCTTTTTCATTATCCTCTTTAGTGTTGCTTATTATCTTTTAAATAAAGGGATTGGGTTAAAATCTTAAATCACAATCAAGAAATGCTTCTTACCCACAACCATTCGGTAAGAAGCATCGAAGTTTTTACGAAAAAGCAGTATGATATTCATAATTTCCCCTAGCGATCAAGAGATGACTCTGTCGTCAACAAGATCCGCCTCTAGTAAAAACTAGAACATTTAAAAAATCTAATTTGAGAAAATTTGTATGAAATACTTTCGCTTATTCGGCACATTACTATTAGCAGGAACGATTACTGCTTGTGCCGGCAATCCGCCTAATCCTTATGATCCATATGAAGGCTATAACCGTCCCACTTATGAATTTAATACGGCATTTGATAATGCAATCTCTAAACCGGTTGCTAAAGGCTACGTCAAAGTCGTTCCGAAAACGGTAAGAACCGGCGTTGCCAACTCTCTTAGTAACTTAGGAGATACACATAATGCGGTTGTGAATGTGACACAAGGTGAGTTTTTAGCTGCACTTGAAAGTGTCCATCGATTTGTCTTTAACTCAACATTTGGTTTACTCGGCTTTATTGATTTAACCGAGTCATTTAACCTTCCGCCCAAAAGACAAAATGATATGGGAACAACCTATGCCAAAATGGGTTGGGCAAATAGTAATTACTTCGTGATTCCTTTCGTTGGTCCATCGACTTCACGTGATACCGTCGGCGTTGTCAGCGATGTCTTTGTCAATCCTGCAACTTATGCCTTCAATGATTGGCAAGCTGTTGGACTTTACGCAATCGGACTGGTAAATCTCCGTAGTGAATTATTAGATGTCGATTCCGTCACAAAATCTGCGGCATTAGATCCTTACGTGTTCCAACGTGAAGCATACCTGCAATATCGTAATCAACTCCTTAAAAATCGCGGCGTAAAATATATTCGCTCAGCGCATGAAAAAGAAGAGAGCTTCGATGATTATGATGATGAAGATTCAGGTCTCTCTATTGCCGAACTAGCTCGTCAAAGAAACCAATAATTATTGATATGCCAAGAGGCTTTCAATCATTTAGAAGGCGTTTAGTCGTACGATTAAGCGCCTTCGACCTTTTATAAATTTCGTAATAAGGACTCACAGCGATGCGCCGTTTTTTAAACCAACCGCTCATGATTGGTGAAGAAATCACTCTTCAAGATGAAGATTACAACTATATTGCTCGCGTATTACGCAGCCGAGAAAATGATCCTATCGTCCTATTTAACGGCGAAGGAGGTGAATATCACGGTAATATTGTCGAGATTGCGAAGCGCCATCTCACCGTGAAACTTAAAAAATACAATCCCATTAATCGGACAAGTAATATCAAAATTCACCTTTTACAATCTTTAGCAAAAGGGGAAAAGATGGAGCTGATCCTGCAAAAAAGTACTGAACTTGGAATCACTTCCATCACACCATTAGCCACTGAACGCAACGTTATGCATCTTAAAAAAGATCAAACCGAAAAACGGCTAGAACGCTGGAATAACATCATTACCTCCGCCTGCGAACAATGCGAATTAAATATCCCACCAATGTTGCACGCGCCAATCTCTATCGAAAATTGGATTCAAGACGTTTTACCAACCTTAAACACGACTGTTATTACTCTTGCGCCAACGGCGATCCATTCGCTAGGAAGTTTTTTAAAAGCTTTCAGCATGCCCGAGCATCCTCATTCTAAAGACAATTTCGCTCAGGAAATCACTGAACACTCTTTCACCATTGTGATTGGACCGGAAGGTGGATTAACAGAAGATGAGATTCAAGCATTACAAAATGCCGGCGCAAAAAGTGTTTCTCTCGGGCAACGTATTCTGCGCACTGAAACAGCCGCTCTATCCGTTATTTCAACGATACAAGGCTTAATTGGCGATTGGTCCACAATGACAGAAATGGCTTTTGAGGATTAAAAATAACAATGGTTACTGCGAGAGCAAAGATCTCAGTCATTTCGACTTCAAAATAGCGATGACAATTGCTGACGCAAAATTGGCAAAAGAGTGCAAACATTCTCCCAAGCCGTACATCAACTTTGAAAGAAAATTTGAAATTGATAATTTAAAACCTATTGCACTATGATTCGCTTTTTCTGTAACCTGATTAACAATCTCTCTCAGATTAGAAAAATCATCTCTCCCTTTTTAGAAATGCTTTATGCTGAGAGAGTTTATAAAAAAACATTATTACGCTTTCGAGGAAGTTTATGAATAAGACACCTAGAATCATCTTTATTATGGATCCCATCGAATCTCTTCTTCCGATCAAAGATACAACGATTGGCATGATGATGGGCGCGGCAAGCCTTAATCTTCCGATTTTTTATACCGAGCAACAATCCATCTACCTATTAGAAGGTGTTGTCCAAACAACGGCGCAAGAAGTGACGCTCAATATTGCCGGTGATAATCAACTTGCGAGCTTAGATGATTGGTATTCATTAAAGCCATCAGAAAACCTCTCATTTGGACCGAATGATATTGTTCTGCAGCGTAAAGATCCGCCATTTAACATGCATTACATCCACACCACTTATCTTTTAGAGTTAATGGAACAGCAAGGGGCTTTCGTCTGTAACCGTCCAGATTCTCTTCGAGATTGTAATGAAAAAATGTTTACAACGTGGTTTCCAGAACTCTGCCCACCCACGCTTGTTACCAGCCAAAGTTCGCACATTAAAGCCTTTATCGAAAAGCATCACGATACGATCGTCAAACCACTTGATGGCATGGGCGGCAGCTCGATCTTCAGGGTTGCTGAAAAAGATCCCAATCTTAATGTGATTCTTGAAACACTCACAGAACACAATACCACTTCAATTATGGTTCAGCGTTATATCCCAGAGATTAAACAAGGCGATAAACGTATTATCCTCATCAATGGCAAACCGGCACCATATTTACTCGCTCGAGTGCCGGCAGAGAATGAGACGCGCGGCAATCTCGCTGCAGGTGCAACCGGCATTGTGCAAGAGCTTTCAGAAAATGATCAACGAATCTGTGATGTGCTCGGCCCTGAACTCGTCAAGCGCGGTCTCTATTTTGTGGGTCTTGATGTGATTGGCAATTATCTCACTGAGATCAATGTCACAAGCCCAACCGGCATCCGTCAAATTGATCAAGAAAAAGGAACATTCCTAGGGCGTGATCTTATGGAAACATTGCTTAATGAGTGGAAAAATCGTTAGTAGTAGATGGCTCAACTTTCCTATTGCCGGTGAGTTAATAGGGAAACTAGCGTAATCTCCGGAAGACAATCTCTCTAGATTGTCTTTTGTTTATCACGATAGCGTACTGAGTTCATTTTTATTTATAGTAAAATCGACTTAAAACTATCTGATTAAAGTTTCTATTTAAAAGTCGATGCATGGCTGAAGAGAATGGCTGCACTCTTTTTAGCAATCCCGCACCAGCCATTATAAAAGCTCTTTTAAACCAAAATAACTATAAGAGGAAATCATTCGATGTCATTCAACTCTCACAATCTTCTTCAACGCTTAGAATCCTTAGTCAATATCCCTTCGCCATCAGGATTCACAGCACAAGCGCTCAGCTATATTGAGGCAGAATTAACGGCTCTGAATCTGCCGGTTCAGAGAACCCATAAAGGCGCGATCATTACCAAAATTGCCGGCAATGATGATTCTAGATCACGATTGCTCACGGCGCATGTTGATACCTTAGGTGCAATGGTCAAATCGATTAGTGCTGATGGACGTTTAAAATTGACTAAAATCGGTGGATTTAACTGGAATGCAGTTGAAGGAGAGTATTGCCAAATCCATACGCGCACCGGAAAAACATTTACTGGCACGATTTTAATGCATGAAACTTCAGTGCATGTTTATCGTGATATCGGTGATCTCCCAAGAGATGATGCCCATATGGAAATTCGCTTAGATGAAAAGAGTCAATCAAAAGCAGAGACTGAATCGCTCGGTATTCATGTTGGTGATTTCGTCTCCTTTAATCCTCGCTTTGAATATACTGATTCTGGCTTTATCAAATCCCGACATTTAGATGATAAAGCGAGCGTTGCCCTACTTTTTTCGCTCATAGAAGTCATCCAAGCATCTTCTCAAACATTGCCTCATTCCCTCTACTTCTATTTCTCTAATAATGAAGAGATCGGTTATGGTGGAAACGCTTCGATTCCGGCAGATGTGGTGGAGTATTTGGCAGTCGATATGGGCGCGATTGGCGATGGACAAACGACCGATGAATATAGTATTTCAATCTGCGCCAAAGATTCATCGGGTCCTTATCATTATGAATTCACCAATCACCTAATTCAATTAGCGCAAAAGAATGAGATCCCGCACCAAATCGATATCTATCCATTTTATGGCTCTGATGCTTCAGCGGCAATACGTGCCGGCTTTGATATTCGCCATGCACTGATTGGTCCCGGCATTGAATCCTCTCATGCACTAGAACGCACCCATTTAGATTCTATGAAAGCTTCATTAGATCTCTTAGTCGCTTATAGTTATTCTCACATGATGAAGTAGATCGATCTATTCATTGCAATGACTACACAGTCACGCTTTTTTCCGTATAATAGTTTTCATCATTTTTACATGTCACAGCCATATGATCATTATCAATGGAAAAGATGTCTGTAATATCAACGATAACAAATAATAAAGGATGCCTATGTTACGCTCCATGACAGGATTTTCTCGCGAAACAACGACGACTGAAATTGGCCAATTAAGCCTTGAAGTTCGTAGCGTGAATCATCGCTATTTAGATCCTACTTTTAAAATGCCGGAATTACTACGCGCACTTGAGCCTGAACTACGCGAAACATTACAAAAAAATGTGTCGCGCGGAAAAGTTGAAGTGGCGATTCGTATCGACTTTGATGAAGCCGAAAGTGCACATCTCTCTTTTAATGAATCTGCGGCAAAAGAGCTCATTGCCATTCACGGTAAAGCCAATCATCTATTAGGCAATAGCACACAGCTTTCAGCACTACAATTGATGCAATTACCTGGCGTAATGAAAGCTTCAAGCCTCAATGCCGACTCTATTAAAGAGTCACTTTTTTCACTCTTTAATGCGGCATTACAATCATTTTTAGCCAATCGTGAAAGAGAAGGCGCACGTTTAAAAGAGATGATGCTTGATCGTTTAGATCAAATGGCAACGCTTGTTGAAAAAGCACGAGAACAACGTCCAATTGCCGTTGAAAAAATTGAAGAGCGTCTTCGTAGCCGTTTAGAAAATTTAGATATCGAGCATGATCCACAACGCTTTGAGCAAGAACTAATCTATGTCACTCAACGCTTAGATATTGATGAAGAAATTGATCGTTTAACCGCTCACATCGCAGAGATGAAGCATGTATTTAGCCGCAAAGAACCTGTCGGTCGCCGTTTAGATTTCTTAACACAAGAACTCAATCGCGAAGCGAATACTTTAGGCTCAAAATCACAAGATGTCGTTCTCACCCAAATCGGAGTTGATCTAAAAGTCTTAATTGAACAGATCCGTGAACAGATTCAAAATATTGAATAAATCTTCAATATTTTTTTCAATAGACTCATTGAGAGTGAGATCGGTATTGAATTACCGCGTAAAGCTTCTTTTCAACGTTCATTTGTAACTGAAGAGAATGCTTGCAAGCGAATAGCAATCTTGCGCCAATAGGGACATCAGCTGTTTTTAAACCGAAATGAGTAGCTTGAACTCACTTCAAAGAATATTAAGGATCCCTAATATGACAAAAGCCCTGATTGAATCAGGGCTTTTTTTCTGGCGCGCCTAGGAGGGATCGAACCTCCGGCCTTTGGTTTCGGAAACCAACACTCTATCCAACTGAGCTATAGGCGCATTAAAGCTCAGTATTATATCACCAATAATTTCTTATGAAAGTAAAAAGCAGTCTGTTTATCATTTTTCTTAATATAAAATCACTTCTCAAAGTAATTTAAATTTTGTCCCAAGCTTATAAAAAATAATCTATTTCTTCCCTTACCTCTCCCAATACTTTACTCAAATAAAACTATTTCTCTCATGGCCAGTATCCAAAATAAAACATTATATTTATGCAATGGATTGACCAATGCATTTATATAATTTACATTTATAAAGCAAAATAGTGAGGTAATCTGATATGAAAGAAGCAACGAGAATTAGAGCTGAGAATTTAAAAGCTTGGATCGATAAGTATTATGGCGGAAAACAAGCCGCATTCATTGAAAAAACGGCCATGAACCAAGGTGAGCTTTCAGCTTTGATTAATGGTCGCCGCGTATTTGGAGAACGAAAAGCCCGTTCCATCGAAGAGCTAGCAGATATGCCCAACATGTGTTTAGAGCAAACTGAAGAGAGTGAACTCATAGAAATTTCTGCAGATATGAAAGGTATGGTTCCTGTGATCTCTTGGGTTGCAGCCGGAAATTTTAGTGATGCTGAGGTTTCAACCGCAGATGAGCTCATTAAATGGGTTCCCTGCCCAGCGCCCCATAGCAAAGGTACTTACGCTTTAACCGTTTCCGGCATTAGTATGCAAAATCCCAATGGTAATCCTTCATTTGAGGATGGAGACATTATATTCGTGGATCCAGCAAAACTTCCAGAGAACAAGTCGTGTGTCATTGTTTCATTAGAAGGCAGTAATAGTGCCACTTTTAAGCAGCTAGTCATTGAGCCAGATGGACGAAAATATATTATTCCTCTCAACCCTAACTGGGGCGATAAACCAATAGAGATTGAAGGAGATGCCTCTATTAATGGTGTTGTCATTGGAAAATGGGTCAATATTTTTTAAAGATACTCGTAATATTTTCGCTTCTTTTATCTCAAAATATCATCTGAAACATTAAAAATAAAAGATATTTTTCAATCTCCCTGATTTTTTAAATAATCTAAACACCGCTCAATAGCGGTGTTTTTTTATGTCGAAACTATTTCTAAATCCAATATCCCCTTTTTATTTATTACAAAAATTACAAATTTGCATTGCATTAAATATTACAAATATGTAATATAAATTACATCTAAGAAATATCGTAATTCATTCGCAAATCAAAAAGAGTTTCTCACAATAGGTTAGTAGAAGCTCTATTAAAATAGGAGAAGAGTATGAGAAACTTATTCAAAAATTTCGCGACATTCAATCGCCGTCAAGAAAAAAACCGTATTAAAAGTGATTCTCGTTTTAATAAAATTCAATCCATCGCTAATGAATATAGCGCTGATACACCTGAAAAAATCCAAGAAAGAATTTTTTTTGCGGAATCTAAACTCTCTCGTACTCCATTCTGGCGCCGTAAAGAGATGCAAATATTAACAGAAGCATTATATCGAGCACAAAATCTCATTATGAGTAGACAGCGTATTTATGAAAAACAGAGCACAATTGCACATGCCCCTATAGTTCTTCTCAAGAAAAAAATGGCTTAAGTCAGAAATATAGCTTCTACTCCACCCGCTTCGGCGGGTTTTCTTATGAGTTCATAACGCTGATTTAAACGATATCAAAATAACACTAGAATTTTTTACTTCATCATTTATGATGACAATTGAAATGCTAATATAGTTATTATTTTAATAAAAACAATTCGTGATTAATCTATTTCTTCCTTAAATTATTCAGACATTGGACTTCAATATTGCTATGAAACAACTATTTCTACTACTCTCCTCATTTCTTATATTATCTGCATGTGGATCAAAACTACATCCCTTAGAGGAACCCGCTAAATTCCGTCTACCACAAGTTGTTAAACCTGTAGATCTGATACAAGAAACTGATGTTATAGATCATTCTACTCACGAAAATGCGCTAGCAATAGATATTGAATAACCAAAAACTCACAAAATAATGATTGATAGCATACATACTAATTTTAAGCAGGGAAAAACATGATTAAACATATTGTCTTAATTCGCTTTAAAAAAGGGATTAGCACATCCCAAATTCAGCAAATTTTCGAAAAAATCGGAAATCTAGAAAGTATATTGCCCAGCATGAAATCTTTTGATTACGGGAAATACAATGGCTCAATAGAACGTCACAAAGGTTTTGATTATGCATTTTATATGACGTTTAATACAGCAAAAGAACGTGATGAATATCTTGTTCATCCTGAACATATCAAAGTCGGAACTGAGCTCAGAGCGATGTTAGATCCTGAAGGACCAGACTCTTTCTTAGCTTTTGATTATGATACAGAATTGCTGTGATTCATTCGCTAACTTTATTGTCTGCCTACCAAAAAAGCCATTCCTGATAATTAGGAATGGCTTTTTTTAGTAACACCTCATCTCTTAAATATGAAGTGAGGTGTTCTATTTTATGGTGTGAAATAGATCGCAGATCCAGGTCCTACTGGAATACCTAATACAAAAACCCATACACAGAAAACAATCATCCAACCAATCAAGAATACAACAGAGTAAGGCACCATCATTGATAAAATTGTTCCAATCCCCGTGTCTTTCTTGTACTTAATTGCCATCGCCACCACTAAACCAAAATAGCTCATCATTGGTGTAATAATATTGGTCGCTGAATCTCCAATGCGATATGCCGCTTGAATTGTTTCCGGCGCATATCCTGCAAGCATGAGCATAGGTACAAAAATTGGTGCCGTGACAGCCCATTGTGCTGATGCAGAACTCATCATAATATTAATAAATGCACATATTAAAATAAATCCGATGAAAAGTACCATACTATTAATTTCAATACTCGTAATGAAATTTGCACCATGAACAACGAGAATTTGCCCTAAGTTTGTCCATCCAAAGAATGCGATAAACTGTGCTGCAAAGAAAACAATGACCAAATAAAGTCCCATGCTACTCATTGAGTTTGCCATAGAATTGATCACATCTTTATCGCTTGTAAATTTCTTCACAATAATCCCGTATACAATTCCCGGCACTGCAAAAAAGATAAAAATGAAGATGACAATCGAGCGGAAGAATGGAGAGTTTGCAATAGCGCCGGTATCTTGATTTCGAAGAATACCATCTGCCGGCACAACCATTAAAGCGACAATGATCGCTAAGATTACAAATGATACCCCCGCCCAAATTAAGCCCTTCTTCTCAAGTGGAGTAACTTCTGCCGACATCATTGCTGCTTCATCAGAATCTAAATCATCCGCTTTATAAGGCCCTAATTGCGGTTCAACGATACGATCTGTCACATACCAAGCTAGCAAAGTTACCAAGAAGGTACTAAATGCCATGAAATACCAGTTCGCTTCTGCACCAACAATATATGTCGGATCAATAATTCTCGCAGCTTCTTGAGTAATACCCGAAAGTAAAGGGTCGACCGTTCCTAGCAAGAGATTCGCAGAATATCCTCCCGAAACTCCAGCAAAAGATGCGGCCAATCCTGCTAAAGGATTGCGACCAATAGAATGAAAAATCACCGCAGAAAGTGGAATTAATACAACGTATCCTAACTCACCTGCTGTATTAGACATAACTCCCGCAAATACTACCGCCGGCGTCGTAAAACGAATCGGTGCTTTCAAAACAATTAAGCGCATTCCTGCAGAAAATACACCTGCCGCATCAGCGATTCCCACGCCTAGCATCGCTACTAATACTGTTCCTAGCGGTGTGAAGCCCGTAAAGTTAGAGACGATATTTGATAAAATCTTACGAATCCCATCTGCATCTAATAAATTCACCACATGAATCACACCATCAGTTGCTCTTCCCGCAGCCCCTTCGGGTCTTGGATCAGCAACACTCAACCCAAAGTAACTTCCCACAGCTGAACCAATAAGAATCAATGCTATTAAAATCACGAATAGTACAACTGGATGAGGTAACGCGTTCCCGAGCCATTCTAAAGTGCTCAGCAACCTATTCTTCTTCATTTTTACTTCCATACCTAAATGTCCTTTTTGAAATGGTAATCATTATTTTCGTATCATTGCCAGAACTAACGATGCATCCACCATTTCTGGTGATTACCAATAACTTTCATTGAAAAAATAAAATCTATATTTACAAAAAGTCTATACATATAACACACGGTATGATCATGCTCAATGGAAATGTATAATTTTTTAGCGGAAGAATAGGCAGTCAACGGAAGAAGATTTAACAGCGCAAATTGTTTGTAATGAAAACTTATTAAATAGAAATAGAATGGATATCTCAATATCCATTTATTCAACATATTCAATACATTTTTCATATAAAAATATAATAATTTTATTAAAAATACATTCTATCTGATATTATTAGCTCGCAATATTTCATGCAATAAAATTAAATATTTCATATATCTCATGGAGTCATAAATGTCAGATTTTCAAAACCATTCGCCATCTAATAACGCACCAACAATGTCAATCAAAGATTGGCTCATTACCTTCGTTATTATGATGATCCCAATTGTAAACTTAGTAATGATGATTATCTGGGCGATTAAAGCTGAAAACCCCAATAAGCGTAACTACTTTATTGCAACATGGATTATATTTGCCATTATGATGGTGCTTTATATCATTCTCTTTATGGTATTTGGTTCAGCATTAATTGGTGCCGCGGTAGGATCAGGACAATTTAATTAACATTAATTTACTTACAAACCAACTACTAAAAAGCTTAAGAGTAATTCTTAAGCTTTTTTTATTTCAGGATGTACCAAAAAACTAAAATATCTATTCACATCTCGATGAATCAAGCATTATAAACACTTACTCATTGACTATTACCACTATATTGATTCTAATGAAAACCAATACGTTAATTTACAAAAGAGATCAGATGAGTTAATCAAATTAACAATTCAGATCCTTCAAAATCTTACCAACATCGAGGTTAGCATTGAAATCACCACTTCTCTCTTCTGCCTTCTTATTAATCCTCTCTGGATGTATTGCCGGCAATAGTTTTCACAATAACAAAACACAAACTATCAACTTAACATCAACATTTGATTCTGAATCTGCTGCCTATATATTAAAAGAAGGAACAGGTACTATTTCAGGAAATGCCAGCCTTACCGATCCGCACGGAGAAACAATCAGCTGCGCTGGGAATAATGTCTACTTAGTGCCGGTAACAGAATACTCAACCGAACGTTACCACCACTTATTCGGCAAAAATGGTAATGGATTTTCAAGCGATGATATTATCTTCCATATTAAATTTAAGCCTGATAATCCTGAATTCAGAAAATACATGAAAGTGAGTACTTGTAATTACATTGGTGAATTTACTTTCGACAATATCCCTGCCGGTGAATACTACTTAGGTACCAATATTATTTCTGAAATAGAAGGTTACAATACTATTGAAGGAGGTGCGCTTGCTAAAAAAATCTCCCTTCAAGAAAAGCAAAATCTTAAAATAAAATTGCGATAGCCCACTAATATCGATATCAAGAACTTTAGTTTTTAGAGTTTTTGCTTGGTAATTCAAGACTTAAGAAAAATATGAGTAATGGAGTAAAGTTTCTACCCCATTACTCAAGCGCAGTATTGATAACAGTCTTTATAATATTCCGCTACAATGAAATTTCAACATACTTACCATAAGTACACTTCATGACCCTATTTCTACAAGCATTCTCACAACAGTTTTATGCCCTATTACCTTTTTTTATTTTAATCGCAATAGGTTATATCCTTGTTCATCTCTTTAAATGGTCTGATCAATTTACAAATGGCTTAACTAAGTTTTTATTTAATTTAGCCATTCCCATAATGCTATTTGGAGTCATGAGCCAATTCCATACTCAAAAAGAGATGGATCCCATGCTTGTATTAGCATATTTTGGTGCCTCGTTCATCTTGTTTTTTATAGAAAAAATCTACGCAAAATATCTTTTAAAACTCACCGCGCAAGAGAGTTCTGTTTTTGGGATAGGTGGGATTTTTTCCAATAATGTGATGATTGGCATCCCTCTTATTATGCTATTTATGGGCGATGAAGCCATTGCTGTTTCCGCCCTTATCATCTCATTTAATGCTTTACTTTTATGGAGCTTAGTTTCCTTTGCTATCGAATGGGCGGAACATGGCTCACTCTCTTTAAAAGGCTTTATTCTAACCTTCAGAGGTGTTCTAAAAAACCCTATCGTCATTGGCATTATGCTAGGTCTGATTGTTAGCTTTTTTAGAATTCCTCTCCCAAGCTTTGCAAGCGCCACCATTTCCATGTTCTCAAATATGGTCGCACCGCTTTCCTTATTAACTTTAGGTATGGGGCTTGCAAAATACCGCTTGGGCTCAAATCTTAAAATCAGTTTAAATATCACCTTTTTCAAACTAATTGCTCATCCATTCATTATCTGGCTCGCAGCTGTTTTATTAGGGTTGCCGGCATTTGAAACAAAAGCCATCGTTATTCTAGGTTCAATTGCGACAGGAATGAATGTTTATCTCATGGCGCTAAAGTTTCAGGTGATCGAAGATGCAACAGCCTCTAGCATCATTCTCACTACAGTATTATCAGCAATTACAACACCGATTATTATCGTCTTACTTTAAAAAGGATTTAAAAAATTTCCTCATAAAAACAAAAAGCCAAGTTTGATACACTATCGAACTTGGCTTTCATCTCAACAACCAAAAAATGATTGCTCTGGTGTCTTAAACTAATAAATAGGATTTTATCATTCCTTCTAATTCTCTCTGTAATCGCTCAACAATCCCAATGTCTTGTTTCGCCTCGATATTCACACGCAGATAATTTTCAGTATTTGAACGGCGAATATTGATTCTTGCATCTTTAAACCGAATACTCAACCCGTCCATTTCATCCATTTCAAGCGCTTGAGTTTGATAAAATTGTGCTATATCTGTCATCAACAAAAGAGGGTTGATCACTTCATAATTTAACTCACCACTACAAGGGTAAGCTGCTCTAGCCGCTAAAACAAGCTGTCCCATACTTTTCGTCTGTGTCTGCAACAAACTCGCCACTAAAAGAAAAGGAATCATTCCAGAATCACAATAATGAAAAGCCCTAAAGTAATGATGAGCACTCATCTCTCCACCATATAGTGCTTTAACCGCACGCATTGTCCGCTTCATTGGCGAATGTCCACCCGCAGAAACAATCACCTTTCCACCCGCAGCTGCAATCACTGCTTCGCTATTTAAGGTTTGCCGCGTATCAATCACAATTGACTCTTCAGGATGGTCTTTAAGTAGCTCTTGAGAAATTAACCCAATCATGTAAGAACTATCTATAAACTCGCCGGATTCATCAAAAAAGAAACAACGATCAAAATCCCCATCCCAAGCAACACCAAAGTCGGCCTGATGCTCTAAAATAGCTGCTTTCGTATCGGCTCTTCGTTCAACAATCAATGGATTTGGCACTCCATTTGGAAATGAACCATCGGGCTCATGGTGCACTTTAATCAACTTAAAAGGTAAATAAGGTTCTAAACGATCAATCGTTTCTCCGGCGCAACCATTTCCGCTATTACAAACTATTTTAAGCTGATGTAAGGATGTCTTTTCTCGAACACTTTGAGGAATAAATCCTAATAAAGTTTCAATATATGGCATATGATCTTGCCACTGCGTCAATTTCCCTTTTTGTGCGGCAATACTATAATCTTGACGCAGGATTCTCTCCTTCAGCACCAACAACCCCGATTCTAAACTAATCGGTTCTGCATTTTTTCCTACAAGTTTAAATCCATTATGATTTTTAGGATTATGGCTGGCCGTAATCATAATACCGCCATCAGCAGCATGATAAACCGTATTGAAATAGACCTCTTCGGTGCCGCAAATGCCGAGTGAAATCACATCACAACCGGCATCCAAAATTCCTGCCACTAATCGCTCAAATAACTGAGGACTGCTTTCGCGAATATCACGGCCAATAACCATATTTGTAGCAGAATATTCCGCTACAAAAGCAAGACCTAGCTTATAAGCTAGGTCTACATTAATATCTCGCGGATATTCTCCACGGATATCGTAAGCTTTAAAAGCTTTCATTGTCATCGTCATTGTTAAAACGCTCTATCGACTAATCAAATGGGTCTCTTAAAACGAGCGTTTCGTTACGATCCGGACCAGTTGAAATAATATCAACCGGTACTTTCAACAACTCTTCAAGACGTTTGATATAGTTTTGTGCTGCTTGTGGTAACGCTTCAAATGACATTACGCCAACCGTACTTTCATTCCAACCTGGCATTATTTCGTAAATTGGCTCACAACGCGCAAAGTTCTCTGCACCATATGGAGGATAGTTCACCACTTCACCATCTAAGTTATAACCAGTACAGATTTTTATCTCTTCCATACCATCTAAAACATCAAGCTTTGTTAAGCAGAGGCCTGTTAAACTATTAATATCGATTGCACGTCTTAAAACAGGCGCATCGAACCAACCACAACGACGAGCACGACCTGTTACTGAACCAAACTCATGACCACGTTCTGCTAAACCTTGACCCACTTCATCTGTTAATTCCGTTGGGAATGGACCTGAACCGACACGTGTAACATAAGCTTTTACAATACCTAATACATAATCAAGCGCGAGAGGACCAACACCTGCTCCGGTTGCCGCACCACCTGCTGATGTATTACTAGATGTTACAAACGGATAAGTACCATGGTCAATATCAAGGAATGTTCCTTGTGCTCCTTCAAACATCACTTTAGCGCCTTGATCACGAAGTACTTTAAGATCATGAGAAACATCTGAAACGAGTGGTAATAAACGCTTCGCAAGTTCCATTGTATCGTTATAAACTTTATCTACAGATAGGGCTTCTTTACCGAGATAGTTCACCAATACAAAGTTGTGATATTCCATGACCGCTTCAAGCTTCTTACGGAATACCTCTGGATAGAAAAGATCTGCAACACGAATCGCACGACGTGCCACTTTATCTTCATAGGTTGGACCAATACCACGCCCCGTTGTTCCAATCTTGTTTTTCCCAAGCTTCTCTTCACGAGCCTGATCGATTGCCACATGATATGGCATCACAAGCGGACAAGCTTCTGAAACTTTAAGGCGCTCATCAACATTAATACCGCGACTTAATAATTCATCCATTTCACTTAAAAGTGCTTCTGGTGAAAGAACAACACCATTACCAATATAGCAGGTAACATGTTCACGTAAGATTCCTGATGGAATCAAACGAAGTACCGTCTTCTCTCCGTTAATTACAAGTGTATGCCCAGCATTATGGCCACCCTGAAATCGAACAACGGCTACAGCTTTATCGGTTAAAAGGTCAACAATTTTCCCTTTGCCTTCGTCGCCCCATTGCGTTCCGATAATAACAACATTATTACCCATTTAAGTTTTTCCTCATGAAAATGAATAAGGCGTTTGTATCAAGATACGATGACGCCTTAGTTTTAAAAATTACTGTTTTTGCTGAAAGTGCTTAAAGAAATCACTATCAGGATCGAGAATCAAGAGATCCCCACTATTTTGGAATGCGTTACGATACGCTTCTAAGCTTCGGTAGAATGAGTAGAACTCAGGATCCTGACCATAAGCTTCGCCATAAATGGTTGCAGCACCGGCATCTCCTTCACCTCGAATCTTTTCTGCTTCTTCATAAGCATTTGCCAAAAGAACCACACGATTACTATCTGCTTCCGCCACTTTTTCAATATAAGCCGCTTCCCCTTTTGATCGCAACTCCGTCGCAACGCGCTCACGCTCAGTTCTCATTCGTTTGAAAACGTTGTCCGTAACATCATCTGGCAGTTCGACACCGTTAATACGCACGTCGATAATCTCGACACCATATTCTTTTGCTTCTACCGAAAGTGCTACAAGAATCGTTTTCTCAATTTCTTGTCGTACTGTATTATTGAGATCGATCTTTTGTCCGGCAATCACAGGAACCACATTCTCTTTACTACGAATGACGATATCTACATCTTCAGATTGCACTTTTTTCAAAGTATTCTCATCCAATGTTAAAGCATCGCTTGGCTTATCAACAACGATCACATTCTCTTTCTTATCAGCATCCTCTGTTTTCAAAGCAACCGTTCCACCTACAACTGTTTGAACATCTCGTTTACCGAAAGCCGCTCTAAAGTTATTTTTAACGATAGGTTCAAATAAACGATTAAAAACACCAGGATTACCAGAAACTTTCTGGTAATAGACTTCTGGATCAATCACACGCCATTTGATAAAGGTATCAACGATTAAGTTCTTTTTCTCAGATGTTAAAAAAGGCTCAGGCGGAGTATCTAAAGTCTGAATTCGACCATCAAAAATACGCACATTATCAATCAGTGGCATTTTGAAATAAACGCCGGGTTCATCATAGATCGCGACAATTCGTCCGAAGCGTAATTGCAAACCTTTCTCCCACTCTTTAACCACTACCAAAGAGCTACTCAAGATGATGAGCGCGATAATCACGATTGGTAAAATCACACGCGTTAAAATTCTCATATTTTGTCTCTTCCTCTCTATAATTATCGGGTGATGCGCGCACGACTTCTTGAGTCATTAACATTACTCGGTTGCACTTGAATCACCGATTCAGTCACACTACTTTGTGCTGCCGGCGTTTCTGTTTTAGGCGCTAACAAACGATTGCTCTCTTGAGATGAATTCATCCCAGAACCATTCATCATCTTATCAAGCGGCAACATCATTAAATTATTGCTGCCTGATCCCATATAGAGTTTGTTGCTGTTTTGTAATACTTCTTCCATATTCTCAAGATAGAGACGCTCACGTGTCACCTCTGGAGATACTTTATACGCGGAATAGAGTCGATTAAAACGCTCTGCTTCCCCTCGAGCTTGTGCAACCTTACTATCTCGATAAGCTTCTGCTTGACGAAGAACACGCTCAGCTTCTCCTCGCGCTTCTTCATGCACTTTACTTTGATATGCATTTGCTTGGTTAATACGACTCTGCTCATCTTCACGCGCACGAATTGCATCAGAGAATGCATCTTGTACTGCTGCTGGCGCTTGCGCATCTTCCAAGTTCACGTTGGTAATTACAAGTCCGATTTCGTAGTTATTTAAAATACTTTGCGCAAGTTCTTTTACTTCTTGCATTAACTGCTCACGACCATCCGTTAAGATATCATCAAGCGTTGTTTGTCCAACTCGCTCACGAGTAGCGCTATCAACAACTTCTTTAAGCGTCTTATCAGGATCGACAGATGTAAACCAATATTGCATCGGTTTATCGTTATTAATCTGATATTGAACTTCAACACTAACATCCACTAAATTCTCATCTTTCGTCAACATTGCTGCACGGCGATTGCCTTTTGCAATAGAACCAATTTTTTGAGAAAAACGACGTTGGATATCAATGATACGATGATCTCCGATTGGGTTGGGCAAACGCCATCTTAAACCAGGATCTTTCATCGCATGGTATTGTCCTAAAAGAAGCTCAACACCCTTTTGCCCCGCATCAATCGTATAAAATCCTGTTGCTAGCCATCCACAAAGAAGCACCGCACCACCGAGCGCAACGTACTTCCCTAAACCTTGAGGTTTATGACCATGACCACCTTTTCCACGAAAAGCGCCGCCTAATTTCTTAAAGATCTCGTCTAAATCAGGACCTGAACCATTACCTTGTCCATGAGGCTTACGACCATCATTACCTGATGGGCCACCTTGACTATCCTTAGGCTCTTGCCAAGCCATCTCTAAGTTATCTTTTTTCATTTAATCCCTTTGAATACAGATCTTGTCGAAATTTGTACTTTCAACTCGACAAGATACCAATTTTTTACTGATTTTGCACCTATAGATATCGCTCGAAATAAAGAGATGCGAGTGGCATCTCCTTTAATAACCTTTTTACGCGATATTTCGCCACATAGAGATCTAGCTCAAAATCACCTTTTTCACTAAATGATTCATGTTTCACGGCATCTAAAGCATATAATTCAGCACGAAGTCGCCCTTCACTTGGCGGTAACGTAATCTTCATCTCAAGATGACCTTTTTGAAAATGTGTCGCTATCCCGTCAAGAAGTAGATCCAACCCTCGATTTTCTGCAACAGATACCCAAACGGCATTCACAACACCATTTTCATCTTCTGAAACATGGGGGCTAATTTCTGGATTTAAATCGATTTTATTAAAAACTTGTAAACGAGGAACCTCATTGGCACCAATCTGTTCTAATACCGAGTTTACTTCACGAATCTTCAACTCTCTTTCAGGATCTGCCACATCAATCACTTCTAGTAGAAGATCAGCTTCTACAGCTTCTTGCAATGTCGATTTAAATGCTTCAACAAGATCATGAGGCAATTTTGAAATAAATCCAACAGTATCGGCTAATACTACGCGCCCGACATGCTCAATATCTAACGCTCGGTGCGTGGGATCCAAAGTTGCAAACAGCTGATCTTGCACATACACACTTGCATTGGTAAGCGCATTAAAAATTGAAGATTTACCAGCATTCGTATATCCCACCAATGCAATTGTAGGAACTTCATTTCTCTCACGAGAAATGCGCCCTTGATGACGCATTTTTGTCACCGTTTCAAGGCGCTTCTTGAGTTGACGAATGCGATCATTAATAACCCGTCGATCCATCTCAAGACGTGTTTCCCCTGGACCACGAAGCCCGACAGCCCCACCTCGTTGTTGAGAAAGATTGGTATGCTTGCGGACTAATCGAGTCGATAATCGTGTTAATTGCGCCAACTCAACTTGCAGTTTTCCCTCAAAACTTTGGGCTCGTTGCGCAAATATATCTAGGATCAATCCTGTACGATCAACCACTCGAACACCACATAATACTTCTAAGTTTCGATTCTGGCTCGGTGTTAATTCGTGGTTAACGAGTACGACATTCGCATCATACAGAGCGATCGCATCTTTAACTTCATCCGCTTTACCAGTTCCTAAAAAATATTTATGATGAGGTGTTTGCCGCGTTCCTATAATACAACATTCAATCGTAACGCCTGCGGAAGTAACAAGTTCCTCAAATTCCGCCAGATCACCATCTTCGCTCTCCGGCATTTCCAAGGATACAATAATCGCTCTATCGTCAGAATGACTAAACTCTTCAACTATATGACTCATTATTTAGAGTACACACCTCATAACATTTCAATAAAAAAACTATCTCATTCAGTTAAATAATAAATAAGATAATAATAAATTCGATTTTATTTCACAGAATCAAAACAATCCTTACCAATCGACCTCTCACTGAAAGGCGATTGATAAGGAAAAAATATAACATCCATAAAAATGATATAGCGCTTGATCAGTCTCGCTTTACATCACTTTTTTTTACAGCAAGTCTCATTACTCGTCTGCATCACCTGCAGAATCTAACTCTGTTCCTAAGTTCACATTACGCGCCGGAACAATTGTCGATACCGCATGTTTATAAATCATTTGACTTACATTCGATCTTAATAAAATCACAAACTGATCAAACGATTCGATTTGACCTTGAAGTTTGATACCGTTGATTAAGAAGATTGATACAGGGACTCGCTCTTTACGGAGCAAATTTAGAAATGGGTCTTGGAGGGATTGCATTTTTGCCATTTTTTATTCTCACTTATTCGTTCTTATCTACATACATGATGAGTTCTTTATTATTTATAGCAGTTCGCTACAAGAATGCCGACTCTTTTATCATAACCCCTGAATCATTCAGGCTTGTCATTGCGTTAATTATAATCCATTTATCGCTTAAGGGATAATTAGTTTTATGACAATCTCTAAAAATAAAAAATATTACTTGAAAACTCATACAAGCAAAGCGTCATAAGGTTGTCGCAGACAGATAATCGCACTATACTCTCTACTTCGGTATATACGAGCAATCAATCAATTAAAGGGATTCTTCATGACTTTTAAAGCGCTTTTTCTCGATCTAGATGGCACCAGCCTCAATGACAACAACTCATTATCACCAGCGCTACAAGAGATTCTCATAACGCTTAAACAAAAAGGCATTCAGATTATTTTTAGCACTGGCAGAAGTTTTGCTGGCGCACTCCCTTTCGCGAAAGCGATCGGCGGGACTGAGTTTATGATCAACTATAATGGCGCTCGAGTATTTGACTTTAAAAATGAGAAAATCCTTCATCAAGCAACCCTTCCAAAAATGGTCTTAGAACAGGTTTTTGACTTTTCTAACCAATACCAATATCCCCCAATCTTTTATCATAATAATGTGATTTATACGAAAGATGGGATTCCGCATCACTACACTTGCCCCGGCGAGCGCTTTGAAGTCTTAGATCCGCATCACGATTGGGTAAATGAAACACTCACAAAAGCACTTTTTGTCATGCCGGAAATAGAGCTGACAAAGCATCTTCATCTAGCATACGATCATTTTGATGGCGCTTCGGTATCAACTTCCTCACCCACTTATTTGGAAATTATGCCGCAAGGGATTAACAAATCCGTGGGCGCACAACATGTACTAGAAGCGCTCAATATTGAACCTCAAGATTGTCTTGCTTTTGGAGATCAACTCAATGACTTTGAGCTTCTCTCTCTCGTTGAGCATCCATTTATTATGGGCAATGCCAACGATGCTCTCAAATCACATTTTCCTGAACGGATTATCGATACAAATATTAATGACGGCGTAGCAAAAACTTTAGATCGCCTCTTCGAATTAAAATATTTCTAGCATTTCCCTTACCCACATTCCTTATCACTACATCGATGACATCTTTATGAAAGACTATAAAATTCTTGTACGCAATATTAGTATCGTCTTCATCATGCTCTTACTCATTCCCATAACAACATGGTTGATTGGTTGGCAGTGGAGTTCTTCACAGTCTTACAACTTTCTCGATCTCATTCTCTTTATTGTGACTGAATCTGGATCTGCCCCCTATTTTGCACTCATCACATCGCTTATTCTTTCTATTTGGTTAAGTATGCGTTGCAAACTACTCAAGCATCATTGGGTCGTCATTTTTCTCAGTGTCTTTCTGTTACAAGGAACCACACAAGTTATTAAAAGCACCATCAAAACACTTTGGGAAGAACCACGTCCCTATATGAGCTATATGATAGAAGAAGGGATCAAAATCGAACCCTTTTACGAACTCTCCCGTAAAGAGCGCGGCATCATCATCCAAGAAACATTACAAGAAGACACAACAACGCCACAATGGCTCAAAAATCATTGGCAAAAAGAAACCGGATACTCCTTCCCTTCTGGTCATACGATATTTGCCGTGATGTGGGTTTTTATTATTGTGGGCTTTTTAACACGAGAGAAGGATCCTAAAACGGCACTTATTATGGGAATAATGATTATCTGGGCGGGATTAATGATGATTAGCAGAATGCGCTTAGGCATGCATTTTCCAGTCGATCTATTTGTCAGCACCGTGATCGGATACCCTATTGCGCTATTTTTCTTTTACTTTTTAGCAAAAAGAGATACTCTGATTGACGGGGCATTTAATGAACCAGCGCCTAAAAAATAGAATGTTACCCCAGAAACCTGACGCTGAACATAATCTTTATGATTCCTACTTGTACTTACCCTGATTTTTATATAAAACTAATAAGCAGAAATACACAGATAGTTTTATCGGTAAATTTACAACGAATCATGAACACAGGCGTTGCTAATATTCAATTAAAACAACAATAAGAGGATTATTATGCTGTTTTTACTTTCACCTGCAAAGATGTTGGATGAACACACTCCACCACCGATCACAAGTTTAGAAGAACCTAAGCTTTTAGCACACTCTCAAGAACTCATTAATACATTACGAAACTATTCGGTCGAAGAGATTCAAAGTTTAATGAAAGTATCTGAGCGCATTGCCGAGCAGAACGTGGAACGATTCCAAGCATATCAAACGCCCTTTACTTCACAGAATGCAAAGCCGGCACTTTACCTCTTTAATGGAGATGTTTATCAGGGATTATCGGCTTATGATCTTCCTGAGCATTGTGTTGATTTCTTAAACAGACATCTCGCGATTCTTTCAGGTCTTTACGGTGCGGTTCGCCCACTTGATTTAATCGCCCCTTATCGTCTTGAAATGGGAACCTCATTACCCACAGAGCGAGGCAAAAACCTTTATGAATTTTGGGGTGATTTAGTCACAGAGTATCTCAATACGCGGATTGATGAGCTTGATGCAAAAGTCGTGATTAATCTCGCTTCTAATGAATACTTTAAAGTCATTAAAACAGATAAACTCAAAGCTCGAGTCGTAACACCAATTTTTAAAGACTTTAGTAATGGTGAATATAAAGTGATCGGCGTCTACGCGAAAAAAGCACGCGGCTTAATGACACGCTTTGCCAGCGAAAATAACATCACAGATCTTCAAGAATTGAAGAAATTTAACCTAGAAGGTTATGCTTATAAACCAAATGACGTAACGGGTGAAATCGTCTTTATCAGAGGTTAATGCAATTAGTGATATCTAACATTTAAGACATCGGATAAATCACCGCATAAATCATAAAACCCCGTTATCCATACGGGGTTTTATCATATTTTGAGATCTCAAGACAATAATCGAATAAAAAGCTCATTAACATAGCTTTTCAAAGTCAAAGAGCCACAAATACAATGGAGGCTCTTTCGATTACGAAATAACACTCACTATTTTACCTTCATCGCTTCCTGGTACTTCAATAGCACACTGCAACACCTCCATCATCACCAAATAGCTAAGTGGCAGTGACCAAATTAAACCAACGCCAAATGGGATAATGGCAATGATGTTCATCATTATCAGTAACAAATATATGAGACATATCTTCCAAAAATGTTGATTGACAATTTTCCAAGATGTCACGATTAATGCCCTACTAGATGCCTGAGGATAAGCAAAAGCCAAAGGTATTGCTAAAGAAGAAGCAACCATAAAATATAATCCTGGCAATATGAGTAATATCAATCCGCCGATGTAGAGTAATCCTATTGATAACTGAAGAAATAGTAGTTTCCAAAATAGTTTAAAAGGCATAAAGAGATCTTTTAATAGATCAACTTTCAATCTATTCACTCGCTTTTGTGCCATCACGATTAATCCCATTCCCACAATATTAATCGGAATGAAAACGATAGAGAGCAATAATAGATAAATACTATAGAAGATGATCACGCCCTGAATCAGTAACTCATCAGGGTTTGTAAAGAAGTCTATATCAGGATTAATCATTAACTCATTTGAAGCTCCCACCATAAATCCAAGGTAAAGCATCATCACAATAAATCCCATTATCATCGCAATACCGTACATTGCCGCGCCGGCAATGGCAGAATAAAGCAACATCGCTAAGAAAAAATCCAACTTAAACCCTGAAAGTTTATGCCGTGATTTCGCAAAAACATTACTAATGTCTAAGTCATAACGCACTTGTGAGATATTCTCAAAGGCATAATACTGCTTTTGAGCATTCATGATAAAACTCGATGCTGAAGACTTCTCTACGCCAAATGGCCTCTTGGAAGAAGTATGGTTCATAAAATATCCTTTTCTATCAATGATGCTAAAACGATCTATTTAACTTCTTTTTAAATTATAAAATCAATAATATAACGTTACGTTCCATCACGATCTCGTGTCATATTGGAATAATGCTCGCCCATATTCTATATCTAAATATCTGTTTGCGGTATGATACTTCTTAATTTAGCGTCATACTTTTGACAACTTTTCTTTATAAAAAGGTAACAACCATTATGCAAGCAGAGAGTAATCTTCTTTGGATCGACCTTGAAATGACAGGACTTGATGAAGATATTCATCACATTATCGAGATCGCGTCTATTATCACCGATAAAGATCTTAACGTTTTAGCAGAAGGACCGAACCTCGCAATCTATCAATCAGAAGAAATTTTAGATCTCATGGATGATTGGTGTCAAACAACACACGGCAATTCGGGGTTAACCGCGAGAATTAGAGAGAGTAATGTTTCCGTTCAAGAGGCAATGAATGCAACAATTGAGTTTGCTGAAAAATGGATTCCTGCCGGAAAATCTCCTCTTTGCGGAAACAGTATTGGAACAGATCGCCGTTTCTTAAAAAAATATATGTCAGAACTCGATCAATTTTGTCATTATCGTAATATTGATGTTAGTTCCTTTAAAGAAGTCGTGAAACGTTGGTATCCAAATGCGCAAAGCTATGAAAAGCAAAATACCCATTTAGCTCTCGATGATATTCGTGAATCTATTAATGAACTACAATTTATTCGCACCCATTATTTTCAACCACAGAATTAACAAACAGAAACTTTCGCAATAAATAGCCATCGTGAGCTGCCACAATCGATCTCCAATATTATTGCGAATAAAGTGGCTCACTCTCATTTCTGCCAAAAAGGATTGATCATGCAACCTAAAATCACCATTAAAACACCTTGGCAATTTATTGCTTCAGGTTTTGGCTCTGGATTATCGCCTGTTGCGCCCGGCACAATGGGAACACTCGCATCCATGCCTTTCTGGTTTCTTTTTGCCTCATATTTGCCAATTTGGGCTTATATCGCCGTCATTATTATTGCGGCACTTGCTGGCATTATTATCTGTCAAAAGGCAAGTGATGAGCTTGGTGTTCATGATCATGGTGGCATTGTTTGGGATGAATTTGTCGGTCTTTGGATTACGATGATTTGCGTTCCCGTTTCTTGGCCAAATGCAATCCTCGGCTTCCTGATATTTCGTTTCTTTGATGTTTTAAAGCCTTGGCCCATTAAAATTATTGATGAAAAAATTACTGGTGGCTTCGGCATCATGCTCGACGATATCCTTGCCGGAATATTCTCACTGATAACGATGCAGATCCTTCTAATATGGGTTATTCCCCATTTTTAATGGGATGTACTATAAAATCTGAATGAAAAAAACACAACCAGATTGGTCCAGCATTTTTAATTATTTAAAGCATACCGTACGTAAGGAAATCGCCAGACAAAAAAAGCCACTTATAGTTGCGCTTCTTTTCACACTAATTTTTTTCTCCTCATTTTTCTGGGAAAATCTCGATAGATCAGAGCATCTTGAATTTCCATTACAAAAAAACCAATCATACGCTTGTCAATTACACCGGATTATCGATGGAGATACTATTGTCGCTGACTGTGATGCCTCGCAAAAACAACGAATTAATATCCGCATTTGGGGAATGGACGCACCTGAAATGAAGCAGGAACCTTGGGGAAAAAATGCAAAGAATGCTTTAGAGAAGATATTCCTCATGAATAAACATGATATTATTACCCTCAAAATACGAGATATTGATCAATATAATCGTTATGTTGGTCAGATATTTATTAACAATCAGGAGATAGACATTGGTCTAAAAATGGTCAGTGATGGGTTTGCGGTGGTATATCACCAATACAACCAAGATCAGCAATACCAAGCTGAAGAAAACCATGCAAGAAATGCGAAAAAAGGAATTTGGCAATACGAAGGATCACAACAAGATCCCGCGAGTTGGCGAAAAGTGAATCCTTTTTAATTAACTACGTATAATAATATTAGTCATCTTCTGTAAATGAAATCGGATAATCATGATAACGCTTGACAAAAACACTATATATATTGACGGAGAGTGGACATTATCTAATCTCAAGTCAATCCAAGCTGCCGCCGATAAGTTTAAGGCTCATACCCTCAATCAAGATAAAATCATGATTGATGGTTCTAAGCTGCAAAAAATCGATACAATCGGTTGCCAAGAACTCTATATTGCTTTAGAAGCAATTCCACAATCAGCAACTGTCGATTATCAAAATTTTGATAAAAAACAGATCGATCTCTATCAATTCATTAAATCAAGAATTGATGATGTTGGTGTGCAAAAAACAGCTCCTTCCAATAAATGTTCTCCCATTGGTCGAATTGGTCTCTTTACCGTTTCTGCGCTAGAAGAGATGCAAAAATTTATTGAATTTATTGGTGAAATCTCAACTATTGCGATCAAAAGAGCGTTTACCCCATGGAATATACGTTGGAGTGCCTTCTGGTCTAATATCCAATCTGCTGGGGTTATGGCGCTACCAATTATTGGATTGCTAAACTTCCTTATCGGCGCGGTGATTGCTTATCAAGCCGGTAATTTATTACGCATGTTCGGTGCCAGTATCTATATTGTCGATTTCTCGGCAGTTGCTGTATTACGGGTATTAGGTCCCCTTTTAACTGCGATTATTATTGCCGGACGAACGGGAGCTGCTTATGCGGCCCAAATTGGAACGATGGTAGTCAATGAAGAAGTTGATGCTTTAGAGACGATCGGTATCAATAAATATGATCAGCTCGTACTTCCTAAAATGTATGCACTTGCCGTATCACTACCGCTCTTAACGCTCTTTGCAGATATGATGGCTATCTTCGGCAGTATGGTACTTGCCTACTTCTATTTAGATATCTCATTTGGAGAGTATATCTCAACAATTCCTGATACTGTAACTTGGCGATCTTTAGTCGTGGGTATCGTTCAAGCGCCTGTATTTGCCATTGTTATTACTTTAGTCGGTTGCTATCAAGGATTTCAGGTATCCGGCGGCGCAGATAGCGTGGGTCAACAGACGACAAAAGCGGTTGTTCAATCCATTTTCTTAGTGATTATGATTGTCGCACTCTTCTCTATCTTAATGCGTAATGTCGGTCTATAAGGAGGAAGCTATGAATGAACCTACAATCCAACTTCCCCCAACAGAAATCATCGAGAAAGATGATGTCATTCGTGTCGAACATGTCTATAACAGCTTCGGGACACATTCTGTTCACGAAGATCTTAATATGACCGTTAAGCGAGGAGAACTTGTCGCGCTTGTCGGCGGTTCTGGTTCTGGGAAAACAACGCTACTTCGCAGTATTATCATGTTACAATGCCCCACAAAAGGTCAGGTCTATCTCTTTAATAAGCCTGTCTGGGGAGCTTCCCATAAAGAGGAGCAAAAACTTCGGCAAACTTTCGGGATGCTTTTTCAGGGAGGCGCGCTCTTTAGCTCGCTAACCGTTTTAGAAAACATCATGGTACCGTTACAAGAACACACCAATCTTAGTCGAAAAGATATGGAAGAAGTTGCCATGCTTAAACTCACTTTATCAGGCTTAAAGCCACAATCTGCTAGTTTATTACCCAAGGATCTTTCAGGAGGAATGATTAAACGAGCGAGCCTTGCCCGTGCGTTAGCGCTCGATCCTGAATTACTCTTTCTAGATGAGCCGACTGCCGGTCTTGATCCTGTTTCAGCTAGTGATTTTGATGGCTTAATGCGCCAACTAAAAGAATCATTAAATCTTACAGTTGTGATGGTCACACATGACTTAGATTCTATTTGGGCAATCTCTGACAAGGTTGCATTCTTAGGTAATAAAACATTAATTGCTTATGAACCTATTCAAGATCTCGTTAACAACGATAATCCTTTAATTCAACATTACTTCCAAGGTCCTCGCGGCCGAGCAGTGGGAGAGGCTTATGGAACACAAATTTAATTACACAATTGTCGGCATGTTTGTCTTAGGATTTATTGCATGCTTAATCGCGCTTATTATATGGCTCACCAACGGTTTTGAAAAAGTGAATACCATCGAATATCGCGTAGTTACCAACGAATCCGTATCCGGACTTTCCGTTAACTCTCCTATTGATTACCGCGGCGTTGATGTCGGAAAAGTTGCATCAATGGAACTTAATCACGACGATCCTCGATACGTCACAATCTATCTGAATATTGATGTTGGAACACCCATTAAAAATGATACCGAAGCGGTATTAATAAGCAGAGGAATTACAGGTCTTGTTAACGTTAGCTTAACAGGTGGAACGCCGGAAGCTGGCGCTTTATTGCCATCAAAAGCAGATCCAATTCCAACGATTAAAAATGGTGCGTCCTTATCTCGCCGCTTAGATGAAGCGCTTAATAATGTGACACATTCTCTCTCTGAATTATCGAAAAAAATGGGGTTAATTCTGACAACAGAAAATATCGATAATCTTAGCAATATATTGAGTAATACCAATGCATTTACAGCAGATCTTGCAATGGTTGGCGACAAGATTAATGTTTTGACAGAAAAAGCAACAGGCACTATTGATACCATCCAACCTCAAATTAAAGATGCAGCACAGGCTTTCTCATCCTTTGCCGATCATCTCCAAGGCTCAACAAAACAGCTAGAGAATATGTCTGTCAAAATTAATAGCACTCTTGACTCAGCAGAATCCACCTTGAATACTTGGGGCAGCCTCGGACAGGAAGCTAATGGTAGCTTACAAGATGTATTCCCTGTCCTTGAGAATGCTCTCTACAACTTCTCGCTCTTTATGCAAGAGTTAGAAGCAAAACCTAATTCAATTATTCTCGGAAAACCGCAACAGAAACCTGGTCCCGGCGAATAGAAAACTCATAGAACAGAAGTTATTTACGGCTTCTGTTCTAATTGATCGCTAATAAATTCAATATTCTTTCATTAAATCTCATCCGCCTTAGCTCTTTAACATAAGGAGAATCTTCAGATGAATCATTTCAAAAAACTTGCATTACTTTTTGCATTTTCATTAATTATCACAGCTTGCGCCTCTGCCCCGGCTAAAAAAAGCTTCATCCTTACAACGGATACCAATAATATTGTTGCAGGAAATGCTCAATTACCATCACTAATGATCTCTCAAGTTCGTTCAACACATCGTCTATCGACTGATATGTTTTATAGCCGTTCTAAAAATGAAGTGGAAATCTTCACCAAAAGTGACTGGGTAAGTCCTCCAACACAGATGCTACAAGCAGCCATCGCTCAGAATCTCAATGCTAAAAATATTTTTCAATATGTCATTATGGCACCTAATAGTGTTACCACACAATATCGCTTAGATATAACAATGACAGAGATGAATCAATTCTTTAATGATAAAAATAATCAGAGCTATGTGGTATTAAGACTACAAGCTCGCCTCATTAATAATAGTAACAATCGTATTGTGAAATCATTTAGTTTTAATCAAACAGAGTCAAGTGAAACCTATAATGCCGAGGGCGGCGTCACTGCTTATAATCGAGCATTACAAACAATTACAGATCAACTCACACAAAATTTAATACAAACTTTACGTCACTAATAATTATCCACTCATGTTTGATAGCCTCTTTAAATATCTTCCTAGCCCCCAGTTTAAAGCTTATCTGCCACTAAAATTTCATCAGTGGCAGATGGGCTGGGTTCACCTCAATCATGTAGATATACTCCATCATTTTCCGCATATATTTATGATTGGAGCAACAGAAATACATTTTACAACGACATTTACACAAGCATCCTTTCAAGAAAGAGTCACCCTTATCGCAGAGTTTTCAAAATTCCTTAAAGATACAGGTATCATCACCAATTGGCGAGATGAAGCTTATGGTATTTATATGCCGGAATCAGATCTCCAAAATGCATTATTTACAATAGAACGCGGCGTTGCACCCTTTCTTGGATTTCGCGTATTTGGTGTTCACATTAATGGTTATCAAATGCCGAAGCTATCTGAAGAAATAACCAATATTTGGATTGCAAAACGCTCTAAACTCAAAAAAATCGAGCCTCACAAACTCGATAATCTTGCTGCTGGTGGTTTAAGCTACGGAGAAAATCCATTAGAAACCGCAAAACGCGAAGCTATGGAAGAAGCAAATATTCCGCAGATTCTCACAGAGAAATTACGATTTTCAACACCTTTTAACTATTTAACCGAGCACAATAACAGTATTCGTAATGAATGTATTTTTGTCTTTGACTTACCGCTACCAGCAGACTTTGAACCCACAATTAATGATGGAGAGGTAGAACATTTCTATCGGCTGTCACCTAAAGAAATCCAATCTGCGCTACTCGATGGTGAAAAATTTAAACCTAATAGCGGCTTAGTAACACTACATTTTTTATTACGTAATAATTTAACAAGCTTTTCAAAAAATGAGCAAAAGTTCTTACTAAATCGACTAAGCATTCACTAGATACTGAATAACAAAGATAAAATCAATAATAAAGCACGATATATCGATTACTTGTTGAAGACTCAAAACCCATTAACGGTCTTAAATATCTTCAAAGATCTACTATCTAATAGCAATTTCCAATAAATACATCTTATTTTCAGTTAATATTTCCAAATAAATTAAGGATAATTGAACATTTAGCTTCAGCTAAAGCGATTATTCCCAAAAAGAGAATTACTCTTATGAACAATAACCATATGGATTGCTATGCTTTTAAAGCTCACCATTTAATGGAGAACGTATTTCCAAGGCTAAAGTGTAATCCTCCCTAAAAATAATACCGATCATAAGTAGAATTTTCTTGTATTATTTACTTAGAAGAAAATAGCGATGAAAAAATCAAAATTTACAGACTCACAAATCATGTCGATCTTATAAAA
>Ga0079226_10000316_pt1 | contig 32762 bp, 31 predicted proteins | sample Poulit2014_FD_76345 | JGI IMG/M metagenome (GOLD analysis project Ga0079226, IMG submission 76345) | Agricultural soil microbial communities from Georgia to study Nitrogen management - Poultry litter 2014 | ecosystem: Environmental > Terrestrial > Soil > Agricultural land | place: USA: Georgia...
CACGCCTCACCTTGGGCTTAGATGGTAGCGAGACCTATTCGGTGCAAGGCACGCCCGCACCGGGTGCAACCCTTACCCTGGTGATCAAGCGCCGTAATGGCGATGTGCAGGAAGTGCCTGTGATTTGCCGCCTTGATACCCAAGACGAAGTGGTGACCTACAGCGCAGGCGGTGTATTGCAGCGCTTTGCCCAAGAGTTTTTGGCGGAAGAAGCTTCGGCATAATTCCCCAAAACACATTAGCTCGCAGCTTGCTTTAAAGTAAGCTGCGGCCTACATAACGGGAGCCATTGCCGTGAATCTTAGGGTTCTGTGCAATCGCTCCCGTTTTTATCGCTTACTTTGGAGTTGTTATGGCTGGTCAAATAAAAATTCCTGCCACCTATATGCGTGGTGGCACCAGTAAAGGTGTTTTTTTCCGCCTGCAAGATTTACCCGAGGCTGCACAACGGCCGGGTGAAGCGCGCGACAAGGTACTGTTGCGTGTTATCGGCAGCCCAGACGCTTACGGCAAACACACTGATGGCATGGGTGGTGCTACCTCAAGCACCAGTAAAACCGTTATTTTGGCACCCGCCACCGTGCCCGAGCACGATGTGGATTACCTGTTTGGCCAAGTGTCCATCGACAAGCCTTTTATCGATTGGAGCGGCAACTGCGGCAACCTTACCGCCGCTGTGGGGGCCTTCGCTATTTCTTCAGGTTTAGTGCCCCAAGAGCGCATTCCTGAAAACGGCCACTGCACAGTGCGTATTTGGCAGGCTAATATTCAAAAAACCATTATCGCTGAAATTCCTATCACCAACGGCGAAGTGCAAGAAACCGGTGATTTCGAACTTGATGGTGTCACCTTTCCCGCTGCCGAAGTGGAGGTGGCCTTTGTGGATCCTGCCGCAGATGATGGCGCTCCCATGTTTCCCACCGGTAACTTAGTAGACAAGTTAGAGGTGCCCGGTGTGGGTACGCTCGATGCCACCATGATCAGCGCGGGTATTCCCACCATTTTTGTGCGTGCCGAAGATATTGGCTACACCGGCACCGAGCTACAGGGCGACATTAACAGTAGCCCCGAAGCGCTAGCAAAAATGGAGGCTATTCGTGCTTATGGCGCGGTGGCCATGGGCTTAATTAGCGACATTAAAGAAGCGGAAGCGCGCCAACACACGCCAAAAGTGGCCTTTGTAGCGCCGCCGAAAGCCTACACGGCCTCTAGCGGCAAAGAGATTGGCATTGAGGATATCGATTTGCTCGTGCGCGCCATGTCCATGGGGCAGTTGCACCACGCCATGATGGGCACCGCAGCGGTGGCCATTGCGTCTGCCGTGTGCATTCCTGGCACCTTGGTGAACCAAGCCGCCGGTGGCGGTGAACGCAATGCTGTGCGCTTTGGCCACCCCTCAGGCACCTTGCGTGTGGGTGCTGAAGCCAAGCAAGAAAATGGCCAGTGGACGGTGACCAAAGCCATTATGAGCCGCAGTGCGCGCGTGCTCATGGAAGGCTGGGTGAGAATCCCAGAAGACACTTTGTAACTCGTCTAAAAGCGCAGCAGTGGCTGCGCTCATTCTTTATAAAGGCTGACAAACAGCCACTAACAAGGCTAAAATTGCCAACCCAATACTGACAACATCAAGCCTTTGGCGTAAGGTCAGACGACGTATAATCTCTAATAAATTGTTTGCCTAACAGAGGTATCGATGCCCAATGCATCCGTAGAACAAGAACAAGCCCCTTTAGCTTATGATGATGCAGCTTACGATGATGCGCTAAATAAAAGTAAGGGTGGCGACGATATCACGCCAACAGAGCTATTTAGCTATGGGTTTTCTCGCCGTCATAAGGTGCTTGTGCGTGGTGAGAATGGCCAACAAGAGCTATGTTGCGTTCCTCCTATAAGCTTTGCTGTGTTGGCCGAAGTGCAGCGCTCGCTAGGTTTTATGCCCACCCTTATTGCCATGACAGAGGGCGAGTTCAATAGCGCATTAGCTATTGTATACGAGCAACAGCGCGGGGTTGCGGCAGAGGCAGCCGATAGCTTAGAAGGTATGGACTTGGCAAGCCTCGCTGAAGCGCTGCCTGAAACCTCAGATTTACTCGAACAAGAAGACGATGCCCCCATCATTCGCTTAATTAACGCCTTGCTCCAAGAAGCCATTCGTGAAGATGCCTCGGATATTCACATTGAAACCTTTGAACGCCGCTTGCTGGTGCGTATGCGGGTAGATGGCGTGCTGCGAGAAATTTTGGCGCCACGCCGCGAGCTCGCCCCTTTGTTGGTGTCGCGCATTAAGGTGATGGCGCGCTTAGATATTGCTGAAAAGCGTATTCCCCAAGATGGCCGCATTTCCTTGCGCCTCGGCGGGCGCGATGTGGACGTGCGGGTTTCCACCATGCCTTCAAGCAATGGCGAGCGTGTGGTGTTGCGTTTGCTGGATAAGCAAGCCGGGCGTTTGCAGCTCGGGCATCTGGGCATGGGCGATGTGTGTTACCAAGAAATGATGGCGCAAATTAAAAAGCCCCACGGTATTATTTTGGTCACAGGGCCCACGGGCTCGGGTAAAACCACGACGCTTTATGCTAGCCTCACCGAGCTCAACGATGCCACTCGTAATATCCTTACCGTGGAAGATCCCATCGAATACCAACTTGAGGGCATTGGCCAAACCCAAGTGAACACTCGGGTAGATATGACGTTCGCTCGTGGCCTACGCGCTATTTTGCGTCAGGACCCTGACGTAGTAATGATTGGTGAAATCCGAGACTTAGAAACCGCTGAAATCGCGGTGCAAGCCAGTTTAACGGGGCACTTGGTGCTTTCCACCTTGCACACTAACACCGCCGTGGGCGCGGTGACGCGTTTACAAGATATGGGCATCGAGCCTTTCTTACTGTCTTCAAGCCTACTCGCTGTGATGGCGCAGCGTTTAGTGCGGGTGCTATGTCCTCATTGCAAAAAAGGTGATACAGCCACCGCCTCTGAAAAAGCCTTGTTGGGTTTGGCGGATACCGACAATAGTGTGATTTATAAGCCCATAGGCTGTGAGCATTGCCATGACCAGGGTTATCGTGGACGCACCGGTATTTATGAATTAGTGGTGGTGGATAACGCCATGGCGGAACTGATTCATAGCGGGGCGGGGGAGCACCAACTAGAACGGTTGGCCCGTGAACGCACCCCAAGCATTCGTGATGATGGCTGGCGCAAAGTACTTGCCGGCGAAACGAGCATTGAAGAAGTGTTACGCGTTACACGAGAGCATTAACCCATGGCTGCATTTGAATATCGTTGTTTAGACCACAAAGGCAAAATGCGCAAAGGCACCATGGAAGCCGACAGTGCCCGCTGGGTACGCCAAAAGCTGCGTGAGAAGGGTTGGGTGCCCGTTGCCGTGGAAGAAATCCAAGGGCAAACCCAACGCACGCGTTTGTTTTCCCGTTCGGGTAAATTAAATACCGCGCAGCAAGCTCTTATTACCCGCCAGATGGCCACGCTCATTCGTTCAGGCCTGCCCGTGGAAGAGGCCTTGTCTTCGGTGGCCAAGCAGCACAACAAAGAGCATGTGGTGCATATTATTTTAGGTGTGCGCAGCAAGGTGATGGAAGGTTATAGCCTCGCTGCTAGCCTCGCCGATTACCCTAAAGCTTTTAATCAAATGTATTGCGCTACCGTGGCGGCGGGTGAAAAAAGTGGGCATTTGGAGCAAGTGTTAGAGCAGCTCGCTGAGTACCTTGAAACCCGCAGCGATGCTGGGCGTACAGTAACGCAATCCTTAATTTATCCCGCCTTTATTATGGTGTTCTCCCTGGTCATTATCGTATTAATGATGACCTACGTGGTACCACGTATGGTGGAGGTTTTTTCACGTAACGAGCAAGCCTTACCATTGCTCACCCGCGTTATGATTGCGGTGAGTGATTTTCTCCGTGATTGGCTGTGGCTAGTGGCATTGATTATTACTATCGCTGTGGTGGTATTTATCCGTGCCCTAAAAAACCCTCACTTCCGCATGCAGGTGCATATACGGTTGGCCAAAATGCCCCTTATGGGAAAGCTAGTGTGCACCTCAGACAGTACGCGCCTAGCAAGTACCTTGGGAATTTTAGCGCGCAGCGGTGTGCCTTTGGTAGAAGCCATGGCGATTTCAAGCCAGGTGATTACTAATTTGGCTATCCGTGAAGCGGTACTCGACGCTACACGCCGTGTACGAGAAGGGGGTAGCCTAAGCCATGCCCTCGGCAAAAGTGATTATTTTCCTGCCATGATGGTGCAAATGATTGCCAGTGGTGAGAGTAGCGGTGAGCTCGATCGTATGCTCACTCGTGGTGCTGAGTACCAAGAGAAAGAGCTAGCGGGTGTGGTGGATACGGTGGTGAGCTTGCTTGGCCCCATGATGCTGCTCTTTATGGCGGGCCTAGTGTTTTTAATTGTGCTCGCTATGATGCAACCAATTTTGCAAATGAATGCCTTATTCAAAATATAAATGTGACGGAGTAGAAGATGAAGTCCCAAGCCCTTAGATCCTTACAAAAAGGCCTAACGCTTATCGAAATTATGGTGGTGGTGGCCATTATTGGTTTGCTAGCCGCCATGATTGTGCCCAACGTGATTGGCCAAGGCGAGCAAGCAAAAGTGGATATGGCCAAAGCCAATATGAGTAGTATTGCTAGCGCCCTAGATATGTTTCGCTTGCATAATAGCCGTTATCCTAACACCGATGAAGGGCTGCGTGCTTTAGTAGAAAAACCCAGCAATGCACGCAGCTGGCCCGAGGGTGGTTATTTATCGCGCCTTCCTAAGGATCCTTGGGGTAACGATTTTGTGTATCTGGGGCCCGACCAAGCCCAAGGCAAGTATGAGTTGATTAGCCTAGGCGCTGATGGTTTAGAAGGCGGCGAGGGCGCCAACAAGGACTTGTACTATCACCAGCTCCAAGACAATTAATTTATGCTGGCTAGGCATCAAAGATCGCGTATAAACAGCCAAGGCTTTACCCTGGTAGAGGTGTTGCTAGTGGTAACTCTATTCGCCTTAATGGCCGCATTTTTGGTGCCTAATTTAAGCGTGTCCGAGCAAAGTAAAACCGATACTTTCGCCACTCATGTGGAGATTTTATTGGGTGAAATGGCGGAGTACAGTGTGTATTCCGGTGAACTGCTGGCACTGCGCATTACAGATACCCAGCTAATACCCTTGCGCTTTGCTTCCTATGAAGAGGGTTTTCAGCCTTATAGCGCTGATATCGGCAGTATCAAGCCACTGGGGTTGCCCGCGCAACTCGGCTTGCGCTGGGAGGATGAAGACATGGATGCTTCTCAACAAGCAGACCCAGACGCATTAGCCCAGTGGCAAGAGAGCGATGCCACCAGAACGAGCAGCAAGGAATTTGGCCGCAAAGAAGTAGCACCCGACATCTTTTTTTATCCCAGTGGCGAAACCAGCGCCGGCACTCTTATTTTTTATTCGGATGACTTTAATGCCTCAGTAAGCCACAAGGTTTCGCTTAACCCTTTAGGCCGCCCGAGCTTGGAGCGCGATAATGAAACGTGAATCAGGCTTTACGCTTATCGAAGTGTTAGTGGCTTTAGGCATCTTGGTGTTTTCTATGATGGCGCTGATGCAAAGTATTTCCACCGCTGGTAAACACACCTTAATGCTTGATGAGCACACCCAAGGCTATTTGCTCGCCAGTAATAAATTAGTGGAATTGCAGGTGTATCAAGAGTGGCCAAAAACAGGCACACAAACGGATACGGTGGAGGTTAGCGAGCAGCATTGGCGTGTACAAACCAAGGTGACTGAGGGGCCCTATCCAGGCACACGGCGGGTAGATATTGAAGTGGGGCCATTGCGCGAGAATAGCAAAGCGTGGGAGCCTGTGTATCAAACACTGACCATGCTCGGCGCACCGCCCGATGTCGTGCCCAACCAAGCTAATCCACAGGTGAATCATGAGGCTTAGGCAGCAAGCTGGCTTTACTTTACTTGAGGTGATCATAGCCATTGCCATTTTTGCTGCCATGTATGTGTTTGCCCAATATGCTTTTACTCAAGCGCTGGATAATCGCGCCATCTTAATGGAGCACGCCACCAAAAAAGAGTCGCGCCAACGTTTATTATTACAACTTTCACAAGACCTTGAACAATTGATAGCACGCCCTGTACGTGATGGATTCGGCGAACTGGAACCCGCACTGTCTGGCGACGACAAACATATTACGTTTACGCGGCTAGGTTGGAGCAACGTGCTTGATTTACGCCAACGCAGCCAAATGCAGCGCTTAAGCTATGCATTGGAAGAGGGTGAGCTCGTGCGCTATCACTGGCCATACTTGGATCAAACCGTGGATATGGAGCCAGTACGCACCGTGGTGGCCACTGATGTGGAAAGTATCCGCTGGCGTTATTTAATGCGCGGCGCTAATAACAAATGGGAATGGCAAGAATTGTGGCCGCCGCTGAGCATGGAAAACATGCCAGTGTTGCAACAACCTTTGCCCAATAGTGTAGAGCTCACCCTTGAGTTTGAAGAAGGAGAAGAGCTGCACCGTTTCTTTAGGATTGTGACTAACCCTTGGGTGCACCAATGAAGCAACAGCGAGGCATGGCACTTATCGCAGTTTTGTTACTGGTGGCATTAATGGTAATTATTGGCACCGAGGTAATGTTTCGCCAAGATCGCTATTTTGCACGCACCGAAAGCCTAGTGGGGTGGGATCAGCGTTATCAATATGCCATGGCGGCAGAAGTGGTAGCGCTAAGGGCGCTAAACGATGACTTAGCCCAAGACCGTAACCATAGTGTTTTAACCGATGATTGTGTTAATGATTTTTGGGCTGTTAACCTACCGCCAACCCCTTATGAAAATGCTTGGATAACAGCTAGTGTGCAAGATTTGCAAGGCCGTTTTAATCTTAACGATTTGGTGGTGCAAAAAGGCGAGACCTTTGAACGCAACCCCAAGGCCCATAGCCGCTTGGTGCATTTGCTGACTCAAGTATTGGCAACCCCTAGAGAAGCGGAGTTATTAGCCTCAGAACTCAGCGACTGGGTTGATAGCAATAATTTAGTGGACGATATGCAGGGTGCCGAAGATGGCGATTACCGCTGGCGTCGTACTCCTAATATACCTATCGCCCATGAATCTGAATTTAGAGCGATTAAAAGCTTTCGGGCTGATAGTTTTGAAGAACCAGAATACTGGGGGCTATTCACGGCGTTGCCCGTGGGCGTAAAACTTAATATCAACACCGCCTCTCACTTAGTGCTAGATGCTTATTTTGCTGATACTGTGGGCGAGGCTGGCACTCAATATGTGGTGGAACAGCGCGAAGAAGGTGCGATTGAAGATTTAGCTCAACTGTTTGCTAATGGGCCCTTCGGTGCGCTTGATGAGGAAGTGCAACAAGAGTTGCGTGAGGCATTCAGTGTGCGCACGGATTATTTCCAAGTCATGGTAGAGGTAAAAACAGGTCAGCAAAGCCAGCGTTTGGTGACCCGTGTGCAGCGCAAAGAAACAGGCGAGATACATGTGTATAGTCGCCAGCTGGTACCACGGCTAATGCCCATGGAGCCAGCCTGTAACCCGTTTTATAACGTTCAATCAGAAGAAGAAGGAAGCGGTGTTAATGACTAACACTGTGTTATATATCACTGAGCCCGTGCTTTCTGTGGATACCATCGGTATGCAGCATTGCTACCTTGTGCATGATGGTGAAATTGAACAGGGCGATTTATCTGCATTTAGCTCACAACTGCATGAAAAGTCTGTAGCTGTGGTGTTATCTGTGGCCGATACCACGCTCACGCAAGTGGAGTTAAACCGTAAGCAGGCGCGGCACATGCAGTCGGTGCTTCCTTATATATTGGAAGAAAGCTTGCTCGCTGCACCTGAAACTCTCTGGTTCAGCTACCAATCGCCTAAGCGTGGCGTGTCGCAATACCCGGTTGTGGTGTGCAATAAAGCACCGTTAGAGCGTTTGTATGCTTATTTTCAAGAACACCATTGTTATGTTACCGGTGTGTATGTGGATGCCCAGCTATGGCAACAGCATGCGCCAGCCATCATTGCACATGATGCCACCACGTTAATTCTCCAGTCTGCGCACCAAGCGCTAGCAGTGCCCTCGGCACAGCTAGACCCCAGCATCCAAGTGCTAGGCGTGGAGTGGGACGAAGCAGCGCAATTGCAGGTGTCTAGCGAGCTACTTTTAGCGCTACATGAGGCCATATTGAATCAAGCTGTGGTAAACCTATTGCATGATGAGCTGCCACCCATGAGTAGCAGTGCACAGCAACTTATGTGGCGAGAATGGAAGCCTGTTACCTATTTTGCCGCATCTATTGTTGTGGTTATTGGCGCTTTGCTTATGTTGCAAACTCAGCAATATCAAGGCGCTGCTAAGCAGGCCCAACAAGAAGCGGTTGCACTTTATCAAGAGCTATTTCCTCAGGCTTCGCGGCCTCAGTTATTACAGCGAGAGTTTGAAAATCAACTTCGGCGCTTACAGGGCACTAGCAGTGGTAGCAGTGCATTTCTTAGCCTAATGACCCCCGTGGCCAAGCAGCTATCCCACCAAGATTTTAATCGTTTGCAACCTTTGCGTTTTCAATTTGATGAGCGTGAAGCAAGTCTGTCTTTTGATATCACTGCCCCTGAATTTGCTCAAATCGAGAAGCTGAGAAGCCAGCTGCAATCACAAGGTATGGAGGTCAGCATAGGTAACTCAAGGAGCGCTGATACGGGTGTAACAGCACGGCTTAAGGTGGAGCAAGCCTCATGAAAAATCACATTAAACTCACTGTGGGCCGTTACTTGTTGCCAGTTCAACAATGGCACCAAGGTTTGGCCAAACGTGAGCAAGTTGCCGTTAGTGTGCTGGCAGTCGTGTTCGTGGTGTTTTGTGTGTATTGGGTGTTGTGGTCGCCTATTGTGGCGAAGCGTGAAAGTGCTCAAAACAACTACCTTGCTCACCAACAGATTTATCAATGGATACATGATCACGAGGCGCTAATACGCGGGGCCAGAGGTGCCACGCAGCAACAGCATTCAACCCGCGACAGTGATAAAGATGTGCTAACTGTTGTGAATAGCACGGCATCCCAAACGGGCATAGTACTGCGTAGTTTTAGCCCTGAAGGAAAGAACAAGCTGCGCTTTCAGCTTGAACAGCAAGAGTTTACGCTGGTGATGCAATGGCTCTATGCATTAGAGCAAGATTATGGCATCCAAGTAGGAAATATTGATATTTCAGCGGGTAATAACCCAGGCACAGTCAATGTAAGAGCAACCCTGCAAAGAGATATTTAACCATGGTGCGTAAGCAAATTATGGCGTTGGCCATAGGGTTATTTATGTTTGTACATTTACACGCTAGCCCATTAAGTTGGCAAGATACCCATGTGATAGAGCTAACTGGCGAACAATTACCTATGTTGTTGGGTATGGAGCAAGAGCGAGTTTCGGTGGTTCGTTGGAGCCGCGAGGAAGGGTTTGCCCCCATCCCATTCCAAATCGACGAATATGGCGAGGCTAATTTAGTGTGGTTTGCTGAAGCCGGCCTACAACGTGAGGGCGAGCCTAATATCATAGCCCCGCAAGATATGCTGCTACTGAAAGCTTCGGATGCTGGCGAAAAAGCACCAAAGCAAGCGCAGCCCACTTACGGTAGTTTATTGGCTGAAGTTGCTGTTAGTTATAAAGACGAAGTGTACTTTTTTTATTTAGTGAAAGATTCGCCGGAGCGTAGTGCGCAAACTTATGTGGAGCATAATGCAGAAACAGGCGAAACTCGCACGGCACACTATACGTTAAAAGTTGACCCTAAAAATGAGCTGAACTGGACGTATTTAAGCCACGCTGGTTATCAAGGTGAAGGTTCCATTATTGATACACTTAAAATGCGTATGTCAGCCGGGTTTATGGCTCGGCGGGCACGAATTACCTTGGACAATCACAACCTGCGTCCTAAAGTCACAGGGTTTAAAGTCGGGCCTATCCGCTCGGTGATGCATCTTGAAACCCGTGTGGTGATTACAGGCATTAGCGTAATGAAACTGCAGCTCCAAGCCTATCGTTACCCCAATCATTATGAAGCCCACTCCCATGCGGTAATACCCTCCTTGTATAAAGCGATGCTAAAAAGCCCAGAAGTGACTGTCAGCATTGATGGCAATGAGCAATATGGCGCCACTGTGCAGACCGCGAAAGGGAATGGCTTAATTGCAGACGTTAAAGGTGAGCCCAACCCCGCCCAGCAAGCACTGATTAATCAAGGGCTAGATGCCGACAACAGCTGGATTTTATTTGATTCACAGCAAAATTTTAGCTTGCTGGCGTACCTGGATTTACCCAAAACCCTAGCAGATACTCCTTTGGCGCTTATTTTTGAGGACGATAAAACGTTAGATAATAAGCCAGAGCAATATCCTGGGCAGCTACCTAATTTAGGCTATGCCTTAAAAGGCTGGCCACCGGAAAAAGAGCTTCGTTTTTCGGTAAAAATGTATTTTGATAATGCCCTGGACACAAACGATATTGCTAGCTATGCCCACCATCGTACCCAAGCAGCGGAGGTGGTTATTACATCACTCGAAAAGCATGAAAATCAATAATTTGCTAAGCGCTTTCTTTTGGCTGCTCTATGCGATGGCATGCATTGTATTGGCGATTACACTGGCGTTTTATTTTTTTGGCTACTTCGATTACGGCTACGGTATTTGGTATTCTCTCCTTGGTATTGACGAACACCTAGCCACTTATGCGTCGCAAAATACCCTGAAACCACAGTTCCACTTACTTAGCGCCGCAGAACACCAAGCCCTGTTTAGCCACGTTGCTACATCTGTCCACTCGAACGGCAAGGGCTTGGAGGAGCTAACCTACCTCACTGATACTGGCTTACAAATTCGGCTATTTCATCAGGCTGAAATACAGCACCTACAAGATGTGGCTCTGCTATTTAAGCAGGCCAAGCTCGGCGCTTTATGCGTATTGCTTATATGGCCTTTGCTTGCTTATTTAGTGTTAAAGGAGGGCCGTACCAGCTGGTGGCAACGTTCGCTCAGTTTGTCTTTGGTGTTTACCCCTTTATTGTTATGGCTAGGCATTGCTGGCCCCACTCAAGTATTTTATCAATTTCACGAATGGGTGTTTCCTGCTGAAAATGCTTGGTTCTTTTATTGGGAAGAGTCCCACATGAGCGCAATGATGAAGGCACCTTATTTGTTTGGTGTCATTGCAATTGAAATAGCTTTATGCGCTTTGTTGTTAACGCCATTAGTTCACGGCCTTGGTCTTAAATTTGCGCTACGCTTACGTACCTTAATTCAACGCCCTTAGGAGTGAGTGTGAGTCAAAGTGATAGGCCAGCTTATCGTGTAAGTGAGCCTTGCAATATCAGCCATTTGCTGTGCTCAACAAGTTTGCATCGGGACATTATCCAGATAACAGAGCAGCACTTTTCGCCAACCGCTGCCTACTGGTTGTTGGAATGCAAACTTGGCGGGAACTCGCAGTGGCTGGTATTTACCCATGTGGTGGCGCTATGCGCCGCCTGCGAGCAAATTGCTAGCCATGCCCAAGTGGATGAGCCAATAGAAGTTTATATCCACGCTATGAAAGGGCGTAAAGCGGCTGGCTTGTTGTTCACTCGCCACCCAGAGCGCTTAGATTTGGCGTACCGTGTATTAGAAATAGTGCCATTTGAGCAAGCATCAGAAAAACCACAGCGTTGGGTGTTTGATGCCAAAGGGCGTTTTCATTATCACCAAGGGGATATCAAACACCCCCCTTTGCCTATCGAAGATTTTGCCGTATTGGCGGAAGCCATCGATGCTAAAGAGCAAGGGCCACAGCAACTGCATTGGTGGCATGATGGTGAGGAGTTGTTTTTACTCGCAAAAGAGGCCATGCCTGCGTTAAGCGCAACTCAAGACGCTTGGTGCCAAGCGGATGGATTGTGGCAAGGGGCCGTATCCCCGCTTTGGTACAGTTGCAGCGCCAGATGGCTCAAAACACACTTTTGGCGGCCATTAGGTAAGCGTTACCGCTGGCATCATCTCGACAACATTGAGCCTTATCGTCGCCAAGCAGGGCACTTATATTTAAACGCGCAATTTGCCTTAGTATTACTTCCTTTTGCGCCGCACTTACATCAATACTTGCCGCCTGACTGGCAGCACTTGCAACCTGAGGCTCACGTATCAAGCCAACCCATTGCGTTGTGGCGTCTGCAACGACGCCTCCTACGTTTGCAGCGCCGCGTGAGAAAAACAGCCACTGAAGATGATAAAAGCTGGCACCAGTTATGGCACCAATGGATGTTATTGGACCAAGTGGGTGAGCAACTAGCGGCCCTTGTGGGGGAGCTTCATTATTTATACGCGCAGACTCAATTAACTGCCACTGCACCTTTATCAAAGCGTTTTGGCGCGGATCCATTACTCCCTCTTGTGAATGAGGATAAAAAGGCTTTGTTGTCTTTGGAGCGGCAAGCAGGAGACTTGCCTGAAACCCTTTCAGCGACTCCCTTAGGCTCTTTTACATCGTCGAGCGCAAGCAAGCTCTATCAAGTGGCGATGGAACTGTGGCATATACTTGGTGGCGAGCTGCGTAAGCTGGCGACTACAATGGGTCTTTTATTGGCAGAGCAGAGTGCCTTGCCGCACCCAGATGCGATTTATTTTCTGTATTTTGATGAGCTATGGGAGCTTGTGCATCAACAGAGGCAGGTGCCTGCGGAGCGTTTAACGCAGCGCCAGCATCAGTATATGCAAGCGGCATTATCACAAGCTTCTCAGTGGCAATTGGCGGGCAAAGCCTATCAGGGCGGCGAGCTGCAAAAAGGGCGTGGGCTACGTATCACAGGTATTTCTTGTGTTAGTGGGCAGGCGCAAGGCAAGGCGCGTTTAGTGCACAGCAGTTGGTGTCTAAACGAGATAAACGCCGGCGAGGTTATAATCGTAAAGCATTACCATCCTTCTTGGTTACCTTGGTTTGCTCAAGCCAAGGCTATTCTACTAGTGTCTCAAGAGGATGCGTTAGGCGCTTTAACAGAGATGGCTGCGACTTTGAATATCCCATTGCTTACTGCGGTGGAGGATGGGCTGAGTTATTTTAATAATAATGATGTATTGCAAGTGAGCGCGGGGGAAGACTCTTGGGTGGCTCATATTAGCTAAAGCGAACAAGGATTGGCCATACAAGGCACTAAAAAGCCCACCGAAGTGGGCTTTTATTGTTTAGCCTTCTTTTAGCGAGGCATTAACGTCGATAATGGCTTGTTTACCATCGCCGAATAACATTAGGGTGTTATCCATAGCAAACAATGGGTTAGGTAGGCCCGCGAACCCTGGGCTTAAGGAGCGTTTTACCACCACAACGGTGCGTGCTTTATCCACGTTAAGGATAGGCATGCCGTAAATGGGGCTACCTTTGTCTTCGCGCGCCATGGGGTTTGTTACGTCGTTGGCACCAATCACAATGGCCACATCGGTTTGCTCAAAGGTGGGGTTGATTTCATCCATATCCTTGAGTTTGTCGTAAGACACTTCAGCTTCTGCTAGTAATACGTTCATGTGCCCTGGCATACGACCCGCCACAGGGTGAATCGCATACTCCACGTCTACGCCATTAGCTTCTAGGGTGTCAGCTAAATCGCGCACAGCATGTTGAGCTTGAGCCATGGCTAAACCAAAGCCAGGCACAATAACCACGCGTTGAGCGGTTTCAAGAATCATGGCGACTTCATCAGCAGAAGAAGATTTAACCTTGCCTGCATACACTTCGTCTTGATCAATGGTTTCGCCGCCTTCAGCCATCACACCAAAGAGTACGTTAGTGAGTGAGCGGTTCATGGCCTTACACATGATTTGAGTAAGGATTAGACCAGAAGCTCCCACTAATGCACCGGTAATGATTAGAGCATTGTTATCCATTAAGAAACCTGCCGCGGCTGCCGCAACACCTGAATAGGAGTTGAGTAGGGCAATTACCACAGGCATGTCCGCGCCGCCAATAGGCATCACCAACAACACGCCTAACGCAGCTGTAACAAAGAGTAATAACCAGAAGTAGCCGCTAGCGCTTGGGGTTTTAATGAGCAAGAAGATAAGCAAGAAGGCGAGGGCAACCAACACTATATTAGCTTGGCGCATACCTGGAAAGCCCATGGGCTTGCCATCGATCAGCTCTTGTAGTTTTGCAAATGCCACAAAGGACCCCGTTAAGGTAATGGCACCTACCATGGTGGTAATACCCAGAGCGGTCATGGCCACTGTGCCTTGAGCTATGCCTGCGCCCGTAAAGTACTCTGCTGCCGCAATAGCCACAGAAGAGCCACCACCAAAGCCGTTAAGAGCTGCCACCAGTTGTGGCATGGCAGTCATTTGGATGCGTTTAGCAAGCAATACACCAATGCCAGCACCGATAATGCCGCCTAGCACAATCAGCTTATAGCTAATGATATCTTTGTGAAGCAAGGTTAACACCACAGCGATTGCCATGCCTGTGGCAGCTAGCTTGTTACCACGCACCGCTGTGCGCGGTTTGGTTAACCCCTTGATGCCAAGCACAAAAAGTATGGCTGCTAAAAGATAGCCTAAATCAATTAAATGCGAAGTCTCCATGGCTTACTTCCTTTTAAACATAGCGAGCATACGGTTTGTCACCATAAAGCCGCCTACCGCGTTGATGGTGGCAAGAATAACCGCAATAAAGCCGAAGAAAGACACGAGGCCACCGCTACCGCTGCCGGCCGCAATTAAGGCACCAACAATAGTGATACCTGAGATGGCGTTGGTTCCCGACATTAAAGGAGTATGTAAGGTGGGTGGAACTTTCGTGATTAGCTCCACACCAAGAAACACCGCTAAAACAAAAACGGTGAGTTGAGCAATAATATCCATTATTGTGCATCCTCTTGTGTATTAGCTTCTAATGGCGTTAATCCTAAACGCTCTCTTAAGCGCTCTTGGGGCACCTCGCCTTGAAAGGAAACCACGGTTTCTTTAACGATTTCATCTTCAAAATCAAGGTGTAACTCGCCTTCATCGTTGATCAGAAGCTTAAGCAAGTTTTCGATGTTTTTGCCGAACATTTGGCTCGCATGGAATGCCACAGAAGAAGGAACATTCTCAGGTCCTATGATGGTCACATCGTGAGCGACAATGGTTTTACCTTGTTGCGTGAGCTCACAGTTGCCACCACGTTCCGCGGCTAAATCCACTATCACGGTGCCTGCTTTCATGGCTTTTACCATGTCTTCAGTCACGAGGATAGGGGACTTGGCGCCAGGAATGGCCGCTGTGGTAATCACCACATCCATGGTTGCCATCACTTCTTGCATGGCGGCTCGCTGCGCGGCTAAGAATTCGTCACTCTGTTCTTGCGCATAGCCACCACTGCCTTCAGCGGCGCTTGTATCGATATTCAGCTCTACAGGTTTGGCACCCACTGAAATGATTTGTTCGCGCGCGGCGGCTCTAACGTCGTAGGCTTCTACAATGGCACCAAGGCGCTTGGCAGTAGCGCAAGCTTGTAAACCAGCTACACCTGCCCCCATCACGAGCACACGAGCTGCGCTTAAGGTACCCGCTGCGGTCATGTTCATGGGAAACATGCGTGGTGATTCGCTAGCCGCCATTAACACGGCTTTATAGCCAGCTAACATCCCCATGGAGGAGAGCACATCCATGGCTTGAGCGCGTGTAATTCGGGGAACAAGCTCAAGCGCAATACCTGTTACTTGCTTTTCAGCAAGTTGTTGAGCAAAAACAGGATTGGCAAGAGGATCCATCATTCCAATCAATGTTTGGCCAGGGTTTAGTTGAGCCAAATCTTGTTCTGCATTTGCGTGCTGATAGCCTGGTGTTTGTACTTGTAGTACCACCTTGGCCTGAGAGTACACAGTGGCGCGATCACTTATGGTGGCGCCAGCAGCTAGGTACTCTGCATCTGGGTAACCCGCCAATAGGCCTGCATCTTGTTCGAGCAGAATTTCTATTTGCGGAGAAATCTTTTTAATTGCAACAACATTAGCGGGCGTTAATGCCACACGTTGTTCGCCGGGTAAACTTTCCTTGGGAACACCGATCTTCACCTGCGTTACCCCCTTAAATTAGTGGTTGTCGAAAGTAAGTTATAACAGCAAGCTCTTATGATATGCCTTTATTTATGGGGCTTTAGAGCTTACACAAGCGCCATAACATAAACACATAGAAGAGGTTTAGCAACTAAGAAGATTGTGTTGGATTGACATATTCGGCATTGATTGTCTGAAAAAACACTGCTAGTTGAGCAGTGTTTTGACCATTGCTTTATCTTCTTCCTCCTGCATGGACAGGAAGGGCTCTAATAACGTGTTGCCGCGAATTTCAGCGCGGATCACATGCAAAAATGTGTAGGCACCAAGAAGCTTACGTACCAAAAAAATAAACTCTTTGGGAGGAACGTCAAAATGAACGGATAAGGCATTGCGGCCAGCGCGTGCCATTACGCGAGAAGGTAAATCACTAGCGCCCCACATGTATTCTTGCTTATCGTTAAGCACCTGCGAAGGCACAGGGAAGCGTTCAGGGTCTTGTAGGGGCTCCACTGCCTCAAAGCACATATCAGCAAAGTCATCTAGCACACGTGTGGGTACATCTTTAGCTAAAAAGCCCAGAGCGCGCATGGCTTGTGCCAAACGCTCTTTATCGTGATCCCAAGAGGCTCGAATCATTTCTCGGCCAGGGCCTAAGGTAGTGTGTTCAAAGTCTCGAATGGCACCAAAATCCAGCAATACCACCTGGTCTTGTTGGTTGGGGTCATGGCGTAAACGCAATAGATAATTACCAAAATTAGGGTCAGTTTGCATTTTGTTCCATTGGAAGACTTCCATGCAGCACAGCTCCATAATAGCGCGACCAATATGGTTACGGCGCTCTTGAGCTAGAGCATCCACGTTAACATCGGTAATGGGGGTGCCTTCTTCAAAGGTCATGCACAGAATATTGTGTGTTGAGTATTCAGGCACCACGGTGGGTACCACAAACCGATGATCTTCTTTTAATAACTCACGGAAGTATTCTGTGGTGTGAGCCTCTAAATCATAGTCTACTTCGCGCTTCAGCATTTCACGGATTTCATCTAACCACTCGTTAAACTGTTCCGTGATGGGCACTAAGCGGCTTAGTTTGAGCAAACGGACTAAGGCGCGTAAGTCAGAATCAATCGCTTGCGCTACGCCTGGGTACTGAATTTTAAGAACCAGTTCTTTACCATCAGATTTGCGCACCGCTTTATGCACTTGAGCTAAGGAAGCAGCACCCAAGGGGGTGCGCGACACCTCAAGTTCAGCGAGCTTTGAATCCCCCAGTTCCATTTGTAGATGGCGAAACATGGTGGGCCAAGCCAGTGCAGTGGTTTGGCTTTCGAGTGTGTGTAGGGCAGTGGTAACTTCTTCGGGTAAAAAATGCTCCCCAAACAAAGCCATCATTTGGCCAATTTTAACCACGGAACCTTTAAGTTTGCCGAGGTCTTCAACCAGTTGCTGGGCTTGCTGGGAAAGGATTTCTTTGCGCCTTTCCTCTCGTTGCTCTTTAGGGGTAAACAGGGTGCCCGCTGATAAGGTGGCATATTTAGCACCAGCAAAAAAGCCAGCGGTGGCCATGGATAAGCGGCGCTCAAAAGAGCCTGTTTTCACACGTTTAACAGTTTTTCGGTCCATCTAAAAGACTCCTGTAATGCCTGAGCTATTATTGAGCTCTCTCAAGCGTATCAAATTCTTGAATTAAATCAGCGAGCACAAGCGAGCTTTCCACGAGATAAGCGTCATCATTGGGATCCTTATCAGTGGTATCGAAATTCGTTTCCTCTTGCTCTTCTTGTTTATTCAGTTCTTTTATGTCTTTAAGCGGTTTTTCGCCGAGAGCCTTGCGCTTGGCGTTCTCAATGGTCAAGCGTTGTTGGTTAAGGTGATCCCACTCTTTTTTACGCTGTTTATCCACTAAACTTACATGGGTTTTGTTGCGTTGCTCTTTAATCAGATCAAGTTGAGCCAGTACATAGTTAAATTCTGGATCTTGAGCGATACGCTCTTCATGGGCTTGGCGCAACTTGGGCAAGTAGCGACTAAAATTAAAAATCTTATCGTAGCTGGTGGGCTGTATTTGGTCCCAAGGCAAGGCATTTGATAGCGCACTTTCACCGATATCATTTTTATCCACCAAAAACGGAAACGAAATATCTGGCTCAATGCCTCTGTTTTGGTTGCTCGCTCCTGAAACCCGATAGAATTTCGCTTGGGTAAGTTTTAGCTGGCCGTGATTGAGAGGTAATAGTGCTTGCACGGTGCCTTTGCCAAAGGTGGAATCACCTAATACTAGGGCGCGCCCGTAGTCTTGCATGGCGCCGGCAAAAATCTCCGAAGCTGAGGCTGAGAAACGATTGACTAAGACTCCCATGGGGCCATCGTAACGAATACCAATGTTTTGCCCTTTTTCTACCCGCACTCGGCCACGAGCATCGCGTACTTGCACAGTGGGGCCGCTAGGAATAAATAAGGAGACAAGCTGATTAGCCTCATGCAGTGAGCCACCACCGTTATTACGTAAATCCATGATTAACCCGTCAATTCCTTCTTCATCATTGGCGATGTCTAAGAGTAATTTGGCTACGTCACGTGTGGTGCTAGTGTAATTGGGGTCACCGTTATGGTAAGCGTCAAAGTCGATATAAAACGCGGGTAGGGTGATGATAGCAATACGTCTTTCAGGTGTGTTTTCAGTAGCGGGTACAGTGATGTAGTGCTTTTTAGCGGCTTGCTCTTCAAGTACTACTTTATTACGCTCGATTTCAATTTCACGAGTGGTGTGTTCAGAGACGCTGCCCGCAGGAATAACTTCTAAGCGCACTTTGCTGCCTTTGGGGCCACGAATCAGCTCAACCACTTCGTCTAGACGCCAGCCAATAACGTTAACAATTTCTTTGCCTTCTTGGCCTACACCAATAATGCGATCCGCCACTTGCAGCTGGCCACCTTTAGCAGCTGGGCCGCCAGGTACAAGACTAACAATCTTGGTGTATTCTTCGTCTGCTTGTAAAACCGCGCCAATACCTTCCAACGAGCGACTCATATTAATATTAAAGTTCTCGGAGGTGTGCGGCGTAAAGTAACTGGTGTGTGGGTCGTACACTTGACCGAGAGCATTCATATAAAACTGGAATACATCCTCTGGCCCATTTTGCTGCATGCGTTTTTTCTGGCTTTTATAGCGTCGCTGTAAGCGTTTGTGGACTTCTTCATCCTCCACACCATCTAGCCGCATGGAAATAATGGCATGAGCTAAGCGCTGATCCCAAAGTTGGTTCATAGAGGCGACATTGGGCTCCCAATCTGCCTCTTCACGATCGATAAGGAGCTGTGCGTCTTCATCAAAATCAAAGGTGGGCAGACCCTCTTCAAGTTGGCTAAGTAAGTAATCCAGTCTTTCTTCTACTCGTTCTTGATAAAGGTTGAAAATATCAAATCCAGCGCTCAAATCGCCTTTTTTTATTTGTTCATAAGCTACTTTACGATACTGTTCTATCTGATTGATATCAGAAGAGATAAAGTAGATTTTGTTAGGGTCTAAATCTTGCAAATAACGATCGAGCAGAAGATTGGAAAGCGTGGAATCATCAAGGCTGCGATAATGTCCCTTTAATCGCGCTACTATGGATTTAGCTGTGGGCCCGTGAACTTCATCCGCGGTGAGCTTGTTATTTTTACTTATGGCATCAATCTCGGGTGGCTTGCTAAAAGCGCCTGACACCTGCATTGCCAATCCCAAACAAAGTGCGGCAATAATAAGGTAGCGAAAGGAAGAAATATGACGGGTCATAAGCGTTAAATCCATATTTATCTAAATTAAGCTTGTGAGTATAAGGCATGGTTACCGCCTTATACCAATTCTTACCACGCTATATTTGCACTAAGAAATACGCTTAGCACATAGCCACCAGTGTTTATTGTTATCTTCAAGAGCTAGTTCATCTTCTTTGAGCTTGATGAGGTGCGCCCATAGAGAGTATTGCGCCAAGGGATGCAGCATGGGCGGTGTATCTTCATAGGCTTTAACAACAAGCGCCTCTAAGCTCTGGCCTATATCCGCACTAAGTGCTGCTAGCACTTTTTGCTCTCGTTTTAATCGGTGGTCAATGGTTCGCTGAATATATTCTTGGGGTTGATAAATAAGATTCCCATGGCCTGGTGCTATAGTGGCGATGGTGTGGTGTTGTAGTTTCTGTAACGAATGTAAGTAAGCGGACATGGAGCCAGAGGGTGGGGCAATAACAACGGTGGAGCCATCAATTAAGTGATCTCCTGTAAACAAGATACCTTCACTCTCAAGCAAAAAACAAAGATGATTATCCACGTGTCCAGGCGTGCTAATGGTGGTTAGCAAACACCCGTTTTCTAATTCAATTTGTTCGCCGTCTTCAAGTGTAACGTGGGGTTGCCATGCTTCGTCTTGCAAGCCATCATCAGGTGCGGGTTTACCCAGTAGCTGAGCTTGAGGGAACACCTCAAGTAAGCCTTGCGCTCCAGGCGAATGATCCCGATGTGTGTGAGTGACGATAATATGAGTAACAGGGCGCTGCAGTTGTTGGCTAGCGCCAATGATGGCTTGTATATGTTGCGGTTGGGCAGGGCCAGGATCAAGCACAGCAAGCCCATTGGGGGCAGCGAGCAAATAGGTGTTGGTGCCTGGGCCAGTCATCATACCTGCGTTGGGAGCCAAAACTCGCCACACTGATGGTGAAATAGTCGTTAATTCGCCAGCCACAAGGGGTAAAGACATAGAGGTTCTCTTATTTCGATCTATTTGATGTTTTGTAAGCCTGATTGGCCTTTTGCTTGTTTATAACCTTTGGCTTCTAACACAATCACCTCAAAGGTCACCTTGGTGTTTGATTCTTTAGGGTTCGATAAACGAACGACTTCACTAATAGGTGCAGAAGCACCTGCATTTAAGTGGCGACGAATCACAAGAGTAGCCGCATCTGTTAGCTGACATTCATCAGTCGTCGTGCAGGTAATTTGGTTCACTTGCAGCTTAACTAAGGCTATAGGTACTGTTTCATGGTTATACAAATTGCCTTTAATGCGTATGCCTGTTTCTAGTGGCTTGGCATTATCCATCGAAAACACCAGCTTCTCGTGAGGTACAGTCACCAGCGCCTGCTGGCTACCTTGCCAAGCACCAAAGCCAAAAACAACCCCAAAAATAACTAATGCCACGCTAACCGCTGTAAATAAACGTCGATCCAAGCGCCAAGTGCTCCATAGTACCGAAGATACAGCAAGCACTATGCCTACCACTAAAATAAAACGCCACATGTGGCCTCCGAAATTCTGTAAATGGGTCGCAACAATCCTCTAGCGGCCTATAATAGCCACAATCTGAATGAGGAGTGATGTTATGTTAATGGTTATTTCGCCTGCAAAATCATTGGATTATACCTCTGACTACCCAAGTTATCCCACCACAACGCCACGCATGTTAGCCAAAAGCCAAGAGTTAATTGATGATTTAGTAAAACTTACGCCCGCAGAAGTGGGCTCTTTGATGAAAATTAGTGACAAATTAGCCGACTTAAATGCGGCGCGTTTTGCTGATTGGAAACAACCCATGCAGGAGCCAGCCGCTAAGCCGTGCATTTATGCTTTTACTGGCGATGTTTATACAGGGCTAGATGTAAATGCACTATCAGAAACAGCAATAAACACGCTACAGCAGCGCTTAAGAATCCTATCGGGGTTATATGGATTACTGAGACCAATGGATTTGATGATGCCGTATCGGCTTGAGATGGGAACGCGGTTAGCAAATGCAGCAGGCAAAAACCTCTATGAGTTTTGGGCAGAGAGTATTACCGATTTGCTTAATCAAGATTTACAAGAGCAGGGCGCTAGCACTTTGCTTAATCTCGCCTCGCAAGAATATTTTAAGGCAGTAAACCCCAAAACATTACACGCTGAAATTATTACTCCTGTGTTTCAAGATGAAAAAAATGGTGTTTATAAGGTCATTAGTTTTCATGCTAAAAAAGCACGTGGCGCCATGGCTGCTTGGGTGGCAAAAGAAAACATAGGCCTGGACGAACTGGCAGCTTTTGATTGGGCGGGTTATAGCTACCAAGCTGATTTATCAAGCGCTAAGGCGCCCGTTTATAGGCGCCCAGAGGCTATTTAGCTATCGTTGCCATAGCTTTGGCGTAAGGTGTTTAGGCAGGGGATTTTTATTTCTCTGCCGCTAACTTCTAGCAACTCACTTTTATTCAAACGAGTAAATATGCGGCTTACTGTTTCTACGGCAAGGCCAAGGTAATTACCAATATCATAGCGCGACATGGGCAAACGGAACTCATTGCCAGATAAACCGCGACGACGATTACGAGCAGACAAAGAAAGTAGCAGGGCAATAACGCGCTCATCAGCAGAGCGTTTGCTCAGTAGACGGTGCAGTGTTCTATCTTTGTAAATCTCCTCACTCATGATGCTAAAAAAGTGTTGCTGTAGCGAAGGGATTTTTACTGCTAGCTCACCAAAGCGCTTAAAAGGAATCTCACACACAGTGGAAGTTTCTAAGGCTACTGCTGTGGAAGTGTGTTCCTCTTGGCTGATACCTTCTAGACCAAGAATTTCGCCGGGTAGGTAGAACCCCGTCACCAGTTCCTCACCATCGGGGGCCAAGCTATACGTTTTAATCGCGCCACTACGAACGGCATAAACAGACTCGAAAGGGGTTGACGCATGAAAAAGCGTTTCGCCACGCTTAATAGAGCGGCCACGGCGGACGATGCGGTCAATTTCGTCGAGTTGTTCAGGGCTAATGGCCGACGCTAGGCAGATTGGGCGAAGACTGCATTTCTCGCAACTTACTTCACGTTTAAACATAGCTGTACCTTTAGGTTGATGGCGCAGGCTTATTGGCTAAGCTCGCAGGGAAGTAGACTTTAATTGAAACTTGTCCTAGATCATATTAAAAACATGCGAAACATTGATCTGAGTCAGTTTATTAGATGACTATGATGTTATCCAGCGGTTAAGCCCTGTGACAATGATTTTCCGTCAGCACATGATTTAACATAATATATATTATGCGAACCCATGTGGTGGCCATGCTAGTACTTGGGGTACCCCGTAATCTGTTTAATACGTTTATACAAAGGCCCCAACCTTGGGTACATTTCTTGGTATACCTGTGTAAACAACTTGTTGTATAAATCGTGCTGTTTTGGGTTGGGTTCAAAACGTTCTTTAATGTGGCACATGGCTGCTGCAGCTTCTTGATGATCTTGGTATAGACCCGTGCTAACGCTCATGCTCATGGCAGCTCCTAAACCAGTAGCCTCGTTGGTATGAATACGCACAGCCGTAACGCCAAAAATATCAGCAGTAATCTGCATAATGGCATCGCTTTGAGAGCCGCCGCCTGTTATGCGTAGTTCTGTAATCGCTCGCTTTTGTCGTTTTTCAAGTGCTTTTGTTCCAGCCAACAAGGCATAAGCTATGCCTTCAATAATGGCACGGTACAGATGTGCCTTGGTATGAGCATCGCCGAAACCAATAATGGCTCCCTTGGCCTCTGGGCCTGGAAAACGTACTCCAGGATTCCAAAATGGCTGTAAGATCAGACCATTAGAACCTGCTGGCGTGTTGTCGAGAAATGTTTCAAAGAGTGTTTCTACTGGGGTATCAAGCTGCTCGGCCTCTAATACCTCTTTGTGAGCAAATTCCTGCTTAAACCAATTTATCATCCAATAACCTCTCTGCACCGCGACTTCGGCATTATATGAATTGGCGATGACTGCAGGATAAGCAGGCACTAAAGGCTGTGGAGAGAGATGGCGTTTGTGGCAGGTGTTTAATGTGGCTGTGGTGCCATAGCTGATATTGGCAATATGGGGCGCAATGGCCCCAGCGCCTAACACTTCACACGCTTTGTCGGCTCCTGCGGCATAAACGGGCAGCCCTGCGGGGAGATCCAAAGCTTGTGCTGCTACGGGGGTTAGTCCCCCTATTTTCGCCCCTGGTTTAACTAATTCTGGTACTTGGTGGGGCTTAACCTGTAGTGCTTGCCACAACCAATGATGGTGGCTTGCCCAGCGCTGCTGCTTGTAATCAAAAGGCAGATATCCCACTTGCGAAGCCACAGAATCGCATAATCGATCTGTTAAACGATACGTTAAGTAACCAGAAAGCAGCACATAATGGGCGGTTTTCTTCCATACATCAGGCTCTTGCTCAGCAATCCAGTTGCATTCTGCTTTTGATTGAAATTGGCGCAGCGTATTAAGCTGCCCCGATAGTTTGGCGCCTAAAAGAAACCATAAAGGCATGGCTGGCAACTGCCGTGCCCGGCGTTGGTCTAACCAAATAACCGCTGGGCGTAGTGGCTTTTTGTCTTTATCCAAGCAAACCACTGAGGCTCTTTGCACGGCTATACTAAGCCCCACTACTCTCTTCTTTAAGTGTGCCCTATCCTTCCATAACTGCTGGGATACGTGGGTTATGCAATGCCAAAAATAATCAGCATCTTGCTCTGCTTCGCCAGCCTTACCAGCTTGATAGGGTTCTATAACAAGCTGTTCTTTTGCTATTAACGCGCCTTTGGCGTCAAACAGCATGGCCCTAGTGCTTTGTGTGCCTTGATCTATGGTAAAAAACAATGCGTCTGTCAATTTAGCTATCCCTTATTGTTTTTATGCGTGATAAAACTCACGCCAAATAGCTTGGTACCGTGCAACCTCTTGTTGCCAACGCTGCTCGCTCCAACCGAGCTCTCTTTGCAGCCATTGAGCATTTGCTTGTAATAATGCAAGACCTCCATCGCGCTGATGGTTCCCTACGTGGGTGCGCCTCAATAGCAAATCGTCTAAATGGTGCACTTGTTCATAACGAATTGCCCAGCGCCACCAAATGAGTAATTGGTCGTTATTGGGAAACTGTGCCAATGGGTCCCCCAAGCCTTGAGGCCATGTGATGTCATGGGAAAATACGTTTTTTTGTTTATATAAGCGCTGATAGGTTGCGGTATCAATGAGACTGGCTGCTTTTAAGGCGTCTAAGGCAATAATGCGAAACGTAGTAAGCTTTCCGCCACTGACATTAATGCAGCCCTTTCCAGGCCATACCAAATGATCGCGACGCTCTTTGCTTGGATCTTTGCCTTTGCCTGATGCGATAACAGGACGAACACCGGCTTGCGTTGAAACAATGTCTGCTTGATTCACGGTTATGTTGGGGAAAGCATCTGTTATCACGTCAAGTAAGTAATTGATTTCTTTTGTACTTGCTTTCGCCTCAAGAGCGAGAGAATCGCCATGATCTTGATCTGTTGTGCCCACTACGGTAGAGCCCTGCCATGGGAAAACAAATACAGGTCGCTTATCCCTAGGGTGTAAGAGTGTCAGGCAAGATGATACGGGGAGTAACTCCGCCGGCAGTACCAAATGACTGCCACGCAAGGGGCGTATCTTTGCCGCTTGACCGGATAATTCATCCGCCCATGCCCCTGTGGCATTGATGACCTGCTTGGCTTTAATGCTTATTGTGCTTTCTGTGTGGGCATCTACCAAAGTCACTTGGCTGACTCCTTCTAAGGGCAGAATGCCTTGCGCTTTAACGTAATTCATTAATTCAGCGCCATTAGCACTGGCTTCTTGAAGCACACGCATTACCAGTCGGCTATCATCTGTTAGCGCATCCGCATAGCAATAAGCACCGATGGCATCTGGGTTCACGTAATGTGGCCATCTCTTTTTTAGCTGTGAGCGGCCATACCAACGTGTTTCGCTAACCCCGGCCAATTTGTCATAAAGCCATAATGCGATGCCCATAGCCCAGCGCCCTGGGAACTGCCCTTTTATTACGGGAAAGTAGTAAGGCATGCGTTTTACTAAGTGAGGAAGTTCCCTTAAAAAAAGCTCTCGCTCCCTTAAAGATTCACGCGTTAAACGAAAATCGCCTTGGCTAAGGTAGCGCAAGCCGCCGTGTACCATTTTAGAGGAGCGGCTAGACGTGCCCCAGGCATAATCTTGTTGTTCAACCAACAGGACTTTTAACCCGAGCTGAGAAGCCACAAGTGCCACCCCCGCCCCTGTGATTCCTCCGCCAATAACTAGCACATCCCAATGTGTGGAAAGCTGTGACAAATTCGCTCTTTTAGGTAGCATTTATTGATCCTTGCTAATAAGACAACCCGTGTTGAGTTGTTGCTTCGGGTCAAAATGTTCAGCTAAATGAGCAAGGGTATCAATCGCTAAATCCCCTTTTTCGGCCACTAACCAAGGCGCATGATCGCGCCCTACGCCGTGTTGGTGACTGATGGTGCCGCCGCCGTTGATGACAGCATCTGAGGCCGCTGTTTTAAAGCGCTGCCAATGGTTTAGTGTGCCTTCATAGGTGTCATCGCATGGATATACGTAGGTGGTGTAAATACTTGAGCCTTGCCCATAAACATGAGACAGGTGAGTAAACACGTGCACTGGCACTCCAGCCGCAGCATTCGTAATAGCGACCTCCATATTCTGGGCTAAAGGGGCCACTTTGCTCCAATCACTTGCTGTTTCAAAGGTATCCACTGCATAGCCAAGTTCCCACAAACCATGGCGGAAATAAGGTGAACGAAAACGCGATTCTTGCCAACGTTTACCTAGCGCTGTGCCCGTGCGCACTCCTTTGAATTGTTTGATAAGTTTATGCGCTTCTTTTAACTGAAAGGCGCAAGCGGATTTTGTGCCGGTAACACCAAAGGTCAGCATGCACTTGTTTTGGTTTAATCCGCGTAAAGATAGCCACTTTTCTAATACAGCTACCAGCATAGGCTTACCGGCTAGTTGCAGCTGGGTGTGCGTTTCTACGGCGTTAGATAAGCGCACCATAGAAAGAGGCAACTTTGCTTGCGCAATTGATCGGACTAAACGAATACCTTCTTCCCAAGAAGGCAAAAATGCCACATGGAACTCTTCTTTCTCAGGCAATGGCGTTACGCGAACGGTGACTTCCGTTAAAATACCAAAGCGCCCTTCACTGCCAAGGATGATTTCGCGCAGATCTGGGCCAGCAGAGCTAGCTGGAAACGTTGGAATGGTGAGTGTTCCTTTGGGCGTCTCTACACGTCCGCCGGCAAACATTTGTTCTATACGCCCATAACGCAAAGATTGTTGGCCACTCGAACGGCTGGCCACCCAGCCACCAAGGGTGGAAAGCTCCCATGATTGTGGGAAATGTCCAAGGCAATACCCAAGCTCTGTTAGCTGTTGTTCGAGCTCTGGACCATTAACCCCTGCACCAAAAGTAGCAAGCTGGCTCTCTTGGTCAACATGCAGCAACGTGTTCATGTTGCGCAAGCTTATCGTAAGCACAGGACGTTCAGAAACAGGAGGCGTAATATGCCCCGCTACAGAAGTGCCACCGCCATAGGGAATAACTACAACGTTATTAAGCTCTGCCCAACGCAAGAGTTCTGCGACCTCGGCACTGCTGTTAGGTAAGGCGACCCCATCAGGAAAAATTTTGAACTCACCCGAACGCATAGCTAGCCAATCAGGTAAACTTTGGCCACGGGCGTGACGAACTCGAAGCTCTTTGTCTGTGCTGATCAAGGGGTGATCTGGTAAACGTGACTTTGGTACTTTCGCAATGACCTCTTGAAGACTGGCGTCAACTAGCACTTTTCCGTGACCAATAAGGTTTTGTAAAAATTTAGCCCCATGTTTGGGAAGTGGGTAATTATTACTCTCACTTCCCCATCCATTCCAACGACGCATATTTATTCCTCTGTTGTAATTAATTAACCAAAGCGTAGCTAAGCTTGCAGGGTAAAGCTTTACAAAACAGGACTTACTTAACCTTTTAACAATCTGCCAATGCTAACCTATGTTATTTGATTTAGACTCACGCAATGGTAAATAACGCCCTAACGTATTTATCGACTCTCTTGTTAACCATGAAGGAAAAATAATGAAAAAGACTCCACTACTTTCTGCAGCTTTTTTAGCAGTGGCATTGACTGCGACTGGTTGCAGCACTGTGAACCCCTATACTGGCGAATCCCAAACAAGTAAAGCCGGCGCGGGCGCTGCTATTGGTGCCGGTGTTGGTGCCCTAGTAGGTATTGCCACATCAAGCAGTTCAAAAGAACGCAAAAAGCGCGCACTGGCTGGCGCTGGTATTGGTGCTGTGGCGGGCACAGGTGTTGGCTACTATATGGATGTGCAAGAAGCCAAGTTGCGCGAAGAGCTACAAGGCACAGGCGTATCTGTTACCCGTGATGGCGATAATATTATCTTGAATATGCCTGGTAATATTACCTTTGACAGCGATTCTTATACGGTTCAAAGTAGCTTTAAACCTGTGCTTAGCTCTGTGAGTAAGGTTTTAAAAGAGTACAAATCCACCATGATCCAAGTGGCTGGCCATACGGATAGCACAGGGCAAGAAAAATATAATATGCTCTTATCCCAGCAGCGTGCGCAGTCCGTGGGCAATATTTTAGCGGAATACGGCGTGGAACAGGTACGCTTGGATTTGGTTGGTTTCGGCCCTAACTCACCCATCGCTAGCAATAGCAGTGTGGAAGGTCGGGCGCAAAACCGCCGCGTTGAGCTGACGCTAATTCCTTATACAAAGTAAGTCGTTAATTGGGCGGTGTGGCCAATTTCCATACCGCCCAAATTAGTGGCACAAAAATAACAAGTACCAGCCAATAAGGATACACGGGGTTCAGCTGATACAAACCTGTGCCTACTACTGGCCCAAGTGTATATCCCAACGCCGGCGCGGCACTCATTAACCCAGCCACAGCACCTTGTTCGTTAGAGCCAACCCTTAAACTTGCTGCACTGGTAACACCCGGCATGCCAAGCCCCACTCCTAACCCTGCTAAGCTAATTGCTAAAATAATCTGATAGTTCTCTTGCGCCACAATCAGCAAAGCTACGCCCATCATCATGAGAGGGGTTGCTGTTTTTAATAGCCGTTCTGGAGACCATGTTAGTTTTTGTACGATAATCAATTGCGCGCTTATGGAGGCTATGGCTGCAAACATCATTGCTATTCCCACCTTCCCTGCCGCTTTCATAGGGGGCAGTGCCAATCTATCTTGAATTAAAAAGCCAAGCGTCTGTTGGACCACAGCAAAAGCAAAAAATATACCAATGCCAATAGCCAGTACGAGGGCTAATCGAGGATCGAAATACGCTTTAAGGCTTGCTTTGAGCGTACTGGTAATAGAAAACGGCGCTGGGGGAGTCGGGCGCTCAAGGATATAGGGAGATTCGTGCATTAACTTAGCCACGGTAGCAAGCATAATCATAATCAAGATAGCTGAAATATAAAGAGGCGCCACTAAGCTAATAGCAGCTATAGCTCCGCCTGCTGCTGGGCCAATCACGGTTCCAACATTGTGAGCCGCGCCAATTTTAGCCATAGCTTTAGTGCGCGTATTAGCAGTGGAGGTATCTGCCATGTAAGCCGCAACCGCGGGCGGTGTTGCTGCCATCACAATGGATTGCAGAATACGGCTTAGCATCAACAATAGTAAAAGACTGACACCACCAATATAGTTCTGTAGCCCTAACCAAAAAGCACTGGCAAACAGCAAGGTGCCTAGCGCATAGCCACTTAAACCAATAATCACCACTGGCTTGCGGCCTACATGTTCGCTGTATCGGCCCCAAACAGGGCTTGCTAAAGCAAAAAATAACGCAGATATGCTAATAATAATGCCTACGTGCACATCTGCTAATCCAGTGGCGCGCCCTAGGGAAGGCAAAATAGCATAAACAATGGTTTGACCGAGAGCTGTTATTGCCACAGCACCTAAAAGTAAGTATTGCGAAAATGTTGACTGCTTCAAAACAACCTCTCTGGGGTATCAGAAGCGAGTCAGCAGTTTATACTTCTCTGGCGGTTTCTTCTGATAACAAAAAGTGAGCACGGGCTATGGTGATAGGCTCACTTTGTCGGGTTTGCCAAGCGCTGATTTGCACATTAGCGACTCTGCGGCCCAAGCGGGTGACTCGGCACTGCGCATAGGTATCTTTATAATGTCCAGCGCGTAAATAATCCACCGTAAAATCAATTGTTTTAGGTACTCTCGGCTCGCCCATGTGCAGCAATAAAAAAATAACCGCTGATTGCTCCATAAAGCCTGCTACTGCCCCACCGTGCAAAGCCGGCAATGTGGGGTTGCCCACATTGGTTTCTTTTTTGGGCAATACGAACACTAATTCCTCGCCTTGCGCTATGACTTCTATACCTAAAAAATTAGCGTAAGGCACGCGCTCAATGAGTGCCTGATAGGGTAGCTGGCCCTCACGGCACTGTTGAATAAGGTTTTTAAGTGCGTCAGTCATTATTAACTTACCACCTTGTTAGCACCAGGAAGTTTCATTCTCATATAGGTCGCAACACCGGTGGCAACAAGTTCGGTGGGATTGCGTTCTTCATACACATTCATACGTACAAAAACCACATGCTGACTCAACCGATAGCATTCGGCATGGCAAGTAACCCCATAGCCAACTTCAGGTGCCCGTATATGATCCACTCGCATATCAATGGTGGGGGTAATTTCGAATTCAGGGTAAATAGCACAAGCCCCAGCTAACCCGCCTGCTTGATCCATTAGAGCAAAAATGGCGCCACCATGCAGTACCCGTGTTTCAGGGTTACCTACAATAGCGTCTTGATAAGGCATAAAAACTTCCACTGAGCTTTCGTTCGCCTCACGCACATCAAGTTTTAGCTCTGTTGAATGCCTGACTGAGGCGACAAAGCGACGGCAGATTTCTAACCGAGTGATATTTGTGTGTTGTGTATTCACAGCCATTCCATATCAAAAATAGAAGGCGCATATGCTAGCGATACAATGCGCCTGGTGGAAGCTATTCTACAACTTGTTCGATAAGATCTACAATTTGCTCACTGTAGCGGCTTACAAGGAATGGCACTGAGTCCTCATAAAATTTCACCATGGATTCACGGATAAAACGCCACTTTCTATCAACTTGTAAAAGAGCACGCGTGACCGATTCGTCGTTGGCATATTTCTTTTTTGCTTCTGCAAGTAAAGCATCAAATTCGGGTACTGCTTCATCAAAATCAATGCGAATATTACCTTCGCCAGTGGACATGCCACCATCAGGTGCCGCCGCTAAGCTTAAGTATTCAGATGTCATACGTTGGGATTTGATAGCTAGCTTTAGCAAATTGCTTTTTTTACCTTGCGCGTTGTATTCATTAATCAATTCAATAATATCAGCTGCTTGGTTATTTAAATCAATAGCTAGGTATGAATCGGTGTATCCAAGCTCAGCAATAGTATTTTGGTTAGCAAGGTCCAATAACTCTGGCCATAAAGCATCAAGTTCTTGCAAAAACTTCTTGTCACCGCCATCACTTTCAGCCTTTTGTTCTATGTTGCTATAACTGGTTTTAGCTTTTGAAATTTGGTTTTGAAGCAGTTCCTCATAAGATTTATCACCTCCCATAACGCTATAAAGGTAATAACCAGATCGAACATTCCAAATGTTAAGCTCTAGCTCTTGAAGGTCCTTACTTTCTATGGCGGCGTAGCCTGCTGAGGCTAACAGGAGTGTTACTAGCCCTACAGTCAAGCGATACAAACCTAAACCTCGGTTAACAGGTAGCATGGTATTATCCTTTTAATTGTTATTGAGGGTTTCATGTAACGTCACAAACTCTTGGGTAAGTTTATGGCTTGGTGCTAAGTGAATCAAAGGTAATGCTTTACTGTGTGACTCACGCATAATCACACTGCTTGAGATATAAGGCTCAAGCACAGGAAGTGAGTTGGCCTTTAGCTCTTCAACGAGTTGCGCGGGAATTTTAGCGCGCGATTGAAATTGATTAATAACGATACCTTCAACCTCAAGATTTTCGTTGTGATCAGCTTTGGTTTCTAATACGTTTTCCATCAAAGTAAAAATAGAGTCTTTAGCAAAAGCATCACAGTCAAAGGGGATTAATACGCTATCAGCACCAATCAAAGCGGATAATGTATAAAAATTAAAAGCTGGCGGGGTATCTATGTAAATCACGTCGAAGTGGCGGGACAGCCCCTTGAGTAGTGTTCTAAAGTTATAAATCTTGTGCTTGCGCTCTAGTTGGTATTGCAGCTCTCCAAGCTCGGGGCTTGAAGGAATTAAAAACAAACTTTCGAACTGAGTGGTATGGACAAACTCTAGAGGGCTTTTCTGCTTTAAACGGAACGATAAGGTTTGATTAAAGAAATCGCCAATATTAGGTGAAGGCGGCGAATCTTTGTATACATCCATGCCAAGCAGATACTGGCTTGCGTTGCACTGAGTATCCAAATCAATGACTAAGGTTTTTAGTCCTTTAGAAGCACTGATGGCAGCCAGGTTTACGGTAATACTTGATTTACCTACTCCGCCTTTTTGGTTGAAAACCACACGCTTCATATTTGCTCCTACGTTTAAATTGCGTCTGTTACGATAAATTTTGTGTATGCACCTATGGAAGACAAAAGTTCTTCCTTACTCAACAGGTGTGCGCATGGTGACAAATTCTTCAGCGGATGTTGGGTGGATGCCTATAGTGGCATCGAAGTCAGATTTAGTTGCCCCCATTAGCATAGCTACGGCAAAGCCCTGAGTAATCTCTCCTGCATCATCCCCCACCATGTGAAGCCCTAACACTCTATCAGTTTCAGCATCCACCACAAGCTTCATCAAAGTACGCTCTTGCAAG
>Ga0079226_10000317_pt1 | contig 32678 bp, 29 predicted proteins | sample Poulit2014_FD_76345 | JGI IMG/M metagenome (GOLD analysis project Ga0079226, IMG submission 76345) | Agricultural soil microbial communities from Georgia to study Nitrogen management - Poultry litter 2014 | ecosystem: Environmental > Terrestrial > Soil > Agricultural land | place: USA: Georgia...
ATGGTTGGCGCAGTGGAGGCTTTAGGTTTAGATGCCATGAGCTATAACAGATTGGCCGAACAAGTGCAGTCAAGCCCAGAACTGCAGCAGCGTATTCAAGAACTACAGTAAACTTGCTAACAGTTGTAGATATAGATAGGTCAGGACGCATAACTGGCGCATGTCCTGAGTGGCACAGTGTTGTGCTCACTCAGGGTGTGTATTAGCTCAGGACGCTATGCTTGAGTATTGACAGCTGCCGAGCAAGGCAGGCGAGGCGGCTAGTTAATTATTTAATCCGTTAGCCTTTAACCACCGCCAAGGGTTGCAACTCAATTTGTATTTCGACCAGGTCACGTTGATTGTTCATCACTTCATCGATGTCTTTATAAGAACCTGGTGCTTCATCCAAGTCTCGTCGGCTGCGAATGGCATGCAGAATACCCTGCTCTTTAAGGGCCTGCACTTCTTCTCTAACATCTAATTGCTTGCGTGCTTGAGCACGGCTCATGATGCGGCCGGCACCATGGGCGCAGGATTCAAAAGATTGTGGCTCACCTTTACCTTTGACCAAAAACGAACGGGTGCCTTGCGAACCAGGGATCATCCCCCATTCGCCTTTGCGCGCACGGGTGGCGCCTTTACGGTGCACCAGAACGGTTTCGCCGAAGTGTTCTTCTTCTGCGGCAAAGTTGTGGGGTTTATTGATAAAGTCTAAAAACTCCACCTCAGGCAATACCTCTTGAAAAGCCTGTTTGGCACGTTCCATCATCAACTTGCGATTGGCCAAGGCAAATTCAAGGCAATAATTCATTTCGTTGCGATACAGTTCAAAATATTCAGAAGACTCAGGAATGTAGGCCAGATCTTGTGGCACACGGATCTCAGCGCTTTTATTAAGCTTTTTAGCCACTGCATGGTAATGCTTAGCCACTGTGTAGCCGATATTGCGCGAACCCGAGTGAATCATAATCCAAATATAGCCATCGGAGCCTTTTTGAATTTCGATAAAGTGGTTACCGCCACCGAGGGTGCCAATTTGGTATAAGGCGTTGTCGTACTCTTGGCGAACGATGGGTAAGTTGCCTTTGACTTCAGGCATCCAAGCTTCGTCTTGTCGGGTTTTGTGGCGATTAAAGCCCACTGGAATAGTGTCACGAATGATCTTAACAATTTCACGCAGATCATCAGTGTCAATGTCGGTCAGGCTGGTGCGTAGCGAGCACATACCGCAACCAATATCCACGCCAACCGCATTGGGAATAATCACTCCTTTGGTGGCCAGGATAGCGCCGATAGGCATGCCATAACCTTGGTGGGTGTCGGGCATAATAGCAATGTGCTTAAAGGCAAACGGCAGGTTGGCTAGATTACGTGCTTGCTCCAGTGCCCCTTCATCCATTTGCTCTTCTTTGAGCCAAAGCTTTATGGGTATTTTTTCTGTGGTAATGGTCGCTTGTCCGTTTGTGCGCATAAAATCTCCATATTCAATTGAAAAATAAACGCTCGGCTGCAGCCAGGGCCTGTGCATGCCTACTAGCTTAGCGTATTTTGGTTGGGAAGTTGAATGTAGCGGGTTTCGGGGCTGTGGAGGCATTGCTAATGGGTGTTTGGCGCGCTTGATTTATGGCATAGAGAAGCATAAAGCCGGTGAGGCTTAGCCTGCGGCCATTGGACGTTGGACTTGGTTTCAAAAGCTGTCTATGCTGCTAGTACGCATAAGAAATGCTGTGGCGGTTGCGTTTGGCTGTTAAGGCATGTGTGGCTGTCCTGAGTTCTTATATGGGTTGTATTGATGCACGGCCCATTGCGTTTACTTTAACTGCGTCGACGCTTTTCACACGAGGTGAATTATGCAGATACCTTTGGAAGTTACTTTTAGAAATGCTGAACGTTCTGAGCCAATTGAAGAGGCAATACGTGATCGCGTAGATAAGTTAAACCGTTACTTTGAGCACATTATATCGTGCCGAGTAACAGTGGAAGTGCCTAACCGCACACCACAGTATGATGTGTTGAATCATAGGGTGAGCGTTGATATCAGCGTTCCGGGTGAAGAGCTAGTGGTGTCCCGCGAGCCCAATATTAATGACAATTTTAATGATATTTATGTCACTATCCGTGATGCATTTGATGCGGCAGAGCAACAGCTACGCAGCTATGCAGGGCGTCTGCAAGAGACGCGCGTAGTGTCCAGTGAGAAGCCAACTGCCGTGGTGGAAAAAATGTTTATGGATAAAGGCTATGGCTTTCTTTTAACGGCAGATGGACGTGAGATTTACTTCCATGAAAACAGTGTGTCACCACCGGGTTTTGATCGGCTTAATTTAGGCGACACAGTGCGCTTTGTTGAGTCCCGTGGTGACGAAGGCCCACAAGCAAGCTTGGTGAAAGGCTTAGCGCGCTAATGGGTGTGAGTCGCAGCTGCTTACAGTAGTTGTATGACAAAGGATCACCCGCAAACTTAATATTCAGGTTTGTGGGTGATCACAGCAGCAGCCAATCATCAGTAAAACCACCTTATGACTCATTTCGAGTTCCTTCCTTGTCCAGCTGCGAGTGCTTGTAAACTGTGCGCAACTGGCGTCATTTAGATAAAAATCATCACAGTGGTGGGGCTGTCGCAGTTAATAAGAGCAGCAAACTGCTGAGTGGAGATAAAGCATGAATCGTGGAACCCAAATCAACCTCTGGTACGTTCTTATTGCGGTTATGGGGGTGGTTTTTATACGTGATGTTTGGGTGCAGACACAAACCGTCGAATCGATCCCTTACAGTCAATTTGAAAGCTATCTTGAGCAGGGTTTAATCGAAAAAATCACCATTGGCAGTGACACCATTAAAGGTACCTTTAAGTCAGCCCATAATGGTAAAACTGGTTTTATCACCACCCCCGTGGCCCCTGAGCTGGCTGAGCGTTTAAGTGCCACAGATGTAACCTATGCTGGCGCCATTGAAAACACCTGGTTCACTACACTGCTATCTTGGGTCTTACCGGCACTGGTTTTTGTAGGCATTTGGATGCTGCTGATTCGCCGTATGGGATCTAAGCAAGGCATGGGCGGAATGATGTCCATCGGCAAGAGTAAAGCTAAGGTGTATATCGAGAGTGACACCAAGGTGACTTTTGATGATGTGGCCGGTGTGGACGAAGCCAAAGCTGAGCTGCAAGAGGTGATCGACTTTCTACAAAACCCTAAAGAGTACGGCAGCCTTGGTGCACGAATGCCCAAAGGTATTCTATTGGTTGGCCCGCCAGGTACCGGTAAAACGCTGTTGGCCCGTGCTGTGGCCGGTGAAGCGCAAGTGCCGTTCTTCTCCATATCGGGTTCTGAATTCGTTGAAATGTTTGTTGGGGTGGGTGCGGCGCGAGTGCGCGATCTATTTGAGCAGGCCCGTAAAGCAGCACCGGCGATCATTTTTATTGATGAGCTGGATGCCTTAGGACGTGCCCGTGGTGCGGCCACTGCGCAAGGTGGCAATGAAGAGCGTGAGCAAACTTTGAACCAGTTGTTGTCTGAGCTGGATGGTTTTGATCCAGGTGAAGGTGTGGTGTTGTTATCTGCCACCAACCGGCCTGAAATTCTTGATCCAGCGTTATTGCGCGCTGGGCGTTTTGACCGCCAAGTGTTGGTTGACCGCCCTGATCGGGCCGGTCGATTACAGATTCTTAAAGTACATATAAAAAAGGTCTTACTGGCGCCAGAAGTTGCCTTAGAAGAAGTGGCTGCATTAACCACAGGCTTTTCAGGTGCGGATTTAGCCAACTTAGTCAATGAGGCGGCCTTGTTGGCGACTCGCCGGCGTGGCAAACAGGTCACCATGGAGGACTTTAACCATGCCATTGAGCGCATTATTGCTGGTTTAGAAAAGCGTAACCGCTTGATCAACCCCCGTGAGCGTAAGATTGTTGCTTACCATGAAATGGGTCATGCGCTGGTCAGTATGGCGCTGCCAGGTGTGGATAAAGTGCATAAGGTGTCAATTATTCCCCGTGGCATTGGCGCTTTGGGTTACACCATTCAGCGCCCCACAGAAGATCGTTTTCTGATGACGGAAGTGGAGTTGCGCAACAAAATAGCCGTATTAATGGGTGGGCGTGCTGCGGAAAAACTGGTGTTTGGCCATTTGTCCACAGGTGCGGCGGATGATTTAGCGCGCGCCACTGATATCGCGCGCTCTATGGTGGCCCGTTATGGTATGGATGCCAACCTGGGTGGGGTCAGTTATGAAGCAGAAAGAAGTAACTTTTTAGGTGAGCGCAGCCCAGCTTATTTCGAGCGCAGCTACAGTGAGGCAACCGCTGAAGCCATGGACGCGGCAGTGCGTAAATTGCTCGAGGAAGTCTCTGCGCAAGCGCTGGAAATTCTGCAGAGTAATCGCGATGTGCTAGAGAAAACTGCACAACGCTTGCTGGAGGTTGAAACTTTAGATGAAGCAGCCCTGCTGGAAATGACCCATGAACTGCGCCCCGCAAGTCTGGATAACTTTGAAGCAGTGGTGAGCGAACAATAATGTTTGAGCGGATAAAAAACCGCTGCTTTAAGTGTGCCTGATCATCTTATGCGCTCAATATTCGGCTTGTGGACAAGTATGGGTGCAGTACTGTTTTTAGCACAAACATTAACAGTGACGCATACAACTGGCAGACTGAGTACTCATTTTGGTGTTGGTTAGGCTCAAATACTGAGCGCGGAGGTTTCTTTTGCTGGGGCGGCTGCAGCGTATTTTAGGTTTACAGACAATTCCCGGGGTATTCTTTACTTCAGCAGGCATGGCGCTGCTGTTTGTTCTGCTCGCCATTCCTTTTGATCAACAGGTCGCCACAAGCTTCAGTCGCCTCACCAGCTGGGTTGCGCATCATCTTGGCTGGTTCTACATTTTATCTGTCAGTTCATTGTTGGTATTTTTACTGTGGTTGGCGGTCAGTCGCTACGGTTCAATTCGCTTGGGCAGTGATAATGCTCGACCGGATTATTCTAATCTAACTTGGTTCACCATGTTATTTGCTGCGGGCATCGGAACTATTTTAATGTTTTGGGGCGTGGCAGAGCCTATTTCGCACTTTGTTAAACCGCCTTTTAGTGGGGTTGAATCCGGTAGTGCGCAGGCTGCCAGTGATGCTATGAGCATCTCGCTGTATCATTTCGGCCTGCACACTTGGACGATCTTTGCCATGCCGGGCTTGGCGATTGCTTATTTTTCTTACCGGCACAACTTACCCATGCGTATCAGCAGTCTATTTTATCCAATTCTTGGCGAGCGTACTTTTGGGCCCTTGGGTTGGACAGTGGATGTCATTGCGGTGCTGGGTACGTTGTTTGGCGTGGCGACATCTTTAGGGTTGGGGGCGTTGCAGCTCAATAGTGGCTTGGCATATCTATTTGGCACTCCAGTGGCGGGCTGGGTGCAGGTTATTTTAATTGCGGTGATTACCAGTATTGCAGCGTTATCTGTAGCTCTAGGCTTGGATAAAGGGGTACGGCGTTTATCGCAGATTAATATAGTTTTAGCGATTGCCCTGTTGTTGTTTGTGTTTATGGTTGGCCCCACGGTGCTGATTGCTAAAGGGCTGGTGCAGAGTTTAGGCAGTTATCTGGATATTTTGCCTTGGTTGTCGTTCTGGACTGAAACCTTTAATGAGTCTGATTGGCAGCGACAGTGGACATTGTTTTATTGGGCTTGGACCATTACTTGGGCACCTTATGTGGGGATTTTTATTGCACGAATTTCCCGTGGGCGGACCATTCGTGAGTTTGTGGCTGGCGTGTTATTTGCGCCAACAGCATTTACTTTGCTGTGGTTTGGTGTATTTGGTTTATCTGCGATTAATGTGGAAATGAGCGGTCAAATAGCCTTAGCGCACAGTGTGCAGCAGGATCCATCAGTGGCTATTTTTGCGTTCTTAGAAGCCTTCCCGCTTAGCAGCCTCGCATCATTGCTGAGTGTCATCATTGTTATAGTGTTCTTTACCACCTCGTCAGACTCTGCGTCCTTGGTCATTGATATGCTGACTCGACGCGAAGATCAGCCTTCACAAACTCATCAGCGGATTTTTTGGGCGATTGCTCAAGGCGTGATTGCTGCCAGCATGTTATTGGTGGGTGGTTTGCAAGCGTTGCAGAACGTGATTACTTCGCTGGGCTTACCATTTTGCTTGTTATTGGTGTTTATGGCGGTCGCTTTGTATCGAGCCCTGCGCGCAGATGAGCACGGTTATACGGTTAAAGAGCTTGTGAAAGGCCGTGCCTATGCAAAGGTGGTGAGTGAAGTACAGGCTGAGCAGGAGTAAAAAATGTTTAATAAGATATTGGTGGCAATTCATCCAAACAATGACGCAGAAGGAAAGCGGGCGTTAGCGGAAGGGTTACGACTGCTGACAGAGGGTGGTAATTTACATCTGGTCAGTGTTTTTAACCCCAGTGGCGCGGGCTTTTTCCCCCATGTGATTGAAGAAGAACCAGAAGTTAAAGAAAAACAAATCCTGCACAGGCTCGAGTTGCTGGGGCGCCGCTACCTGCCCTTAAACCTTGAGGCCAGCGTGCATGTGCTGAGTGGCCCGCCAGGTGAGCAGCTGGTTGCTTTAGCGGCTGAGCTTAAAGCCGATCTTATTATCTTAACCTCACGGGGGGCAGGTAGTCGTTGGCCGTTACGCCGTGCCACGGTGGAGCATATCGCTGTTTGTGCACCTTGTAGCGTCTTGGTGTTGCAAGATACGGCGGATGAGTTGGAGTCAAATGGTGAGTGATCTGTGGTGTGAAAAAACCTAGACTGTGTTAGCCATTGAAGCTGATAGCTGCAAAGCTCTGAGCCGTCCATTGAAAAGCGTATTTATATCCAATTAACAGCGCTTTTGATGACCTGAGACTACTCTATCTCTGCTCAGTTCTGGTAGAGTTAAGACTCTATTAATAGCAGGAGGCTTTATATGTATTATGTTGACATGCCTAGCGCCGAAGAGATCGGTGAGATCAATTTAGTGCGCTCTGACGCGTGCGTTTCTATTTACTTGCCAACCACTCCTGTGAGTCGTGAAACCGAACAGAGTCGGATTAACCTCGGTAACCTCGTTAAAAAAGCAGTTACTCAGCTTGAGGAAGCAGGTCTGGATAAAAAGTCCATTGCTGCATTGCAGGGACAATTTAATGATTTATTAGCTGATGACGATTTTTGGAACCATCAGGCCAATAGTTTAGCAATACTGGCGACCCCCAGTTCATTGCGCACCTACCGCATGGCAAATAAGCTCAAAGATATTGTTGAAGTATCTGATCGCTTTCATCTAAAGCCATTGTTGCGTGCGATCACTTTCCCGCATGCTGCACATGTTTTGGCGATCTCAGAAAAAGCTGTGCGTTTAATTGAAGTGTCGGCAGATTTGCCAGCCCGTGAAGTGACTGTAAACAATATGCCCACCGATGCGGCCAGTGCTGGTGGTAAAGCCGCTGATAAAGGTTATACAGGCACAGGACACCGTCACGGCTCACAAGGCGATAATGCCTACTTAGTACGCTTTATGCGTAAGGTTGATGCAGCATTGCGTCCTGCTTTGCAAGGCTCAGACTTGCCATTAATTTTGGCCACAACCAAGCAGCTGGAGTCTTTATTCCGCTCCGTGAGTGTTATTCCTGCGTTGTCAGAAACAATTCCAGGCAACCCAGATCACCTCAGTGAAGCAGAGCTGGCGAAAGCAGCGCGTCCGGTACTGGATGGGCATTATGCAGAGCAAATCAAGGCGTTTCATAAGTTGTTTGATGAGCGTACAGGTCAGCAACGCACCACCACAGACATCACTGATGCGGCACGCTTAGCCACTTTTGGTGGCATTGATCGACTGTTAATTGATATTGACGGTGTGGTTGAAGGCACCATTGATGATGAAACAGGAGAAGTGTCTTTTGCTGCTGAAGGCAATGCTGTGAACTATGGCATTGTTGATGAAATCACAGGTCGTGCATTGCGTACCGGTGCTAAAGTGATGGCTGTACGTAAAGCCGATATCCCTGGTGGCCACGAGCTGGCAGTGATCTCGCGCTACCCGATCTAAGGTTGTGTGGCTGTTTCAGTTGTGTTGTTTTTTAGGCAGAGCTGAAACAAAATTGTTGTGTAAATTTAACCAGCTTGCAGTTCTAGGCAGGCTGGTTGTTTAACTCTTCGCTAAACTCTCCATTCATTAACTCGCATCGTTTAAAATCAAATCCTGAGCGAATCCAGCTGATCAGGCAGCTTTGTTGCGCCTGCGCTGCGCTCAACTTTAGTCCTAATCGTTGAGGCTGCTGTGCCTCGGCAATAAGCGTTCTGCTAAGCTGTGGTAAGTAAAATCGTCGAGGAGGAGCGCACCATGGCAGCCATAAAAACATCCCCTGAACTTGCCGTTTGGCTGGTTGAGCAAGCGCCTGATGCTATTATTTATTCTGATAAGCAAGGTTTGATTCGGTTTTGGAATGCGGCAGCGGAAGAGATGTTTGGGATTTCTGCAGAACAAGCATTAGGGCAAAGTTTAGATATTATTATTCCTGAAACCCTGCGCCGGGCGCATTGGCGTGGTTTCGATGCGGCCATTGCAGCGGGCGTCACTAAGCACAGCGGTAAACCCATGGCCACTAAAGCGCTGCGCGGTGATGGCAGTGAGTTTTATACTGAAATGGGTTTTGCCTTGGTGTTTAACGCTCAGGGCGAAGTGGTGGGCACAATGGCCCAAGCGCGGGATATGACCGAGCGTTTTGAAAAAGGTCGGGCAGATCGCCAGCGTTTGCGAGAGCTGGAAAAACAGTTGGCTGAAAAAAGCTGAAGTGTTGGTGATAAACTCAGCAGTTGCCACGCGCATGACCATCAGATTCGTGAGCCTAGCCTGCGTGTTACCCAGCGGTGATACAGCCAAGCTAAGCTGGGTCGGATAATGGGTAAAGCAATAAGCCATGCCAGTGGTTTAAGCAGGGTAACCCGCGACATCAGTAAAATATAAGCATCCATTTCGCGGTGTACTTGGCCGTCAGCGTCTTTGACATGCAGCTCGCGCAGCGCCTTGGCGGGATCGATCCCTTGCTGCCACAACTCTTCATCACGTCCGGTGATATCCAGCCATTCAACAGAGTCTTGTGTTTTACCCTCGAGTTTTTCATACCAGCGGCGGTCACGAACGCAAACAGGGCATGCGCCATCATAAAAAACCGTGAGTTTGCCAGAGTGTTTTTTCATAAAATACGCTCCAATTAGTGAGTGATACCTCAGTTAAACTTTAGCACAGTGTTGTTGTTGCGGTGTTATCGCGCTCAGGCATGGTGCTCGTAGCGTCTGCGCGGGGCAGTGGAGCTGTTTTAAACTTGGCGTGCGTGGTTAAAAGTGCAGTGGCTATAGGCACAGATCATTGCTCTTAAAACATTTGCAGCTTTACATTTTTAAAACTCTGCCCATATCATGCAGGCGAGCACTGTGCTGTTGCTAGCTGTCATGAATAACCTCTAGGCTGCTGCTAGAGATGATATGAAGCGATGCTCAGCGCATTCGTACAACTATAACTAAGGATAAAGTCATGGCTAATCAAAGTCGTCGTAAATTCATGCGTAATAGTTTGTTCGGTATGGCAGCTTTGCCACTAGGTGCAACGCTTCTTTCGAAGCACGCTTTCGCTCAAGAGCTTGAGCCGTTGGATCCTGAGAGCCTCAGGCGCAGGCGTTAAACTACGTCCAAGTGGCTGCAGATGCCAGCGAGCACCCCGCTTATGCGGAAGGTCATAATTGTTCAAACTGCATGTTCTTCAATGAAGCCGATCATGGCTGTCAGTTATTCCCTGGTAAAGCTGTTGAAGCAGCAGGCTGGTGTCAGTCTTGGGTGCAAAAGCCTTAAAAAATACTGGGTAAGCTTAGTGTATAAGCAACCGAGACCAAGCATGCGCTGGGTCTCGGTTGTTCAATTGTGTTGCCGAAAAATCAGTGCCTAGCAGGTGTTTGTTGTTCTGCTTAAAGCTTCCTTAAAACGCGTAGATACTTCCTTTCGATCACTGCTGCAATGACCGGTTACCTAGGCTGTCACAGCATACAGCCAGTAAGGCGGAACAGCGTGGCTTTATGCGCTCTGCTGCTCTGGAAGGCGGTCGTAAAGGTATTACCATCAAAGCGGTGATACTAGGCAATATTCGCACAGCTGACCTTGAGGCACAGGCTGAGGCTTATTTAAAAAAAGAAGCAACTTCCTCTTTTGTTAGGGAACGATATTCACCAGGGGCTAGATCGACATCAAGCTTGAGTGTGCCCACTTGTTCACGGTGCAGTTGTTCGACTTTATTACCGACTGCAGCAAACATTCGGCGCACTTGATGGTAGCGGCCTTCATGGATATGCACTAAAGCTTCCCGTTCGGCGACGATGTCCAGTTTTGCAGGGGCTGTTAAAGTTGCTTCATTGCGCAACTCTAAACCTTGTGCAAAAGCTGCCACGTCGGCTTCGCTAACAGGGTCTGCAAGCCAAGCGCGATAGACTTTTAAGCACTGCCGGCGAGGTGAAGTGATGCGTTGTGACCATTGACCATCATCGGTAATTAAAAGCAGTCCTGAGGTGTCTAAATCTAAACGTCCCACGGTATGCAATTTGTCGAGATTGGGTTCATCTAGATATGAAAAAACAGTTCTATGGATGGGGTCATCATTGGCGCACACACAACCCGAGGGCTTATTGAGCATCAGATAGGTGGGGCCTGGGATTTCGAGAAGTACACCATTGCAAATAACTTCTGCGCCTTCAGGAACTTTAAATGCCCCTTTCTTTTGGGCAACGCCGTCCACAGTAACAGTTTCTCTTTGCAGTACTCGGGTGGCTTCTTTGCGGCTCATGCCAGTAGTTTGTGATAAAAATCGATCGAGGCGCATGCTCTAGTTTATCTCCTAAATGTGTTTTAAACGATTGTAGCGCACTCGCACTCAGCATATCTAACAGGTAGAGGGAGGCCTGCAGTGGCAGCGGTGAACCTTTGCATTGGACGTGAGCTGGATAAATACCGCTGTGTGTGCAGCCTGCAGTGGCTTGTCGCAGTGTTTTTATAGGTTGATGTGTTAGACTTGATGCTTTTAGCTGGGCTGGCTGTTGTGTCGGCAGGGCTGTAGCTGTGTGACTGTGGGGCTGGCGAGCGCAATTGTATCTAGCCGTTGCTGGTATCAGGCCGTAAGGCTAATGGCCAAGCAAGTCTGAGTTATAGCGATGGCAGCGGATTGACCAGCACTGACAGTCTTCGTACAGTGCAGTTATCTTAACGCTCGTAGTGGGCAGTTTATTTTATTTAACAATGGGGACGATGCAGCGTGAAACCAGTAAAAGTAGGAATCTGTGGTTTAGGCACAGTGGGCGGTGGTACTTTTAATGTTCTTAAGCGTAACGCTGAAGAGATTTCACGGCGTGCTGGCCGACAGATTGAAGTGGTGCAAGTGGCTTCACGCAGCTTCAATCCAGATTGTGATACCAGCACCACTGAAGTGGTTGATGATGTGTTTAGCATTGTCGATAACCCAGAGATTGAAGTGGTTGTTGAGCTGATTGGTGGCGAAACCTTAGCTAAAGAAGTCGTCTTGCGCGCCATTGAAAACGGTAAGCATGTGGTTACTGCTAACAAAGCACTGCTGGCGGTGCACGGCAATGAGATTTTTGCGCGGGCCCGTGAACGAGGTGTCATGGTGGGTTTTGAAGCCGCTGTGGCAGGTGGCATCCCAGTGATTAAAGCCATTCGCGAAGGTTTGGCAGGTAATCGCATTAACTGGTTAACTGGCATTATTAACGGCACTGGTAACTTTATTCTCAGCGAAATGCGTGAAAAAGGCCGCACCTTTGAAGATGTGCTGCAAGAGGCGCAAGCGCTAGGTTATGCCGAAGCTGACCCCACTTTTGATGTGGAAGGCATTGATGCAGCGCACAAACTGACCATTTTGGCGTCGATTGCTTTTGGTATTCCATTGCAGTTTGAAAAGGCCTACACCGAAGGCATTGCAGATCTGACCACCGCAGATGTGAACTATGCCGAAGCTTTGGGCTACCGTATTAAGCATTTAGGTTTAGCGCGCCGCACTGATTTAGGTATTGAGTTACGTGTGCACCCCACTTTAATTCCAGCGGATCGCTTGCTGGCCAATGTCAATGGTGTGATGAACGCAGTGATGGTGCATGGTGATGCAGTGGGCAGTACTTTATATTACGGTGCCGGTGCCGGTGCCGAACCCACTGCATCAGCGGTGATTGCTGATATTGTTGATGTGGCGCGGTTTATGACTGCAACACCAGCTGACCAAGTGCCAGCGTTAGGTTTTCAATCTGATCAGCTATCAGATCATCCAATTTTGCCGATTGATCAGTGCGAAGCGGCTTATTACTTGCGTATTCAGGCTAAAGACCACCCCGGTGTTTTAGCGCAGGTGGCCAGTATCTTCTCGGTGCGTGGGATTAATATTGAATCCATCATGCAGAAAGAGGCCGAGGAGCTGGATGGTTCAATTCCGATGATTTTACTCACTCACCGCGTTGAAGAGCAGCGTATCAATGATGCAATTATGGCGCTAGAAGCCCTAGATACAGTGCAAACGCCGGTGGTGCGCATCCGTGTTGAGCAGTTGAATTAATTTCAGATTAAGCGACTTTATAAAGGTTGTTATTTATGCGTTATATAAGTACCCGAGGCCAAGCGCCGGCGTTAAATTTTGAAGATGTACTGCTGACCGGTTTAGCCAGTGATGGCGGCTTGTATGTGCCCGAAAACCTACCACGTTTTACCGTGGAAGAAATGTCCTCATGGGCTGATTTGCCTTATCACGAGTTGGCTTTTCGAGTCATGCGCCCCTTTGTGGCAGGCTGCATTGAGGATGCTGATTTTAAAGCCATTCTTAAGGACACCTATGCTGTGTTCGAGCACAGTGCAGTGGCACCTTTGCGCCAGTTAAACGGCAATGAATGGACCATGGAACTGTTCCATGGCCCCACGTTAGCCTTTAAAGACTTTGCCCTACAATTGCTGGGCCGCTTGTTGGATCACGTCCTCACCAAGCGCAATGAGCGCGTAGTGATCATGGGGGCTACCTCAGGGGATACTGGCTCAGCCGCCATTGAAGGTTGCCGTGCCTGTGAAAATGTAGATATTTTCATTTTGCACCCCCATCAGCGGGTTTCAGAAGTGCAGCGCCGACAAATGACCACTGCGCTCAATGACAATATTCACAATATCGCTATTCAAGGCAACTTTGATGACTGCCAGGAGATGGTTAAAGCCAGCTTTGCTGATCAGTCGTTTTTGAAGGGCACCCGTTTAGTGGCGGTCAACTCCATTAACTGGGCGCGGATCATGGCGCAAACCGTCTACTACTTCCATGCTGCCTTGCAGCTCGGTGGCCCACAGCGTTCGGTGTCTTTCTCAGTGCCCACCGGTAACTTTGGTGATATTTTTGCCGGTTACTTAGCGCGCAATATGGGTTTGCCGATTAATCAATTGATTGTCGCCACCAACCGTAACGATATTTTGCACCGCTTTATGAGTGGTAACCGTTACAACAAAGATGAGCTGCACCCAACCCTGTCGCCCTCCATGGACATTATGGTGTCATCGAACTTTGAGCGTTTGCTGTTTGATATGCATGGCCGTGATGGCGCTAAAGTAGCAGAGCTGATGGAGCACTTCCGTGCTACCGGTGAAATGAGCGTGGCTGAAGAGCGCTGGACAGAAACCCGCAAGCTGTTTGATTCCTTAGCAGTGGATGACGAGCAAACCTGTGCCACCATCGCCGAGGTTTATAAAGAGACCGGTGAGCTGCTTGATCCGCATACAGCAATTGGTGTGCGTGCGGCCCGTGAGTGCCGTCGCAGCTTAGCGATACCCATGGTGACGTTATCCACCGCGCATCCGGTGAAGTTTCCAGAAGCAGTGGAAAAAGCTGTACCTGGGGCCACCCCGCAATTGCCCGTCCATATGGCAGATTTGTTTGAGCGTGAAGAGCGCTGCACGGTACTGGCCAATGACTTGGCGACGGTGCAAGACTTTGTCAGCCAGCATGGCAACCGCGGCAAGCCTTTATAAAATCACTGTAAAGGTGCGTCATTTAAAACCCGAGTCTTGAGAAAAGGCTCGGGTTTCTTATTGGTTGGAATTTAGCTGGCTGACTGCGTTGGGTTAGAGTGCTGAAAGCCCGCTTTAAGTCTAACTGCCACCGTTCATAACCTATGTAGCTATTTTGTTTAAGCCTAAGCTGTTGGTAAAAAGCAATGAGCCCTCTGCGAAGAGCAGGTGTTTTGCTAAAGAGTTGCGCTATATTAAATATCGAGATCTGTCTCAGCCTGGGCTGTTGTAGGCTAGGACTCTTTAAAAATGATTATAGTGAGCGGGGCATTATGGACGAGCGTACTTATCAGGCAGATGTGGCAGTGATTGGAGCGGGGCTGGCGGGTATTTGTACGGCTTTGCAATTGCTCGATAATCATCACTCGGTATTACTTATTGATGCCAGCCCTGAGCAGCGTTTTGGTGGGCAAGCGCAAGATGCCTTTGGTGGCATGCTATTAAATAACACCCCTGAGCAGCGGCGTAATGGCATTAACGATCCCAGTGAATTGTTCTGGCATGACTGGCAGCAAGCAGCGCAGTTTACAAAGGATGATGCATGGGCCAAACGTTGGGCCATGGCCTATTGCGAGCACAACCGCAGTGAGGTGTATGACTGGTTACACAAACGCGGCATTGGCTTCTTTCCAGTGGTGCAGTGGCCTGAGCGGGGTAACTACGGCGATGGCAACTCAGTGCCCCGTTATCACATTGCCTGGGGTTGTGGTAAGGGTATTGTGAACACCTTGATTAAGCAATTGTTGGAGCACCCGCAGCAGCATTTGTTGCGCTGCTTGTTTGAACATCGGGTTAATGCGTTAGATTACCGCGATGGTCGGGTAACAGGGTGTTTTGGTGAGCGACCCAATGGTGAATTTACTGTTCAAGCAGACAATACAGTGGTCTGCAGCGGTGGCATCAATGGCAATCTTGACTTGGTGCGCCAGCACTGGGATCCCATTTATGGCCCAGCACCAGACAATTTATTAGCAGGTGTGCATCCCAGTGCTGATGGTTCACTGCACAGCTGTGTAGAAAGCATTGGCGGGCAAGTCAGTAATCTGCACTATATGTGGAATTACGCTGCAGGGATTACCCATCCGCAGCCAGAATATCCCCAGCACGGCTTGAGTTTAATAGCGCCACGTTCCGCCTTATGGCTGGATTGTTATGGCCGCCGCGTGGGTCCACAACCGATGCTGACAGGCTTTGACACCCATGATCTTTGCACAATAACCGGTCACTTACCTCAGCAATACACTTGGCAGGTTATGAATAAACGCATTGCTGATAAAGAGTTGGCAATTTCCGGCAGTGATACCAATCCCTATTTTCGCGATAAAAAGCTGTTGAAAGTGCTTTGGCAAGCCATGCGCGGTAATGCCCAGCAAACCCAGTGGTTGCTCGAGCATTGCCCCGATGTGGTCAGTGGTGAAACTTTAGACGAGCTGGCAGCCCAGATGCAGCGCGTGACACCAGATACCAAGTTAGATGTAGCAGGCATGTGTGCTGATATTGAGCGCTATGACACAATGCTTAAGGGGTCGCGCGGCTTGCACAATGATGATCAAATCCGCCGCATTCAGCAGTTGCGCCAGTGGCGTGGCGATCGGGCGCGCACTTGCAAATTGCAACCCATTGTTGATCATAAAAAAATGCCATTAATTGCCATTCGTTTGCGTTTAATCAGCCGTAAAAGCATGGGCGGGATGTTAACCGACTTGCACTCGCGAGTGCTTGATCGTCAGGGCTGTGTTATTGATGGTTTGTATGCAGCGGGCGAAGCTGCAGGCTTTGGTGGTGCTGGGATCGCGGGCATACGCTCTTTAGAAGGCACTTTTTTATCCAATTGTGTGATGAATGCAGGTCGTGCTGCGCAAAGCATCAGCGCTGGCTAGTTCGCAGGGTAACTCAATAAAATCTATAAAAGAGTTGGAGACAAAGAGCATGAAAAAAACAGGTGCAGCATTAGCGCGCTTTGCTTTAGAGCAAATCGGTGTGAGCCATACCTTTGGTATTCCTGGGGTGCATAACACTGAGCTGTATGACGAATTAAATAGCTCAGCGCAGATCGAGCCCATCTTGGTGACCCATGAGGGCGGTGGCGCTTTTATGGCGGATGCCATGAGCCGTACCGGTAATACGATTGGCACATTGCTGATTGTCCCTGGAGCTGGTGTAACCCACGCGTCCAGCGGCATAGGTGAGGCCTACTTAGCCGGTATTCCCATGTTGATTATTTCTGGTGGCATCCATACACAAAGTGGCCATAAGTACCAGCTGCATGATATCGATCAGCACAGCTTGCTGGCGCCGATCACTAAAGGCAGTTTCCATATCAAATCCCACCCGGAAGTGATTCCAGCTATTTACGCAGCCTATCAGTTGGCGATGAGCGGTGAGCCGGGGCCAGTGTTTGTGGAGTTGCCTTACAATATTGGTAACTTTTTAGGTGACGTGGACAGTATGCCGCCATTTGCTGGTCTAGACACAGCAACAACCTTTGATCTGACTCAGGTTCAGCAGGCTGCTCAATTATTAATTGAGGCGCAGCAAGTGGGCTTTTTCCTAGGTTGGGGAGCGGTGGCTTGTACGGCAGAACTGATTGAGTTGGCTGAACATTTAGGCGCACCGGTGGCCACCACCTTACAAGGTTTAAGTGCTTTTCCCGGTAATCATCCATTGCACACCGGAATGGGTTTTGGCGACTACTCAGTGCCAGCGGCGCAAAATGCCTTGGCCAAGTGTGATGTGTTGTTGGCGGTTGCAACCCGCTTTGCTGAAATCCCCACCGGCAGTTTTAGTATGCAGGTGCCGGAGAATTTAATTCATATTGATATCAATCCAGAGGTGTTTAGCGCCAACTATCCAGCAAAAATTGCGATTGAAGGTGACGCTGCACAGGTGGTGCCTGCGCTATTGAAGGAAGTGCGGGCGCTGCAGGCAACCGCCAAGCAAGGGCAGCTTGCTGAGCAGATCAAACGGGATAAACAAGCCTATCAGCAGCAATGGTTGCAGCATAAAAGTACTGGGCGAGTCAACCCAGCGCGGTTTTTCCAAGTGCTGCGCGAGCAGATGAGTGATGACACTATAGTGGTGGCAGATGATGGTAATCACACCTATTTAGTAGCCGAGTTGTTGCCTATTTTAGGTGCACGACGCTACATCTCACCGACGGATTTTAATGCCATGGGTTACTGTGTGCCGGCCACTATAGGTGCAAAATTGGCTAACCCTGATACGCCAGTGGTGGGTATTGTTGGCGATGGCGCGTTATTAATGACCGGCTTGGAAATGCTCACCGCGGTACAGCACCAGTTGGGTGTGGTGGTATTTATTTTTAATGACGGCGAGTTGTCGCAAATCGCCCAAGCGCAGCAGATTCCTTACAATCGCAAAACCTGTACGGTGTTGCAGCACATTGATATGCAGGCGTTGGCGGCTACGGTGGGTGCAGAGTTTATTAGCATTGCCAGTGAGGCCGAGATTGAGAAGGGGGTTAGTCAGGCATTAAAGTACGCAGCAAATAATCAGCCGGTTTATGTGGATGTGCGCATTGATTATTCCAAGCGGACCCGCTTTACCCAAGGGATTGTTAAAGCAACACTGAAGCGTTTTGCAAGGCGCGATCAGTTGCGAGTCATTGGCCGTGCTTTAATTCGTAAGGTTACTGGCTAGTAGTGTGAGGAACAGGGATTGTGCAAGAAGTTGCAGAGGTCATTCTAAGGGGAGTTGGTTGAAGTAGGTGGATGGAGGTTAGGTAAAAGCTAAAGCGTTTTACTTGGCAAGTAGGCAATAAAAAACCGGCTGCGTGGCCGGTTTTTTATTGAACATGCTGTTGCGATTAAGCAGCTGCTTGAGCCATTGCTTTGATGCGTTGGTTCAGGCGGCTCTTATTGCGAGCAGCTTTGTTCTTGTGAATGATACCTTTATCGGCCATGCGGTCGATAACAGGTACAGCTGCTTTGTAGGCCGCTTGAGCTTTTTCTAAATCGTTAGCTTCAATGGCTTTAACTACATTCTTGATGTAGGTACGCACCATAGAACGCATACCTGCGTTTTGGTTGCTACGCTTCGCAGCCTGTTTAGCGCGTTTGATGGCAGAAGGGCTGTTGGCCACGTCGTACTCCTCGAAAACTTTAAGTGAAATATATCAAAATAGGCCGCGAATAATGCAGCCTATTGAACAGTTTGTCAAGTTATTTTAATAGAATAGATTACGGAGCACGCTAGTGAGTGCCGTAGTATTCTCAATAACAAATCATCCCGCGCAGTATACGCAAAAGATCTATAGAATGCATGCTTTCTTTGCCAGCCTTAATGACACCTCTCGTCCGAGCGTATAAAAGCTCGTGCGTTGAAATGAACAAGTAGATCCCGTAGATGAGTGACAACGATAATAAGCAAGCCAAGTTGAAAGTGTCCAGCCTATTGCGCTCCAGTGCAGTGGTGAGTGTGATGACGCTGCTTTCCCGTGTGCTGGGCATGTTGCGCGATATGGTATTGGCCAATTACTTTGGCTCGGGTTCTGCGGCAGATGCGTTTTTTGTTGCCTTTAAAATCCCCAATTTTTTACGGCGCCTGTTTGCCGAAGGGGCCTTTGCCCAAGCGTTTGTTCCGGTGTTATCTGAGTATCGGGAGAAGCGCTCGTTTGCTGAGGTTAAGCAGCTGGTGGATCGTACTGCCGGCATGTTGGGTTTGATCTTAACGGCACTGACGGCGCTGGGTGTGGTGATGTCACCCTACTTAATTATGCTGTTTGCCCCGGGCTTTCATAATGAACCGGAAAAAATGCAGCTGGCCGGTGAGCTGCTGAGGATTACCTTTCCCTATTTATTGCTGATTTCATTGACAGCCTTTTGTGGTGCCATTCTAAACAGCTATGGGCGTTTTGCTGTGCCGGCTTTTACCCCAGTACTGCTTAATTTATCGATGATTGGCTGCACAGTATTTTTAACCCCGTATTTTACTGAGCCGGTGATGGCTTTAGCTTGGGGGGTGTTTATCGCAGGGGTGGCGCAGCTGCTGTTTCAAATGCCGTTTTTATGGAAGCTGCGTCTGCTGCCACGACCACGACTGGCGGCCAGCGATCCTGGGGTGAAACGCATTATGATGTTGATGGCGCCGGCATTGTTTGGTGTGTCGGTGAGTCAGATTAATCTGTTGTTAGACACCGTATTAGCGTCTTTTTTACAGACGGGCAGTGTCTCTTGGTTGTACTATGCCGATCGTTTGTCTGAGTTGCCGCTCGGTGCGTTTGGGATCGCCATTGGAACTGTGATTTTGCCAGCCTTATCGCGCAATCATGCGACAGATAAACCGGAAGATTTTTCCAACACCATTGATTGGGCGGTGCGCATGGTACTGCTGGTTGGTGTGCCAGCGGCGTTAGCCTTAGCAATTTTGGCTGAACCCCTGATCGCTACATTGTTTTTATATGGTGCAATGACCGCGGCAGATGTCCAGCAGGCCGCCGCGGCATTGCAAGCCTATTCGTTAGGGGTGCTGACTTTTATGTTGATTAAAGTTTTGGCACCGGGCTTTTTTGCCCGTCAGGATTTAAAAACCCCAGTGCGTATCGCCATTATATGTATGGTGGCCAATATGGGCATGAACCTATTATTGATTTGGCCATTACAGCATGTGGGTCTGGCGTTGGCCACGTCGTTGTCCAGTATGTTAAATGCTGGATTGCTGCTGTGGGGGCTGTACCGCGCGGGGGTTTACCGACCCACACCGGGCTGGTGGTTGTTTGGTTTACGTTTACTGAGCGCTTGCGCGGCTATGTTGGCACTGGTGCTGTGGTTAAACGCACCGAGCAGTGAATGGTTCGCTTGGGATTGGCAGCGCCGCGCTTGGCAAGTGACTGTTCTAGTGAGTGGCGGTATTGTCGCCTTTGCTGGAGGATTGTTTGCTAGCGGCATCAGAATGCGCCATTTACGCCGTTAAATCAGCTAAAGGTGCGCCAAGCCCTCAGCTGTGGTTATAATCAGAGTCTTTGCAAGCAAGATAATTAATATGCAATTGGTTCGCGGTTTGCACAATGTGCGCCCTATGCATCACGGGTGCGTTGCCACTATAGGCAATTTTGATGGTGTCCACTTGGGGCATCAGGCGATTTTGTCACGCCTGCGCAATAGCGCCGCACAACTTAAAGTGCCCAGCTGCGTCATCGTCTTTGAGCCGCAGCCGCGGGAATATTTTGATCCTGACAACGCTCCGGTACGTTTAACCCGTCTGCGCGATAAGCTGGAGTTGTTTGCCCGAGCTGGGGTTGATCAAGTGTTGTGCATTGCGTTTAATAAACGCTTTCAGCGGCTCAGTGCAGAAGACTTTGTACAGCAGGTGCTGATCAAGGCGCTGGGAGTTAAACATTTAAAAGTCGGCGATGACTTTCGTTTTGGCTGCGATCGCGCCGGTGACTATGCGTTTCTACAGGATGCTGGCCGGCGCTGCGGATTCAGTGTAGAGCCCACCGCAACCATAGAAATTGACGGGCGCCGGGTCAGCAGTACTTGGCTGCGAACGGCTTTGCAAGAGGCAGACTTTAGTTTAGCGCAGCGTCTACTGGGTCGCCCTTACAGCATTGCCGGTCGCGTGATGCACGGCAAAAAACTGGGCCGCAAGCTAAATGCACCCACAGCAAACATACAATTAAAACGCCACCGTGCGCCTTTGCACGGTGTGTACTTAGTCTCTGTTCGTCTGCACAATGGGCGACAACTGCCTGGTGTTGCTAATATAGGCACACGGCCCACTGTAGACAGTGGCCAACGAGCGCACTTGGAAGTACATTTATTGAATTTTGCTGGTGATTTATATGGCCAGCACATTGCCGTTACTTTTCATCAGAAAATACGTGACGAGCAACGATTTGCATCTCTGTCTCAATTACAAGAGGCAATTGCCGCGGATATCGCGCAGGCAAATACACTTTGGCAGCACTATCACACCCTTTAATGAGTGACTTGGAATCAACATGACCGACTATAAAGCGACGCTTAACCTGCCGAAAACGGCATTTCCGATGAGGGCAGGACTCCCCAACCGTGAGCCAAAAATGCTGGAACACTGGAACAGCATTAACCTGTATCAGAAAATGCGCCAAATTGGCGAAGGTCGGCCGCGTTTTATATTGCATGACGGTCCTCCGTATGCCAACGGTGATATTCATATTGGTCACGCGGTAAACAAAATCATTAAAGATATGATTGTGCGCAGTAAAACCCTATCCGGTTTTGATGCCCCTTATGTGCCTGGCTGGGACTGCCATGGCTTGCCCATTGAGCACCGTGTTGAAGTGAAACACGGTAAAAATCTGCCCGCCGAAAAAGTGCGTGAGCTGTGCCGTGCCTATGCTGAAGAGCAGGTCGAAGGTCAGAAAGCTGAGTTTATTCGCTTAGGCGTGGTGGGGGATTGGGATAATCCCTACAAAACCATGGATTTTGCCAACGAAGCCGGCGAGGTGCGTGCCTTAGCCAAAATGGTTGAAGGTGGTTTTGTGTTTAAAGGCTTGCGCCCGGTGAACTGGTGCTTTGATTGCGGCTCAGCCTTGGCAGAAGCAGAGGTTGAGTATCAAGACAAGCGTTCGGAAGCCATTGATGTAGGCTTTGCAAGTGTTGATTTGGACGAACTGGCCAAAGCCTTTGCATTGCCAGAAATCAACAAGAGCGTGCAAGTGGTGATTTGGACCACCACGCCTTGGACCATTCCCGGCAACCAAGCGTTAAATATCCATCCCGATGCCACCTACGCTTTAGTGGATGTGGGCGATAAAATTTTATTGCTAGCAGACAGTTTAGTTGAAAGCTGTTTGGCCCGTTATGAGCTGCAAGGTGAAGTGATTGCGCGCAGTCAAGGGGAGGCTTTAGAGCTGTTAGAGTTCCAGCACCCGATTTATGACCGTGTCGCACCCATGTACTTAGCCGACTATGTTGAGCTGGATGCCGGTACCGGGATTGTTCACTCTGCACCAGCCTATGGTGAGGATGACTTCTATACCTGCAAGCGTTACGGCATGAGCAACGATGAAATTCTCAGTCCAGTGCAAAGCAATGGTGTCTATGTGGATGATCTGCCGTTTTTTGGCGGTCAGTTCGTCTGGAAAGCCAATGCCAACATTGTTGCCAAGCTGGAAGAGCTGGGCAAGTTACTCAAGTTTGAGTCCATCCAACACAGCTACATGCATTGCTGGCGCCATAAAACCCCGCTGATTTATCGTGCCACTGCGCAATGGTTTGTCGGCATGGACAAGCAGCCCGAGCAAGGCCAGCCGCTGCGCGAGCGAGCCTTAGCGGCCATTGAGGATACTGAGTTTACTCCGGCATGGGGTAAAGCGCGTTTGCACAATATGATTGCCGACCGCCCAGACTGGTGTATTTCTCGCCAGCGTCACTGGGGTGTGCCGATTCCGTTTTTCTTGCACAAAGCCAGCGGCGAGCTGCATCCACGTACTGTGGAGTTAATGGAAGAAGTGGCGCAGCGCATCGAGCAAGCAGGTATTGAGGCTTGGTTTAAGCTGGATCCCTCCGAGCTGTTGGGTGATGAAGCTGCGGATTACGAAAAAGTCACTGACACTCTGGATGTCTGGTTTGACTCAGGCACCACCCATTGGCATGTATTGCGCGGCTCACATCCCTTAGGCCATGAGCAAGGGCCCCGTGCGGACTTGTACTTAGAAGGCTCCGACCAACACCGTGGCTGGTTCCATTCATCACTGCTGACCGGTTGTGCCATTGATGGTCACGCCCCTTACCGCGGTTTGCTGACCCATGGTTTTACCGTGGATGAAAAAGGCCACAAAATGTCCAAGTCATTGGGCAATGTGGTGGAGCCGCAAACCGTTAACAACAACCTAGGCGCTGATATTTTACGTTTGTGGACATCTTCTGCGGACTATTCCGGTGAAATGGCGGTATCTGACACCATTTTACAACGCAGTGCCGATGCTTATCGCCGTATCCGTAACACCGCGCGCTTCTTGTTATCCAACTTAGATGGTTTTGATCCAGCCACTGACTGTGTGCCTGCGGAGCAGATGATTGAGCTGGATCGTTGGGTGGTGGATGCCGCAGCGCGTCTGCAAGATGAAATCACCCAAGCCTATGACGAATACCGTTTCCATAATGTCTATCAAAAAGTACATAACTTCTGCGTGCAAGAGTTGGGTAGTTTCTATCTGGATATTATTAAAGACCGCCAGTACACCACAGGTGCTGACAGCTTGCCGCGCCGCTCCTGCCAAACGGCGCTGTACCATATTGCTGAGGCGCTGGTGCGCTGGATTGCGCCGATCTTGGTGTTTACGGCTGATGAAATCTGGCCATTGATTCCAGGTGAGCGCAATGAATCGGTGATTTTAAATACTTGGTACGCAGGCTTGAGCCGCTTGCCAGCCGACAGTCAGTTAAGTAGCGCATACTGGACAGAGTTAATGGCGGTTAAAGACGCGGTTAACAAAGAGCTGGAAAACCAACGCAATGCGAAAAAGATTGGCGGCAACCTGCAAGCAGAGGTGACCCTGTATGCCGATGAGCAGTTGGCTGAGCAATTACAACGCTTAGGTGATGAGCTGCGTTTTGTGCTGATTACCTCCACCGCACAGGTGGCTGATTTAGCGCAAGCGCCCGCTGATGCAGTGGACACTGAGCTGAACGGCCTAAAATTGCAGATTGTTAAGTCCGAGGAAGCCAAGTGTGCCCGTTGTTGGCATCACCGCGCCGATGTCGGCTCGGTGGCTGCCCACCCAGAAGCCTGTGCCCGCTGCGTAGATAACTTAGATGGCGAAGGTGAAGTGCGCCACTATGCGTAAGCACTTACCGAGCAAGGTTTTGCGCGCCGATACTGTATTGCGTGGGGCGCGCAAAGGTGATGGTTTGTTTGGCTTAGCGCGCGCTTTACTTCGCGCCACAGGCCCTACAAAGCGAGCTGGCCAGCTCAGTTTGAGCAGGCGAAGCATTAAGAGGAGCAGCTGTTAATGGCTGGGCGTTTAGGCAAACTGGCTTGGCTGTGGCTGAGCCTGTTGGTGATTGCTGCGGATCAGGCCACTAAACATTGGTTTGATGCTAACTTTGATTTGTATCAGCAAATGGCGGTGATCCCCGACATGTTCAGCTGGACACTCGCCTACAACCGTGGCGCCGCCTTTAGTTTTTTAGCCAATGAGTCTGGCTGGCAGCGCTGGTTTTTTGCGCTGATTGCCTTGGCAGTCAGTGTGGTGCTGGTGGTCTGGTTAAAGCGCCTTAAAGCCAATGAAACCTGGTTGGCGATTGCTTTAGCATTAGTGTTAGGCGGCGCCATGGGTAATTTGTATGACCGCGTGGTATTAGGTCACGTGGTGGATTTTATTTTAGTGCATTGGAAAAACCAGTGGTATTTCCCTGCCTTTAACATTGCCGACAGTGCTATTACCGTGGGTGCTGTGATGTTAGCGCTGGATATGTTTCGCGGTAATCAACACCCAAGTAGTCGTGCATCTGGAGCCCAGAACAATGAATGAACAGCGGATTGGACACAACAGTACAGTGAGCCTGCATTTTGCTTTGAAATTTGACAGCGGCGAAGTTGTGGACGGTAACTTTGAAAAAGACCCTGCGACTTTTAGCGTCGGTGATGGGAGCTTGCTGCCCGGTTTTGAAAGAGTCTTATTTGGCCTTAAAGCCGGTGATAAGCGCAGCTTTGAAATTCCCCCAGAGCAAGGTTTTGGCACGCCCAATGAGCAAAACTTACAAGTGATGCCGCGGGATCAGTTTGCTAGCATGGAACTGGACTATGGGGTATTGGTGATCTTTAAGGATGCCGCCGGCGGTGAAATGCCTGGGGTGATTAAAGAGTTTGATGATAAACAAGTCACCGTTGATTTTAACCACCCCTTGGCAGGCAAAATCATTACTTTTGAAGTCGAAATTATTACGGTGCAAAACAGCACCGACTAAATGTATTAAGAGGCGGTATTGATGCGCATTAAATTAGCCAATCCACGTGGCTTTTGTGCCGGTGTGGATCGTGCAATTGAAATTGTTAATCGTGCACTGGAGGTGTTTCAGCCGCCGATCTATGTGCGCCATGAAGTGGTGCACAATAAGTTTGTGGTTGAGGACTTGCGCGAGCGTGGGGCAGTCTTTGTTGAAGAGTTGCACCAAGTACCTGATGACAATATTGTTATTTTCAGTGCCCATGGGGTCTCAAAAGCTGTGCGTGATGAGGCTGAGCGACGGGGCTTGAAGGTTTTTGATGCTACCTGCCCGCTGGTTACTAAAGTGCACCTTGAAGTGGTGCGTTACAGCAATCAAGGCCGTGAGTGCGTGTTAATTGGTCATGCTGGTCACCCCGAAGTGGAAGGCACCATGGGGCAGTATGATGACAGCCAAGGTGGACAGATTTATTTGGTGGAAAACGAAGCCGATGTGGCCACCTTGCAGGTGGAAAACCCTGACACCTTGGCCTTTGTCACCCAAACCACGTTATCCATGGATGACACCAGTCGGGTGATTGATGCCTTAAAAGAGCGCTTTCCAGCGATCAGTGGCCCCCGTAAAGATGATATTTGCTATGCCACACAAAACCGCCAAGATGCGGTTAAACAGCTGGCTGGCGATTGTGATGTGGTCTTGGTGGTGGGCAGTCCAAACAGTTCCAACTCCAACCGTTTGCGCGAGCTGGCCGACCGTATGGGCACTCCAGCCTACTTGATTGATGGGGCGCAGGATTTAAAAGCTGAGTGGTTTAATGAAAACTCAGTAATAGGGGTGACTGCTGGCGCGTCGGCGCCGGAAGTTTTGGTGCAAGGGGTGATTAACTGCTTACAAGATTGGGGCGCGCAGATTGCTGAAGAACTGGAGGGGCGTGCTGAAAATGTCACCTTCTCCATGCCTAAAGAATTGCGTGTGGTCGCTGTTGATTAATAAGCTCATAAAACCTTAGTGCAGTCCGATAAGCGCAGTGAGTTTATAACGCGGCGTTTTACGCGGCTTGCAGCCGAATCGGCAAAGCTGTATTAAGTACTCAATGTTTTTAAGTGTTGCCTGCACGTTTAAGGCAGCGTCAACACCGCCGCACGGCGCGGCCAATGTAGAGGAATGACCGTGAAAAAAGTCGTAATCAGTGGTACGGGCCTGTTTACCCCAGCACAAAGCATTTCCAATGATGAGCTGGTGGCAGCCTTTAACGCCTGGGTGCAGCAGTACAATGCTGAGCATGCGGACGAGATTGCCAGTGGCAAAATGGATGCTAAGCTTGAATCCAGTTCTGCTTTTATTGAAAAAGCATCGGGCATTAAAAGCCGTTTTGTGATGGATAAAGATGGCATCTTAGATCCACAGCGCATGAAACCCCGCATTCCCGAGCGTAGCAATGATGAGTGGGGCATTCTTTGCGAAATGGCCATGGCAGCTGCTCAAGAAGCGTTACAGCGCTCTGGTCGCACTGCGGCAGATATTGACGGGGTGATTGTTGCCTGTTCCAACCTACAGCGTGCTTATCCAGCAGTGGCCATTGAAGTGCAGGCTGCGCTGGGCATAGAAGGCTTTGCTTATGATATGAATGTGGCTTGTTCGTCAGCAACCTTTGGTATTCAAGCTGCAGTGAACGCCATTCAAGCCGGCCAAGCGCGGGCTATTTTAATGGTCAACCCAGAAATCTGCACAGGTCATTTGAACTTCCGTGACCGTGACAGTCATTTTATTTTTGGTGATGCTTGTACTGCAGTGATCCTAGAAGATGCGGAAGGTGCGACTTCTCAGCACCAATGGGAAGTAGTGGGCACTAAGCTGGTCACGCAATTTTCTAACAATATTCGCAATAATTTTGGCTACCTCAACCGTTGTGCAGAAGAGACTGAGGGGACGGAAGATAAGTTATTTGTTCAGGAAGGGCGTAAGGTTTTCCGCGATGTGTGTCCAATGGTAGCCAGCTTAATTGCCGAGCATTTGGAAAGTCAGCAGATTGATGTGCAGGATGTACAGCGTTTTTGGTTACATCAGGCCAACTTGAATATGAATTTATTGATCACCCGCCGTTTGCTTGGTCGTGATGCCACAGCCAGTGAGGCGCCGGTGATTTTGGACACTTACGCCAACACCAGTTCAGCAGGCTCGGTGATTGCCATGCACTTGCACCAAGATGATTTAGACAGGGGTGCTATTGGTGTGTTGAGCTCTTTTGGCCCAGGCTATTCAATTGGTAGTGTTATTTTACGTAAGCTATAAAAATGGCTAGGCAGGGCACAGACACACAGCTAATGGAGTGTTCTGTGCCCTGTTTGCTCTGCTTAAGAGGCCGCTTTAATTCGTGCCGCAACAAATCGTTGTAGTCGCGGAGCACCCAGCATTATCAATATAAAAGCGATAGGCCAAGCAATATAAAAAGCTCGGAACCAGCGCAGAGTAAAGCCTTCGGTCATGCCTGTATTGACCCAGGTAATCACAAAAGTCATCGCTGTAACCATATAAATGGACATTAATATTGCAAAAACCAATGGTGCAAAACGCGGTGCAATCACAAATGTATTCCTCCTTTGTTAGTTAAATCAATTATAGAGTATTTTTTTCAAACGATCATCATTAGCGTTTAGCTGCGCTGTGGAGAGTGCTATGTATACGTTGTTTTTCTTTGTCCCCGATAGCCATCTTGAGTCGGTAAAAGAGGCGATCTTTGCTGCTGGCGCAGGTGAGCTTGGGGACTATCAGCACTGTTGCTGGCAAGTGCTGGGGCAGGGGCAGTTTAAACCCATGGCCGGCAGTCAGCCGTTTATTGGCGAGCAAGGGCAGCTGGAAAAAGTGCAAGAGTGGCGTGTAGAGCTGGTGGTTGCGGCTGAGCAGATTAAGTTAGCAGTCGCTGCATTAAAAGCTGCACACCCATATGAAGAAGTGGCTTACGGTGTTTACGCCTTAGTGGATTTTTAGGGCGGTATTTTTGAGCGGGTTATCAATGCGCTGCTGAGTCAGTTTTCAGAGGTTAAATTAACCCCTAAGTTGCATTGAATTACTCAACAAGAGCAATGGATAATGCCGGCTTGATTGAAAACTCTACAAAGTGAGCTGTTTTGCATGAAATAACTGACTTTTACTGCAAAACGAGGCATATTAATTTGAATTTTTACCAGATCAAGGTCGTCTAATGGCTTCTTTTTTAGTATTGCATGGGCCAAATTTAAATTTATTGGGTACCCGTGAGCCAGACGTATACGGTGCGGTGACCCTTGAGCAGATCAATCAAGGGTTGGTGCAGCAAGCGCAAGCTGCTGGTCACCAATTGGCTTACTTGCAGAGCAATGCAGAGCATGAGCTGATTGAGCGTATCCATGCCGCTCAGCTGGAAAAAGTCGACTGTATTATCATTAATCCGGCGGCTTTTACTCATACCAGTGTCGCATTGCGTGACGCCTTGCTTGCTGTGAGCATCCCATTCTTTGAAGTGCACCTTTCTAATGTGCATAAACGAGAACAATTTCGTCATCATTCCTACTTCTCAGATGTGGCGGTAGGGGTGATTTGTGGTCTAGGCGCAAGCGGTTACCGTTTCGCTTTAGACGCAGCATTTAAATACATTAACTAACTTAACCACGTCACTTTGGAGTCACGGTTTATGGATATTCGTAAAGTAAAAAAGCTCATCGAACTATTAGAAGAGTCTGATATTGATGAGTTAGAGATCCACGAAGGTGAAGAGTCGGTTCGTATTAGCCGTCACAGCAGCACCCCTGCCGCTGCCCAGCAGCCTGTGTACGCCGCAGCACCAGCGCCTGCCCCGGCACCAGCGCCAGCCGCTGCCGAGGAAGAAGCACCTGCTTGCCCAAGATACACGGGTACTGTGGCACGTTCACCCATGGTCGGTACTTTCTATCGCGCCGGCTCACCCACCGCAGAAAGCTTTGTTGAAGTGGGTCAAACAGTGAAAAAAGGTGATGTGCTGTGCATCGTTGAAGCAATGAAGATGATGAACCACATTGAAGCTGAAGTCGGTGGAGTGATTGATTCTATCCTAGTCGATAATGGCCAGCCGGTTGAGTATGACCAACCTCTATTCACCATTGTCTAACTGACTTAGGAGTTTACAATGTTGGAAAAAGTCCTGATTGCTAACCGCGGTGAAATTGCCTTGCGCATTATCCGCGCGTGTAAAGAGTTAGGTATCAAAACAGTAGCGGTACACTCAACGGTAGATCGCGAGCTGATGCACTTATCTTTAGCAGACGAGTCCGTGTGTATTGGTCCTGCACCAGGTGCAGACTCCTACTTAAATATCCCAGCGATTATTGCTGCTGCTGAGGTCACAGGTGCAACAGCCATCCATCCAGGCTACGGTTTCTTAGCAGAAAACGCAGACTTCGCTGAACAGGTGGAAAACTCAGGTTTTGCCTTTGTTGGCCCCAGTGCTGCAGTGATACGCCGCATGGGCGATAAGGTTTCGGCCAAAGAAGCGATGAAAGCCGCTGGTGTACCCATTGTCCCAGGCTCGGACGGTGAGCTTCCTGAAGACCCTGAAAAAGCTTTAGCCATTGCCCGTGAAGTGGGCTACCCGGTCATCATTAAAGCCTCAGGTGGCGGTGGTGGACGTGGTATGCGTGTGGTGGAGAGAGAAGAAGACCTGTTGCGCGCAGCAGAACTCACCCGTAACGAAGGTGCGCAAATCTTCGGTAACCCAGTTGTATATTTAGAAAAGTACTTGGCCAACCCACGCCACGTGGAGGTGCAAGTATTGGCCGATGGTCAGGGCAATGCCATTCATTTAGGCGATCGTGATTGCTCTTTGCAGCGTCGCCACCAGAAAGTTATTGAAGAAGCACCAGCGCCTTATATTGATGAAGAAGCCCGTCAGCGGGTATACGCTCGCTGCATTAAAGCCTGTCATGATATTGGTTACCGCGGTGCAGGTACTTTTGAATTCCTGTATGAGGATGGCCGTTTCTACTTTATTGAAATGAATACCCGAATTCAGGTTGAGCACCCCATTACTGAGATGATTACTGGGGTTGATATCATTAAGGAAATGCTCAGTATTGCAGCGGGTAATAAGCTGTCAATTAAGCAAGAAGATGTTAAGTTTGCTGGTCACTCAATTGAGTGTCGGATCAATGCCGAAGACCCAGATAACTTTATGCCCAGCCCAGGCTTAGTCAAGCACTTCCATGCCCCAGGTGGTAATGGTGTGCGTATGGACACCCATTTATACAGCGGCTATACCGTACCGCCCAACTATGATTCACTGATTGGTAAGGTGATCACTTGGGGAGCGAGTCGTGAAGAATCCATGGCGCGGATGCGCAATGCTTTAGATGAAATCATTATTGATGGCATCAAAAGCAATGTGCCGTTACACCGTGATTTGTTACGGGATAAAGGCTTCTGCGAAGGTGGCGTAAATATTCACTACCTTGAGAAAAAGCTTGGTATGAGCTGAGACTAGCTTGTAAGCAAATAAAAAAGCCGATCATTAGGATCGGCTTTTTTGTGCTTGCTGGTTGGGTATCAGTTTAACTGCATTGGCTTAAGCGAGCGGCGCTGTTGGCTTGTCAGGTGTATGGGTTGGGAGCAGAGCCAACTAGCGGCCACGCAAAAATAACTTGTCCAGCTCATCCATTCCCAGTTGCGTCCAAGTAGGGCGGCCATGGTTGCAATGGCCGCTGCGCTCGGTCACTTCCATATCACGCAATAACGCGTTCATCTCTACGGGCGTTAAGCGGCGGTTGGCGCGCACTGCACCATGGCAGGACATGGTGGCGAGCAGTTCATTGGTGTGTGCCTGAATGCGATCGCTGCTACCGTACTCCATCAGCTCTGCCAGGACATCACGTACCAGTTCTGCTGCATCTGCTTGTTTCAACAGGGCAGGAATCTGACGGATGGCAATACTTTCTGGGCCTAAGCTTTGCAATTCAAAACCCAGCTGAGAAAACCATTGCGCATGTTGTTCAGCGCAGTCCACTTCACTGGCACTCAGTGCTAGAGTTTCCGGCACCAGCAGCGGTTGGCCGCGCAAGCCTTCATCCGTCATGGCTTGCTTCAAACGCTCGTACATGACCCGCTCGTGGGCGGCGTGCATGTCCACCAAAACCAGACCGTGCTGGTTTTCGGCAAGAATATAAATGCCTTTGAGTTGTGCAATGGCAAAGCCCAGCGGCGGAATTTCTTGCTGTTGCGGCTCAGCCAAGTTATCCAAGGGTTGCGCAAAAGCTTGATAGGCTGCTTGATAGTTTTCAGGTGGCCGTGTGCTTTGTGTTGCTTGGCCAAAACTGCTGCTTTTACTGAAGCTACTCGTGGCTGTACTGGGCTGCAATACAGGCGCTGTGCTGCGCGGCGTATCGCTCAGTGGAATGTGTTCTTGGGGGCCAAACTCACCAGCCTCTAAACCGCTCACCGTAGACTGGCTATGCAAACTTAAGGTACTGGCCGGCGGCTTAATAGTGTCTTCAGGGCGCACATCAGCAAGGGCTTGATGCAGAGTGCTGTATAAAAAGTTATGTACATCGCGGTTTTCACGAAAACGCACTTCATGTTTGGTGGGGTGCACATTGACGTCAACGGCGTTGGGATCGAGCTCTAAAAACAATACAAAGGCAGGGTGGCGGCCACCATACATCATGTCACGATAGGCTTGACGTACCGCGTGGCTGACTAAGCGATCGCTGACAATGCGCCCATTGACAAAAAAGTGCTGCATATCGGCGCGGCTGCGGGTGAAGGTGGGTAAGCCCACCCAGCCCCACAGGTGTAAGCCGTTGCGTTCTACATTAATGGGTAATGCTTGCTCGAGAAACTCATCACCACAGACCGCAGCAATGCGCCGCGCCTGTGACACTTCATCATGGGCAGGGTGCAGCGCCAAGATGGATCGGCCGTTATGGCGCAGGTGAAAAGCCACATCGAAACGGGCCAGTGCCATACGTTTGATCACATCTTGCAGGTGATCAAATTCGGTTTTTTCAGTACGTAAAAACTTGCGCCGTGCTGGGGTGTTAAAAAATAAATCCAGTACTTCAACGGTGGTGCCAACCGGGTGGGCAGCAGGCTGTACCCGTGGCTGCATTTCTCGGCCTTCAGCCTCCACTTGCCACGCTTGCTCAGCATCAGCGGTGCGGGAAGTCAGGGTTAAGCGGGACACTGAGCTGATTGAAGCCAGAGCTTCGCCACGGAAGCCTAGGCTGGCCACGCCCTCTAAGTCTTGTAACTCAGTGATTTTACTGGTGGCATGCCGCGCAAGGGAGAGTGGTAGCTGATCGGCGGGTATACCATGGCCATCATCACGGATTTGCAGGCGTTTAATCCCGGCCTGCTCCACATCAATATCAATGCGTTTAGCACCGGCATCCAGGCAGTTTTCTAAGAGTTCTTTGGCCACCGAAGAGGGGCGTTCAACCACTTCTCCGGCGGCAATTTGGTTGGCTAATCGAGGGCTGAGAAGATGAATGGCGCGTGCGTCAGTCATTATTGTCCTGCTAAAGTTGTCGCTGGTATGGTAAGCACTTGGCCTATTTTGAGTACGTCAGTTCTAAGTTTATTGGCGCTGCGTAATTGTGCAGGGCTGATTTGATAACGCTGGGCCAGTAAAGAAACACTTTCACCTTTGCTGACCACGTGTTCACGCGGGCCGAGGGTGAGCTTGCCTGAATCGCGTAACCAAGCCACATAACTGCCCGG
>Ga0079226_10000319_pt1 | contig 32667 bp, 32 predicted proteins | sample Poulit2014_FD_76345 | JGI IMG/M metagenome (GOLD analysis project Ga0079226, IMG submission 76345) | Agricultural soil microbial communities from Georgia to study Nitrogen management - Poultry litter 2014 | ecosystem: Environmental > Terrestrial > Soil > Agricultural land | place: USA: Georgia...
GTGGTTCTGACTCTGACTCATCTGACAGCAATGCAAACTCTGATTCGGCTAACAGTGGTTCTGGTTCTAATTCAGCTAGCAGTGGCGCTGGTTCTGATTCAGCTAACAGCGGTGCAAACTCTAGTGCTACAAATAATCAAGGGTCAAATGCACAAGGTCAACAAGATGGTCAGTCTAATTCACAAAACAATTCTTCTTCAGGCCAATCACAAAGTGATAGCAATCAAGATAGTCAACAAGCAAACAGTAACACTGGTCAACGAACACATACTGTAAACGGCCAAAATTTATACAGAATTGCAATTCAATATTATGGTAGTGGATCACCTGAAAATGTTGAAAAAATAAGAAACGCGAATAACATCCAAGGTAACGAAATTCATAATGGTCAACAACTGATTATTCCACAGTAATTAAAGTTTCATAATCTCACTAACACTTAAATCAACTACTAAACTCTCAAATATAGGGAGTTTGGTAGTTATTTTACTTTCGGAACCGTGTTCAAAATCATCACAATTTTTTTGTTATAAATAATTCAATTTCTACCATTTGGTTTTTTCTAAACTACTGGTATAATATATGAGTGGTATAAGGAGGACAAATAAACTATGCAAACTGTTGAAAGTATAATTATTGGTGGCGGACCGTGTGGGTTAAGCGCCGCTATCGAACAAAAAAATAAAGGTATTGAAACATTAGTTATTGAAAAAGGTAATGTTGTTGACGCAATATATAACTACCCTACGCATCAAACATTCTTCTCTTCAAGTGATAAACTAAGTATCGGGGATATTCCATTTATAGTAGAAGAAAGCAAACCACATAGAAACCAAGCGCTTGTATATTACAGAGCAGTGGTTAAACATCATCAATTACGAGTTAATGCTTTCGAAGAAGTCCTCACTGTAAAAAAAATAAATAACCGATTTACAATCACAACTACAAAAGATGTTTATCAATGCAGATTTCTTACTGTAGCGACTGGTTATTATGGTCATCATAATCATCTTGAAGTAGATGGAGCAGAACTTCCAAAAGTAATGCACTATTTTAAAGAAGCACATCCATACTTCAACCAAAATGTTGTCATTATCGGCGGCAAAAACTCTGCCGTAGATGCTGCTTTGGAATTAGAAAAAGCAGGTGCAAATGTTACGGTTATTTATCGTGGAGCTGATTATCCTAAAGCGGTAAAACCTTGGATTTTGCCAAATTTCGAATCTTTAGTACGTCATGAAAAAATTAACATGGCCTTCAGCTCAAATGTAACTAAAATAACTGAAGATAGCGTGGTTTATGAACAAGGTGGCCAAACAATTGAAATTCCAAACGATTATGTCTTTGCTATGATTGGTTATCATCCAGACTATGATTTCTTACAGTCTATTGGTATCGAAATTAATAGTAATGAGTATGGTACAGCACCAGTTCATAATAAAGAAACTTATGAAACAAACGTTGAAAATTGCTATATTGCTGGTGTAATTGCAGCTGGTAATGATGCGAACACAATATTCATAGAGAATGGTAAATATCACGGCGGTATTATCACTCAAAGTATCTTATCAAAAAAACAAACACCATTAGAATCATAAAATAAAAAAGAACTAGCCCGAAATTAACATTCGAGCTAGTTCTTTTTTTATGCTATACATTTAACTTTTAATAATTATAATACCTTGAAGTGAGGCTTTAAATAGATTTGTATAACTACAGTTGAGATTCAAAATATTTTTTTAGTTGGTCTGAATTCAAATTGTTACTTAAACCTACTAACAGTTTTAGACGTGCTTTAGGACCATTTAAACCATTGGAAAAAATAACGCCTTTTTCTGCTAATGTAGCACCGCCACCTTTGTATCCATATATAGGTCCAACAATTCCATTAAACGAACGTGATACAAGAATGATAGGTATTGATTTGCGTAAACATTGGTTTAATCCATCTAAACAAGTAGGAGGAAGGTTACCTTGACCTAACCCTTCAATAATAATACCATCAACTTTACGTTCACTATAAAAATTTAAAATATCATTATTCATCCCCATATATGTCTTAACGAGTGGAATATCTAAATTATGATTAATATCATTTAAAATTAAATGTTCAAATGGTTTATGGTGAAATTGCACACTTTTTTTTGTCACAACACCTAAGGGACCATGGTTAGGGCTTTGAAATGTATTCGTATTAGAGGTATGCGTTTTAGTAACATTACGTGCTGTATGAATTTCGTCATTAAAGACGACCATTACACCCATACCTTCTGCATTATCACTAGAAGCAACCCTAATAGCAGAAATAAAATTGTACAGACCATCTGAACCGATCTCGTTTGATGAACGCATTGCCCCAGTAATAGTTATTGGTTTAGATACATTAATTGTAAGGTCCAATAAATATGCTGTTTCTTCTAATGTATCGGTTCCATGTGTTATGACATAGCCGTCATAATTATCATTTTGATTTGCATCTTCAATGATATGCTTTAATACTTCAACATATTCAATATTCATATGTGGGGATGGTAAGTTAAAGGGTGTGACTTCGGTGACATCAGCATATTGTTCAATAATACTTTGGTGGTTAGAAATTGGATTGTCAGAGTTTGTTACGACTTTATTTGCTTCATCTTGAGACATGCTTATTGTACCACCAGTATGTATGAGCAGAAGTTTTTTCATAACGCTATTCCTCCTATTTATAATATTCTTATTTATGATAAAATATTATACATCAAACAACAAGGAAGGATTACTAAAATGAAATTAATAAATATCGCACTTGATGGTCCTGCTGCTGCAGGCAAAAGTACAATTGCTAAGCGCGTTGCTGCTCAACTATCTATGATTTACGTTGATACTGGAGCAATGTATAGAGCTATTACTTATAAATATTTACAACAAAATAAGACTGAAGATTTTAAAAATCTTATAGATTCATCAGAATTGACACTAACTTATGATGAAGGAAAAGGACAAAGAGTTATTTTAGATAATAATGATGTTACTGATTTCTTAAGAGAAAATGATGTGACAAACAACGTTTCATTTGTGGCTTCAAAAGAAGCAGTACGCACTTTTGCAGTAAAAAAACAGCAAGAACTAGCTGCTCAAAAAGGTATTGTTATGGATGGTAGAGACATTGGTACCGTTGTATTGCCGGATGCAGATTTAAAGGTATATATGATTGCCTCAGTTGAAGAACGTGCTATACGTAGACAAAAAGATAATGAAGAAAGAGGCATTGAATCTAATGTTGAACAATTAAAGCAAGAAATTTCCGACCGTGATCAATATGATATGAATCGTGAAATCTCTCCTTTAAAAAAAGCAAATGATGCAGTAACTGTAGACACTACTGGTAAAAGCATCGAAAAAGTGACTGAAGAAATCTTGTCATTAGTATCTAACATTAAATAATAAAAGATAATTTTATTATTTAACCATATATCAATGCCATTTCTTTTAAAATTGTGTAAAAAGGTTATATAATACCTAAAAGAGGGTATATAACTAGGGTACATTTTTATACCAATTAAAACTGCATATATATTAATAAATGTAAACTTAAGGTAAAAGTTTCAAAGTTTTTGTTACCTTAAAACCACATTTTTACAATTTTTTAACAAATAGAATTTCAATCCCTACATTAAAGGGGAATTTCTTGACAATTCTGTCAGTTTATAAGATGTTATAATTATGTAGTGTAATAAGGAGGCAGACAAGATGACTGAAGAATTCAACGAATCAATGATTAATGATATTAAAGAAGGGGATACAGTTACTGGTGAAGTTCAAGAAATTGATGAAAAACAAGTAATTGTTAGCGTTAATGGTGGTAAATTTAACGGTATCATTCCTATTAGTCAACTTTCTACGCATCATATTGATAATCCAAGTGATGCTGTCAAAGTTGGTGACGAAATTGGTGCATATGTGACAAAGGTTGAGTATGACGAAGAAAATGAGACGGGGGCATATATCCTTTCTAAGCGTCAACTTGAAACAGAAAAATCATATGAATTTTTACAAGAACAGTTAGACAACGATAAGACCATTGAAGCTAAAGTCACTGAAGTAGTAAAAGGTGGATTAGTGGTAGATGTGGGCCAAAGAGGGTTTGTTCCAGCTTCATTAATTTCAACAGACTTCATTGAAGATTTCTCTGATTTTGAAGGGCAAGTTCTCAAACTCAAAGTTGAAGAACTAGATCCTGCTAATAATCGTGTCATTCTTAGTCGAAAAGCTGTAGAGGCATTAGAAAATGCAGAGAAAAAAGAAGATTTATTAAATTCACTTAACGAAGGTGACGTCATCGAAGGCAAGGTTGCACGTTTGACTAACTTTGGTGCGTTCGTTGATATTGGCGGCGTTGACGGACTTGTTCATGTTTCTGAACTTTCACATGAACACGTGAAATCGCCAGAAGATGTAGTTGCCATCGGAGACACGGTTAATGTAAAAGTGAAATCCGTAGATAAAGATTCTGAGCGTATTTCACTATCAATCAAAGAAACTTTACCTAGCCCGTTTGAATCTATTAAAGGTGAGTTCAATGAAGGTGATGTCATCGAAGGTACCGTTGTCAGACTAACTAATTTCGGTGCATTTGTTGAGATTAAACCAGGCGTACAAGGTTTAGTACACATTTCTGAGATTAGACATACGCACATTGGTACACCGGGTGAAGTACTAGAGCCTGGCGAAGTTGTTAGCGTAAAAGTGCTCGGTGTCGATGTTGAAAAAGAACGTATTTCATTATCTATTAAAGCAACATTACCAGATGAAAATGTTACTGAAAGTGATAGTGCCACAACACAATCATATTTAGAAAGTGGTTCTGACGATGAAGATAATCCTACTTTAGGTGACGTATTTGGAGATAAATTAAAAGACTTTAAATTTTAATGTGTAAATTTAACACCAATTTTAAATCTTGTCCTAACTTCTTTTAGGACAAGATTTATTTTTATGTGAACGTTAAATAATCTATGCTTAATAAATAAGATAACATAGGTTCAATATTTCTTTTGATTTACTTAATCCATATGATAGAATTATAGAGATTAAAAAAGAGAGGAAGTTAGTTATGACTAAACCTATAGTAGCAATTGTAGGTAGGCCCAATGTGGGCAAATCTACAATTTTTAATAGAGTCGTAGGTGAACGTGTATCTATAGTAGAAGATACGCCAGGTGTGACTCGTGATAGAATTTATTCATCAGGCGAATGGTTAACACACGACTTCAATGTCATCGATACTGGTGGTATAGAAATCGGTGATGCACCGTTCCAAACCCAAATAAGAGCACAAGCAGAAATTGCAATTGATGAAGCTGATGTTATTATTTTCATGGTAAATGTAAGAGAAGGTTTAACACAAAGTGACGAAGTTGTTGCTCAAATGCTTTATAAATCAAAAAAACCAGTTGTTTTAGCGGTAAACAAAGTAGATAATCCTGAGATAAGAAATGAAATTTATGATTTCTATGCACTTGGATTTGGTGATCCTTATCCAATTTCTGGTTCACATGGCTTAGGTTTAGGTGATCTTTTAGACGAAGTTGTAAAACATTTTAAAGAGGAAGAACCTGACCCATATGATGATGATACAATTCGTTTATCCATTATCGGACGTCCTAATGTAGGAAAATCTAGTTTAGTAAATGCAATTTTAGGCGAAGAACGTGTTATCGTTTCTAATGTTGCAGGCACAACACGTGATGCAGTTGATACAGAATATACTTATGATGACCAAGATTATGTATTGATTGATACAGCGGGGATGCGTAAAAGAGGAAAAGTTTATGAAAACACAGAAAAATATTCAGTCCTACGTGCACTAAAAGCAATCGAACGTTCAAATGTTATTTTAATTGTGATTGATGCTGATCAAGGCATTATTGAACAAGATAAACGTGTAGCTGGATACGCTCATGAAGAGGGTAAAGCTATAGTTATCGTTGTAAACAAATGGGACACAGTGGATAAAGAAACAAATACAATGAAGAAATTTAAAGACGAAGTGCGTAAAGAATTCCAATTCTTAGACTATGCTGAAGTTGCTTTTGTTTCTGCAAAAGAAAGTCAAAGACTTAAAACTTTATTCCCATACATTAAAGAAGCCAGTGAAAATCATAAAAAACGTGTTAAGAGTTCGACATTAAATGAAGTGATAACAGATGCTATTTCGATGAACCCAACACCGACTGATAAAGGTCGTAGATTGAATGTATTCTATACAACTCAAGTTGCAATCGAACCGCCTACGTTTATTGTTTTCGTGAATGATGTGGAGTTAATGCATTTTTCTTATAAACGTTACCTTGAAAATCAAATTCGGGCTGCCTTTGGTTTTGAAGGTACACCAGTTCATATTATACCAAGAAAAAGAAATTAGTTATAGGAGGGGATATCCATGTCTAAAGTTACAGTTTTTGGTACAGGAAGTTTCGGTACAGCATTAGCAAATGTCTTAGCTGAAAATGGTCACCAAGTATTGATGTGGGGTAAAAACGAACAAACAGTTAAAGAAATAAATGAACAACATATTAATAGTAAATATCTAAAAAAAGCTAAACTTAATGAAACAATTAAAGCAACTTTAGATATTAAAAATGCTACTGCTTTTTCTGATGTTTTTCTAATGGCTTTACCTACAAAAGCAATGAGGGAAGTAGCAAGTGAGATTGATTCATTATTATCAATACCTAAAACGTTTATTCACGTTGCAAAAGGTATTGAAAACGAGACTTATAAACGTGTTTCGGAAATGTTAGAAGATTCCATATCATCCGATCATAATGCTGGTATCGGTGTATTATCAGGCCCTAGTCACGCAGAAGAAGTTGTTATCAAACAACCAACAACAGTAGCAGCATCATCCAAATCACCAGAAGTAAGTCAGTTAACACAAGACTTATTCATGAATGATTACTTACGTGTTTATACTAATAATGATCTTGTAGGTGTTGAATTAGGTGGTGCTCTAAAAAACATTATTGCTGTAGCTAGTGGAGTAATTTCAGGAATGGGCTTTGGAGATAATGCAAAAGCTGCCCTAATGACTAGAGGTTTAGCAGAAATAAGCCGTCTAGGTGAAAAATTAGGCGCAGATCCTATTACATTCCTAGGTTTGGGTGGTATTGGAGATTTAATCGTTACATGTACATCAACACATTCTAGAAACTACACTTTAGGCTATAAACTAGGTGAAGGAAAGTCGTTAGAAGAAGCGTTGGATGAAATGGAAATGGTTGTCGAAGGTGTATACACGACAAAATCTGTTTATCATTTAGCCAAAGCAAACGATGTTGATATGCCAATTACAAATGCATTATACAGTGTTTTATTTGAAAACACGCCTGTAGATGAAAGCGTTAAAGACCTCATGGGACGCGGGAAGAAAGCCGAATAGTAAGCATTATTACACTTTTCAACAATATTATTGCATTTTGTTGTTAAAATCCTATTATTTCAACGTTTTTTGCGCATAAATCATTGCAGTTGCAGTATTTGTTGTGTTAAAGTCATACCATAATGATATTAAGTATCATTATAAACCCTAGGGGAGGTGAATTCATAATGAACAAGACAGATTTAATTAATGCTGTAGCTGATCAAGCTGACTTAACTAAAAAAGAAGCTGGTTTGGCTGTAGATGCAGTATTCGAATCAATTCAAACATCACTTTCTAAAGGTGAAAAAGTACAATTAATTGGATTCGGTAACTTCGAAGTACGCGAACGCGCAGCTCGTAAAGGCCGTAACCCACAAACAGGTAAAGAAATCGATATACCTGCAAGTAAAGTCCCAGCATTCAAAGCTGGTAAAGCATTAAAAGACGCAGTTAAATAATTCTTTACTAAAAACAAAGCCCTTTTATAAGGGGCTTTTTCTTTTTATAATCTACTTAAATTACAGAATCTAAAATCCCTTATATTTAAACATTATTAATATGATAACATTCACTAGGAAGATAGCATGGATCACTGATTAGACAATACTAAGCTCAAATAATACAATCACATCTATTTAAATCACAAAACATAATTAATCATTTGCTCTAAATGTGTATTTATATAAATACATAATACATAAATATATATCGCTTTAATCATCGTGGATTTTATTTTTCTCTATATAATGTTAATATGTATATGGATAATAACGTGAGGTGTGAACATGGAAACGACTTTAAGCATATTAGAAAAACAAATTGTACATCGACTTAATGGTGTGGACCACTATGAATCTATTAATATTGATAAACATTTAGCGCAATTACTTGATTCATATGATATTCCCGAAGAAGCTAAATTGGCTTGCCTCACAATAGATACTGCGATGCATCATTTAGACGAACTTTCTACAACACTAACGTCTAAAAAATCTATTTTAATTGGTGACTTATTAAGCGCACATTTTTATACATTATTAGCAAAATTAAACGACCCAATTTATCAAAAAGAAATTAGTGGGGCAATCGTTGTAATAAATGAAATCAAGTCCTCTATTCATCACGAAACAATCTTTGAAGAAGACATCAGTACGAATATATTAACAGTTGAAAGTATATTTCCACGTATTACGATTAAACATTTTGCCCCTGATGCCAATCTTGGACCAATCAACGAAAAAGTATTAACAAGTTTTTCTGAAAAGCATCCTTCCTATTTAAGTAAATTTTCTAAAGATGAATTAAATACATTTTTAGATAGAATAGAGTCTGAAATACATTCAAAAAGAGGTAATTAACTATGGCAGATAATAAAGCAAAAAAAGAACAAGTACATGATGTTTTTCAAAATATTTCAGGAAAATATGACCGTTTGAATAACATAATTAGCTTTGAACAACATAAGACATGGAGAAAACGTGTTATGAAAGAAATGAATGTTAAACCTGGCTGTAAAGCTTTAGATGTATGTTGTGGAACAGCAGATTGGACAATTTCTCTCAGCAAAGCAGTTGGCCACAGTGGTGAGGTAATTGGCGTAGATTTTAGTGAAAATATGCTTGAAGTTGGTAAAGATAAAACAACTGATATGGATAATATACAACTTGTCCACGGGGATGCAATGAATTTGCCATTTGAGGATAATGAATTTGATTACGTCACAATAGGATTTGGTTTACGTAATGTCCCTGATTATTTAGCAACACTTAAAGAATTACATAGAGTACTTAAACCAGGTGGTATGGTTGTCTGTTTAGAAACAAGTCAACCGACAATGCCAGTATTCAAGCAAGGATATAAACTTTATTTTAAATTTGTAATGCCTATTTTCGGCAAAATTTTTGCAAAATCTAAAGATGAGTACGAATGGTTACAACAATCTACGTTTGATTTTCCCGACAAAGAAAAGTTAAAACGTCTGTTTTCTCAAGCAGGTTTCAGTAACATTAAAGTACGTAGCTTTACAGGTGGCGTTGCAGCGATGCACCTTGGCTATAAATAAATATGAATCAACCAAAGGTGATTAACGTGTCAAAGTTAAACATGAACAGTGAAATAAAGAAAATCGAAAAGCGATTACAACAATCTATAAAAAGCAAAGATAAAGTAATGGAAGATGCTTCTTATCATTTGTTTTCTTCAGGTGGAAAACGCGTTAGACCTGCCTTTGTTATTTTAAGTAGCCAATTCGGTAGAGAAATAAATGAAGATGTGTATTGTGTAGCTGTTGCACTGGAATTAATTCATATGGCTACATTAGTCCACGATGATGTTGTCGATAAAAGCGATAAACGTCGAGGTAGCTTAACTATCGCTAAAAAATGGGATCAAAACACTGCTATTCTTACAGGTAATTTTTTATTAGCCTCAGCACTAGAACATATTTCAAACATTGAAGATGTTCGCATTCATACTGTAATTTCAAGTGCAATAGTTGAAGTATGTAAAGGAGAACTATTTCAATTCCAAGACCAATTTAACGCTCATCAAACGATTACAAGTTATTTACGTAGAATCAATCGCAAAACTGCCTTATTAATACAATTATCAACAGAAGTAGGCGCTATTGCGTCAGGAGCAGATATAAAAACAATTCGTAACTTGAAAATGATTGGTCATTATATTGGTATGAGTTTTCAAATTATTGATGATATACTTGATTTTACAAGTACAGAAAAAAAACTCGGCAAGCCAGTTGGTAGTGATTTGATGAATGGTCACATTACTTTACCTGTGTTATTAGAAATGAGAAATGATCCAGAATTTAAAGAACAAATAAAACAACTCAATCCAAATAGTAGTCAAGAAACATTTGACACATGCATTAAACGCATACAAACATCTGATGTCATACGCCAGTCGCAAATAATTAGTGATAAGTATTTAGATAAGGCGTTAATGCTACTTAACGAATTAGAAAGTGAAACTGCAAAACCATTATTCAAGAAATTAATTAAAAAAGTTGGAAAAAGAAGTGTGTAAGTTATATGAAAAACATTGAAAGCGCTTTAATAACCTGTTAATATATTAATGTATCTCAAAACATATTATTATTTTGATACATAATTCATGTACATTCTGACTGTACAATTGATACATAACTAACAGGGGGATTAACTCACAATGGAAAGAACATTTTTAATGATTAAACCAGACGCGGTACAACGTAATTTAATTGGAGAAATTATTTCTCGTATAGAACGTAAAGGGCTAAAACTTGTAGGTGGTAAGTTTATGACTGTACCACAATCATTGGCTGAAGAACATTATGCAGAACATACAAACAAACCTTTCTATAATAACTTAATTAAATTCATTACTTCTGCACCAGTATTTGCTATGGTAGTTGAAGGTGAAGATGCTGTACACATTTCGCGTCATATTATTGGTAAAACAAATCCATCTGAAGCTACACCAGGTACGATTAGAGGAGACTTAGGCTTAACAGTAGGTAGAAACATCATCCATGGTTCAGATTCAGTTGAGTCAGCTAAAAAAGAAATCAACCTTTGGTTTAAAGCTGAAGAACTAAGTGATTACACCGAATCACGTGAAGCATGGTTATACGAATAGTTTTCATTTAATCATTAATAAAATGTTTACAGATTCGATATTTCAATATAGAAAGCTAACTGATTTTTAATTAATTCAGTTAGCTTTTTTATTATACAAATTGCTTGATAAAGATATAAAAATATATGTAAATGATTGATAAATTAATAATAATATCGGAAAATGGTAGTATTTCTATATAAAATCAAATATTCTTCCTCTAAAAATAATTCAAATGTTACACTTGGATTATAGAAGTTTTCATAAGATTCAATATTTGTAAATTTTTCTGTTAATTTGAACAATTGAATGTGATAAGATATAGAGCATATAATAATTTAAAGTACTAAAGGAACGGAGTGGGAAAAGTATGAGATATTTAACTTCTGGTGAGTCACATGGACCACAGTTAACTGTAATTATTGAAGGTGTACCTGCAAATTTAGAAATTGATGTAGCAGATATTAATGAGGAAATGTTTAAACGACAAGGTGGTTATGGTAGAGGCCGTCGTATGCAAATTGAAAAAGATTCAATTGAAATTGTTTCAGGTGTACGTAATGGCTATACTTTAGGTAGTCCAATTACATTGATTGTTACGAATGATGACTTTACACATTGGAGAAAAATCATGGGTGCGGACCCAATAAGTGAAGAAGACCAAGACAACATGAAACGTGTAATCACAAAGCCACGTCCAGGACACGCTGATTTAATTGGTGGTATGAAATACAATCATAGAGACTTAAGAAACGTATTAGAACGTTCATCAGCTAGAGAAACCGCTGCTCGTGTTGCAGTTGGTGCAGTTTCAAAAATATTATTAAAACAACTTGATATTAATTTTTATAGTAGAGTAGTTGAAATTGGTGGCATCAAAGATGATGCTGATTACGATTTAGAAACTATTAAGTCCAATCTTGATAAAAATGATGTACGTGTTATCAATGATAAAATTGCACAAGAAATACGTGACAAAATTGATTCAGCTAAAAAAGCTGGCGACACTATTGGCGGCGTCGTCCAAACAATTGTCGAAGGTTTACCAGTAGGTATTGGTAGCTATGTACATTACGATCGAAAACTTGATGGTAGAATTGCTCAAGGTGTTGTCAGCATCAATGCATTTAAAGGCGTAAGCTTTGGCGAAGGTTTTAAAGTAGCTGAAAAACCTGGTAGTGAAATTCAAGATGAAATCTTATATGACACTACGAATGGTTATTACAGAGGCTCAAATCACTTAGGTGGTTTTGAAGGTGGTATGTCGAATGGTATGCCTATCGTAGTCAATGGCGTTATGAAACCAATCCCTACACTTTACAAACCACTTAACTCAGTTGATATTAATACCAAGGAGTCGTTCAAAGCTTCTATAGAGCGTTCTGATAGCTGTGCTGTACCTGCAGCAAGTGTTGTAGTTGAAAATGTAGTTGCATTTGAAATAGCAAAAGCATTACTCGAAGAATTCCAAAGCAACCATATAGAGCAATTAAAAACACAAATAGATGAACGTCGTTTATTAAATATAGAATATTAATTAGCAATTAAAATTTATAAAGTAGCTAGGTGAGCATATGAAATTAGAAACGACTTATACATCAAATAACTATCCAATTATCGTCGAACATAAAGCTCTAGACCAATTACATCAATTTATTAATAATTATAAAGATATCGTTTTAATCGTTGATTCAACAGTGAATGATGAATGGGGAGAAACATTAGAATTTATTACTACTGAATATGGTGCATATAAACTAACTATACCTTCCGGTGAAACAACAAAATCGTTAGCTTTCTATCAAGAAACTATTGAATCATTACTCAGTAACGGATTAACACGTGATACATGTTTAATTGCTGTTGGTGGAGGAGCTACAGGAGACTTTACAGGTTTCCTAGCAGCGACATTATTGCGAGGTGTAGACTTCATTCAAGTTCCAACTACTATCCTTGCTCACGATTCTAGTGTGGGCGGGAAAGTTGGAATTAATTCTAAGCATGGAAAGAATTTAATAGGTGCTTTCTATCGACCTAAAGCGGTTATCTATGATTTGGATTTCTTAACATCATTACCATATAGTGAAGTATTAAGTGGTTATGCAGAAGTTTATAAACATGCTTTATTAAGTGATGCTCAAGCTGTGCGATATATTGAAAGACAATTTCCTAATCAGTCAGCACTTGCTTCACTTAATGAAATTGAATATTACTTATTTAAAGGTATCGAAACAAAATTAAATATTATCGTTAAAGATGAAAAAGAATCGAACGTTCGTAAGTTTTTAAATTTAGGTCATACATTTGGCCACGCGGTTGAATATAATTTTAAAATTCCACATGGACATGCAGTGATGATTGGTATGGTTTATCAATTTATCGTAGCAAACAATGTCTTAAATCAAGACTTTGATGTCTCTCATTATATTAATTATTTAGTGGAGTTAGGCTACCCGTTAGAAATCATTCATGATTTTGAATTTAAACCCTTATACAACCTTATGTTAAAAGATAAGAAGAATGATCAACAAGGTGTGCAAATGGTATTATTAGACGGAATTGGTAATCCAGTTGTAAAACACATTAATAAATCAACACTTCTTCAAGCTTTCACAGATTTTCTTACATTATTTGAAAAGTAGGTGGCTTTTTTGACAAACAGTAAAATAGTAGACATTAACGGGCCGTTAGTGGGTGAAATAGAGGTTCCAGGAGATAAATCTATGACACATAGAGCAATCATGCTCGGTTCACTAGCAAAAGGTACTTCTACAATATATAAACCGCTTCTTGGCGAAGATTGTATTCATACTGTAGAGATTTTCCAAAAATTAGGTGTGGATATCTCAGTAGACGAGGATAAAATTGTAATTAATTCACCAGGGTACAAACACTTCAAAACGCCACATCAAGTATTATATACCGGCAACTCTGGTACAACTACACGACTCGTTGCAGGTCTATTGAGTGGATTGGGCATTGAAACTGTTATTTCTGGTGATGAATCTATTGGAAAAAGACCGATGGATAGAATAATGAAGCCATTAAGCTTAATGAATGCTAATATTACAGGTGTTGATAATAATTATACACCGCTAATCATTAAACCTTCCCAAATAAATGGTATTACTTATCAAATGGAAGTTGCGAGTGCTCAAGTAAAAAGTGCCATTTTATTTGCTAGTTTATTTGCAGAAGAACCAACAACTATTAAAGAGTTAGGTACTACACGCAATCACTCAGAAACCATGTTCCAACATTTTCATATCCCTGTAACTACAGAAGATAAAACGATAGCAATGCCTAAAAGAGGTATCGATCACATTCAACCAGTTGATTTCCATGTACCAGGAGATATATCTTCAGCAGCATATTTTATAGTTGCAGGCTTGATTAGTGAAGGCAGTGATATTACAATTCACAATGTTGGCATAAACCCAACCCGTTCAGGTATTATTGATATCGTGAAACAAATGGAAGGAAACATTACTTTATTTAATCAAACAAATGGTCCAGAACCCACTGCATCCATTCGTGTACAATACTCTCCCAATATGAAACCTATTCATATTGATGGTGACTTAGTACCAAGAGCGATTGACGAAATTCCAATTGTTGCTTTACTATGTACTCAAGCTGAAGGTACGAGTATCGTAAAAGAAGCGGAAGAATTGAAAGTAAAAGAAACAAATCGTATCGATACAACAGCAAATATGTTAAATTTATTAGGTTTTACATTACAGCCAACAAACGATGGTATGATTATTCATCCTTCTACTTTGAAACAAACTGCAACAGTCGACAGCTATACTGATCATCGTATTGGTATGATGCTTGCAATTTCGTCATTGTTAACACATAAACCGTTAACAATTAATCAATTTGATGCCGTAAACGTTTCTTTCCCCGGTTTCTTACCGAAGCTAAAACAATTAGAAAAAGAGGGATAAGAGTATGGAAGATATCTATAAATTAATAGATGATATCAACTTACAAAAATTAGATAACTTAGACACCCGCGTCAATGATGCACTAAGTTCTCCGAAAGATGATGCATTATTTATACTCGGTGAAACGTTATATAATTATGGTCTAATGCCACAAGGTCTTGAGGTGTTCCGTACGTTATACCATAAATATCCTGATGAAAGTGAATTACTCATCTATTTCATCGAAGGTTTAATGGCAGAGAATCAAACAGATGAGGCTTTAGAATATTTAAATGAAGTTGAAATATCAACAGAACGTCTAATGCTAGAAGCTGATTTATATCAACAGCTAAATATGTTAGAAGTAGCTATCGATAAATTAGTAGAAGCCATTGATATCGAGCCGAATGATCCTATCATTCACTACGCGCTTGCTGAATTACTATATTTTGATGGACAATATTTACGTGCAGCTTCTGAATATGAAACTGTCCTTGAAACGGGTGAATATGAAGTGAATGGGACAAACTTATTCTCTCGCTTAGCAGATTGTAGTTTGCAAAGTGGTAACTATAGTGACGCAATTAAAATGTTTGATGAAATTAATGAAGAAGAAATGGTTTCAGAAGATTATTTTAAAAAAGCAATTGCTTATGAAAAAAATGAGCTAACTCAAGAGGCAATTAATTTAATTCAAACTTTATTATCAAAAGATCCTGATTTTTTACAAGCTTATTTTTATTTACAACAACTTTACGAAAATGAACACAACCATGCTGATGCTATTGAAATTGGTAAAGAAGGACTGAGACTTAGTCAATTCTATAAGGAGTTAATGGTATCAACAGGTAGTATAGCGATTGAACATGGTGATGCTAATGAAGGTGTGCAACTTTTATTACAAGCATTAGAAGTAGATAACGCTTATCAAGAACCGTTACTAATTCTAAGTGATTTATATAGACATGAGGAAGATTATGAAGCCCTCATAGCATTATTACAGTATGTAGATGAAGAAGATTTAGATCCTGTATTTATGTGGCATTTAGCTTTTGCATTAGGACATGAAGAGCGCGACAAAGAAGCTCAACACTTTTTTGAATTGGCATATCCGACTCTACGTACACAATCTGCATTCTTAAGTGATTACTATTTCTATTTAGTCGAAATTGGACAAATTGACCAAGCAAAATCAATGCTCAATCACTTACTTGAAATAGAACCGAGCAATGAAACATGGCATGATGAAGCTGAAAGATTATTATCTTTCTAAGCTAGGAAGGTGAGTACTATGAGCAATACCCTACAACAAGTGAAATCGAACTTTATAGAGTATCTTCTTTTTCATTATAACTTTAAATCTAGAATAAGTGTGTGGGTATTAAACTTAATTAAGTCATCACCTGAGTTACTGCAACAAATACATTTTGTAGACAAACTAATTTCTAATCATAATGTTTTAGAAGTTGCTTTGGTGGGCTCAAATCAACAAGCTATTAAATTCACTCGTACTAATCAACAAATGATTAATAGCGACGAAATTTTTAATTTAATATCAAATGAGAATCTGTCATTTGATATTAAATTGCATTTTAGCGATGTGCAACCAAGGGAAACACGTTTAGATGAATTACTATTAATGCAATTATTAAACTCGCCATACTATGTTATGTATATGCAAGATATTTATGCTATACCGTTATCAAAGCAAAGTGAGTCTTCTATTATTACGCATTTGCAAGATAATATTGATTTGAGCTTACAATTGCATGATAAAGCACTGTTTTATCAATTAACTCAAATTCTCAACACATTTGAGACACGAAACGTCAATAAAACAACGAAGGATTGACCTTATGAATATCAAATCACTATGGCATATACTTATTTATAATAAAGGTGTACTTTACTTTCTGTTCGTTTGTAATTTATTAGGAACCATCTATGGTTATATTTGGTATGGAGGCCAGCTTAGTGTTTCAAGTTGGCAATTCACACCATTTGTTCCAGATAGTCCAACCGCTTCATTATTCTTATGCATTGCAATTATTGGTTTTATTTTAGGTAAAAACTTTCCCATTATAGAAGCTTTAGCATTTGTATCACTGATAAAATATGGTGTATGGGCAGTCATTATGAATATTATCATGTTTATCCAATTTGATTCTGTGACTATTATAGGCTGTATGCTCATATTCTCTCATGGGATAATGGCAATTGAAGCGTTACTCTTCTATCCAAGGTTTAAAATCACGATGCTTGGTTTTATTTTTGCTGTGATATGGGTATTCCATAATGATGTTATTGATTATGTATTTATGCAATATCCTTACTATGACTTTATTGCAAACCATATTGAAGGTGTTGCATACCTTGCGTTTTGGTTAAGTGTTATACCTTTAATTCTCTATTTAAATTTAACTCGATTTAAAAAGAGTGAAATATTTGACCATCATTAACGTTCACAGTAAAATGTTATTAAAGGAGTGAGGATTTTTGTCTTTTATCTATATGATTATATACTTTGTTATTTTGATGTTATTGCCACTATGGGCTCAGCACAAAGTTAAGTCTAATTATGAAAAATATTCACAAGTAAGATCAACAAGCGGTAAGACAGGCCAAGAAGTTGCTTTGGAAATCCTTCATGCAAATGGCATCTATGATGTTGATGTTGTTGAAGGGAAAGGCTTCTTAACTGACCATTACGACCCTAGAAAAAAAGTACTCGTTTTATCACCGGCTAACTTTAGTAGACCTTCTGTTGCTGGCACGGCTATCGCGGCACACGAAGTTGGGCATGCGATACAACACGCAGAAGGATATTTCTTCTTAAGATTTAGAACTTCATTAGTACCATTAGCAAACGTAGGTAGCTCAATTGGTTACTTAGCTGTATTTGCTGGTATTATTTTAACGAGTCTACAAAGTACTTTAGGTTCTACCGCATTATGGATAGGTATTGCATTTATGTCTCTAGCGGTGTTATTCTCAATTGTTACGCTACCAGTGGAATTCAACGCAAGTAGTAGAGCAATGAAACAAATACAAAGCTTAGATATTGTTAATGAAAAAGAATACCGTCACGCTAAGAAAGTACTTACTGCCGCGGCAATGACTTATGTTGCTTCTACTGCAGTGGCCTTAGCAGAACTTGCTAGATTTATTCTTATCGCTAAATCAAGTGAATAATGATATAAACACCCTAACATATACAAAATGCTAGGGTGTTTTTTTATGTTGAAATTAGATTACATTTTGGATTTAAATATACATTTTAAATCCACATAAAAACAAAACCAACTATATAAACTAATATAAAGATTAACTCTTGCAGGAATAATGCATGAAGCATAAAATTAGTCTATACTATATTAGAAACCGTTAAAAAGCGAGGCGTATATAATGAAGACGATGAAAGACATGCAGACTGAAATAGATGACTATATAGGTCAGTTTAAAACAGGATATTTTAGCCCTCTAGCTAACCTTGCACGCTTAACTGAAGAAGTTGGGGAATTAGCAAGAGAAATTAATCACTATCATGGTGAAAAAAAGAAGAAAACCTCAGAAGCTGAAAATACAATTAAAGCAGAATTAGGAGATAACTTGTTCGTTTTATTATGCATAGCTAATTCTTTAGATATTGATATGACTGAAAGCTTTGATGATACTATGAATAAATTTAATACACGTGATAAAAATCGTTTTGAACGAAAATAATTTAATTTGAAATAGAGAGGGTGTTCCACCTTATGAAAATAGGCATTACATGTTACCCATCAATGGGTGGTTCGGGAATCATTGCTACTGAATTAGGCATTAAACTTGCTGAACGTGGACATGATATCCATTTTATAACATCTAATATACCATTTAGAATCAGAAAACCATTACCAAACATCACATTTCACCAAGTTGAAGTGAACCAATATGCTGTTTTTCAGTACGCACCTTACGACATAACACTTAGTACTAAAATTGCTGAAGTAATCAATGAGTATGACTTAGACTTGTTACATATGCATTATGCTGTACCTCACGCAGTTTGTGGTATTTTAGCAAAACATATGTCTAAAAAAGATATTAAGATAATGACTACATTACATGGGACTGATATTACAGTACTCGGTTATGACCATTCTTTAAAAAATGCAATTAAGTTTGGTATAGAAGAAAGTGATATTGTGACGAGTGTGAGTCAGTCACTAGCTAAACAAACTAACGATATAATAGAAACAGCTAAAGAAATAGTTCCAATATACAATTTTGTTAGAGAAAATGAATTCCCGACAAAACCCAAACAATTGACTGAAGAAGGACAACGTTTAAAATCATGCTATGGAATTAAACCCAATGAAAAAGTACTCATTCATGTTTCAAACTTTAGAGGTGTAAAACGTATAGATACTATTATAGACACATTTGCGAAAGTACACGCAAGCTTGCCATCCAAACTACTATTGTTAGGTGACGGCCCGGAATTAATGGATATGAAACAAAAAGCACGTGATCTCGATATCGAGGATGCAGTTCTATTTTTAGGAAAACAAAATTGGGTCAGTGAATTTTATCAAATTTCAGACTTAGTACTACTTTTAAGTGAAAAAGAAAGTTTTGGTTTGTCGTTACTTGAAGCAATGAAATCTGGTATTGTCCCAATAGGATCTACGGCTGGTGGAATTAAAGAAGTTATCAAACATGAAGAAACTGGATTCTTAGTAGATATTGGTGATAGTACAACTGCGAGTGAGTATGCTTTAAAACTACTCACAGAACCTAAGCTTTATCAAGATATGCAAACACGTATGCTAGAAGATGTTTCAAAACGTTTTTCTTCTGACTTGATTGCAGATCAATATGAATATTACTACACTAAAATGTTAGAGGGTAACAATGACTAAATCACTTTTTGAAACGGCCAAACCAATTTTAGAAACTTTACAAGCACATCAACACCAAGCATTTTACGTTGGCGGTGCAGTAAGGGATTATCTGATGAATAAAGCAATACATGATATTGATATCACAACAAGCGCAACGCCAGATGAAATTGAAGCAATTTTTGATAAGACCATTCCGATTGGCAGGGAACATGGCACAATTAATGTCGTCTATAACGGTGATCAATATGAGGTTACGACATTCCGCGCAGAAGGGGATTACGATGATCATCGTAGACCTAATGAGGTCTTTTTTGTGAGAGATTTATATGAAGATGTAAAACGCAGAGATTTTACAATGAATGCTATTGCTATGGATGTTAATTACCAAATTCACGATTACTTTGATGGTTACAAAGATATCCAACACCAATTAATCAAAACAGTTGGAAACCCATCTGAACGTTTTACCGAAGATGCATTACGTATCATTAGAGGGTTGCGTTTTCAGTCACAGTTAGGATTTACTTTAGAAGATAATACATTTGAAGGAATGCACAAACGCATTGCAGACATTGCACATCTCTCTATTGAACGCATTGTGGTTGAATTGAAAAAATTGACATTGGGACAATATGTCTCACAAAGTTTCAATAACCTAATATATTTTAATGCTTTTCATTATATTCCATTTTTTAAGCAGTTTGATTTCTCAAAATTCAACTTAAAAGAACCCTTATCCTTACCAATGTTAATTGCATTTCTAAAAGTTCAACAACCAAATGCTAACACTTCGTTAGCTGATTTAAAAATAAGTAATAACGAAAAAAAATATATTAATAAGCTAGAACAATTGATTCAACAAATGCCGGAAATTACTACTAAACAAACATTAAAATTATTAGTGTATGATTTTGGTGAAGCAGAAATATTTAATGTTTTAAACTATAGAACAATGTTAAACGACAATAACATTATGAAAATATCTCCATTAATTTTCAATCCGACTTCAATTAAAGAAGTTAGCCAAAATTTACCAATGTCTTCAAGGAAAGAAATGGATATCAATGGCAAAGATATATTGCAAGCTACAGGTAAACCGAGCGGCCCCTGGCTTAAAACAACCTTGCGTCAAATAGAAAGTGCCATTATAGCTGGCGATATAAAAAATTTTAAACCGGAATTATTAAAGTGGGTGAAAACACATGTCTAAATATAGTAAAGATGTTATTCAAATATTATATCAGCATCAAACTGAATACATCTCAGGACAATATATAGCAGAACGCTTATCTATATCCCGTACAGCCGTAAAAAAGGTAATTGATCAGTTAAAATTAGAAGGCTGTGAGATTGAATCCGTAAATCACAAAGGGCATCGCTTAATTCATTTACCTGATAAATGGTATAGTGGCATTGTACTTCCCATGATAAAAGCTCAAAATGTATTCGACCAAGTAGAAGTATTAGAAAGTATTAATTCTACACAACTACTAGCCAAACAAAGATTGGTAGGAAATACAGAAACTTTTCTAATATTAAGTGATGAACAAACACAAGGTAAAGGTCGTTTCAACAGGCCATGGTCATCATCTAAAGGAAAAGGACTTTGGATGTCTGTTGTTTTACGTCCGAACATGCCTTTTGAAATGATAACAAAATTTAATTTATTTATAGCCTTAGGCATCAGAGATGCAATTCAACAATTCAGCAATGACGATGTTACAATTAAATGGCCAAATGATATTTATATAAATCAACGCAAAGTATGTGGCTTTTTGACAGAAATGGTAGCAAATAGCGATGGCATCGAAGCGGTGATTTGTGGTATTGGGATTAATATGAATCACTTAGCAAAAGATTTTAGCGAAGACCTCCAACAAAAAGCTACAAGTATTCGTATTCACGCCGATGAAAAAATTAATCGTTATTGTTTTTTACAATCACTTGTTAACAATATTGAGCATCGATACCATCAATTTATCACAGAGCCATTTTCAACTATACGAAAAGAATACATAGACGCTTCTAATATTTGGAATAAAACATTAAGGTTCACTGAAAACAGTAAACAATTTCATGGAGAAGCGTTAGATATTGATCAAGATGGATTTTTACATGTTAAAGATGAAAATGATAAACACCACCGTTTAATCAGTGCAGATATAGAATTTTAACTTAAAACCTCATTGAAAGGAGGAATGAGAATGTCAAAACCATGTTATGCTGTTATGGATCTAGAAACAACAGGTAATCAATTAGATTATGATGAAATCATTCAAATAGGAATTACTTTTGTTCGTGAAAATAAAATAATCGGCACGTACCATTCAATGATTAAGACTGATTTAGAAATTCCTCCTTTTATACAAGCATTAACATCAATAGAAGAAGAAATGTTAAATCAAGCACCATATTTTCATGAAATCGCTGAAGATATTTATAAACAAATAGATGGTTGCATCTTTGTAGCTCACAATGTAGCTTTTGACTTGAATTTTATAAAAAAATCTTTTAAAAACTGTAATATTAAATATCGTCCTAAAAAAGTTATGGACACTTTAGAATTATTTAAAGTAGCTTTTCCAACAGATAAAAGCTATCAATTAAGTGAACTAGCAGAAACACATGGCATTGTATTAAATAACGCGCATCGCGCTGATGAAGACGCTGCAACTACTGCCCAATTAATGGTGCTTGCATTTAAAAAATTTGAAACGCTACCTTTAGATACTTTGAAACAACTATATTATTTAAGCAAAACCTTAAAATATGATTTACATGATATTTTATTTGAAATGGTGCGCAATCATGAACACAGGCCGCTAGAAGATACTTATGGTCAATTCGAACAAATTATTTTTAAAAAGCAAAAAGATTTTAAAGCACCTACTGTAGATTTTGGTGGGTCTTTAAAAGATTTATATACGTTAGTTACAAATGAACTTAGCCTAACTTATCGTCCCCAGCAATTGTATTTAGCTGAAATAATATTAGAACAACTCATGAACAGTGAAAAAGCAATGATTGAGGCTCCACTAGGGAGTGGTAAATCCTTTGCTTATTTACTCGCGTCTCTAATGTATAATATTGAAACTGGTAAACATGTAATGATTTCAACTAATACTAAAATATTGCAAAATCAATTATTAGAAAAAGACATACCAGCACTTAAAAATGCGTTGAACTTTAAAATCAATGCTACATTAATAAAGAGCAAGCGTGATTATATCTCACTCGGTTTAATCAGCCAAATCTTAAAAGAAGAAGCTAGTAATTATGAAGTTAGCATTTTGAAGATGCAATTATTGATTTGGATTACTGAAACAGATACTGGTGATATTCAAGAATTAGACTTAAAGGGTGGCCAAAAAATGTATTTCGAACAAAAATTAGAGACTTATGTCCCTGTTCGAAATGATATACACTATTTCAATTTCATTAAACGCAATGCTCAAAACATACAAATTGGTATTACGAATCATGCTCATTTAATACATGCAGCACATGATAATTCTATTTATCAATTATTTGATGATTGTATTATAGATGAAGCACATCGTTTACCAGATTATGCATTAAGCCAAGTAACGAATGAACTAAGTTATTCTGATATTAAATATCAACTTGGACTAATTGGTAAAACAGAAAATGAAAAACTTCTTAAGTCTATCGACCATTTAGAACAACAACGCATTCTTGAAAAGTTAGATATACCACCTATAGACGTATTTGGCTTAAAAACTACCGTAAATGAGATACATGACTTAAACGAACAATTATTTACAACTATGTTTAATATTATTCAAAGTTCTGAAGCCCATGATGATGAAGTGCATAAATTACATTTTGTTTATCATTTTGATGTTGCACCGATTTTAAATGATTTACATGCTATTATTCATAAACTCAATATGGCTTTAGAGTTTTTCAATGGCATGAGCCATAAGACAATTAAATCAGTACGTAAACAATTGCTTTATATTAATGATCGTTTTAAAGAAATTGAATACAGTTTAAAAAATAATCATACAAGTTATTTATCAATTAAAAATATAAATCAAAAATCAACAATTAAGTTAAATGTTAAGGATTATGATGTTAAAGAAATATTAACAAAACAAGTATTAGATAAATTCAAGTCATTAACATTCATTTCAGGTACTTTAACTTTTAACCACTCTTTTGAAAACTTCAAGAAATGGTTTAATAAAGATATTACGTTTAACACATATGAAATTGATTCAAAAGTGATGTCTCCAAACCAAACGACTGTTTTCATTCCTAATGATGTAGCTTCATACAATTATAAAAATATTGACGATTATGTTAGCTCTATTGTTAATTACGTGATGGAATACACTAAAATTGCGGAATCTAAATGCTTAATTTTATTTACCAGTTACAAAATGATGCATATGGTTCAAGAATTATTAAATGAATTGCCTGAATTTGAAGACTACGTAGTATTAACGCAACAACAGAACCAAAACTATAAAATAGTTCAACAATTTAATAGCTTTAACAAAGCAATTTTGCTTGGCACCGGCACATTCTTTGAAGGGTTTGATTTTCAATCAAATGGTATCAAGTGTGTAATGATTGCTAAGTTACCATTTATGAATCAAAACAATACGAAATATTGGCTTATGGAATCTGAGTTTGCTTCTACATTCAAGGATTATGTGTTACCTGATGCAGTCACGCGTTTTAGACAAGGTCTAGGAAGATTGATACGTAACGAGGACGATAAAGGCATCATCGTTTCTTTTGATGATCGTTTAATCCGCAGTAATTACAAACAATTTTTTGAGCAATCATTAGAGAGCTATCGTCAAAATAAAGGTAATATTAAGCAATTTACAAGTATACTTAAGAAATTAAAAAATTAAACTAAACTCACGCAGCTAGAACTTACACTTTGATTTTGTTAAAATATATAAGGATAAAGAAATGAAGAATAGAATATTAATAGGAGACTGGCTATGAAGACAACGATTAAAGAAGCGAAGAAATATCTTAACCAAGAAGTTACTATTGGGGCTTGGTTAACTAATAAACGTTCAAGTGGGAAAATTGCATTCCTACAATTAAGAGATGGGACTGGCTTTATGCAAGGTGTAGTAGCCAAAGCAGAAGTCGCTGAAGAAACATTTAAACTTGCTAAAGAACTCACTCAAGAATCGTCTATTTATATTACTGGCGTTATATCTGAAGATAATCGTTCTGATATTGGTTACGAAATGCAAGTGAAGTCTATAGAAGTGATTTCAGAGTCACATGACTATCCAATTACACCTAAAAATCACGGCACAGAATTTTTAATGGATCATCGTCACTTATGGTTGCGTTCTAAGAAACAACATGCAGTGATGAAAATTAGAAACGAAATTATTCGTGCAACTTATGAATTCTTTAATGATAATGGGTTCACCAAAATTGATCCACCCATTTTAACAGCGAGTGCACCTGAAGGCACAAGTGAACTATTCCATACAAAGTATTTTGATGAAGATGCTTTCTTATCACAAAGTGGACAGTTATATATGGAAGCTGCTGCAATGGCTCATGGTAGAGTATTTTCATTTGGTCCAACATTCCGTGCTGAAAAATCTAAAACACGTCGCCATTTAATTGAATTCTGGATGATTGAACCTGAAATGGCTTTTTGTGAACACGCTCAAAGTTTAGAAATTCAAGAACAATATGTAACACATGTCATTAAATGTGTCCTAAATAATTGCAAACTTGAATTAAATCTATTAGAACGTGATACCTCAAAACTTGAAAAAGTAGCAACACCATTCCCACGTATCACTTATGATGATGCTATCGTATTCTTGAAAGAGCAAGGATTTGATGATATCGAGTGGGGAGAAGATTTCGGTTCGCCTCACGAGACTGCCATAGCAAATCACTATGATTTACCAGTATTTATCACGAATTACCCAACTAAAATCAAGCCATTCTATATGCAACCGAACCCCAAAAATGAAGACACTGTGCTTTGTGCAGATTTAATTGCACCTGAAGGTTATGGTGAAATTATAGGCGGGTCTGAACGCATAAATGATCTTGATTTAATGGAACAACGTATAAATGAATATGGATTAGATGCTGAAAGCTATAGCTATTATCTAGATCTGCGACGCTATGGCAGTGTGCCTCATAGTGGTTTCGGCTTAGGTTTAGAACGAACTGTAGCATGGTTATCTGGCGTAGAACACGTTCGTGAAACAGCACCATTCCCACGTTTACTTAATCGACTATATCCATAATATTTAAATAAAGTAACGAATACGCGTCCAGTCCACTCATGATGGCTGGACGCTTTTATAACACTATTAATGATGGGAAGGATTAATTTGAATAAGGAACAATTAAAAACAAGACCTGTTGTAATCAGAAAAGAATTACTTGACCATTATAATGAATTAGGGCTAAATGAGGCTGAACTCATAATTTTAATCAAGCTTATTCATGCATCTGAAACATCAAACAAGCAACCCTCGATAGAATCTCTACAACAGGGCACTTCTTTAGATTCAAGAGAAATCACTTCTATCATACAAACATTAATACAGCATGATTTGTTAGAACTTAACGTCAACAAAGATGAAGAAGGAAAATTCACCGAATATATGAATCTCAACCAATTTTATGATAGATTAAGTGAAATTATGCAACAACTGCAAGTGAAACATGAAGAACAAAATACTGAACTTGAATTCAATACGCTTTTCCAACAAATTGAGCAAGCATTCGGTAGACCATTATCACCATATGAGATTGAAACATTAAATCAATGGTTAGATGTAGATAAACATGATTTAAGTGTAATTCAGGCTGCTTTAGATGAAGCTACAAGTCAAAATAAAATGAGTTTTAAATATATAGACCGTATTTTACTGAATTGGAAAAAACATAACGTAAAAACGATCGAAGATTCAAAAAAAATTAGCCGTCAATTTAATCAACCTAAAATGAAACATACAGTGAATAAGGTTCCTAAATTTGATTGGCTGAATGGAGAGAAGCCCAATGGTAAGTAATAAAAAAGCACTTGAAATGGTTGATGTCATTGCTGAAATGTTTCCAAATGCTGAATGTGAACTTGTACATGATAATGCGTTTGAACTTACAATTGCCGTGCTTTTATCAGCACAAACAACTGATATCTCTGTAAATAAACTTACAAAACCTTTATTCAAAAAATATAAATCACCTGAAGATTACTTAAATGTGGATATTACAGAATTAGAAAATGACATTCGTACCATTGGCTTGTATAGAAATAAAGCCAAAAACATTCAAAAATTGTGCAAGTCGTTATTGGATAAATTTGATGGAGAAATTCCTCAAACACATAAAGAATTGGAAAGTTTAGCAGGCGTAGGCAGAAAAACCGCCAATGTTGTTATGAGTGTCGCTTTTGGCGAACCTTCATTAGCAGTAGATACACACGTAGAGCGTATCTCTAAACGTTTAGGTATATGTAGATGGAAAGATAACGTACGTCAAGTAGAAGATAAACTCTGTAGCGTCGTGCCAAGAGAGAGATGGAATAAAACACATCATCAACTTATATTCTTTGGACGTTATCATTGTTTAGCGCGAAAGCCAAAATGTGATATATGTCCATTATTCGATGTGTGTAGAGAAGGACAGAAACGATATAAAGCAGGGTTGAAAGAGGCGAAATAAAATGATTTCAAAAGAAGATTTCATAAAATTAGAACAAGATCTTGATGTTTTTGCTAAACATAAAAAGTTAAAAACAGTTGAAGCCAAACACTTGTTAGATCAATACTTCAATTTAATACAACAATACTTTAAACAAATTAATGATATTGATGTTATAGATTTTCAGCGTTTAGCTCAATATCCCGTCGTTCCAATGAATTTTGAAGATAGATTCCACTACATGATTGCTAGAAAGTATCACTTTATGGGATATAGTCAAATGAAAACTCTAAAATCTGAACTTATTAAAATGAATGCATCATATCAAATTCGACAAAAAAATAATTAAAAAAGAGCAACCACCTAAAACTATACAGGTGGTTGCTCTTTTTTAATACACGTGTCTTAAGTAATTTCTCATAAACAAAAGACCCGATTCCAAATGAAGGAGATCGGGTCTTTTGGTATTGTAGTGATATTATTGAGCTCGTCTTGTAGCGGCTTCATTACTACTATTCGTATTGGTACTATTATTTGTATTATTTGTATTATTTTGGTTGTTCGTGTTGTTCATATTGTTCGAATTATTTGTAATGTTACCTGTACTGTTATTATTAGAAGAATTGTTTTCTGAATTAGATTCAGAGTCACTATCAGAGTCATTATCAGAGTCACTCTCTTGATTATTTCCTTGTCCTTTAGGATCTTTATCAGTTGTATCATCATCTGGTTCGCCTTTAACTGATAAATCATCCTTGCTGTCGCCACTAACAGAATCAGGTTTAGTGAAGTCTTCGCCATCACGAGGTGAGATTGAAGACATTACATCTTCTAATAGAAATTGTGGATATTTTTGCTCATCACTTCCAACGAATGAGTTAGTTCCACCTTGTTTAACTTCATTGAAGCCCATCCATATAGACATACTATATTTTGGAGTGAAACCATTAATCCAAACATCTTTAGCAGCGTTATCAGGTAGGTTGTATTGTTGGTAAGTTTGTTGTCCATACGTACCTGTACCTGTTTTAGCAGCAATATTTACACTAGAGATATCATGACCATAAGCAGAACCATAAGGCTCAAATGTACCTTTAAGTACTTCTGCAAGCATGTAAGCAGTAGAATCTTTCATTGCTTTTTTACTTGTATGATCGTATTCGATAACTTCACCATCTTGCTTTTCAACTTTTTGAATAGAATGCGCATTATTATATTCGCCACCATTTGCAATAGCTGCAAATGCTGATGCTAATTGTGTAGGTGAGAACTCAGACGCTGAACCACCTAATACTTCAGCTGGGCCAATTGGACCTTCATATTCTAAGCCTACTTTTTCAGCAAATTCTTTTGGTGCATCGTTACCAGCGTTTTTCTTAGTTGATTCCCAAGCTTTTAGTGCTGGTATATTGAAACTTTGACGTAATGCATCATATAGTTTAACTGTACCATGATCTTCCAGGTCATAGTTTCTGAATGTAACACCATCAACTTGATACTCGTCATCATCTTCCATAGCATGGTTCGTTGCCCATGACATGTTTTCTATGGCTGGACCATACGATAAGAATGGTTTTAATGAAGAACCAGTAGGGTGTGCATCAGTTGCTAAGTTTCTATCAACGACATCTTTATAATCCCTACCGCCGGATATGGCGACTAATTTACCTGTTTCACTATCCACTATAGAAGAACCAACTTGTTGGTCATCGTTTTTATAGTAGCTACCATTATTAACACGATCTTGCAATGTTTCTTGAACATCTTTGTCCATGTTTGTATAAATCTTAATGCCACTATTTAATACGGAACCTAACTTTTTATCTTTAAATTCTTCGTTATTCATAAGCTCAGATTTTACAAAATTAATATAAGAATCATACTCTTCCTTAGAATCTTGTTTGCTTACTTGACGCTCTTCTGTGGAACGTTCAACTAAAGTATCTTGTATTGGCGTATCCTGTGCCTTTTCTTTCTCTTCTTTAGAAATTCTATTATGATATTCCATTAAGTAGAGCACAGTATCTTTACGAGATTCAGCCTCTTCAGGATGGTCATAAACATTATATGTGTTTGGCACTTGAGGTAAACCTGCAAGATACGCTGATTCAGCTAAAGTTAATTCATTCAATTCTTTATCAAAATAGTACTTAGCTGCAGCTTTTATACCGTACACACCATCAGAATAATAGATTTTATTTAAGTATATTTCGAATATTTCATCTTTACTATACTCTTGTTCTAATCTGTATGATAAGTACGCTTCTTGCGCTTTACGAGCGATAGATTTTTTATCTGTCAAGAATGATCGTTTAACTACTTGTTGCGTTAAAGTAGAAGCACCTTGAGAACCAAATCCACCAGTAATATTTTTGGCAACAGCACCAAACAGTCGTTTATAATCAAGTGCGCCATGACTATAGAAGCGATTATCTTCTGTAGCTAATACAGCTTCTTTCATTTGCTTAGGCACTTCATCTAACTCAACATGTTCACGTCGTTGCCCGTTGTCAATCGTTTTAATTAATTCTCCATCTTTATCATAAATCTTAGCTGGGATGGGATCTTGCAATTTTGATTCTGTAAATGCTGGTGCTTTCCAAGCATAATACGCAAATAACAAGATACCTATTAAAGCTAAAACGATAAAGGCTATAATAAGAAAGCCAATTATTTTGATTATCGTTCGTTTAATATTCCTATTCTTTTTTTGCTCGGACTTTCCATTCTTGTTTGATTGGGAAGTCCTTTTCTTCTCCGTCATACGCGGTCCTCACTTTCATCTAATATCAACTTATCAACTGCTTTGAGGTAATTCAATCGTGGTTGATACTGATAAGGAATATAGTAACCATTTTTTCTTATTTCTTCAACCGTTACCGACTTTTTGATGTTTTTAGTATATCTTTCCCAAAAAATTTCAAATTTAGAATAGGGAAGCAAATATACTTCATCTAGCGTTTTAAAACGAATTAATAAAAATACAATACCATTTTGTTTATGGCATGATTCCATGTGTGAAACTTGGTGTTCATGCATATTACTTAATGGAAAAGATGTTTTATTTTTCGTTTCTTTCGCTTCAAAGTCTAGGTAATGTCCATTATAAATACCATTATAATCAGTTGTCGACGGCGTTCTGAAATAAGCCTCATTAATTACAGCCTTACTTCTCATAGGATAATGAACATTTACAATTTGAACAGGCGTTGGTTTTTTATGTATAACCGCCTTTTTATGATTCAAATAGTACGTATTCGACAGTTCGATATCATTTTCAAGTGACATACCTCTGCCACCATAGTCTATTTTACCCGTTTGATCCTTTTGAGTTCGTCCGACTTGAGACTTAATTCTATTAAATGGTTTCCCATTTGGGTAATTCATTGTTTTTCACCACTTTAATTTGGAAATCAAAAACTTTTTCTATTATACCTAACTTCGGCAAATTTTTCCAAATCTTGAAATATGATTCAATGTATATACACACACATACATCATATACATTTTAACGTGCTTTCCTCAATTAAACAATATTTGGGGCTAAATAAGGTGTTAGTATAACATAAATGTTAGGTGACGCTTTAGAAATGACGCTTATAATCTTTTATGGTAAATTGATTGTGTAGGAGGAAGCTTCATGCAAAAATTAATTACACAATTATTAAATGACGTACAGCTCATGCAAGACAACTATGAAACAGTAAAAGCGTCGGGCGAGGATTTTGATTTTTATTCCATCGTCGTACCATTCACAAATCATATAGACGAATGTCTCACATCATTTATGAAATATGAATCTCAAATACTTCAATTACAATACATGAATAAGCAAAAATTTGATTTACTTATTTCTAATATTGAATCTTTATCTGTAGAGTGTCATTTTAAACGCACAAGCAGAAAACTATTCACAGAAAAAGTAAAAGCGGTTCAATATGATTTAACTTATATTCAAAGAAGTGAATCGAGTTTATGATAAAAACGGTTTATGTCACAGGTTATAAATCTTATGAACTTAATATATTTAAAGACGATGCTCCAGAAGTTTCCTATTTAAAAAAATTTATAACCCATAAATTAAATCAATTGATTGAAGAAGGTTTAGAATGGGTATTAATACAAGGGCAGATGGGTATTGAATTATGGACAGCAGAAGTAGTACTTGATTTAAAAACAACCTACCCAGAACTTAAATTAGGTGTTATTACTCCTTTCTATGGGCATAGCGATAGATGGAACGATCAAAACAAACTGAAATACCAGAACATTACTCAAAAAGCTGATTTTGTAGATAGCGTCTTTCATTCTTCATATGAAGGTCCTCATCAATTTAAGCAGACAGATCAGTTCATGTTAGATCACACTGATCAAACATTATTAATATATGATGATGAACGAGAAGCAAGTCCTAAATACTTCAAGAAGATGTTAGTTGATTTTATGGAAAAAACAAATTATACTTGTGACATTGTGACATTCGATGAATTAACTGAGTTCATCAATGACTTGCAGTGGTCTCAAGATCAAAGTTTCGAATGAGGTGGAAAAAATGGCAGATATTTCATTGAAGTTATCAGCAAAAGATATTTATGAAAAAGATTTTGAAAAAACTATGACACGCGGTTATAGAAGGGAAGAAGTCGATGCCTTCTTAGACGATATTATAGCAGACTATCAAAAAATGTCAGACTTAGATAGTGAAGTTGTTAAGCTTTCAGAAGAAAACAATAAACTAAAAAAAGAACTTGAGGAATTGAGATTACGTGTAGCTACATCAAGACCACAAGAAAATAAAAATTTCTCTTCAAATGGTAATGCTACATCTAAAAGTAACAACAACAATGTGGATATTCTAAAAAGAATTTCTAACCTAGAAAAAGCAGTATTCGGAAAATAATTTACTATAAAACAGATACAATAGTATGAGACATTCGTAGATATAACGCCATCTACATAAAGCCAAGTTTTGAAATCGTTCAAAATTTGGCTTATTTTATTTGTTTAGTCATATAAATAATGGTATACTTTTAAAGATGGTGTTTTGGGTAATCGCTATAGCAATATAGAGGAAAGTCCATGCTCACACAATCTGAGATGATTGTAGTGTTCGTGCTTGATGAAACAATAAGTCAAGGCATTAAGTTGACGGCAA
>Ga0079226_10000320_pt1 | contig 32656 bp, 32 predicted proteins | sample Poulit2014_FD_76345 | JGI IMG/M metagenome (GOLD analysis project Ga0079226, IMG submission 76345) | Agricultural soil microbial communities from Georgia to study Nitrogen management - Poultry litter 2014 | ecosystem: Environmental > Terrestrial > Soil > Agricultural land | place: USA: Georgia...
GACAAACCAGGACTCGGTCAGACCGCTATCCCTCAATCGGGTACAGCATAGTGTCTTCCGGGATTTCTTGGTCGGGGCTGCCGAACGTCGTAGCGGCGAAGGTCCCCACCTCGACCACCCACGGTGGCTCGTACACGGTGTCGGGCGACAAGCTGGCAGGTTCTTCCATGACTAGCTCCTTCCCCACGGTGATCTTCACTCGACAGTGTCCCACAGCGGGTGCCGCGTCAGAAGCCTTCTGATGTTCCGCCGAAGAATCTGACCCGGTCGGACGAACGTACCGACGCGGGAATTACCCACTGTCGCCGGTTGGTGCGTCCGTACCGAGGTACAGGTGCGGGTGGTCGCCGCCTCACGGTGACTCACTCTGCACGTTGCTAGGCTCACGGCATGCGCGTCACGGCCAGACTGGAGCACCGACGCTCACGGGCTGTCGTCGGCCTGGCCGTGTTGTGTGTGCTCGCGGGCTGTGCGACCGAGCCTGTCGACCCGCAGCCGCAGCCGACCGGGACGCCGCCGCCAGAGACGACGATGACCGCACACGAGGCCAAAGTCCGCGCGGCAGACATCGCTGAAGACTTCGACCATGGGCTGAAAGTTGGTACTGTCCGCGGACGTCTCCATCGACTGAACAGCGGCGACGGTGTCCAGGAATGCGGCTGGCCAGGCCAGCTCCGGATCGTGTACCGCTACACAATCCGGCCTCCCGTGCCGGACTCCAAGGTGCAGGACGTGTTGGCGCAAACGGCATCCGGATACACTGAAAAACACTTCCGAGTGGTCTCGTCCACCCCTTCCAGACTGGTACTCTCGCGCGTCGCGGACAAGTTTGAACTCCGGCTCACCGACACTGATCCCACACTTACGGTCGAGGTATCGTCACCCTGTGTCTGGCCTGACGGTACGGCGCCACAAGCCTCGTCACCGACACATAGTGCTCCCGCCTCCCGCCCCAAGGACATCCCCACGGACCGCCCGAAATCCCCTGTCCCGTCGTCCTAATAGCGCGGGAGGTGTTGATCTTCTACTCGGGGTTACGTAACGTCCGGAGCTGTCCGGGCAGTCCGGGCAGTTGAAAGCTGTAGTGACCGTGGACCTCGATGTGTTTGCGTTGGTAGGCGGATAGTCGGGCGGCGTCGGCGGCGCGGACGGGGTAGCCGGCGGCGCGGAGTTGGGCGAGGGCGGCGTTGAGGTAAACGGTGTTCCACAGGGTGATGCAGTTGAGGACAAGGCCGAGCACGCCGAGTTGGTTTTCCATCCCGGCGTGATATGCCCGGTACAGTTCCCCCTTGCGGCCGTGGAACACGTGGCGGGCGAGGTCGTGGCGGCCTTCGTTGAGGTTGCGCATCCGCTTGAGCCCGCGCCGGTAGTCGGGATCGTCGACGAACGAGAGCACGTGCCGAGTCTTGAAGATGCGGCCGTAGTGAGCGATCGCCTCGCCGAGCGCGGTGGGCCGGCCGCCGTGCTGGAGCATGCGGACCACGTCGGCCGCGGAGATCTCGCGGGTGTGGATCGAGGCAATCACCCGGCAGATGTCGGCCCAGTGCCGGCGGATCTTGTCGGGCTCGATCTGGCCCCTGGCGGTGGCATCGAGCGGGCCGTAGTCGGCGTCGCGGTTGATGCGCCACAGTTTCTGGTCCGGCAAATCGGCCAGGGCAGGCCGGTAGTCGAACCCGAGCAGGGTCACGATGCCGAACACGATGTCGGAATACGAGCCCTCGTCGGTGATCAGTACCTCGGGCTGGGGCCCACCGTCGGGGTTGTAGGTCAGATCGACGACGTGCAGGGTGTCTTTCGGGCTGCCGGACACGATGCGGGCGCCGAGCCCGAGCTGGCGGTCGGAGATCATGTTCAGCCAGGTGGCGCCGCGTTTGCGGGCGAAGAATTTCGGGTTGGGGCGGGCATCGGCGCTGCGCACGGGCACGACGAATCGCATCCCGTCGACCGCGGCGACCAGCCCGCCACCCCACGTCTGGGCCAGCGGGATCGCGGCCTGCGCGTCGATGAGGACCGCGTTGGCGGCGGCATAGTTCTCCGGACGCAGGTAGTGCTGGTCGACGTGGATCAGCCGATCCCGGCGCAGCGCCGGCGTGTCGGCGGTGACGGGGCCGAGTCCGACGTTGAGCGCGTGTGCGGTCAGCAGCGCGGCCACGGAGGTGGACAGGTCGGCCAGCCGGGTGTTGGCCCCGGACACGGCGGTGAACGCGTCCGCGAAGTCGGGATACCAGGACATGACTTCCAGGATCAGCTCGGGCAGGTCCACCTCCGGCAGCATCGCCTCGACCCGGCTGCGCAGGTCGGTCAGGCTGGGCGACTCCTCCAGGGCGGGGTCCTTGCCCAGGTGCAGCCGGCCCTGCTCGTCGACAGTGATGTCCGGGTTGGCCACCATGCCGCCGGCGGTGGTCCGCCAGGCCGCGTCCAGCTGCTCGGTGTGGCTGGCCAGCAGCTGGTTGGGCTCCTCTGGCAGCTGCAGGGCGGCCAGCGCGGGCGCCTTGGCCTGTTCCCAGCGGGGCCCGGACAGTAGCCGCGCCCGCGGGTCGGCCCACCGGTCGGAGTCGTAGGCGAAGATGTCGCGGCGTTTGAGCAACCGGTGGAACTGCTCGAGCAGGCAGAACACGTAGGCGTTGCGGTCCACGGTCCCCTCCGGCCGCCCGTCCGGGAACACGAGGTGCTGCCACCACCCGCCGGGCACCAGGTCCACGTCGACGCGGCGCGCGTCGAGATAGCCGGCCGGGACCCGGCGAGTCGGTTTCGCCTCCAGCAACTCGGGCAGTGCCTGCATCCCCGCCAGTACCGGGGCGGCCTCGGCGGTCGCGCCGAACGCGATCACCGGGCAGAGCAGTTTCACGAACCCGCGCACCGTGGCGAACCGCTCCACTAGCTGGGCACGCCACTGCCCGTCCTGCTCCGCCCGGGCCTGGGGTTCGATCTCGGCGACTGCCGCGATCGCGGTCCGTACCCGCGCCCGCGAGCCCACCGCCTGCTCGATCGTGTCCCACACCAGCCCGACCGGCACGTCCTCACCCCAGGTGTCGGCCTCCAATAACACCTCCGCAGCGCCCTTGAGCACCCCGGTATGACGGGCATAAGTGCTCTGCTGACGCAGCCGTTGCCGATCCGCCTGCTTGGAGGCGTGCGAGAGCAGCTCGTTCGACATGAACACGTCGAACAGCTCCAGCGCATCGTCGACGGCGGTGGTGTGCAGCCAGCGCATCGTGGCCAACAACGTCGCGATCCGGCGACGATACGGGTGCCGCGCCAGCTTCGGGGCCTTGGCCGCCATGCCGTACCGGGCCAGCTCGATCAGCCGCCGGGTCGGCACCCCGGTCACATCCACCGTGCCCATGCCCAGCCCGGCGAGCTGCGAGACTCGATCCAGCGCGGCCACCATGCCCCGGCCCGAGGTGGACCGTTCGGCATGGCGCCACAGGTCCAACTGGGAACGCCGTTGGCCCTCCGGCGCCTCCAGCATCGTCTCCAGCGCCCGCGCCTGCTCACCCGTGACCGCCCCGGCCAGCGTGTCGAACAGCCGCTCGTCGACCGCCTCCCGCACTGCAGCGACCTGCTCGGTCAGCGTCGTCAATCCCGGCAGCAGCACCATCCGGGCCCGCAACCAGCCGATCGCGGCCTGAAACAACGCCTTCGGCCCCTCCCCGGTGGTCCAGGCACGCGCGTCCAACCAGGCGATCAGCTCGTCCTCGGCCGCAGCGTACGAGACGTAGCCGTAGCACTCGGTGATCTCCCACTGATGCTCCAGCCGTGTCTTCTCCCGCTCGGTGTAGCGCTTCAGACACGACGGATCGGCCACCCCCACCTGGCCAGCCACATACTCGACCACCGCCTGCGGCGCGTCCAGCACATCGACCGGGAACAACCCCAGATGGCGCACGCTGACCAGCAGCAACGCGAACCCCAGCCGATTGTGATCACCCCGGCGTGTCGCCACGAGTTCGCGGTCGGCGTCATCGAGGAAGAAGAACCGCTCCAACACCTCCTGCTCCGGCGGTTCGCTCGCATATCGGCCATACGCGGCCTGCTCCGCCGCCGACAGAAACGTCGCCACCATAAGCGATCAACCTAGCCCCCGCACCCCGCGATCCGCCAGAGCCGACCACCAGCAGGCTTAGCGCCGGATTTCCGCCCATTGGTCCCCACGCGCCCTACCGGCTACGCATCTCCACTACCGCGTATCAGGTGCTGTTGGGCGAGTGGGACCGGTGCCGCTGAGTCTGGAACGAGTGCGTCGCCAAGTCCAGGCGAGTCCACCAGCGCAACCAGGCCAACCCGGACGATTCGCGCACTTGCGGGCCGGGCCAGCTCGAAAGATGCTGACCGACGCGCGTTCGCGTATCCCGTGGTTGCGGGACGGTGCCTCGGTGCCGCAGCACCGCGGGGTAGGGATGCCCCTTATCAAGTGGAAGAAAGACGACCCGAACCCGTCGCTGAACTACACTCAACGTGGGTTTTCCGTGGACAGTGGGGGGGCGGCTGCGTCTGGCTGGCGGGATCGAGGTGCGGCCGGTGTGGCCCGGTGACCTGCCGGAGGCGTCGCCGGTGCGGGTCTAGCGGGACAGTCTGGGCCACTGGTATGCCTCGTTTGTCGTGCCTGCGCGGGTCGAACCGTTACCGATCGACCGACCCGTCGCGGGTACGGCAAACGGGCACAGCACATGTTGGGCCGGTATCAGCGGATGATGGCCCGGCGCCAACGCCCGAGGGGGACGAAGCAGACGCGGGGCTACCGCAAAGCGCAACAGGCTACCGCGAAGCAGCATTAGAAGGTCGCCCGGCAACGGAAGGACACCGGCCTCAAGTGGGCCAAACAGCTTGTGCGTGACCATAACCAGGTTGCCGTCGAGGACTTCCGGCCAAGGTTCCTGGGTAAGCCGCCGATGGCGCGGTCAGTGCCACCGAAGCGGAACTGGTGGCGATGGGGCGGAAGCACGGCCGGGAATTCGGCTGGTCGAACCGAAACACACAACGATGGACTGCGGCGAGTGTGATGCGAGAGCGAAACACGCGCTGCCGCTGTCACAATGCATCTCCACCTGCACCGCGTGCGGACACGTCTCCTCAAGAGACAAGAACGCCGCACGTGTGATGCTGGTCCGGGCAGGTTTCGTCCCGGCTGGTGTTGAGGGCGTGAGACCTGAACGTCCGCTGGACGCTCAGGCTGCCTGAGCCAGGAATCTCCCGCCTTCAGACAGGAGAGGATTTAAACGTCTACAACAGGCCGGGCACATGTGCCAACGCGAAGTCGCGTACCGAGCTCGCCGCCGCTTCCAACGTGGTGTAACCCATCGCGGGAGGCCCGTGCGCCTGCCACCAGCCCTGCTGCTTCGCCTCCCGGGCCCTGGTCAGATACGGCCCCCAGTCGTTGACCGGCACGCCGTACGCATCCAGCAGACTCTTGACCAGCACAATGTCCGGTGCCGTCGGCCCGTTCTCCAGCCCGCTCGACCGTGCCGGGGAGGACTCCAGCCACTGGCACACCTGTTGCGGCGACATGCGTGCCGACTCCCGCGGCTCCCGCAACGCCGCACGCACGACGGATTCCACCAGGCCGGTGCTTCGGTTCCCCTCGTAGACCCGAGTGTCCGTAGCGCCGAGTGTCGAACATTGTCAGTGATCGTCGATACACTGCGTCCTGACCCTAGGAGGAACACATGGAACCTGTAGCCGCACTGGCAGGTGTGACACTCGACTGCCCACAGCCTTCCGAATTGGCTGAGTTCTATCAGGCCATCGGCGGCGGAGAGATCCTGTACAGCAGCGATACGTTCGTGTATTTGGCTGTGGGGGGCTTCGGCTTAGGGTTCCAGCGAGACCCCACTTACCAGGTACCGAGTTGGCCGGATCCGGCGACCCCGCAGCAAGCGCACGTCGATTTCCGCAGCGCTGAGCTTGACCAGGCAGAGGCGGCAGCCGTGACTGTGGGGGCGCAGCGTGCCGTACACCAGCCCAACCCGGATGTTTGGCGGGTGTTGTTCGACCCTGCCGGACACCCGTTCTGCTTCAGCACCTACGGCACGCCTGTCGGGCCCGACGCAACGGGCTGACGGACTACATGACGCTGATCTCTCGCTGCGAGCATGAAGTCGTGACGTTGATCCTCGCGATCAACAAGTGCTGAACCGTCCTGTCGGCTGAGGTGCCCGCGGTGCGCTGGTGGAGGGGGTGGCTTATGGGGGTGTCCGACGACTCGTGGGTGGACGTGTTCGAGGAGCAACGTGCTCGGCTGTTCGGGTTGGCCTATCGGATGCTCGGCTCCGCTGTTGAAGCCGAGGATGTGTTGCAGGATTCCTTTCTGCGGTGGCAACACGCGAACCGAGCGGACGTTGTGAAACCGTCCGCCTTCCTGGCGAAGATGGTGACGAACCTGTGCCTGACGGTGCTCTCGTCGGCCCGGCGGCAGCGGGAGAATTATGTGGGACCCTGGTTGCCTGAGCCCGTGTTGACCAATGACGGTGACCTGGGACCGCTGGAGACAGTGCAACAGCGTGAGTCGGTGTCGCTGGGCGTACTGGCCCTGTTGGAACGACTGACGCCACCCGAACGCGCGGTATTCGTGTTACGCGAAGCGTTCGGTCACAGTCACCAAGAGACAGCCGGGATTCTCGATATCGCTGAGGCACATTCGCGTCAGCTGCACCGTCGGGCGCGGCAACACGTCGGTGAGGCCGAACCGCGGTTCGTTGCCGACGACAACGCGCATCGTGAACTCGTGGAACGTTTCCTGTCGGCGATCACCGGCAACGACAAGGCTGGATTGGACCGGCTCCTGGCAGAGGACGCCGTGTCTTGGGCAGACGGTGGGGGACAGCGCGCGGCCCGCAGGCCGATCAGTGGTCGGGACCAGGTCGTGCGCTATCTGTTGGGGCTTGGCACCCTTCCAGAAGCTGCTGCCATGCGGACCACCGTGTCTCAGGTGAACGGCGCTCCCGCCGTCATCGCTTGGTCGGAAGGCCAGTTGCGCGCGGTGATGGTTCCGGAAATCCGTTATGGGCGTGTGACCAGCGTGTATGTCGTGGTTAACACCACCAAGCTCACTTTCGTCGCGAGCCAATCCCGGAACGCCATGGTCACATAACACTGTCACGAATCCGAGCTGCCGACAGTCCACCCGGTATGACTCACCGCATCATCATTCTCGGTGCCGGATACTCCGGCTTGGCAGCAGCGAAACGGATGGCCCGGCGGCTACGCGGCCGCGACATCGCGCTCACAGTGGTCAACGCCACGGAGCGATTCGTTGAGCGAGTGCGGCTGCACCAGCTCGCTGCTGGCCAGAACTTGTCCGCTCGGCCGATCCGGGAAATCCTTTCCGGCACCGGCGGTATGCTCGTCGTCGCTCGTGTGACAAGTATCGACCTGTCGCGTCGGACTGTTCAATTGGACACCGCGCCGTACGAGCTGGCCTACGATATCCTCGTCAATGCGTTGGGCAGCGGTGCCGACAGCGAGACTGTTCCCGGTGTCGGCGACCATGCCTACAGCGTCGCCGAGGCCAGCCAGGCAGCCCGGCTCGCATCACGTCTGACTGATTGTCCGAAGGGGAGCACGCTCGCGGTGGTGGGCGGCGGACTCACCGGTATCGAAACCGCCACCGAACTGGCCGAGGCACACCCCGATCTGCGAGTGCAGCTTGTCACGGCGGGCAGGTTCGGTGGTTGGCTGTCCCAGTCGGCACAACACCACCTGCACCGGTCAGTCGCCGTGCGCACCATTGATCTGCACGACCAACTCTGCGTTGACAGGATTCGTGCCGACGGCCTGGTGCTGGAAGACGGGCGGGAACTCAGCTCCGAGGTCGTGGTGTGGGCGGCCGGATTCCGCGCACCGCCAGTCGCGCGTGACGCGGGGCTGGCGGTCGACGAACGCGGCCGGATGATTGTGGACACGGCCTTGCGTTCCGTGTCGCATCCCGACGTATACGGGATCGGAGATGCTGCGGCGGCCCCGGGGCCCGGAGAGCTTACGACGCGCATGTCGTGCCAAACCGGATTACCGATGGGGATGTTCGCAGCAGACGCGGTAGCCCGTCGGCTGACCGGGCATGCCACGAAACCGGTTCGGATCCGCTACGTGTGGCAAAACATCAGTCTGGGGCGCCGTGACGGGATCACGCAGTTCACCCGGCCCGACGACAGTCCGATTGCTGCTGTGCTGACCGGTAGGTCCGCTGCCCGCTTCAAAGAAAGCGTCACGCGTGGCGCGGCACTGGCAGTTCGCCATCCCGGTCCTTACACGCAGCGGTGGGAGTGAGGATCAGCTCGTACAGGTGCGGTCAGCCGGTTCCGTCGCTGATTGCGGCGCTGCGGTGTTGACGGTCATGACCTCAACGGCCGTGATCCCCGTAATGTGCGACCACGCCACGTAGAACGAAGTGCTCGTTTTCGGACAGGAACCGGCTCCCAACGGTGCCCAACAGTTGATCACCGCTCGCGTCTGACCGTCTTTTCTACTACATTGTTGTAGCGTCGAACAGGACTTCCACAACGCCGCAGCCGCGATGGGTTGGCACCCGGACAGTGCCCGGCATGCCGACATGGGTCTACTGGCACCGCATGGAATACCGCCGCGAAATCAGCAAGGACAACTACCGACACGTCTACAACGAGTACGTGGAAGACCACGGCTGGACGTTCTGCCACGATCCGGAAAGTCATCCACAGTGGCTGGCCGACTACACTCACACCTGCGCGATCGACTACCTGAGCAGACACTCCGCGACGCCGGGGATCTGGCGCGTCTCCGTTTGGCGCACCGGCACCACCCGCGACGGCCAGGGTGAACACGTCTGCTCCCTCGAACTGCGCTGGGACCCACTCCGCGGTGCGGCGTGACCGCGGTCCATCGGCTGGATTCACGGCCACCGCGGCGTATCGGGTGCCCTGCCCGGTCACCGTCCGGTCGCGGTCGTCGGCCTGCGATGTGAGAGATTGCCGAGCATGGGAACGAGACTGTCCGCAACGGTCGCCACGGCGTTCGCGGTGCTGGCTTTCGGGCTGGGTATCAGGGTCGCGGCGATGGCGGGACCGTCGGAACAAACCGTCGGCATACCCGAGTGGCGGATCTGTCTGACCCTGCCGATGTTCGCTGGTGCAGTCGCACTGTTCATCGTAATGATCGTGCGTCTGCAGCAGTTGCGTAAACGGCATAGTTTGCGTGCGTGGCGTTCGCTGAGCCGGACGGAGCGGCAGCATGCTTCCCGCCAGTTGCGCGGCAAGTCACCGATCGGCGAGGATGAGCTCGCGTTCCTCCGGTCGCTCGCCGTCTATCGGCGAGACCAACGCGTGTTGGTGTTGCAACATGCCGGGCTTGCGTTGCTTGCCGGCGGCGAGATCGTGTCGACGGACCGAATTTTCGGGCTGATGACGGGCGTGTTCATCGCCGTTCTCGCGTTGGTGGCTGTGTTCGTGGTCCGTTACGAGACCAGCAACATGACCGCCTTCCTCAACCGCCACGGTTGGCCGGTCGAGCCGTCACCGGAACACAGCGGGTGAGTTAGCTGTCCCGCAGTTGCCGAATGTCGACCATCGTCCCTGCAGCGCCAACTGCATTGTCGAAATGCGCACAACAGATCGACCGTGGTGACTACGTCATCATGCAACGTTCCCAGAATGACCCGATGACAGCGCTGCAGGGGCCTACAGCAGCGCAGGGCCCACTACTGAACAGGCGCGCGCCTAGCAACGTGCTGATGAAGCCGAACGGGACCACGAACGGTTCGGTAGTGCTGCACGATGACCCCGTTCGGTCCCGGTTCGGACGGCCCGAAGCGAGATCCACGTTGCTGCCCCATGCCACTCTCCCTGCGTTCGCCCGGAACTGGGCGATGATCCGTCCGTTCCAGTTGTCGGCGCAGTCATGCGAGTGAGACTACGAGCCTCATATGAGTGCCAGGCTCAACCGTACCGCCGGGGAACGCACCGGGATCGCGGCAACGTTCGGGCCGTCGTCGATACGTGTCGTAGCTGTAGAACCGCGTGCGGATTGAACTTGCCGCCGGGTCGCGGCAGCTGCTTCTATTCCGATCATGGTTCCGAATCTCACGCATCCCGCCAAGGCACAGCCCGGCGACCAGGTGGCGGTGTTGTCGCCCGCGTTCGCCGCGCCCGGTGTCGCCGTCGAGGTGCACGAAGAGGCGATGCGCCGGCTGACAGAGGTGACCGGGTTGATACCTGTCGAGTATCCGACGACCCGCAAGGTGGGTGCCGACCCGCGGGAACGTGCCGACGACCTCAACGCGGCTTTCGCGGACCCCGAAATCCGGGCAGTGTTGGCGACGATCGGTGGCGAGGACCAGATCACCGTCGTCCCCTATCTCGACCCGGAGCCGGTGCGTGCGGACCCGAAACCGTTCCTCGGTTACAGCGACAACACGAACCTGCTGTCGTGGTTGTGGACACACGGCGTCGCCGGTTTCTACGGCGGTTCCACACAGGTGCAGCTCGGCCCCGGGCCGGCCGTCGACGAGTGCCACGCGGCGGCGCTGCGTGCCGCGTTGTTGACCGGTGAACGGCTCGAAGTGACCGACCCGGGCGAGTCCGAGGAGTTCGGTATCGACTGGGCCGACCCGGCCGCGCTGACCGAACACGGTGAACGCGAACCGACCGAACCATGGACCTGGGCCGGGCCCGCCCGCACGGTCACCGGTCGTACGTGGGGCGGTTGCATCGAGGTGCTGCAATGGCTCCTCACCGCCGGCCGCTTCCCGACCGATCCCGCTGTGCTGGACGGTGGGGTGCTGCTGCTGGAAAGCAGTGAGGAACTCATCCCGGTCCGCGAATTCGGTTGGATCCTGCGATCCCTCGGGGAACGCGGGGTACTCGCAGCCGTCGACGCCGTGCTGGTCGCGCGGCCGCCGGCAGCCAACCCACAGACACGCCCACCCGCGCAGGAACGTGTGGCCTACCGTGCGGCACAACACGACGTCGCCCTGGAAACAGTTGCGCACTACAACCCCGACGCGGTCGTGTGCCTCGGGGTGCCGTTCGGACACACTCGACCACAGTGGATACTGCCGTACGGCGGCGAGATCACTGTCGACGGTGAATCGCAGCGGTTCTGGGCGGACTACCGGTAAACTCCGCCCGCCGTGTTGGCTGCCCGCGCGAGTGTGCGCGTCCCGTACGGCTTCGACACTGTCGTGTCAGACGGCAGACACGATGGTGCGGCGACACGGGGTGAGATGTGACGGAACGGCCAAGCTGCGTGTACCTCGCGGGGATCCACAACTCAGGGCCAAGACACTGGCAACGCACCTGGCACACGAAACGGCCCGGACTGTGGGTCGACCACGCTTCGTGGGACGCGCCGTGCCGGACCCCGGTGGTCCCGCGTATCCGCCGGCCGCCGAAGGGGTCGCCGCACCACGATGTGGCCTGTTGCCGTTCCCGACGACCGTTGTCACCAGCGAGGACGATCCTTACGGGACCGCCGAGAGTGCGGCGGTGACGGCCACACATCTCGGCGCGGCTGGTGAACAATGGCCGCCACGGGCACATCAATGCGGAATCCGAACTGGGTGATTGGCAGGAAGGTGCCGCCCTGCTTGACGAACTACTCACCCGTCGAACATGACGGCGGACACGGTGATGCTCAGCTGCGGGACTCGTGGGTGGGGGCCTCGGGGACGTGGGCGGGTTTGCGGGAGGCGAACTCCTTGCGCAGCACAGGGACGACCTCCTCGCCGAGGATGTCGAGCTGTTCCAGCACGGTCTTCAACGGCAGCCCGGCGTGATCGATCAGGAACAGTTGCCGTTGGTAGTCGCCGACGTAGTCGCGGAACCCCAACGTGCGATCGATGACCTGTTGCGGCGAGCCGACCGTCAACGGAGTTTGCCGCATGAACTCCTCCAGCGAGGGGCCGCCGCCGTAGACAGGGGCGTCGTTGAAGTACGGTCGGAACTCCTCCACCGCGTCCTGCGAATTCTGCCGCATGAACACCTGCCCGCCGAGTCCGACGACGGCCTGGTCCGCGTCGCCGTGGCCGTAGTGCTCGTAGCGCTGCCGGTAGAGCTGCACCATGCGTTTGGTGTGTTCGGTCGGCCAGAAAATGTGATTGTGGAAGAACCCGTCGCCGTAGTAGGCGGCCTGCTCGGCGATTTCCGGGCTGCGGATCGAACCGTGCCACACGAACGGTGGCACACCGTCCAACGGGCGCGGGGTCGAGGTGAATCCCTGCAACGGGGTGCGGAACTTGCCCTCCCAGTCGACCACGTCCTCGTGCCACAGCCGGTACAGCAGGTGGTAGTTCTCGATCGCCAAGGGGATGCCCTGGCGAATGTCCTGACCGAACCACGGGTACACCGGCGGTTGGTTACCGCGCCCCATCATCAGGTCCACCCGGCCGCCCGCCAGGTGCTGCAGCATCGCGAAGTCTTCGGCGATCTTGACCGGGTCGTTCGTGGTGATCAGAGTGGTCGACGTGGACAGGATCAGCCGTTGGGTCTGCGCGGCGATGTAGCCGAGCATCGTCGTCGGTGACGACGGCACGAACGGCGGGTTGTGGTGCTCTCCGGTGGCGAACACGTCCAACCCGGCCTCCTCGGCCTTCACGGCGATCCGCACCATCGCCTGGATCCGTTCCGCCTCGCTGGGCGTCCGCCCGGTCGTGGGGTCAGCAGTGACATCCCCCACTGTGAAAACGCCGAACTGCATGACAACCTCCAACCGATTAAGATTTGAACTAATATGACGAACCGACGCAGGGAGGGAACTATTCCACCCGCGTGGTAACGGTCACTCGTACCGTCGCAGCGGTGTCTCAGCGACGCTGCTGGTACCGCCCGCGGGCTTTGAGCCGGGCATTCGGCAACACGGGGGCGGGTAGGGTCGCACCCCGGTAGTCGTTCACCGCTCCGAATCGGCGGTGTTCGGTCGCGGTGTCGCGTTCGGTTTCCCAGGTGGCCCGCGACGCCACGATCTCGTCATGGGTTCTGCCGACGAAGTTCCACCACATCACCAGATCCTCGGTGAACGGCTCCCCGCCCAACAGCAGCCCCTGCCCAGTGGTCTCGGAGGTGACCTCGACACCGCGGCGCCCCAGTCCGAGATACAGCATCGCCCCTACCGGGATCTCCGTTCCTGCGACGAACAGGCCCGGTGACTGTGCCAGTATCGCGTGCTCGAAACCCGGTTCGAGCGGAATCGAGAGTTCCCCACCCGCGTCGATCTCGAGGCTTGCCCCCACCAGCGGGGAATACGTCGTCACCGGGGATGCTGTCCCGTCGATTTCCCCTGCAAGGACGGTGACGCGCCCGGTGCGGTGCTCCTGCTGCGGGAGCTCGTCGTGAAACTCGAACGCGGGTGCAGTTGCGCGGTGTTTTTCCGGCAGTGCCACCCAGAGCTGTGCTCCGAACAGTCGTGATGGACCGGCCGCGTGAGATTCCTCCGCGTGGGCGATGCCGTGTCCCGCGGTCATCAGCGGAACCTGGCCGGGATGTACCAGTTGTCTGCTGCCGACACTGTCCTGGTGCCAGACCTCGCCTTCGACCAGCCAGGTCACGGTCTGTAGTCCGGTGTGGGGATGTGGCGGTACGTGCATCCCTGCTGGTCGGTGATGTCTGTCGGACCGTAGGAGTCGACGAAGCACCATGCCCCCACCATGCGACGGTCCCGGTTGGGTAGTGCACGTCGCACCAACATGGCTCGCGGCCCACCCAGCGGGACCTCACGCGGGTGTAGCAGCTCGATGTCCGGCTCGGTCGCGATCACCGTGTCCGCCGTGCACACCGTTTGCTCTGTGGGGGCCTGTTCGATGTTGCTCATCAGTGGATTCCGCCTGTTCGGTCTGTCTGTCGGCCGTGTGGTGCGGTCTCGTGCGATTCGGGGTGTCCCTGGAGCCGAGCGCGTAACCGGGTGAACACGTCCGTGATGACGTGCAGCTCGTGCTCGTCGAGGTCATCGGTGAACAGTCGTTGCACGGTGTCGATGTGGTGTCTGTCGGCGGTGTGGAACTTCTCCAGCCCGCTGGCGGTGAGTACGGCGTACTGGACTCGTTTGTCCGTTGGTGAGGGCTGGCGCAGTACCCAACCACGTCCCTCCATTGTCTTGACCTGGTAGGTCAACCGACTCGGCGAGAACACCATGCGGGTGGCCAACTCTCCCATCCGTAATCGGTGATCGCGGCTCTCGGAGAGTATGAGCAGCAGGTGGTACTCCAGCAAGCTCAGCCCCACCGAGGACTGCAGATCCTCGTCGAGACGTGTTTGCAGCAGTACGCTCGTTTCGATGTAGGGCCGCCACGCTCGGCGTTGTAACGACCCTTCCCAGGCATTCATGGCCCCACCCTAGCAAGGAAATTCAGATTTTAATGAGTGTGTGTACAGTCTCGTGGTGGTTCGGATCTCCGATGGGGACGGTGTTGCCGACGACCGCGGCGACGGTGGGGCATACTGCGCGATGGCGTCACCAACAGGGCAACAGGGCAACAGGGCAACAGGGCAACAGGACAAACCGCATCGTCTCGCCGCGTGGTGTTGCCTTCGCAGTGCAGACACACCGACCTGCAGACAGGGGAGTAGCCATGACCAATCACGTGTTCGACACCGCGACCGCGATCAAGCCCGACAGTTCCGACAGCAACGTGTTCCACGGCGAGACTCCGGCCGCGTACGGCAACATGGTGGGGCCGTTCGGCGGGGCTACCGCGGCGACGCTGCTGCGCGCGGTGCTCGACCATCCGGAGGTTCACGGCTCGCCGGTGGCGTTGACGGTGAACTTCGCGGCTCCACTGGCCGACGGTCCGTTCATGATCACCGCACGACCCGTGGTCACCAACCGCTCCAACCAGCACTGGATGCTCGAACTCCACCAGGGCGACAAGCCGATGGTCACGGCTACCGCGGTCACCGGTGTCGGTCGGGAAACCTGGGCGGACACCGAGGCGCACAAACCCGGGGTTCCGGCGCCGGACGAGCTCCCGTCGGAGCAGCCGCCGGAAGGCATTGCCTGGGCAGCGAACTACGATATTCGCTTCGCGCGGGGCGCGTTGCCGACTCCCGACAGTGGTGCGAGTGCTGACTCGACCAGCACTCTCTGGGTGCGTGACGAGCCGCCGCGCCCGCTCGACTTCCCCTCGTTGACCGCACTGTGTGATGTGTTCTTCCCTCGGGTGTTCCTACGGCAGGGACAGTACGTACCCGCCGGAACAGTGTCGATGACAGTCTATTTTCATGCCTCCGCGTTGGAGGTCGACGCGCAGGCGGAACAACACCTGTTGGGTACCGCTCGTAGCCAGCGGTTCGGTAACGGCTACTTCGACCAGACCGCGCAGCTGTGGGGTCGCGATGACTCGTTGCTGGCCACGACGCACCAGATCGTCTACTACAAGGCGTGAATATCGCTGGCCGAACAGCCGGCCCCGCATTGTTCGGTCGGGTTGCGCCACGGGCTCGGGTAGGACCATTCCTGACACATTCGGCGCGTTTCGGCCGATCACGAGGTGGTCACGGCCGATGATGCGACGTCGGGTTCCTGTCGTGGCCGCTCCGCGCTTGTGACGGTCGCGAAATGTTGATCATGGATCTGTCGCCGAATGGGACTTCCTTGGGTGTGTCCCCTACCTACCGAACGTATTGTTTTCCAAGCGGACAGTAGTTCACTCGCCGAGCGTGATGCACTTAATACACGAGTGTTTCCCTTCGCGGAGTGTGCAGCGCACAGTTTTGTAAATCATCCTTTTTGGATTGATTGTCCCCGTCGGGAATCGGATTCTGCGCACAGTTCCAATGCCAGCATATCGAGTGCGGTATTATACTCGTTACAACAGGATCACCAGGCACCGGAGTAGGCTGCTGCAGCGGTCGCTCCACCGAAGCAGAACGCTGACACTCGTTCGGGGATCGACGATATACAGGGGTTTCGCGAAGTACCGGCCGTTCGGGTGCGGACAATAACGGAGGGGTTAAGTACGTTGTTCGAGCCGGAAGTCATCGGATCCTGGGCTGGCCTCGCGTGAGTAGCTACGACAGTGGCCATTTCACCAGGCCAACACGTGCAAGTGATCTGCGCAACAGTACACTGCTGTCGCCGGTGACTCGTGGCTTCGATCGTTCGCCCATGAGCGTGCGACGACTGACTTCCTGGCCCGCGTTGACGGTCGCGCTGGGAATCTTCATCCTGTTGGCCGCAGGACCCCTGCAGGATATCGACCGTGCGCTCGCCCGGGAGTGGTACCAGTGGATCCTGCCCGAGTGGGGTCCGTTCCTGGCCGAGGTGATCGACCCGATAGCCGCTCAGCCGGTGGCCGTGCCGTTGCTGGGACTCGTCGCGGTCGTGTTGGCGTGGCGTACGCGGTCGCTACACCCGATCATCACAGCTGCCATGACGGAGTTCGCCGTGGTCGGGATCGGCGGCATGATGAAGTTGTTCTTCGCACGCCCCTCCCCCAAACTCGGGGACCCGACTTTCTTCCATGCCGGTGTACTGACACACGGGTGGCGGGGCATCAGTTTCCCCTCGGGACATCTCATCGAGGCCGTGGCGTTGTACGGCGTGGCCGTACTGCTGATCGCCGGTTACACGTCGGTATCGCGACGCACGATCGCACTACTGACGGTCGTTCCGGTCTTTATCACCGTGATCACGGGCCTGCAATCCTTTTACATGAAGTGGCACTGGGCCACGGACCTCATGGGCGGGCTGCTGGTGGGGCTCATCATCGTGCGTGCGGCGATGGATTTCGACTCCGCGATGCGGACTCGTGATCGTATCGGTTCGTTGCCGTTGGACATCAGCTTCATACGTACGCGCCGAACCCCGGAGGGTCGGCTCGTGCTCTCGTGGGAACGCGAACAATCCGCTGAGGACCCGGCCGGTCGGGTGACGCGGACGCGGACGGACGAGTAACGGCCGGAACGCACTCCGTGTTTGCGGGCGGCGTGCCCGTATTGGCCGTCTGCGCAGCAAACAGGATCTCTCTGGGGGCAATACCCCGTTGACACCAGACCGGTCGCCGGGCCGAACGCGACGCGGTGAACGGTCCGGAGTTCCCGGGGCCGGTGGTGTCGGGTCGTGGCGTCGTGCATACTTGTACTGGCCAACTACTTGTTGACTACAAGCAAGAACGCCCCGTCTGGAGGACCGAGCTTGCCAGGGTCGACGGACACGCAGGCGGCCGACGAACTCGGCACGGAACTCGTCCGACTGATGCGTGCCATGAGTCGGGTGCGCGCGTACGTTCTCTACGCCGGCCCGGACGGGCTGGAACGCGCTGCCTATGGTCTGCTGTTCTGCCTGGTGCACCAAGGCCCACAACGGACTTCCCAGTTGGCCGAGAACCTACACATCGAGATCTCGACGGTCAGCAGGCAGGCGAGCGCGCTCGTGGGGCACGGTCTTGTCGAACGAGCGGCCGATCCGGATGACGGTAGAGCGACCTTGCTGGCCCCCACCACGGAGGGTGTCCGGGTGTTCGAGGAGAACCGCAGACTGCGCAACGAGCGGCTCGCCCGCCTCACCGCGGATTGGTCTGCCGAGGAACGGGATCAGCTGATCACGCTGCTCGACCGGCTCACCACCAGGATCGAGATGTCGCCGACGGACGACGATCCGGTGGGCCACGCGGCGGGAACAGCACCGTGAGTCCCGAGCAGGATCGCGAGTCGATCCGAACAGTCAACTCGAGCCCGAACCGGGTACCGGGTCCGACTGCCCCCGCGGGACCGATCCGGCATCCCGCAGGAAACACCGGCGAACGGAGGAGAGGATGCAACCCGAGAACAACGGTGATCGCTTTGGGGACCCTTTGCGGGGAGCCGCGGTCCCACCGTCCCCCGGAGCGGCCAATGTCGCGCCGCAGCCCAGTGAGCGCTCGGTCAGCGGGCGGATCCGGCACTCGGACTCGTCATCGGTGGCCGGCGCCGCGCTGACCCTGATCGATCAGTCCGGGAGGCAGGTGAGTCGGGGAACCGGCCGTGACGACGGCAGTTACGTGATCGGCGCTCCCGGGCCGGGCAGCTACGTGTTGATCGTCTCTGCCGACGGGCACCAGCCACAGGCCTCCAGTCTGGTTGTCGCGGATGACCCGGTGACGCTCGATTTCACGCTCGCCGGTTCCGCGGAGTTGGCCGGTGTGGTGCGCTTGACGGGCCAGGATCGTCCGGTCGCCGAGGTAACGGTCACATTGACCGATGGCAGGGGGGAGGTTGTCGACGCGTACACGACGGGTGCGGACGGTGTCTATCGCTTCGCCGGAGTCGGTTCGGGTCGTTACACCCTGGTTGCCAGCGGACCGCGAATGCGGCCCGTGGCTGATCCGGTGACGGTTCCGGAGAGTGGCGTGCTGCAGCACGATGTCGAGATCACTGGAGCGGTGGCTCTCGAAGGGGTCGCGCGTAACGAATACGATCGGGCCATTCCGGATGCGCGGATCACCGTGCTCGACGCCGAGGGCAACGTCGCCGCACTCGCCCACACGGACGAAACGGGTCATTATCTCATCAACGACCTACCGTTGGGTGACTACACCGTGGTGGCCAGCGGCTATCCTCCGGCGACGAGTCGTGTCAGCCTGGCCAGTGAACAGACCGCCCATGACGTGCGGCTCGGCCACGGGGAAGCCGTCAATCGACACAACGGGCAGGTCGGGGCATGAGTTCGGCACAGGGTTTGCGGGCACGCGCCGTGACGTCGGCCGGGAGCCCGGTCGGCAATGCCGTGCTCACCGTGACTGATCTGGCGGGCAGTCAGCTCGCTCGGGTCGAGGTCGATGCGCAGGGTGCGGCGGCGACCGCACCGTTGCCGCCCGGTGTCCACACGGCTGTCCTGACGGCTGGTGGGTATCTCCCCACAGCGCGGATGGCGCAGATCTCTGGAGACGGGAGCGGCACGCTCGGTGACATTGCACTGGAGCCGGAGCCGGTCGCGGTCGAGTTGCCCGCCGCGGGAGCGTGGACGATCGATCCGGTTCACTCGTCGGTTGCTGCCACGGCACGGCATCTCGGTATATCCAGCGTCCGAGCCGACTTCCGGGAATTGGGTGGCCGGATCGACGTGGGGTCCCCGGTGGAGGATTCGTCGGTCCGTGCCGAGATCAAGGCGAGTTCGGTCGATACCGGGATCAGTATGCGCGACGATCATCTTCGATCCGCTGATTTCCTGGACGTCGAGGCATACCCGTTGATCGAGTTCGTCAGTACCGGGATCCGCAGGCAGGAGGGTGACAGCTGGGTGGTGACCGGTGAGCTCACGTTGCACGGTCGGAGCAGGCCGGTCGAACTCGACCTGCGGTACGGTGGCTACGAACAGGACCTGTGGGGCAGTGAGCGGGCTGCGTTCCACGCCGAGACACAATTGGACCGCAGCGACTTCGCTATCAGCTACAATGCGCTTGTCCGTGCTGGTGTCGCGGCCGTGAGCTCGTCTCTCCACATTGAGTTGGACATTCAGGCTGTCCGTGGTGAATCGCTGCCCGATATGTGAGATATCAGTCGTCACGGCCGATGGCGGCCCCTGTGACGGATGACGAAGTATCCCTCGACGGTAAATTCAGGGTGTGAGAGGTGTGCACGCAGCAGCGGCGGACGGTGTCGACACGGGTTGGCTCGAGGCCGCCGGTCCGGTGCTCGTGTGGATCATCGTACTCAGCTTCATTTTCTGTGAGTGCGCGTTCATCGTGGGTTTGTTCCTGCCCGGTGACTCGCTGTTGTTCGGTGCCGGCGTGGTGCTGGCGGCGCACGAAGCGGAAGTCCAGGCGTGGCTGATGTGCGGGGCCGCGCTGATTGTCGCGGTTCTCGGGAATCAGGTGGGTTACTACATCGGGCGTTACACGGGAACGAAAATCGTTGCTCGTCGGGGTGGGAAGGTACTCAACAGCCACAACCTCGAGCGGGCACGATCGTTCCTGGATCGCAGGGGTTTCCTGGCGATTGTGGCGGCACGGTGGATTCCGTGGGTGCGTACGCTCGCTCCGTTGATCGCGGGAGCAGCCCGGATGAGTCAGCGTCGTTTCCTTGCCGGCACGAGCATTGGCGGGCTGCTGTGGGTACCGACGCTGGTGTTGGTGGGCTACTACTTCGCGGGTTTGCTCTCGGCGGTGCCCTGGCTGATGACGGTCCTGGTGTGGTCGAGTATCGGCGTGTTCGCACTGGGCACGGCTTTCGGTGTGTGGCGTTATCGGCAGGAGATGCACCGGCCGATCGAGGAACAGGGGGAAGGCGAACACGCACGTACGGCGTGAGTTATCCACCCCCTGTGGATAACTAAGGAATTTCCGTGGATTCTTGTGGATAACTCCGGGGATGGTGGGGATATCCTGTCTGTAGGGTGTGGATGTCCCCACCTCTCACTCACACGGCGAAGCTGGGGAGATGCATGTCCTCGACCACGAGGTCGGCCCGTTCGGCAGTCGGGGCAATCAGGTCCGCATTGCGTTGGTCGGACCCCAATGCACGCTGTTTGGCCTCCAACAGGGAGCGACCGTAGTGCCGGTGGCGAGTGACCAGACGCTCGAGTCTTTCTTCCTCATCGGGAGCCAGGAACCATGTCTCGTCGACCACCTGACGCAACTCACCCCAAGGCTGCTCCTTGAGCAGCAGGTAGTTCCCCTCGGTGATCACCAGTGGAGTGTCTTCCGGTATCGGTACCGCACCGGCGATCGGTTCCTCGATCTCGCGGCGGAATTCCGGTGCGTACACGAACTCGGTACCTTGGCTGAGTCGGCGGACGAGGTGTACGTAACCGTGGGCGTCGAAGGTGTCCGGCGCACCCTTGCGGTCCATCCGGCCGAGGCGGTGCAGCTCGACCTGGGCCAGGTGGAACCCGTCCATACCGACGACAACCGCCCGGGTGCCGAGTTGGTTGGCGAGCTGCCACGCCAGTGAGGTCTTGCCTGCTGCGGGTGCGCCCGCGATGCCGAGTACGGAGCGGCGATTGGTCGATGCCAATGCTTCCGCACGTGCCAGTAGGTCTTCGAACGAGGTCATCGTTGTCTCCTTGCAACGTCCGAGGCACTGTGTCGCCATGGTGCACCACCCGTCGACCGGGCTCGGTCGAGCGAGAGAGGAACCACCGCTATGCTTCTTGGCAAACGTTTGCGCAAGCGATTGCCAAGAGGTGAGAAACGGTAATGGCCCCATCGCCGTCCGCTCGCCCGACACAGCGTGACATCGCCGAGCTGGCGGGCGTATCGATTACCACAGTCTCGCATGTCGTGAACGGGACGCGTGCGGTCGCCCCGCAGACGCGCGCCGCGGTACTCGACGCCGTCGAAACCGCCGGATACACCGGTGATGCCATCGCGCGCTCGCTGGTTACCGGCGGCACCCGGTCGCTGGGGGTGGCGCTCGCGTCACAGAGTGATCCACATTTCGCGGTGCTGGTTCGGGCGATCGAAAACGCGGCGGCGGCGGAGGGCTACGCGGTACTGTTCGTCGACACCCACGACAGCGCCGAGACGGAACTGCAGAAGGTGCGTTCGTTGCGTTCCCGACGGGTTGACGGGTTGTTGCTGATGCCGTCCCCGAGCGACTCGATCGTGCTGCCGGAACAGACCTCCTCGACGATGCCGGTAGTGTTGCTCGATCGCGTGACCACGCGCACCGACGTCGACCAGGTGGGAGCCGAGAACATTCAGGCAACGTCCACGCTCACCGAACACCTCGCGAGTGCGGGACATCGGCGTATCGGCCTGATCAGCGAGGCAGACGGCATACCGACCAGTGACGAACGCACCCTCGGCTATCGACTGGGGCTCGGTCGCGCCGGCGTGCCATGGGACTCGGAGTTGATTACTGCGGGCCGGTTCGATCGGGATCAGGGAGCGGGCGCGTTCGCACGGTTGGCCGAGCTACCGGACCCACCGACCGGGGTGGTGGTGGGCAGCGATGTCCTGTTGCCCGGGGTACTGCGGGAGGCGCGTGCGCGCGGCATCCGGCTGGGCCGTGACATGGCGGTGGTCGGGTATGGCGACCCCGAGTGGGCCGACCTGGTCGAGCCGCCCCTGACCACGATGGCGCAACCGGTTGCGGAGATCGGGTACCGAGCCGTACGTACCGTGCTCACCCGGATCGCCGACAGCAGTCGCGAGCCGGAGACCGTCCGGGTGTCTCCCACGTTCTGTCACCGGTACTCGTGTTGTTGTTGAACAGGTAGGACCGTGCGGGAGTCACCAGGCGGTGCGCAGGTCGGCGTGTTGCTGGATCCAGGTGTGCATCACGATTCCCGCCGCCACACCGGCATTGATGGACCGCGTCGTGCCGAACTGGGCGATCGAGACCACCAGCGCCGCGTTCTGCCTGGCTGCCTGCGAGATGCCGGGTCCCTCCTGTCCGAAGACCAGTACACAGTCACGCGGCAGTGACACCGTCTCCAACGGTTCCGCCGTGGGTGCGTTGTCCACCGCCACGACGGCGAGACCGTGTTCGGTGGCGAATTCGGTGAGCGCGGCACCGTCCGGCTGGTGATGCAGGTGTTGGTACCGGTCGGTGACCATGGCACCACGTCGGTTCCAACGCCGCTTCCCGACGATATGGACCGCAGCAGCGGCGAACGCGTTCGCGGTACGGACCACCGTACCGATGTTGTGGTCGTGCTGGAAGTTCTCGATGGCTACGTGGAACGGGTGCCGCCGACTGTCGACATCGGCGACGATGGCCTCACGTCGCCAGTAGCGATAGGCATCGGCCACATTACGACGGTCACCGTGTTCGAGCAGCTCGGGATCGTAGTGTTCCCCGGTCGGCCAGCTACCCTGCCAGGGGCCGACGCCCACCGGGTGCTCGCTGCGGCCGACCCATTCGCTCGGCCCTGCCTGCTCAGTCACGCCCACCAACGATAGCGTCGCCACCAGTGTGTGCGCGGCACAGGGGTGTGCTCAGCCCAGTCCGAGATCCTCGAGTCCGAGCAGATGCCGGTACGGCAGACCGGCGGCTTCGACAGCCTCGCGGGCACCGGTGTCGCGGTCGACGATCGTGGCAACACCGGCCACGGTCGCTCCCTCGTGCCGTAAGGCCTCAACGGCGGTGAGCACGCTGCCCCCGGTTGTCGAGGTGTCCTCCACTGCCAGCGTCCGCTTCCCGGCGACCCCCGGCCCCTCGATGCGGCGTTGCATGCCGTGGTCCTTGCCTGCTTTCCGTACGACGAAGGAGTCAAGGGCAACACCGTCCGCTGCGGCGGAGTGCAACATGGCTGCGGCCACCGGATCCGCCCCCAGGGTGAGCCCACCCACCGCAACGAAGTCCCAGTCCGCCGTGAGTGCCCGCAGCAGTCCACCAATCAATGGCGCGGCGGTGTGCTGCAACGTCGCTTGTCGCATGTCGACGTAATAGTCGGCCTCCTGTCCGGAGGACAGGGTCACTCTGCCGTGCACCACGGCGAGGTCGGTGACGAGTCTGGCCAGTTCCGACTTCGCCGCGGCGTCGAGTTCCGGGGTGCGCACAGTCGCCAAGTCTGGCAGAGGACTCCGACAGGGGACGCGCCGGATCGTCGGTCAGGTCCGACCGCCGGATACCAGCGCGCTCAGTCTGCGAACCAGGCCACGTGGCACGAGCCCGCCGAGCGCGACCAGAGCCTTGTACTGCGGGCTCGGGATCGACACGGGTTTGCCCTCACGCAGGTCGGCAAGCCCTTCCCGCACCACCTGTTCCGGGCTCAGCCAGAACAGCTGCGGCCCGGGTTTGGCCAACCCGGCACGTTGGTGGAACTCGGTATGGGTGAAACCGGGACACAGCGCCATCATGCGCACGCCGGTGGGAAGCGCTGCCCCGATCCCCTCGCTGAAGGAGGTGACCCAGTTCTTGCCGGCGGTGTAGGTGGAGCCGCGGCCGGGGAAGAACCCGGCGACGCTGGAGACGTTGACGATCTCGCCGTGACCACGTTGGATCATGGGAGGTAGGGCAGCCCTGCTGAGTCGCAGCACCGCGGTGACGTTGAGGTCGAGCTGGGCCTGCAGCTCCTGTGGAGATGCTTCCCAGAACTCGCCCGCCAACCCGGTTCCGGCGTTGTTGACCAGTAAGTCGATACCGCCATCGGCGAGCCGTGTCTGCGCGGCAGTCCGGCCCTGTTCCGTGCTCAGGTCGATGCTCAGTGTGGTGATGTCACGGCCGTGGGTCCGTAGTTCCGCGGCGATTTCGTCGAGACGATGCTCGTTCCGGGCGAGGAGGGTCAGGTCATAACCTTGGCTGGCGAGTTGGCGGGCGAATTCCGTTCCCAGCCCGCTGCTCGCGCCGGTGATCAGGGCGTGTGGCATGCTTGGAGGTTACCGCCTGACTTCAGGCGAGTGACTGACAGTGGTGATGGATACTGTGCCGTGCGGCACATCGCCGTAATCGAGCGCAAGGCACGAGCAATGACGGACAGGCAGCATGCCGGCTACTACCCGGCGTTCCTGCGCGGTTACGCTGCGGCATTCAACCACGTGGATGTGGACTTCGCGGCGGAGTCGGCCGCATACCTCGAGGGGTTCCTCGCTGCTGCGCAACCGGTGACTGATCCCGGGCGGTACCGTGAGTTCTCGATTGATCACGAGCCGGTCACCGGGGACACGACGGCGGGTTCGTTCACCGGCTCGCTGGCGGGTCTGCTGCGTGCGGCACCTTTGTGACCGGTCGTCGTGACCAGCCGTGGTCAGTGGCCCTCGGCAGCAGCTGCGTGACCGGTGTGGCGGCGACGTCAGCTTTCCGGACCGGCCTCCTGCCCGTGTGCAATTCTTGCGGCCTCCGCGTCGTAGGGATCGACAATGTCGGCGATCTCGCCGAGATCGCGTAACAGCCGTTCCAGACGTGAGGGACCGGAGGTCGGGGCGACACTGGCCATGACCCATTCGTTCTCGATCCAGACGACACCGACGTCGCCACCGAGCGCGTCCGTGGCATCACTGAGTTCGTCGGTGAGCATTGAACGCGCGGCGGTCAGGTCGTTGGCGAATGCGTACCGTTGCCCGACCGGGCCGAGCAACTCGGGCATGTCGGCGCGTTGGAACGGCACGCTGGCCAGCCAGAACTCGATCAATACGGGGTGCACCCGGCTGCAGCGGACGCCGACGATGACGGCAGGCACCGAGCCGTCGGACTCGATGTCGAAGACGAACACCGGTCGACGTCCGTCGGCCGTGAACGTGGATCCCGCGACGATGTTGACGGCGCGATTCATGCCGTAGTAGCCGATGGCGCCCGCCGTCCACTGCTGCGGCAGTGCGGGGTCCTCTTCCTCGTACTGCCAACCGCGAAGTTCGGCCCATCGCACACGTTCCTGGTTCCGGGAGGTCTCCCGGGAACGGTCGACTACGAGCAGTACCAGTCCCGCGACGAGTGCGACACCCGCGATGACGAACCAGATCCAAGCCGGTATACCCACAGGGTCAGGGTATCCTCCATACGGCGTGTGCCAAGATCACCGCCCCGTGTCGCGAGTCCGCGGGATCGTTGTACGGGGTGTCTCACGTCGCACGGGTGACCGAGAGCGTTCCGGTTGCAGCGCTATCGGGAACATCGACCCGCACGGTGTCACCGTCGGTGATCTCGCCGGCCAGCAGTTGCCGTGCGAGCTGGTCCCCGATGGCCGACTGCACCAGCCTGCGCAGCGGACGCGCCCCGTACACGGGGTCGAATCCGTTCATGGCGAGCCACTCGCGTGCCTCGCCCGTGACGTCCAGGGTGAGCCTGCGCTGTTGGAGTCGCCGTGCGAGCTGCTCCACCTGGATGTCGACGATGGAGGTGAGCTGTTGGGTCTCCAGCGAACCGAACACGACCATGTCGTCGAGTCGGTTGAGGAACTCGGGTTTGAACTGGCCACGCACCACATCCAACACCGCATCCGTACGTTGTTCCGCGTCCAGCGAAGCGTCCGCGAGCAACTGGGAGCCGAGGTTGGAGGTGAGTACCAGGATCGTGTTGCGGAAGTCCACCGTGCGCCCCTGTCCGTCGGTGAGCCTGCCATCGTCGAGCACCTGCAGCAGGATGTCGAACACGTCCGGGTGGGCCTTCTCCACCTCGTCCAGCAGCACCAGTGAGTACGGTCTCCGGCGTACCGACTCGGTCAGTTGACCGCCCTGGTCGTATCCAACGTAGCCGGGTGGGGCGCCGACGAGCCGTGCCACGCTGTGCTTCTCGCTGTACTCGCTCATGTCGATGCGTTGCAACGCTCGTTCGTCGTCGAACAGGAACTGGGCGAGCGCCTTGGCCAGCTCGGTCTTGCCGACGCCGGTCGGGCCGAGGAACAGGAAGGAGCCGGTCGGACGGTCGGGATCGGCCACCCCGGCCCGGCTACGACGGACCGCGTCGGAGACGACACGCACTGCCTTGTCCTGGCCGATAACCCGTCGGCCGAGCTCCTTCTCCATGCGAAGCAACTTGCCGGTCTCACCCTCCAGCAGACGACCCGCGGGGATGCCCGTCCACGCACTGACCACGTCGGCCACGTCGTCCGCGCTGACTTCCTCCTTGAGCATGACCTCGGATTCGGTTGTTTCGGACGCCGTGGACTCCGCTGTGTCGAGCTGCTTTTCCAGCGCGGGAATCTTCCCGTACCGCAGCTCGGCGGCGCGCCCCAGATCGCCGTCCCGTTCGGCGCGTTCCGACTCGCCGCGGAGCTGTTCGAGTTGCTCCTTGAGTCCGCGGACCGTTTCGATGGAGCCCTTCTCGTTCTGCCAACGGGTGGTCAGCACCGAGAGTTCCTCGCGCTTCTCCGCGAGTTCGGCACGCAACGTGCTCAACCGTTCCCGTGAGGCGGCGTCATTCTCTTTGGACAACGCCATTTCCTCGATTTCCATGCGCCGTACGGCGCGTTCGACCTCGTCGATCTCGACGGGCCGGGAGTCGATCTCCATGCGGAGTCTCGAAGCCGCTTCGTCGACGAGGTCGATTGCCTTGTCGGGCAGGAATCGGGCTGTGATGTAGCGGTCGGACAGCGTGGCAGCGGAGACGAGTGCGGCATCGGTGATCCGCACACCGTGGTGTACCTCGTAACGTTCCTTGAGGCCTCGCAGAATCCCGACGGTGTCCTCCGTCGACGGCTCGCCCACCATCACCTGCTGGAACCGTCGTTCCAGTGCGGCGTCGGTCTCGATGTGTTCGCGGTATTCGTCCAGTGTGGTGGCGCCGACCATGCGCAGTTCACCACGTGCGAGCATTGGTTTGATCATGTTCCCGGCATCCATCCCGGATTCACCGGTCGCTCCCGCTCCGACGATGGTGTGGAGTTCGTCGATGAACGTGACGACCTCGCCGTCGGAGTCCTTGATCTCCTTGAGTACCGCCTTGAGGCGTTCCTCGAACTCGCCGCGGTATTTGGCCCCGGCCACCATCGATCCCATGTCGAGCACGACGACACGTTTGCCGCGCAGCGATTCCGGCACGTCGCCGGCGATGATGCGCTGCGCGAGCCCTTCCACGATGGCGGTCTTGCCGACGCCCGGCTCCCCGATCAGCACGGGGTTGTTCTTGGTGCGGCGCGAGAGCACCTGGACCACTCGCCGAATCTCGTCATCCCTGCCGATCACTGGGTCGAGCTCGCCGTTCCGGGCGCTCGCAGTGAGATCGAGTCCGTATTTTTCCAGCGCCTTGAAGGTCCCCTCGGGGTCGGGGCTGCTGACCCGTGCGGAACCGCGCACCGTGGTGAAAGCGTCCTGGATCGCCTGCGGGGTGGCGCCGTGTCGCTGCAACAGCGTCGCGACCGAACCGCCCTCCTCGGCGAGGCCCACGAGGATGTGTTCCGTGGAAACGTAGTCGTCGCCGAGTTCGGTGGCGAGTTTCTGTGCCCGGGTCAGTGACTTGACGGCGTTCGTGTCGAACTGCGGCGTTGACACCGTGGCCCCGGTCGCCGAGGGCAGTCCCGCGATGATGCTCTCGAGCTCGCGATGCACCGTCTCGGTTTCGGCGCCGACGGCGGTCAGTAGTGGCGTGGTGAGTCCGTCTCCCTGTGCCAGCAGCGCACCGAGCAGATGTGCGGCGGCGATGTCCGGGTTTCCGGCCATGGTGGCTGCCTGGGCGGCGGACGATATCGCCTCTTGCGTTTTCGTAGTGGGATTGAATGCGTCCATATGTGTTGTGTACTCCTCCCTGGTTACCCTGTATAACGTCAAAAAAGTTGAGTTAGTTCCGCTCAATGTCTCGAAAAGTGTGAAGTCGAGCACTCTGTGGACCTGTGGCTCACCCGTGTGGACCATTGGACTGCCCAACACGCGTCGTAACAGTTACCGTCTATCGGGCCTGGTCGGGGATACTCGAGTATCGCGCGTACCGCAGGGTTGGACGTTCCTGATTGGGAGGAAGTCGAGGCATGAGCACCGAAGGCGACGCTGTCGGCCCGTTACCGGAACAGGGGCAACAGCCGCCGGAGGCGGTCACGAAGATGGTCCGACTCATCCGTGAGACTTGGGCAGAGGTCGAACCCGCGGCCGACGAGACGGCGCAGTACTGCTACAGTATCCTGTTCCATATCGCTCCGGGCACCCGGGAATTGTTCCCGGTGAATCTCGAACTGCAACAGCAGCGGCTGATGCGTGCGATGAGCTTCATCGTGCGGACGATCGACCGTCCGGACGAGTTGTTGCCGTTCCTGCAGCGTCTCGGCAGGGATCATCGGAAGTTCGGTGTGCTCGCACAACATTACGAGGATTTCGGTACCGCCCTGTTGGGGGCGATCAAGCGACAGCTCGGTGACCAGTGGACCTCCGAGGTCGAACGGGCGTGGGCCGAGGCGTACACCATCGTTGCCCGAAGCATGCAGGAGGCTGCCGCTGCCGACACGGAACCCGCCTACTACAACGCGAGGGTTGCCGAGCATCGCAGGTTGAGTTGGGATCTGGCGCAGGTGCGTGTCGTTCCGGACCAGCCGGTGCCGTATCGGGCGGGGCAGTACGTGAGTGTCGAGGTGCCGCAGCGGCCGCGGTTGTGGCGTGACCTGTCACCGGCGAACGCGCCACGCGACGACGGCTCGATCGAGTTCCACGTGAAGGCCGTCGACGGTGGTTGGGTGTCGCGTTCGATCGTCAGTCACACCCAGAGTGGCGACGTCTGGCGTCTCGGTGCGCCACGCGGCCAACTCGGGGTCGACCGGATGAACGGCAGGGACGTAGTGATGATCGGCGGCGGGACCGGCATCACGCCCTTGCGCGCGATCCTGGATGATCTCGCCGGATTCGGCCACAATCCCGCCGTGCACGTGTTCTACGGCGGCAGGACTCGTGACGACCTCTACGATATCGAGCAGCTGCGTGGCATGGCGGCGACGAATCCGTGGTTGAGTGTGACGCCGGTGGTGGAACACGGCGAGGGCCTCAACGACAGCGAACAGGGCACACTCGTCGACGTTGTGACCCGGTACGGTGCCTGGCCGGATCACGACGTACTGGTCGCCGGATCGCCCGAAATGATTCGGGCCACGGTGTCCCGGATGTTGGTGGCGGGCACGGCGCTCGACCAGATTCGGTACGACCCGTTCACCTACGAGTGAAGCACGATCCGGATCCCGATTCCGGGCCCCACACCCGGCTGTTCCTCACCCGCGTTTGCGTGGCCGCCACACGACGACCTCGGCCTGTTTGCGACTGGGGATCAGATCCTTGCGGTACGAGGCGTGCACAGCGGCCGCCGCCTGCTCGGCTGCGGCGTAGGCAGCGGTGAGTTCTTCGGTGAGCTCCTCCACTTTGCTGCGCAACGCATCGACCTCGTTCTCCAACTCGATGATCCGTTTGATTCCGGCCAGATTCACTCCGTCGTCCTGCGAGAGTCGCTGTACCTCCCGCAGCATGGCGATATCGCGCATCGAGTAACGTCGCCCACCGCCGCGGGTGCGCCCCGGTGACACCAGGCCCATACGGTCGTAGGTCCGCAGTGTTTGTGCATGGAGCCCGGACAGCTCGGCCGCCACCGAGATGACGAACACCGGCGTGTCCTCATCAGCACCGCGTGGCAAGCCCCCTGGCGGCAGGGAACCGAACATCCGTCATCAGCCCCGTTCGGCGAGTAACTTGTTGATCTCTGGTCGCGGATCGTGCTTTGCTACTGCCTCGGCGTAGTTCTGCAGTGCCTGTCTGGCCTTGTCGTCTGTCTTGGTCGGGACGGTGACCTCCACGGTCACCAGCAGATCGCCCTGGGTGCCGTCGCGTTTGTGAATGCCCCTGCCACGGGCCCGCAGCACCCTGCCACTCTGGGTTCCTGCGGGGACCTTCAGCGATATTTTGCTTTCCAGGGTCGGCACCGTGATGGTGCTGCCCAGCGCGAGCTCGGTGAACTCGACCGGCACCGTGATCGTCAGATCGTCGCCGTTCCGACCGAACAACTTGTGGCCCGCGACATGCACCTTGACGTAGAGGTCGCCCGCACGAGCACCACCGCGGCCCGGCTCGCCCTGCTCGGGAAGCCGGATCCGCTGCTGGTCCTCGACACCGGGTGGCACCCGGACCGTCAAGGTCCTGGTGCGACTGCTGATCCCCTCGCCGCGGCACTCGGGGCACGGTGAGTCGATGATCGTTCCGTTGCCACGGCAGTCGCCGCATGGTTCGGAGAAAGCGAAGGCGCCCTGGTTACGGTTGACGATTCCCGCCCCACTGCAGGTGGGACAGGTGCGGGGTGATGTTCCCGGTTTCGCACCGTCACCCCGGCAGACGTCACAGGTGACCGGGCTGGACAGTCGCAGCGGCAGGGTCGCGCCCTGCACCGAATCGGCGAAATCGATCCGCACCTCGGTCTCCACGTCAGCACCACGCTGCGAACGGCTCGCCGCGCCACCGCCGCGTTTGCCGAAGAGGTTGCCCAGCATGTCCCCCAGGCCGCCGAAGCCCGCTGTCTGGGAACTCTGGCCACCACCGAAGAGGTCGTTGAAGTCGAAGCCTCCCATGGTTCCACCACGGGACTCGCCGAAACCACCCTGACCGAAGCCACCGGAGCCGCCGCCGGCGAACATGTGCCGCGCCTGGTCGTACTCCTTGCGCTTCTCCGGATCGGACAACACCCCGTAGGCTTCGGAAACGGCCTTGAACTTGTTCTCCGCCGCGTCGTTGCCGGGATTGGCGTCCGGGTGGTTGTCCCTGGCGAGTTTGCGATAGGCCTTCTTGATCTCGTCCTGCGAAGCGTCGGAGGAGACGCCCAGCTCACGATAGAAGTCCTTGTCGATCCACTCCCTTGCGCTCACCGGATGTCTCCTCCTCTCGCTCGCATTCCATCACTCACGCGGTTCGTCGTCGAGGGGAAGTTCCCCCTCGGCGGGTGGGTCGATCGGCGTCTCCACGGTTTGCTGCGACGCCGTGGCCCCTGTGGGGCCGGCGGCCTCCGTCGCGTCGCTCTCGTGGTCGGTGACCGCGACCATCGCGTTCCGCAGTACCCGCTCACCGAGTGAGTAGCCCTGTCGCAGCACCGTGGTCACGGTCGGGCCGCTGACCTCCGGCGAGGTCTCGTGTTGCACGGCCTCGTGCACGTTCGGGTCGAAGCTGTCGCCCTCCGCGCCGAACGCGGCGAGGCCGCTGTTGCCGAGCGCGCTGGTCAGTTTGTCGGCGACCGCTTTGAACGCGCCCGTGAGATCACCATGGGCCTCGGCCCGCCCGAGGTCGTCCAGGATCGGCAGCAGTTGCTCCACCACCGACGCCTGCGCCGCGGTGCGTTCCGCCTCGCGGTCCCGCTCGACCCGCTTGCGATAGTTGGCGTACTCCGCCTGCAACCGTTGCAGGTCCGCGGTGCGCTGGGCGAGCTCGGCCTCGACCCGGGACTCGCCCGCGGTCTCCGCTTGCTGCCCGGACTCCCCGGATTCGGCTCCGAGCACCTCGACCGTGTCACCGTCTTCGGAGATGTCTGCGGGCGAGGACACCTCGCCCGCAGACATCTCCTCCTCGACGGATTCCTGCCGCAGCTCGCCGGTCTCGGGATCGACTTTGCGCCGGTCCCGGACTACGACCGGTTCGTCGGGCCGGATTTCCTCGTCGTCGCGTGGTGAATTCACTTGTTCTCGCCTTTACCGGACTTGCTCGAGTCCTCCTCGTCCACGACCTCGGCATCCATCACGTCGTCGCCCTCGGCGGACGCGGACCCGGATTCTGCCCCGGCGCTGTCCGAACCGTCGTCGCCGGCGGCCGCGGCCCCCGCCTGCGCATCGGCGTACATTGCCGAGCCGAGCTCCTGGGAAGCCTGGGTCAGGTTCTCGATGGACTCGCTGATCTTGGCGGAGTCCTCGCCCTTGAGGGCCTCGTTGGCCTCGTCGATCGCGGACTGGACCTTGTTCTTGGTCTCCTCGGAGACCTTCTCGTCGTTGTCCTTGAGGAACTTCTCCGTCTGGTGGACCAGCGACTCCGCCTGGTTGCGGGTCTCGGCCTCCTCGCGACGCTTCTTGTCCTCCTCGGCGTGCTGTTCGGCATCCTTGACCATCTGGTCGATGTCCTCCTGCTCCAGTGCGGAGCCACCGGTAATGGTCATCGACTGCTCCTGGTCGGTGCCGAGGTCCTTCGCCGTGACGTGCACGATGCCGTTCGCGTCGATGTCGAAGGTGACCTCGATCTGCGGCACGCCGCGCGGTGCGGGCGGGATACCGGTCAGCTCGAACATGCCGAGCTTCTTGTTGTGCGCGGCGATGTCACGTTCACCCTGGAAGACCTGGATCTGCACCGAGGGTTGGTTGTCGTCCGCGGTGGAGAAGACCTCGGAACGCTTCGTCGGGATCGTGGTGTTGCGCTCGATCAGCTTGGTGAACACGCCGCCCTTGGTTTCGATACCCAGCGACA
>Ga0079226_10000321_pt1 | contig 32585 bp, 28 predicted proteins | sample Poulit2014_FD_76345 | JGI IMG/M metagenome (GOLD analysis project Ga0079226, IMG submission 76345) | Agricultural soil microbial communities from Georgia to study Nitrogen management - Poultry litter 2014 | ecosystem: Environmental > Terrestrial > Soil > Agricultural land | place: USA: Georgia...
AATGTGTGAATACCAGACATGGCTGATGTCCTTTTCATGACAAAAAACGAATATGCATTAGAGCCGGGCGGCGTTCCAGGCCAGCAGGAGGATGCCGCCTGCGATCATCAGTATGGCCAGCATGGGAACCAGGGTGATGGTCTCGCGCAGGAGCCAGACCCCAAGGCCGGTGGTCACCACTACCGACCCCCCGATGATCAGCGGGTTTCCGACGGCAACGGGAACACCGCGACCGTAGATGACGAAGGTGAGGATTTCTACCAGGCCAATGGCGACACCGGCGGCGATGGCCATCCAGATGCCACGGGAGTTGGCATGCAGGCTCAGACCCTGCTGAACCTTCAGGACCAGTAACAGCGCCAGACCCAGAAACGCCGCCACAAACTGCAGGATGACGGCACCGAGCACCGCCTGAATGTGATCAGCCGACAGTTTGATGAACACGTTATACAAACCAAACATGACGGCAGCAACCGCCAGCAACGCAAGCAACATGAGTTTTATGGAGACTGTGATGAATGGGCTTGTCTCATTGTATGTGACAATTCCAGCTCCATGACAAATGCAGAGGGCCGGGTCGCGTGGACCAGCAGAAAAACACACTGACGCGCTCGGGTCAGGGCCACATAAAACAGGCGACGCTCTTCGGCTGCGGGGATATCATCCCCCGGGTCCTGCATCAGGCTTGAAAGCGGTGCGTCGTCCTGACTGGCCGGAAACCCGTAGCGCCCCTGCCCCAGACCCACCACGATGTCTGCATCGGCTTCGCGCCCCTTGGCTGCATGCACGGTCTGATAAACAATGTGCAGCAGTGGAAATGATTGCCGCCACCGGGGCAGGCCTGCAGGCACCAGATGCCGATAACGGCCCAGTATCAACACGCTTGCAGGGCGATCCTTATGCGTGGCCAGCGCCTGAAGAATCTGCTCACACTGCCTTTGCATGTGATCCGCCGAGGTGTAGCTGCACAACTGGATGGTATCCGGACTGCCTGGCCGGTGGGCACGCACTGTCTTGGCCCATTGCGCCGGGTTCTTTCTGATGAATTTTCCGGCCACATCAGCCAGATACTGGTCAAATCGGAAGGTTCGCGTCAGATAGGCAAGCTGGACGGACCCAAACAGCGTGCCAAACTGCTGCAGCACATCCGACTGTGCGCCTGCAAACCGGTAGATGGACTGCCAGTCATCCCCCACCGCAAATAGCTGGCACGACGGATCCTGGCCCAGCATGGCCTGCAGCAACGCAACGCCCAACCGGGAGGTGTCCTGGAACTCATCCACGAGAATCAGACCGTAGCCGTGCCTGGCCTTCCCGGCCTGCATGGCAATTACTGCCTGCTCCAGCATGCCATGATGATCAATCACACCCTGTTCCAGACCAAACTGCCGACACCATTCGGTCAAGCGCATCAGCAAGGGGATGGCATAGCGGGTCTGCAGGGTGCCTGAACCGGCAGGCAGGCGGCGCTGGAGCTGAGCATCGTCCAGCCTGTTCAGCCTTGCCAGCGCCACGCTGCGCTGCAGGCTGGACAAGATACGGCCATTCAACCCCAGGCCGGCGCGGTCCATCAGCCCGGCAAGGCGTCCGGAAGGAATGGGCTGGCGTCCGCTGCGCAACCGCTGACGCAGAACCCGGAACAGGCGCCCTGACCTGAAATCATCCAGGGTCACCACAATATCCTGCCTGCCAGCCCTTGATGGGCGCCCAGTTGACTGCCTGGTCCGGTCCAGACAGACCAGATGGCGACCACAGCCTTTCAGGATAAAGACCCGGCTTCCGGAGAGCGGCCGACCACACCCGGGAAAAACGGCGGCCAGCCCTGCCGGCCACCTGCCATGCCAGGCGTAGCAGTAATCCACGTCGTGGAGATAAAGCCAGTTGGCCACCGCCTGTTCGAAATGCGTGTCGACCAGTTCGCGGCGCAAGGTCAAAAACCCTCTCTGGCCATCGAGACAGGCAGCTTGCTCACCAACAAAGCGACGCCAGGCACGCCAGGACGGAAAGTCGTCCGGATGCCTGATCTCCATGCCATCAAATACCCTGAAAAACAGCCAATAGTCAGAAAACACGGCACAGTGCTCTGGCAACTGCTGCAGTGCCAGCGGCAAGATATCGTCCACAACCCGATAGCGCGTCCCGTGTGCACGCTGTACAAAGCTCAGGGCAAAGGCATGCAGGGTGGATGCCCGGATCGGCGGGCCATCCCTCTTGCCCGTTTCGCGCAACCGCGCCTGCAGCCGGGCATCGAGCTCATGGGCGGCCGCGCGATTGAATGCCAGCACCAGGACCTGGCGAGCCTGAAGGCGGCCCGACCGAACGGCGTGAATCGCCCGGGCAACCAGGGTGGCTGTCTTGCCCGAACCGGCCGAGGCCACTACCAGCTGGCGGGGCCCTTGCATCATCACGGCATACTGCTGTTCATCCGTCAGCCCGACTGTCCATTCCAGTGGTTTCATGCCTGATCTCATGTCGGTTGTGGAACAGACAACCTAAGCGGATTCGGGCGAAAATGTAACTGGATCAAAATGCCCCATCATATTGGTATGATGGCAAGCACGGGCTAAAAAAGCCACGATAAAACTGATAAATCAATCTACCGGAGATACCCGTCATGCTGAAAGCTACCCTGCCTTGCGTCCTGGCACTCTCTGTACTGGGCCTGGCTGCGCCCGCTCATGCTGCAAAATGGGACATGCCGCTCGCCTATCCGGCCACCAACTTCCACTCCGAAAACGCCGCTGAATTTGCCACCTGCGTCAGTGACAAAACCGATGGCGACCTCGACATCACCACCCACCCCAACGGCTCCCTGTTTTCCGGTGATGACATCAAGCGTGCCGTCCAGACCGGGCAGGCAGAAATCGGCGAACGCGTGACCTCGGCCCACGAAAATGAAAACGCCCTCTTCGGCGTGGAGGCCATCCCCTTCATCGCCACCTCCTTTGATGCCTCTGACGAACTCTGGCAAGTGGCCCTGCCCTACATGACCAAGCTGCTCGACTCACAAAACCTGGTCTATGTGTACTCGGTGCCCTGGCCTGCCAGCGGTTTCTACACCAAGGAAGAAATCAACACCGTCGATGACCTCAAGGGCATCAAGTTCCGCGCCTACAATGCCGCCACGGCCCGCATTGCCGAGCTCGCCGGCATGGCGCCCATGCAAATCGAGCAGGCCGAACTGGGTCAGGCGCTCAGCACAGGCGTGGTAGACAGTTTCATGACGTCCAACACCACGGGTGTGGACACCAAGGTCTGGGAAATGGGCATCAAGCATTTTTACAACGTGCAGGCCTGGCATCCGCGGAACACGGTATTCATCAACAAGAAAGCCTGGAATGATCTGGATGACGCCACCCGCGACGCCATCACCGAATGCGGCGCCGCCATGGACAAATCCGGCCTTGAAAAGGTCAAGAAGCTGGACGCCGAATACCTGGAGACGCTCGATGAGCACGGTGTCAAGGTGAGCAGCCCCAGCGCCGAACTCGAACAGGGTCTGGCCGAATTTGGCGAAATCATGGCCCAGGAATGGCTGGAGCGTGCAGGGGCCGACGGCGAGGCCATACTGGAAGCGTATAACGCCAACTAACGGTTCACTCATTCCGTGAGCACCTTGTCACGCCACCTGCGCCGCCTGCTCGATGCCCTGTATCTGGGCAGCGGCGTGCTGGCGGCCATCTGCCTGTTTGCGCTGCTGCTCATTATCGTGGCGCAAATGCTCAGCCGCGCCCTGGGCATCAGCTTTCCGGGCGCGGCCAATTATGCCGGCTACATGATGGCTGCCGCCTCCTTCTTTGCCTTTGCCTACACGCTTAATCGGGGTGGGCATGTGCGGGTCAGCCTGGTGCTGGGCCGCCTCAAGGGGCGCAGCCTTTACGTGGCCGAACTGATCAGCCACCTGCTGGCCTCCATCTTTTGCATTGCCTTGTGCTGGCACGCAACCACCATGGTTTACTGGTCGTACATTCTTGGCGATGTCAGTCAGGGCCAGGACAACAGCCGGCTCTGGATCGTTCAACTTCCGCTGGCGCTGGGCTCCGGCATCCTGGCCGTGTGCTTTGTCGACAACCTCCTGTCACTGCTGATTCGCAAGCAGGACAACATCGTGGCCGAAACGGTCGACTGACGCGGTCATTCAAGGCCAATCCAGATGGAATCCTTTCTCGTCATCGGCACCTTCCTCTTCATTCTGGCCCTGCTGCTGGGAAGCGGCCTGTGGGTGGGGCTCTCCCTGCTGGGCTGCGCCTATATCGGCATGGAGCTGTTCGTCTCCCGCCCCACCGGCGACGCCATGATGACCGTATTGTGGCGTGCCTCTTCTTCCTGGTCACTGACGGCCCTGCCGCTATTCATCTGGATGGGTGAAATCCTGCACCGGACACGCCTGTCCGAAGACATGTTCAAGGGGCTGGCGCCGTGGCTGCAAGGCCTGCCGGGCGGGCTGCTGCATACCAACATCGCGGGCAGTGCCGTTTTTGCTGCCGTATCGGGCTCGTCGGCAGCCACCTGCTCCACGGTGGGGCGCATGTCCATTCCCGAGCTCCGCAAGCGCAACTACCCCGAGCACCTCGTCATGGGTACCCTGGCCGGTGCCGCGACCCTGGGTCTGCTGATACCACCCTCTCTGATTCTGATTGTCTACGGCGTCACCATCAACGAGTCCATCACCCGGCTCTTTATTGCAGGCATCGTGCCGGGCATGGTGCTGGCGCTGCTGTTCATGCTTTATACCGCCGCTGCAGCCAGGCTGTCGCGCCAGTGGAATCCGACAGCTGAACCCAGGATGACCTTCCGGCAAAAGGTGGCGGCATCCCGCACGCTGATCCCCGTGGTATCTCTGGTCATCCTCGTGATCGGATCCATGTATGCCGGCATTGCCACCGCCACCGAGGCGGCCGCCGTGGGGGTGGTGGGCGCGCTGGTCATCTCGACGCTGCAGCGCTCGCTCACTTGGGAAACCTTTGCCGCCAGCCTGATGGGCGCCACCCGCACATCGGCCATGATCGCCCTGTTGCTGGCCGGTGCCGCCTTTCTGACGCTGGCCATGGGGTATATCGGCCTGCCGCGCGCCCTGGCGGCCTGGATAGGCAGTCTCGGCCTCAGCCAGTTACAGCTGTTGCTCGTGCTGCTGGTGTTCTATATTGTGATCGGCATGTTTCTGGATGGCATTTCTGCCGTCGTCCTCACCATCGGCATCATTGAGCCCCTGATCCGCCAGGCAGGCATTGACCCCATCTGGTTCGGCATCTTTGTGGTGATCACCGTGGAAATGGCGCAGATCACCCCGCCTGTCGGCTTCAATCTGTTTATTCTTCAGGGCATGACCCAGCACGATCTGGGCTATCTGGCGCGGGCTGCCTTTCCGATGTTCCTGATCATGATTGTCATGGCCATGCTATTGATTGCATGGCCTGAAATGGCCACCTGGCTGCCTCAGCATATCAAGCGCTGAGCTGCCAGGCTGCGACGGGCAGACTCCTTGCTGCCCGGTCGCTGATGCGCATGCGGATGCGCCGAGCCTTATCGGTGCTTGCCGATCTGGTCGCCTACAACGCCGCCAACGGCAGCGCCACCTACCGTACCCAGTACACCACCGCCAGTGATGGCGGCACCTGCGACACCGCCTACGCCGGCACCGGTGACGGCGCTACGCTGACGATGGCTCATGCTGTCCCAGGAAGAGCAGCCTGCCATGGTGACTGCCAGCAGGCCGGCAAGACCCAGTTTCAAGAATCGATTGGCTAGCATTTGGTCATCTCCGTTTGTCAGAATTCCGTTGTTTTCAATGTAACCGAAAACCCGGGAACTTGCGTGTACAAAAATCAGTTTGGGTAAACAAATGAAAGACTTATCTGTAAAACGGAAGAAATGACCTGAAGAGCCCTGCAGACAGGCTTTATTTGAGCAGGGCAAGCACCTCGCGGAACTTGTCGTGCGCTGGGGTTTGCATCCATTCAAACAGGGCCATTTCTGTTGAAACGGCTTCCAGCCCGTGATGCGCCCAGCGATCCAGGGCTGCCTGCCTGTCTGACGACTGCCGTGAGCCGATGGCGTCGCTCACCAGAATGGGCTCGAAACCGATCTGCCTGAGGCCAATCCCCGTTTGCAGCACACAGATGTGGGCCTCGACCCCCATCAGCAATACCCGATGACGCTTGTGCGGCATGAACGATTGAAAGCCGTGTTCCTGCGTTGCATCGAAATGGGTCTTGTGAAAGACGTGGTCAATATACTCGGAAACATCTGGTGAGGTTTCGCCGATTTTTTCTGCCCAGTGTTCGGTGGCACAGACGGGTACGTCAAGCAGGCAGGCCGCCTGCAAGAACCGCTGAGCCGTTGCAACCAGGCCGGCCTGATCATCAATGGCCGGCAGCAACCTGGTCTGCATGTCAATGACCAGAACGCTGGTATCGTGGGTACGCAGCAAAGACATGGAATTTTCCTGAGTTATCGCAGAGGCTTGTAACGAATCCGGCGTGGGCGGGCAGCTTCTTCACCCAGTCGGGCCCGTCTGTCGGCCTCGTACTCGTTATAGTTGCCATCAAAGAAGACCACCTGCGAATCCCCCTCGAACGCCAGGATATGGGTGGCGATTCGGTCCAGAAACCATCGGTCGTGACTGATCACCATGACACAGCCGGCGAATTCGAGCAAGGCATCTTCCAGCGCACGCAAGGTTTCCACATCCAGATCGTTGGACGGTTCGTCAAGCAGCAGGACGTTGCCGCCCGTGACCAGGGTCTTGGCCAGATGCAGCCGGCCACGCTCGCCGCCAGACAGATCGCCGACATATTTGTTCTGGTCGGCCCCGCGAAAGTTGAAACGGCCGACGTAGGCCCTGGCGGGCATTTCGAAACGGCCCACGTTGATGACGTCAGAGCCATCGGCCAATGCCTCGAAGACGGTCTTGTCGTTGGGCAGCGCGTCGCGGGACTGGTCCACATACGCCAGTTGCACGGTCTGGCCCAGCGTAATGGTGCCCGAATCCGGGCTTTCCTGACCGGCGATCATGCGAAACAGCGTGGATTTGCCCGCGCCGTTGGGCCCGATGATGCCAACGATGGCGCCGGCAGGAACCTTGAAACTGAGGTCATCGACAAGCAGGCGATCACCATAGCCCTTGCTGACATTATTGAATTCAATGACCTCGTTGCCCAACCGCTCGGCGACCGGAATGAAGATTTCCTGGGTTTCGTTGCGGCGCTGGTATTCGTGCGAGGAGAGTTCTTCAAAACGAGCCAGACGCGCCTTGGCCTTGGCCTGCCGGCCCTTGGGATTCTGACGCACCCATTCAAGCTCTTTCTTGATGGTGCGCTGGCGGGCGGATTCGGCGGCTTCCTCTTGCTGGAGGCGATCCTGCTTTTGCTCCAGCCAGGACGTGTAGTTGCCTTTCCAGGGAATGCCATGCCCCCGGTCCAGCTCGAGTATCCAGCCGGCGGCGTTATCCAGGAAGTAGCGATCGTGGGTGACCGCCACCACGGTCCCGGGAAACTGGCGCAGGAATTGTTCGAGCCATTCGACGCTTTCGGCATCCAGGTGGTTGGTGGGCTCATCCAGCAGGAGCATGTCGGGTTTGGACAACAGCAGCCGGCACAGCGCGACGCGACGCTTTTCACCGCCTGACAGGTGGCCGATCACGGCATCCCAAGGGGGCAGTCTGAGGGCGTCGGCGGCAATTTCCATCTGGGTTTCGATGTCGTCACTGCCACTGGAGGCCGCCGCCTGGATGATGGCCTCGAGCTCGGCCTGTTCAGCTGCCAGTGCGTCAAAATCGGCATCGGGCTCGGCATAGGCGGCATAGACTTCGTCCAGGCGCGCACGTGCTGAAAAGACTTCTCCGAGGCCTTCCTCGACAGACTGCCTGACGGTATGCTCCGGATTGAGCTCGGGCTCCTGCGGCAGGTAGCCGATGTTCAGGCCGGGCATGGCACGGGCTTCGCCCTCGATCTCGGTGTCCACACCCGCCATGATCCTGAGCAGCGTGGATTTGCCCGCGCCGTTGAGACCCAGAACGCCAATCTTGGCACCGGGGAAGAACGACAAGGAAATATCGCGAAGAATCTGGCGCCGGGGCGGCACGACCTTGCCCACCCGGTTCATGGTATAGACATACTGGCTCATAGGCGTATCATTAAATAAAACATGTGAAAACAACAAGGGTACGGCTGATTGTAGTCGCTAACCCCCGGCCCGACACCCACGCCGGGCACCAATCTGGCCCCGGCGTTAAAATGCCTGGATCTGACTGTTTTTGTCTGTTATCGAATGTCTGAATCTGTCCCTTCTCTTGTCTTTGACAAATCCGAGACCGATCTGCTTGGCCGCACGGCAGACGCCCTGAGCGCCTGGATGGGCAAGCCCGTACTGGGTGAAATCGTCAGCGCTCGCGAAACCGGGTTTGAATGGGCGCTGTTTGCCATTCCGTTGCAGCCCGGCCAGGGTGCCGACGACATGACGGTCGTTCAGGTGGGCGGACAACATGCCCGTCTGGTGGGCAACCGCGGTGGGCTGCCCGCAACGGCAGATACCTATCAGTGCGAGTTCTTGTGGGCCGTGCAGCTGTCCGATGTGCCTGGCGTACGCTTTATCAAGGTGGACAGCCAGGGGGAAGAAATTGCCTGGACAGACAACCTGAACGAGATCCTGCCGCTTGATCTGACCGAGCCGCCCCCACCTGACGACTGAGCGCACCACGCTGTCCTGCATGCCGCACCGCCCGATCCCCAGGCATGAAAAATGCCGGCATTGACGCCGGCAACGGGGTGCAGCGTGCTCAGGCGCGCTTGACTTGCTCCAGCATCTTGAATGTGCTGCGTGGTGCATCGACAAACAGGCGCTTGAAGCTTTTGCTCAAACACCGCCGCTCAATAGAGTTACGGCGTGTACGATTGATTTCCTTCATTTTCAAATTCCTTTGACAGGGTTCATGGAATCGGCAACCATTCTACCACCCTGCACGATCCGGCAAACCGGCCCCATCCAACATGACATCTGATATCCGCATCTTTGGCGCGCGCCAGAACAACCTTCAAAACCTTGATCTCACCATTCCTGCCGGGCAGTTTCTGGTATTGACGGGGGTATCGGGCTCCGGAAAGAGTTCCCTGGCATTCGACACGCTTTACGCCGAAGGTCAGCGGCGCTATGTGGAGACGTTCTCTCCCTACGCCCGACAGTTTCTGGACCGCATGGACAAGCCGCAGGTGGACCGCATCGAAGGTGTGCTGCCGGCCATTGCCATTGACCAGGTGAACCCGGTGCGCAACTCACGCAGCACGGTTGGCACCATGACCGAGCTGAATGACCACCTCAAGCTGCTCTATGCGCGGGCGGCCCACCTGTTTTGTCGCGGCTGCGGCCAGCCGGTCGTGCGCGACAATGCCCTCTCGGTCTTTGCGCATCTTGACGCACGCCTTCCGGATGAGGATCCACGGCTGATCATCACCTTTCCTGTCCATGTCCCGGCCAACTTTTCTGAAGAGGAAGTGCGCGGATTCCTTGAGCAGCAAGGCTATACCCGCATCCAGACTGACCAGGAAGCAACCGGGGATGGCAAAGGGAGCAAAGCCAGCCGGTGCCTGCACGTCGTGCAGGACCGCTTCCGCTTTCGCAAGGCCGGCCGGGAACGGTTCATGGAGGCCCTGGAAACGGCCTTTCGCCAGGGGCGTGGCCAGATCATCGTCTACGTTCAGCACGCCGACAACACCACCGAAACGTGGCCATTCAATGAAGCGCTGCATTGCGTGGATTGCGATATTACCTATGCGCAACCGCTGCCCAGCAGTTTTTCATTCAATTCGCCACTGGGTGCCTGCGAGACCTGCCGGGGCTTTGGGCGGATCATGGGCATTGATTATGACCTGGTTGTGCCCGACCCCTCCAGGACCCTTCGAGAAGGCGCCATCCGTCCGCTGCAGACGCCCACCTATCAGCCGCACCAGGCGGACATGGAGCGCCAGGCGCGCCAGGCCGGGATACGACTGGACACCCCCTGGGCGGAGCTGGATGACAGCGAACGGCAGTGGGTGATCGAAGGCAGCCCGGATTTCAGTGGCCGCAAACGCGACTGGAAACACCAGTGGTACGGCATGCGGCGCTTCTTTGACTGGCTGGAGAGCCGTGCCTATCGGATGCACGTGCGGGTGCTGCTGTCCAAATACCGCAGTTACTCACCCTGCCCGGATTGTGCCGGGGCCCGGCTCAAGCCGGACGCCGCGCTGTGGCGCGTGGGCGCCCAGCCTGCACCACAGGCCGATCATCCGCTGTTCATGCCCGTCAATGCCGGGTTTTCCACCACCACGCTGGCCCGCCTGCCCGGCCTGAACATTGTCGACCTCATGCGCCTGCCCATACAGAATGTCCGGGCGTTTTTCGACACCCTTGATCCAGGCACCTCCATTGACGATGCCCTGGCGCTCCTGCTGACTGAAATCCGCAGCCGCCTGAAATTTCTCTGTGATGTCGGTCTGGGCTATCTTTCGCTTGATCGTCAAAGCCGCACGCTGTCGGGGGGTGAAGTCCAGCGCATCAACCTGACCACTGCCCTGGGCACCTCGCTGGTCAATACGCTGTTTGTTCTGGATGAGCCGTCCATCGGACTGCATCCCCGCGACATGCATCGCATCGTGGGCGTCATGCAACGCCTGAAGCACAATGACAACACACTGGTCGTGGTGGAACACGATCCGGACGTCATGGTGGCCGCCGACCGCATCCTGGACATGGGCCCCGGACCGGGGGAGCGGGGCGGACACATTGTCTTTGACGGCACACCGGACGCCCTGCAGCAGGCCTCCACCCTCACGGGTGATTATCTTGGCGGGCGGCGCACCATCACCGCACCCCGCCCGCTTCACGTGACCGACAGTACGCCTCGCCTGATTCTCGAAGGCGTCCGGGCACACAACCTCAAGAACATCGATGTCTCCATCCCGCTGGAGCGCCTGGTGTGCATAACGGGCGTTTCGGGGTCCGGAAAGTCCACGCTGGTACAGGATGTCCTGTATCCGGCGTTTCTGAAGCAACGTGGCCAGCCGACCGAGGCGCCCGGCCCCCATCTGCACCTGCTGGGCGCTGACCGGGTGGCAGACATGGTCATGGTCGACCAGACGCCCATCGGCAAGACCGCGCGCTCCAATCCGGCCAGTTATGTGGGCGCCTACGATGCCATTCGCAAGCTGTTTGCCAAGGCGCCACTGGCCCGGGATCGCGGTTACAAGCCTGGCACCTTCAGCTTCAACACGGGCGATGGGCGCTGCCCGGGCTGTGGCGGTACCGGCTTCGAACACATCGAAATGCAGTTCCTGGCCGATGTCTATCTGCGCTGTCCCGATTGCAATGGCCGACGCTTTCGTCCCGAAGTCCTTGAGGTCACCGTTGAACATCGTGGCACGTCCGCATCCATTGCCGACGTACTGGACATGACCGTCAGCGAGGCCACATCGTTTTTTGTCGGCCTGCAAGATATCCAGCGCGGTCTGACGCCGCTGATGGATGTGGGGCTGGAGTATCTGCGACTGGGGCAGCCCGTGCCCACCCTGTCCGGAGGAGAAGCCCAGCGCCTCAAGCTGGCCGGCCACCTGGCGGCCGCTGCCCGCAGCCGTCTGTCTGCTGCCCGGGTCGCCAAGAAGGGAACGCTGTTCCTGTTTGATGAACCGACCACCGGACTGCATTTCGATGATGTGGCACGGCTGATGAACGCGTTTAGAAAATTGCTGGACGCCGGGCACTCGCTGCTGATCATCGAGCACAATCTGGACGTGATTCGCGCGGCCGACTGGGTCATCGACCTGGGCCCCGAAGGCGGTGATGCAGGAGGCACGGTAATCGCCACCGGCACCCCTGCCGACATCATGGCAGCCCCCGCCTCCCACACCGGACATGCACTGCGCCAAGATGCTCAGCGACATCATCCCGGCCAATCTGCGCCCCACGTCCAGGAGGCCGTACCGGTCTATGAAGACCCGATACCCAACCATGCACACCAACAGGACCATACATACCCTGCCTTGCGTTCCATCCACATTGTGAATGCCCGCGAGCACAACCTGAAGAATGTGGAAGTCTGCATTCCACACAACACCTTTACCGTCATCACAGGCGTCTCGGGATCCGGCAAATCAACGCTGGCCTTTGACATCCTGTTCAACGAAGGGCAACGGCGCTACCTGGAATCCCTGAATGCCTATGCACGCAGCATCGTGCAGCCTGCCGGCAAGCCCGAGGTTGATGCCATTTATGGCATTGCTCCCACCGTTGCCATTGAACAGCGCACCAGTCGCGGCGGGCAAAAGTCCACCGTGGCGACCATGACGGAAATCTATCACTTCCTGCGCCTGCTTTATGTCAGACTGGGCACGCAAATGTGTCCGGATTGCCAGGTTCCGGTCGAACCGCAGACACCGGATCAGATTGTCTCGCAGTTGCTGGCCGACCACGCGGGTCAGCATGTGGGGTTGCTGGCGCCCCTGGTTGTGGCCAGAAAAGGCTACTACACCGATCTGGCCAAGTGGGCAGCCGGCAAGGGCTACCATCGTCTGTACGTGGACGGCGACTTCATTCCGACCGAGCCGTGGCCTCGCCTGGACCGCTACCGCGAACACAGCATTTACCTGCCGATTGGCGACCTGATTGTCGATGCATCCGATCGCACGGCCCTGCACGAAGCCGTCACAGCCACACTGGAACATGGCAAAGGCACCCTGATGGTGCTGACTGGCCTGACCGACGCAGACGCCGGCGCCAGCCTGACGGAACGCCGCAAGCAAGGCATCAGGAAAGACACCCCGGCACTGCACTTTTCCATCCATCGTGCCTGCCCAGGCTGTGGCACCAGCTTTCCGGAACCCGACCCCAGAATGTTCTCCTACAACTCGCGCATGGGCTGGTGTACACATTGCCATGGCACGGGTCTGGCGCTCAAGGGGTTTGACGCAGACCAGACGGGCGAAGAGCCGGCCTGGACCGATATGGACGACCCCGTCCACCCTTGCTCACATTGCCAGGGCCAGCGCCTCAATCCGGTGTCCCTTGCCGTGCACTGGCAGGGGCGCAGCATTGCGGACATCACCCGTCTGTCCGTGGCGGACGCCAGCGAATTCTTCGCACAACCCGACCTGAGCGAGCGAGACGCCCAGATTGCGCACAATATTCTCGAGGAAACCCGCAGTCGCCTGGCCTTCATGCAGCGGGTGGGCCTGGGCTATCTGACCCTGGATCGCGCTGCGCCCACCCTCTCGGGAGGCGAAGCGCAGCGTATCCGGCTGGCCGCCCAGCTGGGATCCAACCTGCAGGGCGTATGCTATGTGCTGGATGAGCCCACCATCGGCCTGCACCCGCGCGACAACCACATCCTTCTGGATGCCCTGCACGACCTGGAGGGTCATGGCAATACGCTGGTTGTCGTCGAACACGATGAAGACACCATTCGGCGCGCCGAGCATGTCATTGACATGGGACCCGGTGCCGGCGTCAGGGGCGGGCAGGTCGTCGCCGAGGGCAGCGTGGAAGCAATCATGGCCAACCCGGATTCCATTACCGGCCGCTACCTGATGCAGCCGCTGAAACATCCGGCAGCCGAAGAAAGACGGGCCGTTGCGCAGCAGACCATGCTCAGCATAAGGGGGGCGCACCGGCATAATCTCCGGCACATTGATGTACAAATCCCCACGGCACGCCTGAGCGTGGTCACGGGGGTGTCCGGATCCGGCAAATCCACGCTGGCACGCGAAGTATTGCTCGACAATCTGTCCAGGGTGGTCAATAGCCGGGAGCCCGTCACCTGGATGGGCTGTGATGGCATCGAGGGGTGGCACGCCATTGATCGGGTACTGGAAGTGGACCAGACGCCCATTGGCAAGACGCCCCGCTCGTGCCCGGCGACCTATGTCGGGTTCTGGGATGACATCCGGCGTCTTTTTGCCAGCACGCGTGATGCGCAAATACGCGGCTGGACTGCCACGCGCTTTTCCTTCAATACGGGCGATGGCCGGTGTGCCGAGTGCGGCGGCCAGGGAATGCGCACCATAGAGATGAACTTTCTGCCCGATGTCAAAGTCCTGTGCGATGCCTGTCAGGGAAACCGCTTCAACCCGGAAACCCTGTCGGTGCAATGGCAGGGCAAGCATATCGGCGAGGTCCTGGCCATGGATGTGGACGAGGCTGTGGCATTCTTTGCTTCGCACCAGCGGGTCTTGCGCTCGCTGAAGCTGATGCAGGATGTTGGGCTGGGCTATCTGACGCTGGGGCAGCCTTCGCCCACCCTGTCAGGAGGCGAAGCACAGCGCATCAAGCTGGTGACCGAACTGGTCAAGGCACGTCTGGACGAAGGTGTCCATCGCACCGGACGGGCATCCCGCAGCCCCCACACGCTCTATGTGCTGGACGAACCGACGGTCGGGCTGTCCATGGCCGATGTGGAAAAGCTGATTGCCGTCTTGCACCGGCTGGTTGACGCTGACAACACGGTTGTCGTCATCGAGCATAATCTGGACATCATTGCCGAAGCCGACTGGATTGTGGACCTGGGGCCGGAAGGGGGCAGCGGCGGTGGTCAGCTTGTGGCACAAGGCAGTCCCGAAACCGTTCTTGCACAGGCGGAAACATCGCATACGGCAGCCGCCCTGGGTGAGTTCCTGCAACGGATCATGAAGGAGGAAGCCTGAGAAGACAGGTGGGGCTTGTCCTCCTCCGGCGTCCGGGCGGCGCCGCGCACCGGAGTTGGCCGCAAGGCTTGTTCAGACCGCTTCCTGGGCCGCCTCGCCGCCCAGATAGAGTTCACGCATCTGTTCGTCTTGCAGGAGGTCGGCCGCCTTGCCTTCCAGTGCCACCTTGCCCATGGCCAGCACGTAGGCCCGGTCAGAGATTCGCAAGGCCTCCATGGCATTTTGCTCGACCATCAGAATGGTGACGTTTTCCAGGCGACGCACATCAAGAATGGCCGCAAAGACTTCCTGGAGCATTTTGGGCGACAGACCCGCCGAGGGTTCATCCAGCAACAGGATGGATGGCTCGGGAACCAGGGCACGGGCCAGCGCCAGAATCTGTCGCTCGCCACCGGACAGCGATGCCGCCGGTGCGCGCAGCTTGCGCCCCAGTACCGGATAAGGCTCGCACAGCGCGTCGATGCGACGCAGATTGTGCGCCTTGGACTGGTAATGCCCCCCAACCAGAAGGTTGTCACGTACCGACAGGCCGGCAAACACGTTTTCTGTCTGCGGCACAAAACCCAGCCGGTGATGACGGATCTTGATATGAACGGGAACCCGCGTGACGTCCTGGCCATCGAGCGCCACACGGCCCTGCCGCGGAATGAGATAGCCTGCGATGGACTTGAGCAGCGTGGACTTGCCACAGCCGTTGGGACCCAGCAGGGTAACGATCTCGGCCGCATCGGCCTTCAGGCTGATGCCTTGAAGAATATCAACCTCGGGCGTGTAGCCCGCCACGATGTTTTCAGCCAGAATGGTTGTCTGCTTCATGTCAAATCCTGATCAAGTGCCTCGGCGGCCCCCGACACGCCCAGATAAGCTTCCAGTACCTGTTCGTTGGAAGCGAGTTCGTCGGGATGACAGTCGGCCACAATGTGGCCGCGATCCAGGACGACGCAGCGGTGGCAGAGCTCGCGGATAAAGTGCATGTCGTGCTCGACCACCACGATGGTCATGCCGTCGCGATTGAGCTGCTGCAAGACCTTGACGATGTCGCGGCGCAAGTTGGGATGCACCCCGGCAGTGGGCTCGTCAAGCATCAGCATTTGCGGGCCGGACATCAGTGCACACACGATACCCAGCAGCTTTTTCTGGCCGCCGGACAGGGCTGCGGCGGACAGGTCGCGAACCGGAGTGAGCAACAGGCGGTCAAGCAGACTGACTGCCCGGTCATAAGCCTGGCGCTCGGCCCGCCGCGCGCCAGGGGTGCCCAGAAAGGTGTCCCAGAACCCATGGTGCTCGGTGCTGGCGGCCATGGCCACCTCGATGACCGACATTTTTTCGGGCATGCTGGGAAGCTGAAAGGTGCGGGCAATCCCATGCTGAATGACCTTGTGGGTGACCAGGTTGTCCAGTCGGACGCCCTGGTAATTGACCTGGCCGCCATCAACCGTTTCAAAGCCGGTGATGGTATTGAGCGAGGTGCTCTTGCCCGCACCGTTGGGCCCCAGCAGTCCGACGATTTCGCCTTGTCCGACCGAAAAGCTGACGTCTTTCAGGACCTGGTTGCCCCCGAATGCCTTGGCAATGGACTGAACTTGCAGAAACGATGGGTTCGCGCTCATGCCTTCACCTTGCGCAGACGTTCGGGGAGCAGGCCTTCGGTTCGCCACAACAGGCACGACAACAGGATGAGCCCGATCAGGCCCAGGCGCAATGATGCCGCCATGTCAGAACCAAAGCCAAGCATTTGCCGGGCAAAGGGCACCATGGTGTAGGCGCCCTGCACCAGGATGACGCCGACGATGACGCCGGCCGTATTGCCCAGCCCGCCTATCATGACCATGGTCCATAACAGAAAGGTCTCGGACGCCATCATGTAGTCCGGACCGACGAAACTCATGAAATGGGCATACAGCGACCCGCCGATGGCCGTGACTGCTGCAGCGGACATCAGGGCGCGACTCTTGAGGGCGGTCAGGTTGTAACCCATGCAGGCGGCCAGCCCGGGCTGCTCGCGCATGACGCGCAAGGCCCGGCCCAGACGGCCGTTGCCCAGACGCCGGCAAAACAGGGCGGCCAGCAGAACCATCAGAAAGGTGAACACCAGAAAGCCAATGGAATCGTAGGGGCGTGGCCAGCCATTGAACAGGGAGGGCAGATTCCCTATGCCTTGCGCGCCTTCGGTCAGCCAGGTCTCGTTGTTGGCAACGGTGCGAATGATTTCGGCAATGGCCAGGGTGACAATGGCCCAGTAATCGGCGCCCAGCTCGCGCCCCAGCCGGGCAATGATCCAGCCCAGGCCGACCGCCAGACACACGCCGGCAACGGCACCGGGGAACGCCCCCCAGCCTTCACGGATGAAGATACCGGTACTGTAGGCACCAATACCCGCAAAGACAATATGACCGAAATTGAGCAGCCCGGCGTATCCGGCCTGCAGATTCAGGCCCAGGGCCATCAGGGCATAAATGCCGGCAACGGTAAGCGACGAAACAATGAATTCAAACACGCCTGACCTCGCGATCAAACAGGCCATAGGGGCGGAAAATCAGGGCGACCAGCAAGATGAAGAATGACGCTGCATTGATATAGGACGCCGGCATGAACACCAGTGGCTTGTCAAACAGAAAACCGAAGTTGATGTTGGTCACCAGCGTTTCGGCGAAGGCAATCAGCAAGGCACCGCCTATGGCACCAATGGGATTGCCCAGCCCGCCCAGTATGGCGGCCGCAAAGGTGGGCAGCAGCAGATCGTGCCCCAGGTTGATGTGTGCGCCAATGGACAGGGCCAGCATGCTGCCGCCCAGCCCTGCCAGCGCACCACTGCTGAAATCCACCAGACTGGTGATGCGGTCGGCATTCAGGCCGCTGGCATAGGCCAGGTCACGGTTGGACGACAGGGCACGCATGGCCCGCCCCACCCGCGTGTAAAAAAGCAGCAGCAGGAACAGGACAATGATGCTGGCGGTGGTGGCCATGGTGGTGACCTGCCCCCATGACAGGATGGCATCACCCAGGAAAATGGGTGCCGACCGTTCGCGCGGGAATATCTTGGGGTAGGAGCCCGCCAGCGCCAGCGCAACCGCGACAATCAGCATGGACAGCGCCAGTGAGCCGATCATGGTGATGGCGGGACCCGAACGCAGCAGGCGCCTGAATATGAAGTGATGGACAACCAGCGTGAAGAGGCCGGTCACCAGGGCAGCCAGCAACACGGCCAGCAGCAGCGGCAGGCCCAGCCAGGAGAACAGATAGGCGATGAAGGCGCCCATCATGGCGTATTGCACGTGCGCAATATTGGGGAAGCGGGCCAAGCCATACACCATGCTCAGACCCAGCGCGACAAGCGCCAGATCTGACGTGCGCAAAAGCGTGTCAACCAGGATTTGAAGCATGAAAGGAATCTACTCGACGCAGGACAGCGGCCGGGCCAACCAGACCGGCCCGCTGCCTGCAATCAAACCATCGTGAGGATTAGCGACGGACGACTTCTCCGTCTTTGGAAACGAGGGCGTCATAGGGTGGATCAATGCGCTGGAGATCAGCGTCGAATGAAATGGGACCTGTCACGCCTTCGAAGTCCTGACCGACTTCCTTGAGGGCTGCCGTGACTGCGGCTACATCGGTGCTGCCGGCCTGCTCAATGGCCTGGGCGGTCATCATGACGGCATCATAGGCATACCCGGTGTAGGAGGACTTCATGCCTTCGGGATGGCGTTCGATAAAGGCTTTCTTGTAGGCCTCGCCCTTGTCGCCGCGCAGTGAACCGACCTCCATGCCGATCTGGCCTTCCGCGATGTCAGCAGGGGTGTCGCTCAGGCACATGCTGAGCAGGATGCCATACCAGGGATCATTGTGCAGACCCAGTTCGGACGCTTCGCGGTTCATGACGGCGGCCTCCTGGGGGTAAGCGGTATAGACATAGCCGTCGGGTTTGGAGCGTGCCATTTGCTGGAGGTCGCGACGGTAGGTGGACTGGCCTTCGGTGTAGAGGATTTCGCTGACGATTTCACCGCCAAGCGCTTCGAATTCCGGCTTGAAGCCTTCTACCACACCCTGACCATAAGCATTATTGGGCGCGATGATGGCAATGCGCTTCATGCCGTTGTCGTAGACATCCCTGGAGGAGAACTTGTTGCCGGCATCTTCAAGACCGATGAGGTTGAAGGCGGTTTCACCCAGATCGCGAATCTTGACGCTGGTACTGGCGATGTTGATGTGGTTGACGCCTTCCTTGACGATGAATTGCGCCATGGGCAGCGTGATACCCGAGGAGTACTCGCCGATGATGACAGGAACCTTGTCCACATTGACCAGCTTGCGTGCGGCGTTAAGGGCTGATGTCGCGTTGCCGGCGGAGTCTTCGACAATGACTTCAAACTTTTTCCCCAGCACACCGCCGTTTTCATTGACATCGTCGACGGCAAGGTCAACGGCGCGACGGACGTCTTCACCAACGGTTGCGCTTGCGCCAGTCAGCGACAGGACAGCACCCATCTGGATGGTTTCCTGTGCTGATGCCATCGGGGCCATGCCCAGAATGGCGGACAGACCGATTGCAGCGGATAGACAGCCTGATTTGAGTCTCATACATGCTCCTTGTATTTTTTTACGAAAAACGGGTGCAACGACCAGCCAGATGCCGTGTCAGCAGGCCGTTGTTGACTTGCTCGAACGAGGTTGGATGAATGCAGCTTACGTTTTGACGCAATCAGTGTACTGTTTTTTTAAAAGTCCACTACATGGGGTTAACCCTAGCTCAGGGGTTAACCCTACTCAACCCCGCTTTCGAGGGTTAACCCTAGGTCGCGAATTGAATGCGCTGACTGCAGGATTTGCTCCAGCGCCAGACTGGCTGCAGCCATTCCCATGCTTGCCGTAATGGTCACCGCCGACCCATAGCCTGCGCATGAAAGGCCCTGCAGGCCTGTCTGTGCCGACCCGGTGCCCGGCTCCCACTGGCTGGGCAACCGGACGGATTGATCAAACCAGATCGCCTGCACACCCATGCGCGGGGGCCGTGCAGCACGCTTGCCGGGGCGCGCCGCTCCCTTGGGAAAACCGTGCTGACGGCGCAGCTGGGTCCGTACGCGTGCCAGCAAGGCATCGTGTACCGCCTGCGACAGATCGGCCGACCGCATGCTGAACACGTCGGTCTTTCCCCCGGCTCCACCACAGACGACCACCGGCAAAGCCAGGCGACGGGCCTCGACCACCATGGCCACCTTGGCCGCCACCTGGTCGGTACAGTCCAGGAGCACATCAGGCCTTTCCGCAAGCAGGGATACGGTATTGTCCGGCGTGATGAAATCATCCACCGTGCACACCTGGCAGGCGGGGTTGATATCCGCCAGACGCCGGGCCATGGCGTCCACCTTGGCTTGTCCGAGGGTGGAGTCGAGTGCATGCAGCTGCCGGTTGACATTCGATTCGGCAACATGATCCATGTCTATCAGGGTGATCCTGCCAATGCCCGACCGGACCAGCGCCTCGGCACACCACGAGCCCACCCCGCCCAGACCGGCCACCATGACGTGGGCAGCACGCAAGAGGCCCAGACAGTCGGGCCCGTACAACCGGGTCAGTCCACCAAAGCGGCGTTCATGGTCTGCGCCAGCAATATCAGATTCGTGCATAAGCTTGTACTTGATCCCCGCGCGGGGAACATTCAAAATAAAGGGCTGGATGAATTTTACTGCCAATATCAAGGCACTTTCGTGAGCACCCCTCCTTCTTCCGATTCTTTTCGCATGCTGACGCCAGCAGAAAGGCAGGCATCTCTTGAGGCCAGCATGCGTCATTGGCACCCGGACACGGATGTCTGGGTATTTGGTTACGGATCACTGATCTGGCGACCCGATTTTGATTTTGCCGAAAGGCGCGAAGCCCGCCTGCATGGCTACCATCGCTCGCTTTGTCTCTGGTCACGTGTCAACCGGGGCACGCCAGAAAAACCGGGCCTGGTCTTTGGACTGGACAGGGGCGGATCCTGCAAGGGCGTGGCGTTTCGCATCCGTGCCGCCGATGTACCGGCCACCATGCAGACGCTGTGGTACCGCGAAATGCCCACCGGCGCCTATATTCCCCGCTGGCTGACCTGTCGCACACCGGAAGGCGCCGTCCGGGCGCTGGTCTTTACCATGAACCGCGCCATCGAAACCTACGTGCCCAACCTTCCGCCCGAACGCCTGGTCACCGTCATCAATCAGGCGCACGGACGCAGCGGCGCCTGCCGGGAGTACGTCATGGAAACCGCATCGGCCCTGCAGCAGCACAATATTCATGATCGCCGGCTGGAATCCATCATGCAGCACCTGCACACGGCCGCGGCCCCCGTCGTCACGCCACCCCAGCAGGTATAATGGCCGATTGTCAGCCATCGTGCCTGGCTGGCAGCCCGTGTCATGTCCATCCGGCCTGCCATCCCGGTACAACCCACCACGCTTGCCAACTTGCTGATGTCCCTCGCCGATATTCGTCGCAGCTACGATCGCTCTGAACTGGTCGAAGACCATTTGCCCGAAACTCCGATCGCACTCATCCAGAACTGGCTGGATCATGCCATTGCCTCGCCCGAGGTCATTGACCCCACCGCCATGACACTTGCCACCGCCGAACCCGGCGGCCAGCCATCGGCACGCATCGTGCTGCTCAAGGGCTATCAGGACGGCGAACTGGTTTTTTTCACCAACTATGCGTCGCGCAAGGGCCAGACCCTGGATGTCAATCCCTGCGCCTGCGCGCTGTTCTACTGGCCCGGCATTGAAAGACAGATCCGTGTTGAAGGACAGGTCCACAAGCTGGATGGCGCGCAGTCCGATGCGTACTATCACAGCCGCCCGCTGGGGTCACGCCTGGGCGCATGGGCGTCACCGCAAAGCCGGCCAGCCACCCGGGCATCCCTGGAGGCCAGCATGGCAGAAATGGCCAGCCGCCTGGGCGATCAGCCGCCCCGCCCCCAACACTGGGGAGGCTATGTGCTCGTCCCTGACTATATCGAGTTCTGGCAAGGGCGGGAAAACCGCCTGCACGACCGTATCGTGTACCAACGTTCGGCGCCAGAAGAATGGACACGCCACCGCCTGGCCCCGTGAACAGGTTGTCTGCTTCATGAATCACTCTATTGCTCCCTTCACAGAACGCCATTTTCGTGATGTGGTCGGACGGTTCCCCACCGGGGTCACCATCATCACCACCGAGACGCCCGCACCCGAAACGCCCATTGGTCTCACCATCAGCTCGTTTCACTCGCTTTCGCTGCAGCCCCCCCTGATCCTCTGGACGCTGACAAAGAAAGCCTCGTCACTCCCGCATTTCCGACAGTGCGATCGCTACGTGATTCATGTCCTGTCGGCCTCGCAACACGCGCTGGCCAGGCAGTTTTCCAGAGGCCCGCAGGCGGAACGCTTCCAGGGCGCATCACTGACCCGCTCGCCCGATGGCACCATCATGTTTGATGATCCACGCTGTGCGGCCTGGCTGCAGTGTCGCAACGTGGCCTGTCACGATGGCGGTGATCACGTGATTTTTGTGGGGCAGGTCGAATACTGCGAACACCAGGACACGCCGCCGCTGATTTATCACGGTGGCGACTTTTCACTCACGCCTGCCGTCGACGAGGCCGAAATGGCGCTCAGACTGCCCACCAGGCCATAGCATGTCGGATTACATTCTTACCCTGTCCTGCCCCGACCGCATTGGCATTGTCCACAATGTGACCGGATGGCTGCTGAACCTGCACGGCAACATCATTGATGCCCAACAGTTTGGCGACAGTGAAACCGGGCAGTTTTTTCTCAGGGTGCACTTCCGTCTGCCAACCGCACACGATGCCACGGCGCTGAACAAACAGTTTGCGCCACTGGCCCAACGCTTTGACATGCGGGCGGACATCCACGATGCACAGCGCAGACAGCGCCTGCTGGTTCTGGTGAGCAAACAAGGCCATTGCCTGAATGACCTCCTGTTTCGCACTCGCAGTGGCGAGCTGTTTGCAGACATTGCCGCCATTGCATCCAATCACAATGACCACGCCCGCCTGGCAGAAAGCTATGGCATTCCGTTCCATCACCTTCCGGTCACGCCAGACACCCGTACCAGACAGGAGCAGGCCATCCTGGACCTGGTCAACCGCGACCAGATTGATCTGGTCGTGCTGGCACGCTACATGCAGATTCTGACACCCACATTATGCGATGCGCTGCAGGGCCGGGCCATCAATATCCACCACAGCTTTCTGCCCAGCTTCAAGGGCGCACGGCCTTATCATCAGGCCCACGCCCGGGGCGTGAAGATCATTGGTGCCACGGCCCATTACGTGACGTCCGACCTGGACGAAGGCCCCATCATCGAACAGGATGTCGAGCGTGTGCACCACGGCCTCAGCGCCGAAGAACTGGCACGGGTGGGCAGCGATATCGAATCGGTGGTGCTGGCCAGGGCGGTGCGCTCGCATATCGAACATCGCATCCTGCTCAACGGCCAGCGCACGGTTGTGTTTCGCTAGGGGTGTCTTGCGGCAAATCGGATCAGGGCGCTCAACGCCCGATGGCGCGGCCCTCGCGACGGGGATCCGCTGCGCCCTCAAGGCCATCTTCCATGATGGCTATTGCCTGCAGACCGCTGGGAAACTCCCTGATGTCAATCTCGTGACCCATTTCTTCCAGCCCGGAAGACAGCTTGACCAGTGAGCTGCCAGCTTCGAGTTCCGTTGCGCCATTCCGGCTGCCCCGGTGCGGTGCATCAATGGCCTGCTGAATGTCTTTTCCCCAGTCCAGAAAACCCATGAGGGCATTGGCGACATAATTGATGATGGCTGGCCCGCCCGGGGATCCAATGGCGAGCAAGGGCTTGTCGTCTTTCATGATGATCATGGGTGCCATGGAGCTGCGGGGTCGCTTGCCCGGCTCCACGCGGTTTGCAATCCAGTTTCCCTGATCGTCCTTGTCCACCAGGGAGAAATCGGTCAGCTGATTATTGAGCAGATAACCATTGACGAGGATCTTGCTGCCAAAGGCGGATTCGATGCTGGAGGTCAGGCTGATGACATTGCCCTGTTCGTCTACCGCCACCATATGGGTGGTGGAAGGCTGCTCCCGGGTGGCATCCGCTCCGTTGCGGGCGCCGGAAGGAGAAGCAACAACGCCGGGCCGGGCGCGTCCCATGGACACCTCGTCCTGGATCAATGCAGCGCGCTCGCGCAGATAGTCGGGTGCAATCAGGGCCTGCTGGGGCACGTCTGCAAAGTCCGGATCGGCCAGGTAATGATTGCGATCGGCATAGGCAAGCCGGCCGGCTTCGGCAAAGTAATGGACGGCCTCAAGGGAATCGGGCTCGGCCGTGGCAATGGGCGTATGCGAGAGCACGCCCAGAATCTGCATGACGGCCAGCGGGCCGGAACTGGGTGCAGGCATGCCACAGATATCCACCTTTTTGTAGGGCATGCACAGGGGGTCTCGACGTTGTGCCTTGTACGCAGCAATATCCGTGACCGTGAGGTCACCAGGCCGTGAGTGCGCAGCCACGGCAGCGGCCATGTCCCTGGCCAGCTGTCCCTCGTAAAATGGCTCGGGACCTTGATCTGCAATGCGCCGCAAGGTGTCGGCCAGTGCCGGGTTGGTCAACTTGTGCCCCACCGGCCAGGGCTGTCCGTCCGAATCATAAAAGTAACTGCCTGCCTCGGCCTGGTCCCGCAGGGCGTCATTGCTGGCAAGCAGGCCATGCAAGCGATCAGAGACAGGAAACCCGGACTCGGCGAGCTGGATGGCGGGTGCCGCCAGATCAGGCCAGGGCAGGCGGCCATGCTCCTGGTGCATGTCGTACAGCATGCGCAGCAGGCCGGGCACCCCAACGGACAGCCCGCTGTTGACGGCCTTGGCAAACGACATTGGCTTGCCATCGGACATGAACCGTTGCGCATCCGCAGAGGATGGAGCAGTCTCGCGGCCATCCCAGGCTGTGAGGCGTTTTTCAGAGGCGTCAAACAGCAGGGCAAAAGCCCCGCCACCCAGACCCGAAGACTGTGGTTCGACCAGATTGAGTACCCATTGCATGGCAATGGCTGCGTCAACCGCACTGCCTCCCTTGCGAAGCATGTTGGCCCCTGCCTGGCTGGCCAGCGGGTTGGCTGCACTGACCATCCATCGCTTGCCATGCACAAGCGAGTGCTCGTGGCGGCCCGTGGCCTGCTCCGGGTCGAGGTGATCTGCTGCGTTGTCAACCGTGTGCTCCGGTGTGCTCAGGCCGGGGATGAGAGGCAGCTCGAGCGATTCTTTGGCCGGCACCGGCCCGACCAGCAGAACGGATATCGCGGCGGCTGCCGATACCGCACGAAATAAACAATACAATAATGACATTACCCCCTCCTTTCGATCACATCCTGTTTTTACCACGCGCCCTATGTCTGCACCACAAGTCACTGAATCCGCTGCCCGCATGGGTGGCCACATCCTGGTGGACCAGCTTGTTCATCAGGGTGTGGAACACGTCTTCTGTGTTCCCGGAGAAAGCTATCTGGCCGTTCTGGATGGCCTGCACGAAAACACCATCGCCGTGACGGTCTGTCGTCAGGAAGGCGGCGCCGCCATGATGGCCGAAGCCTGGGGCAAGCTGCATGGCACGCCCGGCATCTGCATGGTGACACGCGGGCCGGGTGCCTCCAACGCCATGGCAGGTGTGCATATTGCGCACCAGGATTCCACGCCCATGATTCTGTTTGTGGGGCAGATTGCCCGGTCCATGCGCGACCGCGATGCCTTCCAGGAAATGAACTACCGCATGGTGTTTGGTGATCAGGCCAAGTGGGTAACCGAAATCGACCAGATCGAGCGCATACCCGAACTGGTCTCCCGTGCCTTCCATGTGGCCACATCAGGGCGTCCTGGCCCGGTGGTGGTGGCGCTGCCTGAAGACATGCTGACTGAAATGGCGGTCGTGGCCGATGCCCTGCCCTGGACCCAGATTGACTCCGCGCCCCTGCCTAATCAACTCGATACGCTGGGCACGCTTCTGGCCGGCGCACGCAAGCCGCTGGCCATTCTGGGTGGTTCCCGCTGGGACGCCGCCGCATCGAAGCAATTTGCCGACTTTGCCAAGCGGGTCCATCTGCCGGTGGCCGTCCAGTTCCGGCGCCAGATGCTCTTCCCGACCGGCCACCCCAGCTATGCCGGAGACGTCGGCCTGGGCTGCAATCCCAAACTGCTGGCTGCCGTTCGCGAGGCGGATCTCGTCTTGCTGGTGGGCGGGCGCATGTCCGAGTCACCCAGTCAGGGCTATACCCTGTTTCCCATTCCCGGCCCCCGAGCCGGTCAGACACTGGTTCATGTCCACCCCGACGCCAATGAACTCAACCGCGTCTACCACAGTCAGCTGGCACTCAATGCGTCGCCCATTGCCCTTTCGCAGGCGCTGGGCACGCATGACATCCCCGCATCAGAAGAGCGCTCGGACTGGCGCAAGGCATTGCGAGACCATTACCTGACATGGTCCGACCCGGCCCCCATCCGAACACCCGGCAAGCTGCAGATGGCCGCCGTCATCGACCACCTGAACACGGCACTGCCCGACGACGCCATTCTGTGCAATGGCGCAGGCAATTACGCCACCTGGCTGCACCGCTTCTATCGCTTCGGCGGCTGGGGCACCCAACTGGCCCCCACATCGGGCAGCATGGGATATGGCCTGCCCGCCGCCGTCGCTGCCAAGCGCATCTACCCCGATCGCACGGTGGTCTGCCTGGCTGGCGACGGCTGCTTCCTCATGCATGGCCAGGAGTTCGCCACGGCTGTCCAGTACGATCTGCCCATTGTGGTGCTGGTGATCGACAACAGCATGTACGGCACCATACGCATGCACCAGGAGATGCACTACCCCGGAAGGCCCTCTGCCACGGCGCTGCGCAATCCCGACTTTGCCGCCTATGCCGAGGCATTTGGTGGCCATGGCGAACACGTGCGGACCACCGACGCATTTGTACCCGCCCTGGAGCGCGCACTGGCCAGCGGCAAGCCGGCCATCTTGCACTGTCACCTGGATCCTCAGGCCATTACCCCCAGCGCGACACTGGACGGGCTGCGCGAACAGGCCCGGCAGCAAGCCGCTTCCTGACCCTCTTTTCAATACCTGCCCTGTTTTTCAATTTTCCTGGAGCTGTTTCATGTCCACCTCCCCATCGTTTCACTGGAATGATCCCCTTTTGCTCGACCAGCAACTTACCGACGACGAACGCATGGTTCGCGACGCCGCCAGCCATTACTGCCAGGACAAGCTGGCGCCCCGCGTCCTGGAAGCCTTTCGTCACGAACAGACGGACCCGTCCATTTTCCGCGAGATGGGCGAACTGGGCCTGCTGGGTGTGACGATTCCGGAAACCTACGGTGGCGCCGGCCTGAACTACGTCAGCTATGGCCTGATTGCGCGCGAAGTTGAGCGTGTCGATTCCGGTTACCGCTCCATGATGAGCGTACAGTCCTCACTTGTCATGGTGCCAATCAACGAATTCGGCACCGAGGAACAAAAGCGCAAATACCTGCCCAAACTGGCAACCGGCGAATGGATAGGCTGCTTTGGCCTGACCGAGCCCAACCACGGCTCTGATCCCGGCGCCATGGAAACCCGCGCCGTCAAGACGGACAGCGGCTACCGCCTCTCAGGCACGAAAATGTGGATTACCAATTCGCCCATCGCCGATGTCTTCATTGTCTGGGCCAAAGTGGTGGGCGGCGATGATGACGGCAAGATACGCGGCTTCATCCTCGAGAAGGACATGGCCGGCCTGTCGGCGCCCGTCATTGAAGGAAAAGTCGGCTTGCGTGCCTCCATTACCGGCGAAATCGTCATGGATGACGTCAACGTCGACGACGGACAGATGCTGCCTGGCGTCAAGGGACTCAGAGGGCCCTTCACCTGCCTGAACTCGGCTCGCTACGGCATTGCCTGGGGCGCACTGGGTGCAGCTGAAGACTGCTGGCATACCGCCAGGCAATACACCATGGATCGCAAGCAGTTTGGCCGGCCCCTGGCTGCCAACCAGCTCATCCAGAAGAAGCTGGCCGACATGCAGACGGAAATCACCCTGGGCCTGCAGGGTTGCCTGCGCCTGGGTCGCATGAAGGACGAAGGCACGGCCGCCGTCGACATTACCTCCATCATGAAGCGCAACTCCTGTGGCAAGGCACTGGATATCGCCCGCCTGGCCCGCGACATGTTGGGGGGCAATGGCATTTCAGACGAATTCGGCGTGATCCGGCATCTGGTCAACCTGGAAGTGGTCAACACTTACGAAGGTACGCACGACGTCCATGCCCTGATTCTCGGACGCGCCCAGACCGGCCTGCAAGCGTTTTTCTGACCCTCATGAATACCCGCATCACGGAGCTTTTCGGCATCCGCTACCCCATCATTCAGGGTGGCATGCACCATGTGGGCTATGCCCAGCTGGCCGCCGCCGTCTCCAATGCGGGCGGGCTGGGCATCATCACGGCACTGACCCAACCCGATGCCAAGGCGCTGGCCAACGAGATTGCCCGCTGTCAGGCGCTTACCGACCGGCCCTTTGGCGTCAATCTGACCATGCTGCCTGCCTTGCTGCAGGCAGACTATCCGGCCCTGATCGACGTCATCATCCAGGCGGGCGTACCCATTGTCGAGACGGCAGGCTACAACCCGCAGGCCTGGCTTCCCGCACTGCAAGAGGCCGGCATTCGCGTCATCCACAAGTGCACGTCGGTTCGGCATGCGCTCAAGGCACAGGCCATAGGCTGTGATGCCGTCAGTGTTGACGGTTTCGAGTGCGCCGGCCACCCGGGCGAAGACGACGTCCCCAACTTCATCCTGCTGGCACGTGCAGCCGACGAACTCACCATCCCCTTTGTGGCTTCGGGCGGCATGGCGGATGGCCGTTCCCTGGTGGCGGCGCTGGCACTGGGCGCTGACGGCATCAACATGGGTACACGGTTTGTTGCCACCCGGGAAGCCCCGGTGCACGACAACGTCAAGCAAGCCATCGTGGCCGCTTCCGAACTGGATACCCGGCTGATCATGCGCCCCCTGAGAAACACCGAGCGCGTGCTGGCCAATGCCTCTGTCGATCGCATACTGGACACCGAACAGCAACGGGGCGCCAACCTGCAATTCGAGGACATCAAGGCCGAAGTAGCCGGTGTCTATCCGCGGGTCATGCAGCAGGGCGAGGTGGATTCCGGGGCCTGGTCATGCGGCATGGTGGCGGGGCTGATTCATGACATCCCGACCGTTGCCGAACTCATTGATCGCATCGTGGAACAGGCCCGGGACATTATTGGTCAACGCCTGGCTGGCACCATCGCGCCGGACGGTTAGCCCACCAGCATCGGCAAGCTCAATCGGGCAAGCGGGAGGCGGTAGCCGACAGATCAAACAGCGTGGTCACCTCAAGCTCGAGAACCAGCTTGTCGTGCTGATTGAACATCCGCCATGTCCACCGGACAATGCCCAGGTCCTCGCGCGATGCGGACTGCCGGATGGACTCGACCGTGGCTTCAAGGCGGAGCGCATCGCCAGGCCGGACGGGGTGCGGCCAGCGCAGATTGGTCAGGCCCGGCGAGCCAAACGCTTCGGAGTCGTGCAGGGCTGCGTGAGTCATCATGCGCATGGCAAGACCGCAAGTCAGCCAGCCGCTGCCAATCAGCCCTTCCCAGCGGCCATGCTCAGCCTGTTCGACATCCGTATGAAACCATTGCGGATCGTACTGGCGGGCAAAGGCCAGCATTTCGTCTTCGGTCACCTCAACCGGGGGGTGGGTAATGACCATGCCAACCTGAAAATCCTGATACTTCATTGGATATACGCCTGTTGAGGAATGGATGATGCGCTCGGGGACAGAGGGCGCGGCAGGGCAACCACACGACCCGCTGCCCCGTGCATGACGCTTGCCGTTACTGCTTGGGGTACTGGCTGGCCACGCCCCGGACATAGTAGTCCATATTGTTCAGGCCCTCGTCGTCGAGTACGCCCGACTCCAGCTGGGTGTTGCCCTCGTTGTCCACGATCGGGCCCTCGAACACGGCGAATTCACCCGCTGCGATGGCGGCTCTCTTTTCTTCGACAAGGTCTTTGACCTCTTGCGGAACCATATCGCCGATGCCATCCAGCGCGGCCATGCCGGAGTCCAGTCCACCCCAGGTGCTGGAGGTTTCCCAGGTCCCGTCGAGCACGGCCTGTGCCTGCTCGGTGAAGTAGTCGCCCCAGTGGTGGGTTACCGCAGCCAGCTGGGCGTCAGGGCCATGCTTTTTCATGTCGGAGTGATAGGCTACAACGTATTTCCCTTCTTCCTGGGCGGCCTGCACGACGGCAGTGGAGTCCGTGTGATGCGTGACGACATCGGCACCCTGGGACAACAACGCCAGCGCGGCATCACGTTCCTTGCCCGGATCGTACCAGGTGTTCGCCCAGATCACGCGGACCTCTGCATCGGGATTGACGCTGCGCAAGCCGCGTGTAAAGCCATTGATGCCTTGCAGGACTTCAGGGATGGGGAAAGCACCCACATAGCCGATGACGTTGGATTCGGTCATCTTGCCAGCCACGATGCCACCCAGATAGCGGGCTTCGTAGAAGCGGGAGTTGGTCGTGGCGACATTGTCTGCCGTCTTGTAGCCCGTGGAATGGACAAACTTGACAGCCGGAAACTGGCGCGCAACCTTGATGGTCGGGTTCATGTATCCGAACGAGGTCGTGAAGATAAGCTGATTGCCCTGCTCGGCCAGGTCGCGGATGACGCGTTCGGCATCGGCCCCTTCAGGGACACTTTCCACATACTGGGACACCACTTTTCCATCCAGCGCCTGCTCCATTTCCTTGCGGCCGATGTCTTGCTGCCAGGTCCAGCCGGCATCGCCAATGGGGCTGACATAGACAAAGCCGACCTTGAGCGGGTCATCGGCCGCGGACGCCGTGCCCGCCAGCGCCAGACAACTGCCGGCGAAGAGGGTCAGCAGGGCTTTCTGCAACGGTTTGGTCATGGGAGTTTCCTTAGGTATTGGGGTTGAAGTGCCTGCCAAGCGAAGCAGGCATATTGAGCCTGATCCAGCTGGCATTACGGGAAATCAGTACCAGAACAAGTATGGTGGCGAGATAAGGCAACATGGACAGCCACTGCGAGGCAACCGGCACGCCCAGGGCCTGCATGTGATAGGCCAGGATGGTGATGCCGCCAAACAGGTAGGCACCCAGCATCACGCGAAGGGGTCGCCAGGTGGCAAATGTGGTCAGGGCGAGCGCTATCCACCCGCGACCGGCCACCATGCCTTCGGCCCACATGGGCGTGTAGACCAGTGACAGGAATGCCCCCGCCAGGCCGCAACAGGCACCGCCAAACAGCAGGGCCAGCAAACGGATGCGGCGTACATCGTGGCCCAGGGAGTGCGCTGACGACGGGGACTCACCCACCGCCCTTAGCACCAGACCGCCACGGGTGCGCGTCAGAAACCAGGCAATGGCCAGGCACAGGATGACCGCACCATAAACCACAGGGTGATGCCGGAACAGGGCCTGTCCGAAAAACGGCAACTCGGACAGCCACGGAATGGCGTAGCGGGTGCTCTTGAGTGTTTCGGCTACATAGGGCATGCCAATATAGGCCGACGCGCCGGTGCCGAACAGCGACAGCGCAAGGCCGGTGGCCACCTGATTGGCACCCAGCCAGACCGTCAGCCATGCAAACAGCGCTGCCATGAGCATGCCTGAACCGGCCGCCGCCACAAAGCCCACGGCGGGCATCCCCGTATCGACCGTCACGGCAAAGCCCGTAATGGCTGCCACCAGCATGATGCCTTCCGAGCCAAGGTTGATGACGCCCGAGCGTTCGTTGACAAGCAGGCCCAGCGAGGCCAGCATCAGGGGCGTGCCGGCCACGATGGCCGATGCGACGAGAGGCGCCAGGGCATCCATGTCAGTGTCTCCAGCGCAGGCGGTTGTGAATCAGGACATCGCAGGCCAGCAGCGAAAACAGCAGTACGCCCTGGAACACACCCGTGATGGCGCTGGGCATGCCCAGCCGGCTTTGGGAAAGCTCGCCGCCGATATAGAACAGGGCCATGATGAAGCTGCTGAACACCACCCCCAGGGGGTGCAGACGACCAACGAAAGCCACAATGATGGCGGCAAAGCCATAGCCCGGAGAAATGGAAGGCGTCAATTGCCCGATTGGACCCATGGCCTCGGCGGCGCCAGCCAGACCCGCCAGACCGCCCGACACCAGCAACACCGTCCACAAGGTGCGTTTTGACGAGAACCCGGCATAGCTGGCTGCCAGCGGTGCCAGACCACTGACTTTCAGTTTGTAGCCGGCAAAACTGCGTGACAGGTAGGCCCAGCCCGCCAGGCTGGCCAGACCTGCCAGCAAAATCCCCATATGCAGGCGCATTCCGGGCAACACGGCAGGAAGCAGAAAACCATCGGCAAACAGCCGTGACTCGGGGAATCCGAAGCTGTCCGGATCGCGCATGGGGCCATGTACCAGCCAGCTGAGCAAAAGCTCGGCCACATAGACCAGCATGAGCGAAACAAGAATTTCGTTGGTGTGCCACCGGGACCGAAGCATGGCGACAATGCCGGCCCAGAGCATGCCCCCCAGCACCCCCGCCACCAGCGCCAGCGTGATGATGGCTGCGCCGCCGCCATGATTGCCATCATCAACGTACAGCACCACGGCCGATGCCGTAATGGCGCCGAGGATCAGCTGACCTTCGGCACCAATATTGAAGATATTGGCACGAAAGCAGATGGCCAGCCCCACGCCAATGGTCAACAGCGGGGCCATCTTGATACCGATTTCGGACCAGCCCCTGAGATTTTTGACAGGCTCGTAAAAAAACACGGCCAGGCCGTCAATCGGGTTGTTGCCCATGGCAGCAAACATGATGGCGCCGCAAAGCATGGTCACCACCACCGCCA
>Ga0079226_10000322_pt1 | contig 32575 bp, 29 predicted proteins | sample Poulit2014_FD_76345 | JGI IMG/M metagenome (GOLD analysis project Ga0079226, IMG submission 76345) | Agricultural soil microbial communities from Georgia to study Nitrogen management - Poultry litter 2014 | ecosystem: Environmental > Terrestrial > Soil > Agricultural land | place: USA: Georgia...
GTAACTTGACAACAGCACGCCAGACATCGACAATTCTGCGCTTTAGTGGCTACGTAGCTCAGCGGTTAGAGCGTCGCATTCATAATGCGGATGTCGGTGGTTCAAATCCACCCGTAGCCACCAGAGTCTGCCGGCACTTGGTGGCTTAGTGCCGCAATGTGCGCCCGCCGCCATCCGGTCACTCAGCTTGGACGGTGCCCGCCACGCCGTGATGGCACTCCGATCCGCCAAGAACAGCGACGACAATCGGCACCCTGCACGGTCGGCTTGCAAGCACCATACCGCTGCCTAGTTTGCATGTAATCGACGATTTCGTTATTCTTCAAGCCGGATCGTGACAATAATCTCATGGCAACCAAGACGAGGATGGCAATGAAAAAACTGCTCATGTATCTCAGCATTGCAATGTTCCTGGCATCTCCCGTGGCAATGGCCCAGGATGCCGTCGAGAGTGGCGATGCAGCAGGTTCGGAGAACGCGAAGACAGAGTCCAACGCAGCAATCTGGGTTGCGACGGGCGGCAGCCTGGCCTTGCTTGGCATCATTGCAGCCAGCAGTTCCTCAAGTTCCAGCTCGGGCACCACCGGCACCACTGGCGGTAACGGCGGCCCGACGGGTACCCAATAAAACCGGCGACGACTCGGCCGCTTACGGTCGACACATCACCATGAGGCGGGTGGATTCATGACACCCATGCCGCCGATGGACTGACATTCGCATGCAAGATTCCCACTGAGGCGAAATGAACAGACCGTGGCGGACACGGCAAAAAGAAGGTCGCATGGTTGCGACCTTCTTTTTGTGTGCATTACTGATGCTGTCTGCAGGCCTCACCGGATGCCAGGCCCTGCCCGCTGCCTTCACTGGCGACTACCAAAAATTAAAATCCGGCAACGTGGATTATGCAAAACGGGCACAGGCGCTACCTTACGCCTCCCTGAAACTCAGTGTGAGCGGCCGCACTGGCTTGCTGGTCATGGCGGAACGTGCTGGCCGCACGGCCTACTTTCAGGCACCCGGGGCCGAGACTCTCGTGCTACGCAACGATCGTTTGAGCCGCTTCGTCACCCCGAACTGGGAATTGCTGCTGAACGTGATGGGGCAACGCAGTGCAGGCAACACGAAAGCACCCTGGCATGCATTGCCCGTCGGTGACGCCATGACCTACACAGTCATGCGCCAATGGCGCTCCGAGGACGGTCGGCAGCATGCCGACCAACCGCAGGCGAGGCTGGTCTGCAATGCGGGCACAACCGACGTGGAGCTGCCGCTGGCTACCGTTGCCCTGCAGCAATGCACGGAAACGCTGCACTGGTCCAATGGCGAGCGTACCAGAACCACGCTGTGGCGGGACGTGGATGAATATCGTGTCTGGCAGGTGCACACCGTACCGTGGCCGGGCGGCCCCCGCATCGAATGGCAAGTGGCCCGGCCCTGGTGGTGACAGCCATGTCGATGCTGCCATTCGGAACCTGCCCGCGCCATTGTCTGTGCCGATTCTGCGCTGCTGTCGGTCTGTTGCTGCTGTGTCTGATGAGCGGCGTGGCCGGAGCGGCTGCCAGCGTCGACGATATCGACCGGGCTGCGGATGCTGGCTTGCTGCAGAGCTGGCTCAAGCTGGAACAGGACGGCGCGCTGCATGCACCGTATGTCTATATACGCCAGCGCGACACGGCTGCACGGCAGAACAGTCGCAAGCAGCTCATTCTGGATGAGCTCGACCGCCTCATCTGGCGCCAGCAATATGCCGGCCGTGTCGACCAGGTCGACTCACTGCAGCAATGGCGTCGTCACATCCAGGAAGCCAACGCTTACCGTAGTCCCGGTGCGTGGGATCCGGCGACGCTGCTGTTCCGACCACGCAAGGCACCGCCGTTGACAGCACTGGCGGCGATCGGCGCCTGTGCTGTGCCTGACTGGGTCGAAATCTGGAATGCCACGGGCGTGACACGCATCGCCTGGCGGGGCAGCCTGCAGCTCGCTGACCTGTATAAGGAACAGGGGCCGCTGCGTCATGCGCAGGCTGATCACGTTTTCCTGATCCAGCCGACGGGGCGCGTCGTCCAGCGTGGCATTGCGGTCTGGAACCGTGACAATGCAGCCATCCCGCCCGGCACGCGCATCGTCGTGCGACTGCCGCTGCAGGGCAGGGCACTCGACTGGCTCGCCGACAACGTCACCGCATTTCTGGCACACCTGCGCCCGGGTGATGACTGTCGCCATGTTCAACTGCAGCCGGATCGCAGCTATGATGCGCCCCACTGAGCGCCGCCGCAGCCTGCTGTGCGGCGCAGCCCTGTGCGTCGTCATGGCCTGTGGCGGCGCAACCCGTGTCGCTGCTGGCGACAATGCCTACGGCATATCCGCACTGCAGAGCGATTTAGGTGGCGTCGGCCTGCTGCAGACACCGACAGCGCGCATGGCCGATACCGGTGAGGTCTCCGTCGGCTACAGCCGGATCAAGCCGTATTCCTATGTGGCGGTGAGTGTCCAGCCGCTGGACTGGTTGGAATTCGGTTTTCGCTACACTTCCATCAGCAATCGCGAGTACGGCGAGAAAATCAGCGACCGCGACCTGCTCGACAAAGGCGTGGATCTGAAGCTGCGCTTGACCGAGGAAGGTCGCTACATGCCTCAGGTGGCGGTGGGCATGCGTGATCTGGGCGGCACGGGCCTATTCAGCAGCGAATATATCGTCGCCAACAAGCGCTGGAACAACTTCGATTTTAGCTTGGGGGCGGCCACCGGTTACCTGGGTGCCGGCGGCCACATCAACAATCCGCTGGGTTGGGGCTGGGACCATTTCAAGGAGCGCGGCGGGCGCAGTGGTGATCACGGTGGCACTTTCAACAGCCGACAGTGGTTTACCGGGGACATCGGCCTGTTCGGCGGTGTCGCATGGCATACACCCTGGCAGCCGTTGACGCTGATGGTCGAATACGACGGCAATGACTACCAGCATGAGCCGCTCGACAACAATCAGAACACCCGGTCCCGGCTGAATGTCGGCGCCCGCTATCGGCTCAACGACCATGTCGTGTTGTCGGCGGGCTGGGAGCGGGGCAACACCGCCATGCTGGGTCTGTCTCTCAACCTCAATTTTGCCCGTAGCGCGGCTTCCAGCAACGATCCGCCGCCCGTGCCGACCCACGATGCGCCGGTGGCCATGACCGACCAGTGGCAGCAAGTGGCGCGCAAACTGGAAACCAATGCCGGCATCAGGGTGGCGCACATCACGCGCCGCGACAATACCCTGATTGTGGAGGGTTCGCCGACAAGATATCGCGCCCTGGCCGAGGCGGAGCTGCGCGCCAATCGCATTCTGCACAACAACGTCCCTGCGGCTATCACGCATTTCAAGTATCGCTGGCTGCAGAGTGGGCTGTTGCTGCGCGAGGACGTGCTGCCACGCGCTCCACTGCCGGACACGCCGTTCATCAGCGACAGCAAATCGGCATTTGTCGATCAGGACTACCGGCATGGTGTGACAGCACGCGACGTCCCCATACGGAAGCGGCGCTACAAAACCGACAAGTCTCTGCACACGAACAGATCCATGCAGTATGACTTCAGCCTGCGCCCCAAGCTGACGCAGAGCTACGGGGGGCCGGATGGCTATCTCTATGCCTTGTCCCTGCGCCTCGACGGCACCATCCACACCGACCCGAACGGCTTCCTGTCTGGCAGCCTGGGCTATGATCTGATCGGCAATTTCGACCAGTACGATTACCGCGCAGAGAGCAAGCTGCCGCGCGTGCGCACACGCATCGCCGACTACCTCAAGCATGACGGCATCGGCATCTACAACCTGCAGTACACACGCACCGCCAGACTGGCGGACGACTGGTATGGCATGGGCTATTTCGGTCTGCTGGAGCGCATGTACGGAGGCGTTGGTGCCGAGGTGCTGTATCGACCCTTCAACAGCTCCCTTGCCATCGGTGCCGATGTCAACTGGGTCCGGCAGCGCGATTTCACGGAACGCTTCAGTTTCCGCGACTACGATACGGTCACCGGCCATGTCACCGGCTACTGGGACACCGGTTTCAAGGACATACGCGCCCGACTCAGTATCGGCCGTTATTTGGCGCGCGATTGGGGCACAACACTGGATCTGTCGCGGCGCTTCGATTCCGGCGTGCGCATCGGTGCCTGGGCCACTTTCACCGATGCCGGCAGTGACTATGGCGAGGGCAGTTTCGACAAGGGCTTGTACATTTCCATACCGCTGGACTTCCTGCTCGACAAATCAACACTCGAGCGAGCTACAATCCCCTGGATTCCGCTGACGCGTGATGGTGGCGCCCGGCTTGGACGTCGTTACCAACTGTATGACATGACCGACAAGCGCAGGCTGCAGCACTACTGGTCCGATTTCGAGTACAATCCCCACCCCGAGCGTGCCCGGCCATGAATACAGGGGCAAATGAAACCGACATGGGTGGGACGCAGACAACTGCAGCATCCAGCGTTGAACGCATCTGCTTGCAGGATATGCATTCATCACGACCCAAGGGAGAGCCCGGCTTTGGACATCAAACGCATTATCTGTGTGTGCACCGGCAATATCTGCCGCAGTCCCCTGGCCGAGCTGCTGCTGGCGCGCGCATTGCCGGAGCGTGCCGTTTCCTCCGCCGGTATCGGCGCACTGGAGGGCCATCCCATGGCGCCGGATGCTGCCGCCATCGCCCGGCGCGAAGGGCTGGGCGGCGACGATCACAAGGCCCGGCAACTGGACGCAGGCATGATTGCCGACCACGATCTCATCCTCGTCATGGAGGCGCGTCAGAAGGACTGGATCACATCACAGTTTCCGCACAGCCGCGGCCGCATCTACCTATACAGCCACTGGCAGTCGGGCGACGACATCATGGATCCCTATCGCAAATCCAGCGCCATCTTCGAGCAAGTTCATGCCGAACTGGTGCAATGCACCAGTTCCTGGGCAGACCGACTGTAACAGGCACAAGCGCTTCGGGGGCAGCACTATGATACGACATGAACAGGCAGACACGACATCGGGCACCAGTCGTAGGCGGCGAAGCGTGCGCCTGCTGCCGGTGGCTTTCGGCCTGGCTCTGCTGGCCGGCTGTGCACTGCCGGGCTACCATTTCGATGACAGCGGCGAAAGCTGGTATGGCGACGACGCTGCAACCGTCTGGCCCGGCGGTCAGCCCGCCAGCGAAATAGAGTACGAACCACGCATTGTGCGCATCACTCCGCTGCTGATTCGCCAACAGCGCGAGGAGCGGCAGGCACGTGATCTGAATGTTGATGTCAAGAACCTGATGCGCAATCCTGAACTGCACAGTTATCGGGTCGGCCCCGGCGACGTTCTGCAGGTCATCGTCTATGGCCAGCCCGAGCTCAACAACCCCATGGGTACCAGCTCGACGGACAAATCCGCCGGTCAGCTGGTGAACGCCGAGGGCAATATCTACTTCCCTTATGCCGGTCTGATCCATGTTGCCGGCATGACCCGCGACCAGATCCGTCACGAACTGACGAACAGGTTGTCCGCCTATATTCTGGATCCGCAGGTCGGTGTGCGTGTACGCGAATTCCGCAGCAAGCGCGTATTCATTTCCGGCGACATCGCCAAGCCCTGCACGGTCTACATCACCAATGTGCCGCTCACCGTGCTGCGGGCGCTGGATCAGTGCACCACGCTAGTGTCCTCGGAAAAGGATGGCCCGTTCGGCATCCAGGCCGTGCGCCTCATTCGCGATGGCGAGATGACCGAACTCAGCCTCAACGATCTCTATCAGCAGACGCGTCCCATCCCGTTGCAGGACGGCGACAAGCTGATTGTCGACGACAGCGCCAGTCGCGTGTTTATGGTCGGCGAATTCGAGCACCAGCAGGCATTACCGTATTCCACCGGCGGCATGATGCTGGGTGACGCCATTGCCGACACCGGTGGCATCAATCTGGGCACGGCTGATGCCAGCAGCATCTACGTCATCCGCGGCTTCATGGAACCCAATGCCGAGGGCACTGGACGCAAGCTCGTATTGCATCCGCGCGTGTTCCATCTGGATGCTAGCTCGGTCAATGCATTGGTGCTGGCCAACAATTTCCGCCTGCAACCGCGCGATGTGGTTTATGCAGCCCCGGCCAGCCTGGTCAATTTCAACCGCGCACTGGGTCTGTTGACACCATCCTTGAACACGCTCTTCCAGAGTTTCCTCATTTACGACCGCGCACGTGACTGACCACGATCGACTTTGACCACGCGCCGGCGTTTCTGACGGAGTTGCCTGTCGGGAACATCGGCACTGCATGGACATACTGAAATACAGCGATGGATCCGACAATTTCCAGCTACCGGCAGCCTGAATCGGCCCAGACTCCGGCCGACGATGAAATCGATCTTGCACAACTATGGGCCATTCTGCTCCACGGCAAGTGGCTTGTAGCCGGGTGCGTGGCGGTGGCGCTGGTGGTAGCTGTGGGCTATCTGTTCGTTACCCAGCCTGTCTACCGTGCCGATGCCCTGCTGCAGATCCAGGCGGATGAGCCTCCCAGCGCTCTCAAGGGCCTGATGGAAATGATGCCGGGTGGCTCCAACTTGAGCTCAGAGGCCGCGACTCAGATGCAGATTCTGTCTTCACGTGCCGTGCTGGGCAACGTCGTCACGGAACATCATCTGCAGATCAGACAGAAACCGAAATATTTCCCCCTGTTTGGTGAAGCTCTGGCCGCGCGCGGCAACTCGGAAGATATCGCTCCCATCACCCAGGCCGTCGATGCGGATGCCGGGGGCTGGTTGAGTCGTCATGCCTGGGGTCCGGCGTCCATCAAGGTGACGGCGCTGGCCATGCCGGACGACTGGCTTGGCAAGACGCTCACATTGCGCGCACTGGGCGCCGGACACTACATATTGTACGGCCCGGAAGGCGAACATATCCTGCAGGGCAGGGTGGGCGAAACGATCAGTGGCCAGCTGCCTGGGGCAGCCGGCTCGCTGCAGATCTTCGTGCAGGAGCTGGAAACCACGTCACCGCCGACGGATTTCACGTTGCGCAAGCAACGCTGGTTGCCGGTGGTAAGAAGTCTGCAGCAGAACCTGCATGTGACGGAAAAGGGGGGCAGTCGCGACAGCACTGGGATTGTCACCATCAGTCTGGAGGGCGAGGATCGCCAGTCCATTACGAACATCGTCAATGCCGTTGCCAATACCTTTCTGCGTCAGAACGTCAAAGCGCAATCACAGCAGGCTGAACAGAGTCTGGAGTTTCTCGACGAACAGCTGCCGCAGCTGCAGGATGACCTGGAGCAGGCCGAAACGCGGCTGACGCAGTACCGCGAGGAGTATCAGGCCGTGGGGCTGGATGCCGAATCCAAGGCATTGCTGGATCGTATGGTGTCACTGGAGGAGAAGCGCTCCGAACTGATTCTCAAGCGCGACGAACTGCGTGAAAAATACACCGCCAGACATCCGCAGGTGAAGGCGCTTGAAGGCCAGCTGGGCAGCATTCAGAGAAAGCATGATGAGCTGCAGCAGGAAATCAATGAGCTGCCCAGTTCGCAGAAGCAGCTGTTCGGTCTCAAACGCGACCTGGAGGTCAATACGACGCTGTATACCTCGCTGCTCAATCGTGCCCAGGAATTGCGTGTAGTCAAGGCCGGCACCACCGGCAACGTGCGCATCGTCGACCACGCCGTATTGCCGGTGAAAGCAGTTGCGCCACAGAAGAAGCTGGTGTTGGCGCTCGCTTTCGTGCTGGGCGGCATCATCGGCTGCGGCATCATTTTCCTGCGTGCCGCTCTGCGCCGCACCATCAACGATCCGCACGACATCGAGCGTCTGCTGGGTCTGCCGGTGTATGCCACCATTCCGTTCGTGGACTGGCTGGGCAAACTGGAGCGCCGCGCCCGCCGCAACCGGCAGCCACAACCGCTGCTGGCTCGTGACCACCCCCAGGAGGTGGCGACCGAGGCTCTGCGCAGCCTGCGCACCAGTCTGTATTTCGCCCGCATGGAGGCCGGCAGCAACGTACTGCTGATCACCGGCCCGTCGCCTGAAATCGGCAAGTCCTTCGTCAGTATCAATCTGGGCTACTTGCTGGCCGAGGCCGACAAGAAGGTACTGCTCGTCGGTGCCGACATGCGCCTGGGCAAGCTTCACAAAGTCTTCAATCAGGATCGCGAGCCGGGTCTGTCGCAGGTACTCACCGGCCAGTACCGGCCCGAGGAGGTGATCCGGCAAGTCGACAATTCCAGCATGTACTTCATGACCAGCGGCACAGTGCCGCCAAATCCTTCCGAGCTGCTCATGCGCCCGGAACTGAAACAAGTGCTGGCCCAGCTCAAACAGGATTATGACTATGTCGTAATCGATGCACCGCCTGTCCTGGCCGTAACCGACGCCAACATCATCGCCAGCACGATGGATAATATCGTCACCTTTATGGTGGTGCGCTCCGGTGTACATCCGCGCCCGGAACTGGAAGAGGCCTTCAAGCGCATGACGCAAGCCGACAATCGCATAGCGGGCGTGGTCTTCAACGGCCTGCGCAAGGAGCATGCAGAATACAGTGGCGCCTATGGCTATTATCAGTACGAATACAAGTCACAGTGAAGAAAAAATGACCGTTGTCGACAGCGAACACCTATTGTCGGCATTGGATCGGCACTTGCTGGTGATGTGGCCACCTGCGCTTCGACCGTATACGACCTCTGGCGAATCCAACAGCTGTTCTTAACAGGGTAGAATGGGCGCCATCGAAAACGATGTCCGGCCGGGACAAGGCACCGAGTGCAGGCGGGCGCAGGCATGCCCGCGTGCCGGATCCTCTGGCCACGGACGTTGAAAATGAATCAATGCCGGGCGTGGTGAAATGCCTGTTTCACCGCCAGTCCGGTTACAAGGAGGACTTGTGATGAAGCAATCCACTCTACTGAAAGTCGCTGTTGCCGCGGTCTCCGCCGTTGCAACCCTGGGCGTGCATGCAGCGGATGACGATGCCGAGGCCAGGAAGAAGATCGAAATCGTGCAGTATGTGGCACACCCCTCGCTGGATGCCGCAAACAGGGGCTTTCTCGAAGGGCTGGCGGAAAACGGCTTTCCGGAGGATAGGCTCGAGGTCAGGCAGCACAACGCACAGGGGGAATCCGCCAACAACGCCCAGATTGCCGGCAGCCTGGCGCGCTCCGATGCCGATCTGATCTTCGCCATTGCCACACCCTCGGCGCAAGCCATAAGCCAGGCGGTTGATGACATACCGGTGCTGTTTTCCGCCGTCACCGATCCGGAAAGCGCCAAGCTAGTCGATTCGCTCGAACATCCCGGCGGCAACGTCACCGGCACTACGGATGCCAACCCGATCACGGCACAGCTGGAACTGCTAAAGACCATCAGCCCGGATGCCGAGACGGTCGGCATTGTCTACTCATCCGGCGAAACCAATTCCCAGACTCAGGTCGAATGGGCCAAGGAAGCGGCCGAGGATCTGGGCCTCGAGATCAAGACCAAGGGTGTGTCGCGCTCCTCGGAGGTATCGCAGGCTGCCAACGCGCTCAACGTGGACGCCATTTACGTACCGACGGATAACATGGTGGTTGCGGCGCTGGAATCGCTGCTGAAGGTCGCCTTTTCCAGGAACATCCCGGTCATTGCCGCCGAGGGTGATTCGGTGGAACGCGGCAGTCTGGCCACCGTGGGCATCAGTTACGAGAAACTCGGCAAGCAGACCGGCGCAATGGCAGCGAAAATCCTCAAAGGTGAAGCCGAACCCGCCGACATGCCCGTCGAGGCGCAATCGGAATACGATATCTATCTGAACCAGAAGACGGCGGACAGGATCGGCATCGAGTTTCCCGAGGAACTGAAGGAAAAGGCCCTCAAGATCTTCGAATGACGAATGCAGCGGAAAGCGCCCGGCGGCGCTTTCCGTGTTGCCGCTGCCGGCAGGCCGGAAGCCTTTGCCGGGTTCACGGAGAAGGACCGGCCTCACTGCCCGTGTGTCGATCGTGAAAACGGGCAGAGTCCGTAATGTGCAGAGCACTGTCGCGTCGCGCAGGTCAACTCAGCCGGGCGACATGCGGCTGCTGTTGCTTCGCTCGCCGGATAATGCGCGTATCACTTGCAACGACTGGTTCCGTGTCACCATTGATCCCCTGAGCTGCAGATTGTTGCTACCTTGACGTACTCCGATGAGGAGAAACTGTTGCTATGCCGTTCATGAGTTTCCTGCTCGGTCAGATGCCTTCCGCAACGGAAGTGGGTCTGATCTATGCCATCACCGCCCTGGGCGTGCACCTCACATTCCGCTTGCTGGACTTTCCGGATCTGACCGTGGACGGCAGTTTCACCACGGGGGGTGCGACCGCGGCGGCTGCCATCACTGCCGGCTGGAGCCCGTATGTGGCGATGTTGCTGGCATTCTTCGCCGGCACCATTGCCGGATCGATCACCGGTCTGCTGCATGCGAAGGGCAATATCAACGGCCTGCTGGCATCCATCATCACCATGATCGGGCTGTATTCGGTGAACCTGCACATCATGGGCAATCGTGCCGTACTGCCGTTGCTCGGCATTGATACCGCATTGACGCCATTGGAAAATGCCGGCTTTCTGCGCAGTTCCTGGATCGGCTCGAGCATTCTGCTGATCGTGGTTGTCGCCATGACGCTGGCGCTGGTCTGGTATCTGCATACGCGACTCGGGCTGGCGCTGCGCTCGACCGGCGACAACCAGCAGATGGCCGGCTCGTTTCGAGTCGATACCGACATGCAGAAGATCGTCGGCCTGGCCATTTCCAACGGTCTGGTGGCATTCTCGGGCTCCTTGCTGGCCCAGTATCAGGCCACGGCGGATGCCACCATGGGTATCGGTGTCATCATCATCGGCCTTGCTTCCGTGATCGTCGGACAGGCCATCTTCGGACGGCGACATGTATGGCAGGCATTGTTCGCCGCGGCCGCCGGGGCGGTGCTCTACCGCTGGGCGCTGCAACTGGCCATGGCCATCGGTCTGCCGCCACAGGACATGAAGCTGGCATCCGCCCTCATCGTCGCAGCAGCGCTTCTGGCGCCCAAACTGCCGATGTTCAAGCGCTTCAAGGCGGCTTATGTGAAACGACGGCAACAGCGAGTCGCTGCGCGTCTGGCTGATACCACCGCGGCTGGCGAGGAGAAACCCCATGCTTGAGGTCAATGCCCTTTCCAAGACGTTCTTTCCGGGTACCGTCAATGAGCGTCAAGCACTCAGAGATATCGATCTTGCGCTGCAGGACGGTGATTTCGTCACCGTCATCGGCTCCAACGGGGCCGGCAAATCGACCCTGCTCAACATGATCGGCGGGCGTCTGCAGCCGGATACCGGCCAGGTGCGCATCAATGGCAAGGATGTGACCCGGGTGGCGGAGCATCGGCGTGCGCGCTGGGGCTCGCGCGTGTTCCAGGATCCGATGGCAGGCACCGCGCCGCATCTGACCGTGGAGGAAAATCTGGCCGTGGCGCTGGGGCGCACACGCCGCCAGGGTTTCTTGCCCGGTGTGTCACGCGCGGATCGGGAACGTTTCCGCGAGGAATTGAAGACTCTGGAGCTGGGGCTGGAAAACCGGCTGCAGGCCGAGGTGGGTCTGCTCTCCGGCGGGCAGCGTCAAGCCCTGAGTCTGCTCATGGCGACCATGACGCAGCCATCCATATTGCTGCTGGACGAGCATACCGCAGCGCTGGATCCGCAACGCGCAGCACTGGTGGCGCGCCTGACCGCGGAAATTGTGCAGCGCGACCAGCTCACCACGCTCATGGTCACGCACAACATGGAGCAGGCGCTGCAGCTGGGCAATCGCCTGGTGATGATGCACGAGGGCGAGATCATCCTGGAGGTGGCGGCCGAGGAAAAGGCCCGCAAGACCGTGCAGGATCTGCTGACGGAGTTCGACAAACTGGGCGGGCAATTGTCGGATCGCGCGCTGTTGCAGTAGCGCCAGCCAGCACGCTGCGGTCTCACTTCGTGGCCGGTCGGCGCTGCACTGCGCCGGCCGATGCTACCTGCCGCGCCAGACCGGATCCCGCTTTTCGGCGAAGGCGCGCGCACCTTCCAGTTGGTCCTCGCTGTCGTAGAGGATGTCCACCGTACGCAACTGACGCTGCGTGACCCTGTTCAGCGTGGTCTGAAAATCGCTGCCCTCGGCGACGCGGGCGACTTCCTTGATGGCGGCGAATACCAGCGGCGGCCCCACCGCCAGTGTGCGCGCCAGCGCCCAGGCGGCGTCATGCAGTTGCGCATCCGCCACCACTTCACGCACCAGGCCCCAGCGCAGGGCTTCCTCGGCATCCATCCAGCGACCGGTGTACAGCATGTCCATGGCGACGTGATAGGGCAGTCGTTTGGGCAACCTGATGGTGGCGGCGTCGGCCAGCGTGCCGGCGTTGATTTCCGGCAGCGCGAACGCGGCATTGTCGGCAGCGATGATCAGATCCGCTGCCAGTGCCAGCTCGAAACCACCACCCACTGCCATTCCATTGACCGCAGCGATGACCGGCTTGTTCAGGTCGCGCAGTTCCTGCAGCCCGGCAAAGCCGCCGACACCATAATCACTGTCCACTGCGTCGCCTTCGGCGGCCTTCTTCAGATCCCAACCGGCGGAAAAGAACTTCGATCCAGCGGTGCGCACGATGGCGACGCGCAACTCCGGGTCATCGCGAAAATTCTGGAAGATACGGCCCATCGCACGGCTGGTGGCCAGATCGATGGCATTGGCCTTGGGCCGATCCAGCGTGACTTCGAGAACATGATTGTCGATTGTCGTCGTGACAGCGTCTGTCATTGGATGTCTCCGTATGATTGTTGCGGTGGGTGCACCAGGGTGCCGGTTTTCGGCGTGCGGATGCCGGTCATGCAAGATCCCCGATCGGGGCCGGGGATGACGATCGTTCCGGTCATTCCCGGCCCGCGCCTCCGCCAACCCGTCATTCCCGAACCGCGCCAGCGGTATCGGGAATCCGATGCATGCACCAAGCTCCCGTTCACATCGAGCATGGCGATGCAGGCAGTGTCGCCGATACTTCACTCGGCGGCTGTGGCTCTTCAACCAGCAGCGCATCGGCCGCCACCACGCCTTGCCCGGCGGGCAGTACCAGCAGCGGATTGATGTCGAGTTCGAGCAGACTGCCGGCCTGCTGTTCGGCGAATCGGCACACGCCGAGCAGCGCTTCAATGAGAGCCGCTTCGTCCGCTGCCGGCCGTCCACGATAAGCGCGCAGCAGCGGCGCCAGGCGCAGCGAATCCAGCGCCTCCTGCAGTGCAGCGCGAGTCGTCGGCAACAGTAATGACACGGCATCTTGCAACAACTCCACCCACACGCCGCCGGCGCCGAGGGTGAGCATGAGACCGAATTGCGGTTCCCGGGTGATGCCCACGACCAGTTCGGCCACGGCCTGTTCGGCCATGCGCTCGATCAGCACGTGCTTGCCGCCAGCCAGCAGCGTGTCGGCTGCGGACTGCACGGACACATGCGACGCCAGCCCGAGATGGACGCCGCCGTGCTCGCTCTTGTGCGCCAGATGGGTGGCCTTGGCAACCACCGGATAGCCGATGTCCGCGGCGGCTTGCACGGCCTCGGTGCCGGACTGCACAACTCGCCCGTCAGGCACCGGCACGCCGTGAGCGGCCAGCCGTTGCTTGGCGGCATGTTCACCGCATACCTGCCGCTGTGCTTGCGCCCCGGCATCGATGGCAAGCAGCGGGCGCGCTTGCGGTGCCTGCCAGGCTCTGCCGATGTCGGCAGCCGTGGCAATGGCGGTCATGGCTTCATCCAGACCGACCAGGGGGGCAATATCCGCGGCGAGCAGGCGCTGTGCCAGTGCTTCCGGCAGTGTCTCGGGCAGTGTCGCAACCAGGGCGGTGCGCCGGCCGGTCTGGCGGGCTGTGGCCATCAGGGCTTCGGCCGAGGCCATCCAGTCGGCATCATTGCAGACATCGCCACGCGGCAGATCGAGGATCAGCGTCAGCAGGTCGAAGTCACAGGCAGCCACGGCCTTGAAGGTCTGTTCGAGGGCGTCCTGCCGCGCCCAGATGAAAGTGTGGTAATCCAGCGGGTTGGATACCGTGACAATGTCATCCAGTGTGGCGGCAATGCGCTCGCGATCGGTATTCGACAGGCCCGGCAGGGCGACATCGTGTTTGCGGGCGGCGTCGGCCAACAGCGCCGCATCGCCGCCGGAGCAGCTCATGGAGCCGATGGACCGACCCGGCAGCGGGCCGTGGATATGCAGCAGCTTCAGCGTTTCCAGCAAGGCCGGCAGCGATTCCAGCCGGGCGATGCCCAGCCGCTCGAAGAATGCATCGGTGGCCGTGTCGGAGCCGGCGATGGAAGCGGTATGCGACAAGGTCAGGGCCTGTGCATCTGTGCTGCGGCCGGGCTTGACCGCCACGACAGGCACATTCCTGGCACGTGCCAGCGCCGCCATCTGCTCGAAGCCGCGCACGTTGCCGATGCCCTCGATATGCAGACCGATGGCGGTGACACGTGGATCAGCCAGCAGTTGCCGGGCGATGTCGGCCAGATCGATGCGAGCCTGATTGCCCGCGGCGACGATGTAGGCAATCGGCAGGCCGCGGCGCTGCATGCTCAGATTGATGGTCAGGTTGGATGATTGCGTGATCAGCGCCACGCCGCGCGCCACTGGCTGGCCGCCGTGCTGATCCGGCCAGACCGGCGCACGGTCGAGATAATTGATGAAGCCGTAGCAGTTCGGCCCGAGGATGGGCATGTTACCGGCGGCGGCGATCAACTGCTGTTGCAGTGCACGGCCGGCGGCCGGATCGTCGGCGGATTCGGCAAAGCCGGAGGCGTAGATCACCGCACCGCCGGCGCCCATGCCAGCCAGTTGTTCAACGATGCCGATGGTGGCCCGGCGGTTGACGCCGATGAAGACAGCATCCGGCGCCGCAGGCAGCTCGTCGGCATTGCGAAAGCATGGGCGACCGGCCAATGTTTCACGGTGTGGGTTGACTGGCCAGAGTTCACCGTTAAAGCCCAGGCGTTCACACTGCTCGATGACGCGGCCGGCCTCGTGACCGCCGAACACGGCGATGGAACGCGGTTGCAGCAGGCGTTTGAAGTCCAAGGTCAAGCCCCCAATGGACGCAGCAGGCTGCGGCCGATGATGTGGCGCTGGATTTCCGAAGTGCCGTCCCAGATGCGCTCGACGCGGGCATCGCGCCAGAAACGCGCCAGCGGCAGATCGTCCATCAGGCCCATGCCGCCATATACCTGGATGGCCTCATCGGTGACACGCGCCAGCATTTCCGTGGCATACAGCTTGGCTGAGGCGATCTGGCGGTCGGCTGCCAGGCCGGCATCCAGCCGCCACGCTGCGGCCAGCGTCAGCCAGTCGGCGGCATCGATTTCGGTGATCATGTCGGCGAGTTTGAAGCCCACACCCTGAAATCTGCCGATGGGCTGACCGAACTGTCGGCGCTCGGCGGCGTAGGGCAAGGCATAGTCGAACGCCCGCCGCGCCCGGCCCACGCACATGGCGGCCACTGTCAGGCGGCTGGCATACAGCCATTCGTTCATCAGCGCCAGGCCGCCGTCGACCTCACCCAGCACCTGCTCCGCTGACAGGCGGCAGTCGTCAAAGGTGAGAATCTGGTTGGGGTAGCCGCGGTGCGAGACCGAGTTATAGCCGTTGTCGACGGTGAAACCCGGTGTGTCGCGATCGACCAGAAAGCAGGTGATGATCTGCTTGGTGCCCCTGGGCGTGTCTTCTTCGCCGGTGGAAACGAACACGATGAAGAAATCGGCGTGCTCGCCGCCGGATATGAAATGCTTGGTGCCGTTGACGATCCAGTCGCTGCCGACGCGGCGCGCCCGGCATTTCATGCCGCGCACGTCGGAACCGGCGTCCGGCTCGGTCATCGCCAGCGCATCCATCTTTTCGCCGCGCACCGCCGGGTACAGGTATTTGTCGCGTTGCTCGCCCGCGCAGGCCAGCAGGGCATTCTGCGGCTGGCCCCAGAAATGCGTCAGCGCCATCGAGGCCCGGCCCAGTTCGCGTTCCAGCAGGGTCAGCGTGATATGATCCAGTCCGCCGCCGCCGACTTCCGCCGGCATGTTGGGAGCATAGAAGCCCAGCGCCTGTACCTTGCTCTTGATCTGCTCGCCCAGTTCCGGTGGCACGCGGTCGAGGCGCTCAACCTCGGCTTCGTGTGGGTAGATCTCGGTTTCCACGAAGGTGCGGACGGTATCGACCACCATTCGCTGCGTATCTGTCAAGCCAAATTCCATGCTGCGCTTCTCCGGCGGTGCTGTTGTACCTACCGATTGTCCCGAAGAGGTGATGCGTCAGAAGTGATTGAATGCGACATGAAAAAAAGGCAATGCGACATGATTTCGCCGGGCAACCGATACAGTCGGATCCGTGCGTGGACATGTCGGATACGGTCAAATTTCGTCCGTCGGTATTCCGGCATCATGCACATGTATCCAGCACGAGGGTGAACATCATGAACCGCAATGTGATCATTTCCTGCGCCGTGACCGGTGCTGCCGATACCGTGGGCAAGCACCCGGCCATTCCCGTGACGCCGGAGGAAATCGCCAACGCCGCCATCGAGGCCGCAGAGGCGGGAGCAGCGATTGCGCACATTCACGTACGCGACCCGGAAACCGGCGGCATCAGCCACGACACGCAGCTGTTTCGTGAAGTGGTGGAACGTGTGCGCGAAGCCGACACCGATGTGGTGCTCAACCTGACCGCCGGCGGTGGCGGCGACTGGCTGCCCGATCCGCAGGATCCGACCCGCGGCGGCGAGGGTACGGACATTCAGACCGTGGCCGAGCGCCACGATCCGGTGGAACAGCTGCTGCCGGAGATCTGCACGCTCGACTGCGGCAGTTACAACACCGGCGACCAGCTGTATCTCAACCCCATGCCGTGGCTGCGGGATCATGCACAGCGCATCAAGGACTGCGGCGTCAAGCCGGAACTGGAGTGCTTCGATCTCGGCCACGTGCGCATCGCCAACCAGCTCATGGCCGAGGGGCTGGTCGATTCACCGGCCCTGTTCCAGCTGTGCCTGGGCATTCCGTGGGCCGCCGAAGCCGACACCGAAAGCCTGCTGGCGCTGCGCAACAAGCTGCCGGCCGATGCCAACTGGGCGGCATTCGGCATCGGCCGCATGCAGATGCCGATCGTGGCGCAGTCCGTGCTTCTGGGCGGCAACGTGCGTGTCGGCCTGGAAGACAACCTGTATCTGGAAAAAGGCGTGTTCGCCAGCAACGGCCAGCTGGTGGAAAAGGCCGCCGGCATCATCACGCAGTTGGGCGCTAGCGTGGCCTCACCTGCCGAAGCGCGCGAGCAGCTGGGCCTGAAAACGCCGTGAGCGGCTGCGACCCGGCAGGGACGACAAGTGCGACAGTGACTGATACAGCGACAACCCAGACAAGCGAACGGACGGAACCATGACGCAGACGGAACACACAACGGACAGCCTGCGGATCACGCTGGTCGGCGCCGGCGTCATCGGCGCGGGCTGGGCGGCGCGTTGCCTGGCCGCCGGCCATGACGTGATCGTCAGCGACCCCTCCGCAGAGGCTTTCGAAAAACTGCAGGCCAGCGTTCAGCAGGCCTGGCCGGTGTTGCGCAAGCGCGGCCTGGCCGCGGAGGCCAGCACGGCGCGTGTGCGTTACGAGCCGGATCTGGCCGCGGCTGTTGCACAAGCCGATTTCATCCAGGAGAGCGCCCCGGAACGCGAGGATCTCAAGCGCCGCCTCATCGCCGCCATCGATGCCGCCGCGCCGGCGTCGACGCCGATCGCTTCCAGCTCCTCCGGGCTGCTGCCCAGCCGTCTGCAGAGCGACTGCGCTTATCCCGAGCGGGTGCTGGTGGCGCACCCGTTCAATCCGGTGTATCTGTTGCCGTTGGTGGAACTGGTGGGCGGCGCGCAGACCGCGCATGAAGCCATTGCACAGGCGCGTGATTTCTACCAGCAGCTCGGCATGCGCCCACTGGTGGTACGACGCGAGATCGAGGGCTTCATCGCCGACCGGCTGATGGAGGCCCTGTGGCGCGAGGCACTGCATCTGGTCAACGACGGCGTGGCCACCACCGAGGAAGTCGATGCCGCGGTGGTCTACGGCGCTGGCCTGCGCTGGTCGCTGATGGGCACGTTCCTGACGTTTCATCTGGCCGGCGGTGATGCCGGCATGCGCCACATGCTCGAGCAGTTCGGCCCGGCGCTGAAACTGCCCTGGACAAAACTGGAAGCGCCGGAACTCACCGACGACCTGATCGAGCGCGTCGTCGACGGCTGCGAACGGCAGGCGGACGGTCGCAGCGTCGACCAACTGGCCGAACGCCGCGACGAGTTCCTCAGCCGCCTGCTGGATCTGGTCAGCGAGTACTGGCCCGAGAATGAAGGACTGACGGGACACATCTGATGACGCAAGCACTGCTGGAGCTTCATGCCACCCGCGTGCCCGACGCGTGGCTGGACTACAACGGCCACATGAATGACGGCGCCTATGCCATTGCATTCAGTCACGCCACGGATCGGCTCATGGAGCATATCGGCGTGGACGGCGACTACCGCGCGCAGACGGGGCTGACCATCTACACGCTGGAAAACCACATCCGTTATCTGCGGGAAGCAGGCGGCGGTGATGCGGTCAACATCACCACGCAGCTGCTCGAACACGATGCCAAGCGTCTGCGCGTGCATCACGTGCTGTGGCGCGAAGGCGAAAGCGAGCCGCTGGCGACATCCGAGCAGATGCTGCTGCATGTCGATGGTAACGTCCCCGCCGCGGCGCCGTTTCCGCAACAGGTGGCGGACCGAATCGAGGCGCTGGCGCGGCAGCAGGCCGGATTGCCCCGGCCGGAGGGGGCCGGCGCCGGCATACGGTCACTCGAACGATAGCCGGCGATCCTGGCGCGGCGTGCGGCCGAAATGCGCCTTGTAGGCGCGTGACAGCGGTGCCGCCGAACCAAAGCCGCAGGCCAGGGCGATCGAAATAACGTGCATGCTGGTCTGCTGCAGCAAGCGCCGGGCATGCGCCAGCCGCAGTTTCAGATAATACCCCTGCGGCGTGTCGTGCAGGTGCTGCGTGAACAGCCGCTCCAACTGCCTTGTCGATACGCCGGTCTGCGCAGCTAGTTCGGCGATGCGCAGTGGCGTTTCGATGTTCTTCTCCATCAGCGCCACGACCCGCAGAATATGCGGATTGTGGATGCCCAGACGGGCGCGCAGCGCCATGCGCTGGTGGTCGGAACGCTCGCGGATGCGTTCGCGAATGAACTGTTCCGACACGTCCACAGCCAGCTCCTGGCTGTGACGGCGTCCGATCATGTGCAGCATCATGTCCATGGCAGCCGTGCCGCCGGCACAGGTCAGCCGATTGCCGTCGATCTCGAACAGTTCCTGGGTGGCGTGAATGGTGGGAAAGGCTTCCCGGAAGGCTGCCCGGCTCTCCCAGTGCATGGTGACGCGGTAGCCGTCGAGCAGGCCGGCGCGCGCCAGCAGAAAGCTGCCGGTGTCGATGGCGCCTAGCACCGCACCGTAGGCCGCCATGCGCCGCAGCCACAACCGCAGGTTCTGATCGCAATGCCGCTCCGGCTCGAAGCTGGCACAAATGAACAGGGTCGATACGCGTTCGATGTCTGGTGCTGCCGCGTCGGCAACCACCTTCATGCCGTTGCTGGCCGTGACGGGATGGCCGTCCGGCGACAGGATCTGCCAGCGGAACAGATCCTTCCCGCCCAGCCGATTGGCCACGCGCAGCGGCTCGACTGCCGACATGAAGGCCATCATGGCGAACTCGGGCAGCAGCAGAAAGCTGATGCGTTCGGGCGCGGAGCCTGCAGCGGATTCGGCGTGCGTGTCACTCATATGTCGTATTGCGTACATTACACGGCGCATAAAGTCAATTTGTGTGACAGCGACAGTGCAAAGCTGTACAAGAATCGTGTCGAGTACGGGTTAGTGCAGGGCCGGCGGGTAGCTGCAACAAACGGCGGTCGCCCGCACGGATCCAACAACCGGTAACCAACGCAATCAGGCGCCGGCACGGCGCAGTGAAATTATTTCAAAGCCGAAGGAGAAGACATGACAACAGCATGCAGTAATCGCTCCATGCAGCGATGCTTGATACGCGCCGCCATCGCCCTGACGGCCCTGCTCGGCATGGCGTTCGCCGCGAGCGGCACGGCGCTGGCGGCATCCAAGCCACTGATTCGTTTCGGCGTGCCGACCTGGCCCGGTGTCACGGTGCAAAGTGAAGTGGCGGCTCAGCTGCTGGAAACCATGGGCTATGACACCGAACAGAGCAATGCTAGCCCGGCATTCATCGTCAATTCGATTCGCAGTGGCGACCTGGATGTATACTTAGGCGGTTGGATGCCCACCGAAAAGGGACTCATCGACCCGCCCGCGGAAGCTGGAGAGGTCAAGGTTGCCGCAACTAACATCTCCAACGCGCTCATGGGGCTGGCCGTACCTAATTATGTCTGGGAAGCGGGCGTACATTCGGTAACCGATCTGGCCGATTTTGCCGACAAGTTCAATCACAAGATCTATGCTATCGAGCCGGGTTCCGGCTTCAATGAGGCCATCCAGAATGCATTGGATGAAAACGATCACGGCCTCGGCGACTGGCAGATGATTCCGTCCAGCACAAGCGGCATGCTGGTTCAGGTCGAACGTGCCATCAATAACGAGCAATGGATCACGTTCCTGGGCTGGGAGCCACACTGGATGAATATCAAATACGACATGGAGTACCTGGAACCCGAGGGGGAACCGGATATCGCCGGTACCACTAGCGACGTGCTTACGGTGATCAGTCCAGACATGGCGGAGGAACACCCCGATCTGGACCGCTTCTTCACGCAGTACACTATCGAGAAGGCCACCATGTCCGAATGGATTCTCGAGTACGGCTATGAAGAACACGATGCCGACGACGTGGCGGAGCAGTGGATCGGCGACAATCTGGACAAGGTGGCCGTCTGGCTCGATGGCGTCGAGGATCGCGATGGCGATCCGGCCATGGACGCGGTGCGTACTCGCTATGCGGATGAATGAGTACACAGGACAAGCCCGGCGTAATGCCGGGCTTGTGCCTCGCGGACACTGTATTCGCTGGTCAGCGACAGGCCCGCCGGGAAGATCCGGCCCGGGGTCGCTTCCGGCATCGACGCGGCACCGGAACATTGCGGATGACTTGAGCCGGTGCACTTGCGACGACGTGCCCGGCCCGACTGGCACCCGGGCTCGGCGTGTGCGGCCGAATAGCGGGATGCCAATATCGGTGCAAGATCAACTGGTACCCCCAATTGGTGATTCCCGAGCCATTTTTGCAGGCCCATGGGCAGTGCCGGGCCGGCAGGGGGCCGGTTCATGACCCTGCGGTCTTTTGACTTTTGCGTATGCGCGATGAATGATTGAGTGTTGGCTATCGCACGAGTACTTGCATATGGCTGCCGCAACGCTTGCCGAAAAACACCCGACACCCGGGCCGGAAGCTGCCAGCATTGATCTGGCGAAGCTGCTGGCTCGGTTGCACGCGGAGTTGCCCGCTGATTCCGTTCTGCACGACAGGGAAGACCTGAAACCGTTTGAGTGCGACGGCATTTCGGCCTATCGCCGCTTGCCGCTGGTCGCCGTTCTGCCCGACACGATCGACCAGGTTCAGGCGGTCATGCGCATCTGTCATGCCGCAGGAGTGCCGGTTGTGGCCCGCGGTGCGGCGACGGGGCTCTCGGCAGGAGCCTTGCCGCCGGAAAACGGCGTTCTGCTGGTGCTGACGAAATTCAAGCGGATTCTGGACATCGACGCCGAGAACCGGCGTGCCACGGTGCAGCCGGGCGTGCGCAATCTGGCCATTTCCGAGGCCGTGGCGCATCTCGGCCTGTATTACGCACCGGATCCTTCCTCACAAATCGCCTGCACCATCGGCGGCAATGTGGCTGAGAATTCCGGTGGCGTGCATTGCCTGAAATACGGCTTGACCGTGAACAACATCATCCAGGTCGAAATCGTCACCCCCGAGGGTGAGCGCATGACCATCGGCAGTGCCGGAATGGATGCTGCCGGCTATGATCTGCTGGCGTTGATGACCGGGTCGGAAGGCATGCTCGGCGTGGTGGTCGAAGTGGTGGTCAAGCTACTGCCCATGCCGGAGCTGGCACGGGTCGTGCTGGCCGCATTCGACGATGTGCTGACGGCGGGCGAGGCCGTCACGAATATCATCGCCACCGGTGTCGTGCCCGCCGGGCTGGAAATGCTCGACAGTCTGGCCATCATCGCCGGCGAGGATTTTGTCCATGCCGGGTATCCGACCGATGCCGCCGCCATTCTGCTGTGCGAGGTCGACGGCACGGAAGCCGAGGTGGATGATGATCTGCAGATCGTCGAGGATGTGGTCCGCAAAGCCGGCGCGACCGATGTGTGGGTGTCCCGGAACGAGGCGCAGCGGGCGTTGTTCTGGGCCGGACGCAAGGGTGCATTCCCGGCTGTGGGTCGCATTTCCCCGGATTATTACTGCATGGACGGCACGATTCCAAGGCGCAAACTGGCCACGGTGCTGCAGGGCATCAGCGAGCTGTCCGAACACTACGGTCTGCGCGTGGCCAATGTCTTTCATGCCGGGGACGGCAACCTACACCCGCTCATTCTGTACGACGCCAACGAGCCCGGGGAACTTGAGCGCACCGAAACCTTCGGGAGCGACATCTGCAAGCTGTGCATCGACAATGGCGGCACGATCACCGGTGAGCACGGTGTCGGTGTGGAGAAGATCGATCAGATGCTCGTCCAGTTCGAGCCCGATGAACTGATGCAGTTCCATGCCGTCAAGCATGCCTTCGACCCGGAGGAGCGGCTCAATCCCGGCAAGAACGTGCCGACCCTGCGCCGCTGCCGCGAATACAAGGTATTGCATAGCGATGATTGATGTGATTGAGGAGCCCACCCCTTGAAGGATTACACCGAACAGTTCCGGGAGGCAGTGACCAGGGCGCGGGACACGGACAGCACACTGCACATCAGCGGCGGTGGCACCAAGGATTTTCTCGGTCGTCCCGTGGACGCAACGGAGTCCCTGGACGTCACCGCCCACCAGGGCATCGTCAATTACCATCCCAGCGAACTGGTGGTGACCGTACGGGCCGGAACGCTCCTCTGCGAGTTGCAGGCAGAGCTGGCTGAAAACGGCCAGAAACTGGCTTTCGAACCGCCGGCATTCGGCCCCGGCGCCACCATCGGCGGAGCCGTTGCGGCCGGCCTGTCCGGTCCGGCAAGACCATGGACCGGCGCTGTACGGGACTTCGTGCTGGGTTGCCGCATCATCAACGGGCGCGGTCAGGTACTGCGCTTCGGCGGTGAAGTCATGAAAAACGTCGCCGGTTATGATCTCTCCCGGCTGATGGCTGGAGCCTGGGGCACGCTCGGTATTCTGCTGGACGTCAGCATGAAAGTGCTGCCGATCCCACGTGCCGGCAGGACACTCATGCATGAGTGCTCGCTGGAAGAAGCCATTGCCGGCTTCAACCGCTGGTCGGCCCGGCCCTGGCCGATCAGTGCGGCCTGGTGGGCGGATGGCAGGAGCTGCCTGCGCCTGTCGGGGGCCGAATCGTCAGTCGACGCTGTAGTCCGGGAGCTCGGTGGCGAGGAGCTGGAGAATGATACCGCTTTTTGGGACAGCGTACGGGAGTTGAAGCATTCCTTTTTCGGCGGTGACGCGCCCCTGTGGCGGCTATCGCTGGCTCCGGCCTCGCCGCCGCTGGAACTGGATGGGCCGACGGCCCTTGATTGGGGCGGCGCCCAGCGCTGGCTCAGAAGTCGCCTGCGTGCGGAAGAAATCAGGTCGGCGGTGGCGCGAATGGGTGGCCACGCCATCTGCTATGCCAGTGGGGAGGGCTCGAGCTTCCACCCCCTTTCGGCTGATGTTCTGAAACTGCACCAGCGCTTGAAAAAATCCCTGGATCCCGCCGGACTGTTCAACCCCGGCCGGATGTACGCCGAACTGTAGAACGGAGTTCTGCATGCAAACCTCGGTCATCGACGAATTGCGCAATACGGTGGAAGGGCAGGAGGCCGACCGGATTCTGCGCAGCTGCACGCACTGCGGGTTCTGCACCGCGACATGCCCGACCTATCAGTTGCTGGGCGACGAACGCGACAGCCCGCGCGGTCGCATTTACCTGATGAAGCAGATCGTGGAAGGGCAGATACCGACTGAGAAAACACAGCTCCACCTGGATCGCTGCCTGACCTGCCGGGCCTGCGAAACGACCTGCCCGTCGGGGGTTGAATACGCCAAGCTGCTGGATATCAGTCGCACAATGGTCGAGGAGCAGGTTTCGCGGCCGCTATCCACGCGCATGTTCCGCCGCCTGTTGCGGCTGGTTGTTCCGCACCGCAGGCGTTTTGCCTTCTTTCTAGGGCTGGGGCGAACCTTCAAGCCGCTCATGGTCGGTCCGCTGGCGGGCCTCAAGTCACAGGTGCCCGCTAGACAGCAGCCATCCGGCTGGCCTGATGCCGGGCAATTCAATCGCAAGATGCTGATTCTCGACGGCTGTGTGCAACCATCGGCAGCACCCAACACCAATGCCGCCACGGCACGACTGCTGGCGCGCTTCGATATCGGCGTGGTTGCGGCCGAACAGGCGGGTTGCTGTGGTGCGTTGAGCCGGCATCTGGCTGCTGGAGACGAGGCGGACGACTACGCGAGAGCCAATATTGACGCGTGGTGGCCGCATATCGAGGCTGGTGCCGAAGCAATTGTCACGACGGCCAGCGGTTGCGGCGCCGAAGTTGCCGAATACGGTTATCTGCTACGCAATGACCCCGACTATTCCGACAAGGCGGCGAAAGTCTCCGAACTGACGCGGGATCTCAGCGACATCGTGGCCGAGGAGGATCTGGATCAGCTGAAGGGCGTGGGGCAGGGCCGCAGGATCGCTTTCCATCCACCATGTACGTTACAGAATGCGCCGGCCCTCAAGGATCACGTCGCCGAAATCCTGGCACATGCCGGATTTGAGCTGACCCCGGTGACCAACAAGCATCTGTGTTGCGGTTCCGCCGGCACCTATTCGATTCTGCAGCCGGAGCTTGCGGGGCAGTTGCGCCGCGACAAGCTGGCCAATCTGACGGCCGGTGCCCCGGAGCGGATCGTCACCGCCAATATCGGCTGCCAGATGCACCTCGACAGCGGCGGCGAAACGCCTGTCAATCACTGGGTTGAGCTGCTGGACGGCGAGCGGTCTCTCTAGCCCGGATAGATCATCCCGAGTGCTGCCCCGGTACGCTGACAAACAATGGGGGAAGGGGCTGATGCGTCCAAAATCCGGTCCGGCGGTCAATTATTGCCCAATCACGTCTTGCTTCAGCCCCCTTCTGCGGTTCACATCGCTCGGCTGTACAGTTTGGGCTAGTGGTGCAATATCCGGGATAGACGAAAGTCCAATGGGCGCAACGCACATAAACGCACTAGTGTGGCGGAACAACCGACAAGCATGCATTTCAAGAACTTGCACAGCGGCTTGAGAAACAAGTTCTGAAAAGAAAACGAGGAGCCTATGAGTATTGGAGTCCTGGCAGCCATCTCTTTGCTGCCAATCATCGTTGTCGCCATCTTCCTCGTGGGGTTGCGTTGGCCGGCCAGCAAGGCCATGCCGTTGTCGTACATCACAGTAGTGGTGCTGGCACTGTTCCTGTGGAAGATTTCATTTGCCCAGGTGGCGGCGGCATCGATCAATGGTCTGGTGGTGGCGGCTTCACTGCTGTTCATCATCTTCGGCGCCATCCTGCTGTTGAATACGGTCCAGGAAAGCGGCGCCCTGGACACCATAAGAAGGGGCTTTACAGACATCACGCCCGACCGGCGCATTCAGGTCATCATCATTGCCTGGTTGTTCGGTTCATTCATCGAAGGATCGGCAGGCTTCGGTACACCAGCCGCGGTGGCCGTTCCCTTGATGGTCGGGTTGGGTTTTCCGGCCATGGCGGCGGTTGTTGCCGGGATGATTATACAGAGCACGCCGGTGTCTTTCGGGGCTGTGGGTACACCCATGATCATCGGTGTGGGTTCCGGCCTGGGCGATCTGGTGGGCCCATCGGATATCGCGCTGATTTCGTCAAAGACCGCCTTGCTGCATGCCATCGCGGGCCTGTTGGTACCGCTGCTGGTGGTATCCTTCATGACTCGATTTTTCGGCAAGAACAAGTCCTTCAGCGAAGGACTGCAGGTCTGGAAATTTGCACTGTTCGCATCGGTATCAATGACCATTCCCTACCTGATCGCGGTCAATCTTCTGGGGCCGGAATTCCCGTCCATCATTGGCGGCATGGTCGGGCTGGGGGTTGTTGTCTTTGCAGCCAAGAAAGGCTTCCTGATGCCTTCGGATGACGAGGCATGGGGCTTTCAGGACAAGGAAGAATGGGATCCCGAGTGGACCGGCAAGATCGATATCACCGAAATCGAAACGCCGAAGGCCGATTTCGGCATGGTGCGTGCCTGGATACCCTACCTCCTGATTGCATTTTTCCTGATTCTGACGCGGCTGGAAATCTTTCCCTTCAAGGAATGGCTGACTTCAGTCGACCCGGGCGTCGAGAACCTGTTCGGAACGGATATTTCCCCGTCCTGGCAGATTCTGTACTCCCCCGGTGCCGTGTTCATCGTCATTTCGCTGATCACGTTCTTCGTCCAGAGCATGGAACCGGCCAACTACGCAAACGCCTGGAAGATGTCCTGGAAGACAATGATCCCGGCATCAGCGGCATTGGTGTTCACCGTTCCCATGGTGCAGGTGTTCATCAACTCCGGCGGCGGAGCTGCGGGTTATGACGAAATGCCGGCCGTGCTTGCCGAGGGCGTGGCCAATCTCGGTGGATCGGTCTATCCCATCGTGGCTCCGTTCATCGGTGGTCTGGGTGCCTTCGTTGCCGGCAGCAATACCATCAGCAACATGATGTTCTCGCTGTTCCAGCATGGTGTCGGGGAGCAGATCGGTGTCGATCCGTCCTGGATGGTCGCCTTGCAGGCTGTCGGCGGTGCGGCCGGCAACATGATCTGTGTCCACAACGTGGTGGCTGCTTCAGCGGTTGTCGGCCTGGTCGGTTATGAAGGTTCGGTTATCCGCAAGACTGTGTTCCCGTTTGCTTACTATGCGTTGATTACTGGTGCACTCGGGTACTCTATTCTGTGGACCGCAGAGCGGGGTCTGTTTAATATCGGCAGCATCATCGCCGTGCTTATCTGGGCAGCGCTGATCTATATTCTTGCGACCAACAACAAGCGCTTGCAGACACTTCCCAGTGTTTAGCGCGGCATGATGCCGGAGATCCGGCATGGAGTGAACGGGCTTGTTTCCCGAGGCTGGAGGATAGTCCGTAACGGCGCAAGTCGTTCGTACCGGGTTCGTATCCGTTGCGGGAAATTCAGATATCGACCAGCGACTCCGTGGACAATTCATCCACTGTCCGGGCACCGGTCAGGATCATGGCGACTCGCATCTCACTCTTGATCAGATTGAGCATGTTGACCACGCCGTCTTCGCCGCTCACGGCCAGGGCATAGGCATACAGGCGCCCCAGCAACACCGTGTCGGCGCCCAGTGCCAGCATGCGCACGATGCCCAGGCCATCACGGATGCCCGAATCCGCCAGAATTTTCAATTCGCCCTTGACTGCATCGGCGATTGCAGGCAGGGCGCGGGCGGTCGAGGACACACCATCGAGCTGACGTCCGCCGTGATTGGACACGATGATGCCGTCGGCACCGAAGCGGACCGCGTCGCGTGCATCCTCGGGATCGAGGATGCCCTTGATAATCATCGGGCCGTCCCAGAAGTCGCGAATCCATTCCAGATCCTGCCAGGAAATCGACGGCTCGAAGTTCTTTCCCAGCCAGCCGATATAGTCCTCCAGGCCGATCGGGCTGCCGAGGTATCTGGATACGTTGCCCAGATCGTGCGGGCGCCCGAACAGGCCGACATCCCAGGACCATTGCGGATGCAGGACCGCCTGGATATAGCGGCGCAGAGAGCGGTACGGGCCGCTCATGCCTGAATGGGCGTCCCGGTAACGTGCGCCGGGCACCGGCATGTCGACTGTGAACACCAGCGTCTCGACGCCGGCATCCCGGGCGCGCTCCAGTACACTTTGCATGAACTGGCGATCGCGCAGCACATAGAGCTGAAACCACATCGGCCGATTGATCCGGGGTGCGACTTCCTCGATCGGGCACACCGACACCGTAGACATGATGAAGGGGATTCCCTTGCTGTCGGCGGCACTGGCTGCCTGGACTTCGCCGCGGCGGGCCAGCATGCCGGCCAGTCCGACCGGTGCCAGCGCTGCCGGCATGTCCAGGGTTTCGTTGAACAACTGTGTGGTCAGATCCAGTTCCGACATGTCGCGCAGCACGCGCTGGCGAAGTGCCACGGAGGCGAGATCACTAACATTGTGCTCCAGGGTGTATTCGGCGTTGGCTCCGCCCTCGACGTAGTGAAACAGGAATGGCGGCAGGCGGCGCTTGGCGGCTTTCCGATAGTCGGTCGAGGCGGAGATGATCATATGGTGTGAGCCCCGTATTCTTGTCCGGTTTCCGACCGGATCATAGCAAATGGGCAGTCATGACTCCGGGCGGGAAACCGGGTGCGGACAGCAGTATGTATGGCGCTGATTGCTGAAGCAGTCCGAATGGCGTGCCCCGGAACCGGTCGGCACTATTCGTGTTGCACCGTGCCCTTGTGCAGCGGCCTGTGCACGAGAAACATGGCGGCGGTTGCCGCCCTGTTTCATTCACTCCGGTTGGCTGCAGCCGCGATGCGTATCAGGCTGGCCGCGCCAGCAGCTCGATCCAGTAGCCGTCCGGATCGCGCACGAAGGCGATGTCCTTCATGCTGCCGTCTTCCGGGCGCTTCTGGAAGGCGACGCCGTTGCGGTCCATCCATTCCACCGCGGCATCCAGATCCGGAACGGTGAAACAGATGTGGCCATAGCCCTGCGGCTCGGCGTTGCCGTTGTGGTAGGCCACGTCCGGATCGTTTTCCGTGCCCCAGTTGTGGGTCAGCTCCAGCACGCCCTGGCGGGCGCTGGTGTAGCGCAGCCGTCCGGCCTCGTCCTTGGGCACGTCGTCGCCTTCCGTGCGTGCCAGGAAGTACAGTGTGAAACGGCCTTCCGGCATGTCCACGCTGCGCAGCAACTGCATGCCGAATACCTGCCGGTAGAAGGTGAGCGATGCTTCCGGGTCCTTCACCCGCAGCATGGTGTGATTGAGTACGTAGCCTTGCGTTTCCGCCGGAGGAGTGCGGTCGCTCATGTCGGGCTCCTGAAATGAATGTTGCGTCTCATTGTAACCGCGACGCGCTCAGGGCACGACGCCGACCCATTCCGGTGTGCTGATCTTGTCCCGGTACAACTGCTCCGCGGCGGCCTGTTCCTCGTCGGTGATGGCACCCTCGCTGAAACCGTAGCGCCGGCGGAAAGTGTCGACCATGCGGGCGATGACTTCCTCGCGCGGCAGGCCGGTCTGGCTGCGCAGCGGATCGACCCGCTTGGCGGCGCTGGTGGTGCCCTTGTCGGACATCTTTTCGCGCCCGATGCGCAGCACTTCCATCATTTTCGCCGCATCCATGTCATAGGCCATGGTGACGTGGTGCAGCACGGCGCCGCGCCGTCTGGCCTGCGCCGCGCCGGCGATCTTGCCGCCAGGCGAGGTGATGTCGTTGAGCGGCTGGTACCACGCCTCGACGCCGACGTCGGCCAGCGCCTCGATCACCCACTGATCGAAGAATTCGTAGGACTGCTGGAACGACATGCCCTCGACCAGCGATTCCGGCGCATGAATGGAGTAGGTGATGCAGTTGCCGGCCTCCATGAACATGGCGCCGCCACCGCTGATGCGGCGCACTACTTCGACGCCGTGGCGCTCGGCGCCGTCGGCATCGACTTCGTTGGCCAGCGACTGGAAGCGCCCGATCACGACGCAACGGGAATCCCATTCCCAGAAGCGCACCGTCGGCCGGCGCCGGCCGGCACCGACCTCATCAGTGAGAATCTGATCCAGCGCCACGTGCAGACCCGGCTCGCGCGGGCCTTCGTGAATCAGCTGCCAGTCGAAATCGTCCCAGGATGTGCGGCTCATGACACGTCCTCCAGCGCACGCGCAACCGCGGCGGCAACGGCCTGCGTGGAAATGCCGTACATGGCGACATCATCACCAAGCGCGGCATCGAGCGTTGATGTCATGGTCATCTCATCGCTGTCGGTCGGCAGACCGGTCAGTGCGCGGTTGATCGTGTCCAGCGCAGTGTCCGGTTCGAGAAAGAAGTCGCCGCTGATCTGAACGGCTTCCAGTTGTCCGTCGCCGGTTTCGATATCGGCCACGATCAACTTGCCGCCTGGCATCTTGTATTCACCGTGCATGACTACCTCGAAGGGTGTGTTTGCAAAATGCGGCCACCATAGCAGGGAAGCGCCGCATGCCTCTGTTCACTGCAAGTGGCGCACCCGTATGACAGCCGGGTCATCGGCATGTTCCAGCAGCAGCCGGTGCACGCGATCCTGCCACAGTTCGCCGAAGCGTCGCGTCTGTCGTGCATCGGCCGTGCCGCCCAGAACGGCTTGCATCAAAGGCATCTGTTCCGGATGGGGCGCAACCGTGTTCGGGTCATACACGACCTCCACCGTGGCGCCGTTGTCCCGGCGGCGCAGATGCATGCCGTCGACACCGTCCGCGGCGTAGTGCAGCAGACCGCGCCGGCCGTGATCACCGGCAATGCCGGGAAAGCCGTTGGCTGCGGCGGCGCCGGTCACCAGTGTCAGAATCTGGCCGACGACGCCAGTGACGCCGGCATCCTCGGCGGCGGGCAGATAGACACTGATGCCGCCGCGTTCCGGTATGGCATCCGGGTACAGCGCTGCCACGCCGGCACGAGCGCTGAGCCAGGCACCGGCGACGGTGGGGCAGGAGTGGCCGGCGAGTCGTGCGGCATCGGCGTAGTGGTAGTCGATGATGCCGTCGTCACTGCTGCCGAGCAGCTGCGCCAGCCGGTCGCGCATGCGGATGGCGGGTGCGTCGTCGAAGAAGGGAGCCAGTGTCATGTCAGTCATCCACAACAATGAAATCGATGATGATCTCGCCGGGTTCGCGCTGCAGGTAGACGATCTGCACGCGCGCTCCGTAACGCTCGCTGATCTGCTGCAGCAGCGGTAGGGGATCGTGATCGTTGGCGAAGCGCATGGCTTCGCCCTTCTGCAGGGTATCGAGCGCGCCGAAAATGGCAGCGTGACGGAAGCGACGCGCAATGGCGCGGGCATCGAACGGAGAGCTGGCGTAGTCTGGATCGATATCGTCGGGGGTGATGTTCATGTGCGCAACTCCGGTGACGAACTCATTCAGCTTGCGCAAAAAATACCTGTGTAACCTTGATCTGCATCAGTTCATTACCATTTTCCGGCGAAGTGCAGTCATGTCCATTCCCGAGACCATGCAGGCAGCGTACATCGGCCGCACCGGTACTGCGGATCAGATTCGCATCGGCCCTCTGCCCGTGCCGCGGCCGGGCGCCACGGATGTGCTTGTGCGCATGCAGGCCACGGCCGTCAATCACGTTGATCTGTTCGTGCGCTCGGGTGCCTTTCCGACCCATACGCCGTTTCCATTCGTCATCGGTCGGGATCTGGTCGGCACGGTTGTAGAGTCGGGCATGGGCGCAACCGGCTTCTGCCCCGGCGATCGCGTCTGGTGCAACAGTCTGGGACATGCCGGACGGCAGGGTGCCTGTGCGGAATTTGCCGTGGTTGCCGCCGAGCGCCTGTATCACCTGCCTGACGGCGTCGAAGCGGAAAATGCCGCCGCGGTTCTGCACGCCGCAGGCACGGCGCACATCGGTCTGGTGCGCGAAACCGGCCTCCGGGCCGGGCAGACCGCGTTGATCGAAGGCGCGGCCGGTGGTGTCGGCAGTGCCGCGGTGCAAATGGCGACGGTCATGGGTGCGCGGGTGATTGCCACCGCTGCGCCGGAGGACGCCGACTGGTGCCGAGCCTGCGGTGCTGCCGCAGTGTTCGACTACCACGCCGAGAATCGTTACGAGCAGGTTCGGCAGGCGACTCCGGCAGGCATCGACCTGTGGTGGGACCAGAGCGGTCGGCATCATTTTGCGCAATGCCTGTCGCTGCTGGCGCATGGAGCGACGATTGTGGTCACGGCCGGGTTGCGGGGCACTGCGCCGCCGCTGCCGGTCGGTGCCCTGTACACGCGTGATGTGACGCTGCGCGGCTTCGCCATCAGCAATGCCGCGGCGAATGATCTGGCAGCCGCGGCAGCGACCATCAACACCATGCTGGCACGGGGGCAGCTCAGGGGCCGCATCGGTGCCATCCACAACCTGACCGAAACCGCCGCGGCACACCGCTTGCTGGAGTCCGGTGCACGGCGTGGGCGCATTGTCATCGTGCCCTGAGTGTGCTGCGCAGTGTCGCAATCGGATGTTGCCATGGGTCAGTGACCTTAGGAACCGTTTATAATATGCGCCTCGTCGAGTCCGGACAGGGCTTGATTCCGGCGCTGGAACCACGATCGTTCCGAATGCCGACCCGCAC